>OFOK01000039.1_pt1 | contig 121151 bp, 110 predicted proteins | sample 1542001 | NCBI WGS metagenome assembly OFOK01 (sample SAMN04209242, study PRJEB22552) | human gut metagenome | biome: gut; material: feces | host: Homo sapiens | place: USA: Oklahoma
GGGGCAGGAGCGTAACGCTCCTGCCCCGCTTGCCGCTATTGAACTGTTTTGCCGGCCCAGCGCAGATGGCTCCCCTTTCCCCTGTGCCGTGAACCAGGCCGCGGCGCTTTCAGCAATTGGATTTTTGCCGCATACTTCATTTTTTAAGGCTCAATAGAAAAACTAATATAAATCTAACATAGAAACAGATATAATAGTTAAAATACAACCATAATACCTGCTTTTATAACAAAGGGGGGAGATTGTGAAACTTTTAATTGTAGAAGATGAAGTTTTGCTTTCCAGATCTCTTTCAAAGGGGCTGGGCTATGCGGTGGACTGTGCCTTTGATGGAGAGGAAGCTCTTGAGCTTTTGGAAATAAACGCGTATGACCTGATGGTTTTGGATATTAACATTCCCAAAATAAACGGTCTGGATGTGCTCAAAAAAATTCGCGAAGCAGGCAGTCGGCTCCCTGTCATTATCCTATCCGCCAAAAATACGGTTTTCGATAAAGTAAAAGGGCTGGATTGCGGCAGCAACGACTATTTAACAAAGCCCTTCGACTTCCTGGAGCTGGAAGCGCGTATCAGAAACTTGCTCCGCCAAAACACCGGCCTCAATGACTCTGTTGTACGGTGCGGCGAAGCATCCATAGACACTTCCGCAAAGAAGGCTTATTGGGGCAGCACTCTTTTAGACCTGACCAAAAAAGAATATTCCATCCTTCAATATCTCCTTCATCACCCCGATACCGTCATAAGCGCCGAAGAGCTTATTGAACACGTTTGGGACAGTGAGGTTGATTTGTTTTCCAACTCATTTCGCTTTCATATCCACTCCCTGCGCAAAAAAATCAAAGACGCCGGCAGTACTAGCGACTTTATTATTACCATCCGGGGCCAGGGGTATATGGTTTCGGCCCGCAAGGAGGGCGGCGTATGAAATTATGGTCGCTTCGGGCCAAGATCGTAATTATGGCAAGCGCGGCGGTAGCGGTCGCCGGTCTCTTTTTAACAGCAATCTCCATCTCTTCCGCAAATATGTATATGCGCTCCATAGTTTCCTACGATTCATACTTTTCTGAACAGGGCGCGGTTCCTTCCTCACCTTCACCGGCCAGCATTCGGGAAGACAGTCTTTTAAAACAAGGCCCGGTTTCCCCGCCTGTTCCAGCCATCGAGGGAAACAAGATCTCCTATCAGGCCATCATGGATGCCTTTATAAAAAACGCCCTGTTATCAATGCTGTTCACAATCCTTATTTTGGCGGCCGCCATATACGTCCTTACAGGAAAAATATTGAAACCACTCAGCCGCCTCACACATTCCATGAGCAATATTGACGATAAAAACATGTGTCAACGGGTGGAACTCCCCCGGTCAGAGGACGAAGTATATCGTTTGACAAAATCCTTTAATAACATGATGGACCGGCTGCAAGGCGCGTACACCGCTCAGAAAAACTTTGCCGCCAACGCCGCCCACGAGCTAAAAACCCCTCTTTCCATCATGAAAACCTCCTTGCAGGTACTGGAACTGCAAAACAACCCCAGCTGCGAGGATTATAGGGAATGTACCAGCGACATAAAGCAGAGCATGAACCGGTTGATTCAAACGGTGGAAAGCCTGATTGCTTTGACCAACTCGTCTCTGAAAGATGAAACTGAAACCATAAACGCTTTGTCGGTTGTAAATCAAATCAAAGAGGATCTTTCTTCCCTTGCGCAAGAGAAGGGCGTCCGCATATCCGTAACGGGCGATGCTTTTCAGCTGATTTATAATAAAGATCTGTTTTACAGGGTCATTTTTAATCTGATTGAAAATGCCGTGAAATACAATCGCGATGGAGGCTGCGTAAATGTCACCGTTTCAGGCCGGGAGCGATCTCTGCTCATTCAAGACAACGGGATCGGTATGGACCAACAGGCAATACAAAACATCTTTGAACCATTTTACCGCTCTGATCTTTCCCGCTCCCAAAAAATCCCCGGCAGCGGTTTGGGCATGTCCATCGTAAAAACGGTTATGGACCGGTACGGCGGCACACTTGAAATAGAAAGTGCTTTGGGAAAGGGCACTGAAATTAAATTCAAAATTTAACGCCCGCCTCAGAAAACTAACGTTCATCTAATAAAGGCTATGCTATACTGACGTTGTTCCCGGGGGGAACGCCTCTCCGGGGCAGAAAACAAAGCCACAAAAACAGTATGAAAGGAAGACTCAATGATGAAAAAGATGATATCCTTTATGGTTGCCGTCGGTATGATTGCCGCGCTTTCCGTTCCCGCCTTCGCCGCTGAGGCCCACGGCACGCCCAACAGCAACGCGCCCGCCGAGCCAAAGCCTGCGGTCGCAGAAATCTCCGGGGGCCTGGATCCGTTCGCCGAGGAACACGTCACCACAATCGGCGAGGGGCTGGACCCCATGGCCACCATGGAAGATGAGGCGTTTAATAACGAGGCCCCCAATCACAGTGGCGTCCTCCTTGTCGAGGATGGTGGGGAATACCTCTCCACGATCGGCGAGGGCCTGAGCGACACCGATATGGCCAAGGACCCCATCGACAGATTGGTCCCCCCCGCCCAGCCGTAACCTCTGCAAAAGGCAGAATATCCCCGGTCCGTGCAAAGGCACTGGCCAGCAGCATCCTTCCCCCCTTTCCCGGCTGACCCAAAAGGGCAGTTTGGAAAAACAGCAAACAGCGGCTCCAGCACTCAACGTGCTGGAGCCGCTGCCTTTTCGCAATAAAAAGCCCCTCTGAAAGCGCCCGCCGCTTTGGCTTGCGGCGGTGGCCGCTTCAATTTTTTTCACGGCGCTTTTGCAGGCCGTACCACGCGCCGCCCGCCGCAAGCCCCAGGGCGCTCAGGCCGCTCACCCAGTTGCCCGCGTGCTGGGCTGCCGTGCCGGTGTAGCTCACCGTGATCCTGCCCGCGCCCAGCCCCTCGGGCACCTCCAGCTCCACCCGGCCCGCGCCGTCCTTGTGCAGGTCCAGCTCCACCCGGGCCGAACCGTCCGCCGGGTCCAGCCAGGCGGAATATCCCTTGTACCACAGCTTCGGGATGCCGTAGGGGCCGGCGGTGCCGGCAAACTCCAGCACAAAATCGCCGCTTGGCAGGTAATTGCCGGTGAACGCGCCCTCCCGGTTGGTCCACTGCGCGCCCTGCTCAAAGGCGAACTCCTGCGCATCCACCCCGGCGGGCAGCCACTCGGCCCCCACCAGGTAAAAGGTCTCGCCCCGCTGCATGGTAAAGTGATTTCGGCCATACTCCACCCGCTCGGGGAACGCAGGCCACAGGCAGGCAAGGTTCACCAGCGAAAGGGCGAAGGCCAGCGCCAGCGCGCCCCTTTTCCAGGCCTTTTGGTCCAGCCGGGCCGCAAAGCAGGCGATCCCCAGGCAGAAAAACAGCTGGCTGAACGCGTTGAGCCGCCAGGGGAACTGCACGCTGGTCAGGGGGGTGCCGTCCACCCATCCCCAGGGGAACCAGCGCAGCGTGCAGGCCGCCAGCGCAGCGCCGGCCGCCAAAAACACCCAGGCGGCCCTGTTTTTCACAAGCGCTCTGCCCCGGGGCACAGCCAAAAACACCAGCGTGCCCGCCGCCAGCAGCAGCCCCCCCAGGCCCACGCCCATAAAGCTGGAAGGGCTCAGCAGCTCTTCGAGCCCCAGCATGTTGTTTACCAGATGGGTCAGCGGCTCCTCGCTCACCTTGAACCGGTCCGCGCCGAACTGCTCCAGCACCGGCAGCCAGTAATAGCAGCTCACCGCCAGGCACGCGGCGGCGGCCCCCAGCCCGGCAAGCAGGGGGCGCGGGCGCAGCACCCGGGGCAGGCGCACCAGCACCCAAACAAGGGCCAACAGCCCCATCAGTGCAAGGCTCACCGTGTGGCTCAGCATAAGGCCGGTAAAGCCCAAAAACAGCAGCCAGGGCTTTTTTGCGCCCTCCTCGGTCAGATCCCACAGCCCCCACACCGCCAGCGGCAAAAAGGCCATGGCCTGCGCCTCGCCCACCGCGCTGCGGATGTAAAGGTTCGCAAAGTGGTATTGGCACAGGCCGTAAAGCACCAGGAACACGCACCCGCCAAAGTGGCTTTTGGTAATGCCGCGGCCCGCAAAATAGCTGGTCACGCACTGCAGCGCCACGCACAGCAACATCACCAGCTTGAAGGTCTGCACAGGCGTTAAGGCCAGCACCCGCAGCGCCGCCGCGGGGTATAAAAACAGGTCGGGGTAAAAAATGCCGCTGGCGTAGCCGTAGCCCCCCAGCATCAGCGAATAAATGCGCACCGGCAGCTCCGCGTGCCCCCCAAGGGCCGCGGCCAGCCCCTCCAGGCGCAGCAGGTGAAAAATGCTGTCGTGCCCGGCCACAAGGCCGGTCCCCAAAAAGGGCAGCGCGCACACGGCCAGCACGGCCAGCGCGCAGGCGCCGGCGGCAAGCCACTGTTTTTTTGTGTTGGGCTGTAAATCAGATCGCATGGGCGGTTCCCCTTTTTCAATGGTGTTACCGCTTTATTATATCACAAAAAGGCCGCTTGAACAGGGCATTGGGTCCGGGCGGCGCACCGCCCGCCCCTGCACCCCGGCAGCCCCCGTCTGCATAGAGTGGCTTGGCGGGCGCAGCGCCCGCCCAACATTACAAAGGAGGGAAACGCTTATGCTGCCTTTGGCGATTGCAAGCCTGCCCATGCAGGTATTCCGCCATTTGTACGAGCCGGCCCAGGGCTGGCTGCATGGCACCATATTTGAAGAACTGGATCTGCCGTTCTGCGGGAAGGAGGAATCGGGCTCATGAAGTTTTTGACCTATGCCCAGGCCCAGACCGAGCTGGGCGCGCTGAGCTTTGCCATGGACGATATCCGCCTGTTTCTCGACACTCACCCCTGTGAGCAGGCGGCTCTTTCCATGTATGCGTCGCTGGGCAAAAACCGCGGCGAACTGGCGCATGTGCTGGCCCAAAAGGGCCGGCCGGTAAACTTTTACGATGCGGGCGGCACGGGCCACTGGAACTGGACCGAAGGCCCCTGGCCCTGGGAAAAGGAGGATTGACCCATGTGGAGTTATGAAAAGCGTCTGCAATTCCCTGTAAAGATCACCTGCCCGGACGCCCGGGCGGCCAAGGTCATCATCACGCAGTACGGCGGGCCGGACGGCGAGCTGGGCGCCAGCATGCGCTACCTCTCCCAGCGCTACTCCATGCCCGACCGCCGCGTCGCCGGCCTGTTGACCGACATCGGCACCGAAGAGCTGGCCCACCTGGAAATGGTCAGCGCGCTGGTGTACCAGCTCACCAAGGGCCTCTCGGCCAGCGAGATCAAAGCCCAGGGCATGGACGCCTATTTTGTGGATCACACCACCGGCGTGTGGCCCCAGGCCGCCAGCGGCGCGCCCTTCACCTCCATGTGCTTTGCCAGCAAGGGCGACGCCATCACCGACCTCAGCGAGGACATGGCGGCCGAGCAGAAGGCCCGCACCACCTACGACAACATCATCCGCCTGGTCGACGACCCGGACGTCCTGCAGGTCATCCGCTTTTTGCGCGAGCGCGAAATCGTGCATTACCAGCGCTTCGGCGAGGCGCTGGAGCTCATCAAGTCCGGCCTGGATTCCCGGAACTTCTACGCCGTCAACCCGGAGTTCGATCCCTCGCCCAAAAGCTGAGGCCCAAACCGGCTGCTTCAAAAACACCTCGCAGTAAAAATGCGCGCTAAACGCGCAAACGGCCCCCGGCCGCAGGTTTCGCCTGCGGCCGGGGGCCGCCCTGTTTTCAGCCGGGGGCAGGTGCTCCCGCGCCCCCTGTTTTCGCCTTGCCCCGCTGCCGGAGCCACAGCATCGCGGCCTGCCAGGCCTCGCCCATGCAGGCCAGGTGCAGCCCCTCTTTGCCGGTGTTGCCCATCACGTCCCGCAGGTCCAAAAACAGCGCCTTTTCCAAATAGGCTTCGCCCTGCTCCGCCAGGCCGTTCTGAAAGGCAAACAACGCGTGAGTGGCAAAACTCAGGGTGGAGTCGTGCAGGCACAAGGGCTCAAATTCCGCCCAGGCGGCCAGCTTTTCCTCCCGGGTAAAAAGCCCGGGCAGCCGGGTCATCAGCAGGATCACATCCGCCTGCTTGATGGCCCTGTAGCGCTGCACCCGGTCAAAGCAGACCTTGTGGTAGCTGGCCTGGTCGCCGTCCTTCAGCGCCGCCGGGTCCACCGGCTCCAGCAGGTGAAAGGTATCGTCCTGGCGCGGGCGCCCAGTCTCTGGGTCGCGCGGCAGCTTGATGGCGGCGTGCAGGCGGCGCCATCCCTCCGCCTCAGCCGGCCCAAGCCCCAGCCGCAGATATTGCTCCGGGTCCAGCCGGCGCAGCGCTTCGGCCGCTGCCAGCGCCAGTTCCAGGTTATGGCGCGCCATCGCGTTGGTGAAAAGGTTGTTCGAGGTAATGCCGCAATACTCGTCCGGCCCTTTGCAGAAAAGCAGGTTCACCCGTTCCGTGCCCGGCTCGGGCGAATAGCGGCTCCCCCAAAAGCGCGCGGTTTCCACCAAAAGCTCCGCCCCGCCGCCCAGAAAAAGCTCCCGGTCCCCGGTGCGCTCCATATACTGCCCGGCGGCATAGGCCACATCGGCCGTGATGTGCACCTCGCTGCAGCCGATGTCCCAGCTCTCGCACTGCTCGGTTCCGTCAAGCGAGGTCATCCAGGGGTAGCGGGCTCCTGCGCCGTTCATTTTTTTTGCGTGCGCTTTGGCCTGGGGCAGGGTGTTCACCCGGTACCGCACCAGGCTCCGGGCGGCGGCCGGGTCATTTTCCAGGTAAAAGGGCAGCATAAACAGGTCGGTATCCCAAAAATAGCAGCCCTTGTAGCGGGTGTGGGTCAGGCCCCGGGCCCCGATGCTCACGGTATCGTCCCGCGCAGAGCAGTTTGCAATGAGCTGATGGATCACATAGCGCAGGGCGGTGCGCGCCTCGCCGCCGCAGGGCGGCACGTCGCAGCGGGCCCATTTTTCCGCCCAGGCGCGGCGGTTCTCTTGCAGCAGCTCGTCGAACGCCCAGCCCTCCGGCAGCGGCGCCAGCAGCGGGTCCAGGTCCCGGCTGGTCGCAATGGCGGCCGCTTTTTCCAGCCGCAGGGCGCTTCCCGCCGCGGCGCGCGCCGCAAAGCGGGTGCCGGCCGCCTCGCCTGGGCGGTAAAACGCTTCGCCCGCGCCCAGCCCCTGGGCGCGCAGCGCCAGCTCCTGGCGCACCGCAAGGCCGGTGCCCCGGATCGAAAACTCCGCCGCAAAGCCCCCCGGCCGCTCCACGGCGGCGGTGCAGTCCGCCAGGCGCACCGTTTCGCCGCGCTCTTTCACCTGGTCGTCCGGCACAGGCCGGTTGCAGCAGGCAAGCTCCACGCCGCTCTCCAGCACAAGCTCCATGCCGCCTTGCGGCCAAAGCGTCGTGCGCTGAAGCAAAAGCGCGGGATTCGCCAGCGAAAAAAAGCGCTCTTCCTCCACCTGCAGTCGCCCGCCGCCCTGCCCCAGCGTGTAGCGCAGGGTCAGCAGCCCGCTGGCCAGATCCAGCGTCCGCTCCAGCGGCGCGGCAAATTCCGGCTCCTCTCCGTTCAGCAGCACGCGCTCATAAAGGGGGGTGGGCAGGTTCACGATATCGGTGATGCCCGGTTTTAGCTCTCCAAAAATGCCGGCGATAAACAGCCCCGTGTCCGCGGGCCTCGGGCGGGCGCGCAGGGCCGGGCAGCCCCTGGCCCCCATGCGCCCATTGCCGCTGAAAAACACGCTCTCCAAAAAAGCGTCCTCCGGGCCGCCCTGCGCCCGGATGGTCCAGCCCTCCAGCTTCACATCCTCTCTCATTCGCCCTTCTCCCCCGCAAAAGCGGCTTTGATGGCGTGGCACAAAAAGCCCGCGCAGGTGGCAAAGGCCTCGCCGGTGGTGCACTCGCCCGTGTCCTCGTGCACGCTCTCGCAGGCAATGCCGTTGTCCATACGGATGTCCCGCAGAATTTCCAGGCACTTGTCCCGCCGCCCGCACAGCAGGCTGTTGGCGATGCTCAGCAGCCAGGGGTGAGGCGCGTGGGGGCAGCCGATCATCGGAATGGGGTGCCCCGCAAAGCTGTAGGCATATTCCGGGGCGCAGATCATCCCCACGGTATTGTGCCAGGTCTCGTCGTCCTGTTCGCAAAAACCCAGCCAGGGCAAAAGCAGCAGGCTGCCCGGCGGCTCGTCATACACATCCCAATGCCCCTCCAAATCCACCGACCACGCGTAATAGGGCTTTTGGTCCCTCGTTTTAACGCAGTGGGTCCGGATCGCCTCACGCACGGCCGCCGCACGCTCCGCCAGCCCCCCGTGCTCCGGATACAGCCGCGCAAGCGCGCGCAGGGCCCGCCAGACCAGCACGTTGTCGTAGGTCAGGTAGGGGTATACCCGCTCGTCGTCGGTGGGCTGCAGAAAGGTCGAATAGAGCGCAAGGTCCGGGTGGCGCCGCTGGGCCAGCTTTTCCAGCACTGAGCGAACGCCTTTTTTCACATCGCCCTCCTCCAACAGGCTCCGGTCGCCCGTGGCGTCCGTATAGCGCTCCAGGGCCAGCACCGGTGCCATCAGCTCGTCCAGCTCAAAGCCCGGCTCCAGCACCGTGCCGTCGATCAGCCGGGAATGCACGCCAAAATTCCGCCGCTGGCGGCCAAACGCATATTCCAGCATCCGCCGCGCAAGGGCCGGATCCGCGTCCAGCACCGCGGGGAAGCTCCACAGCAGGCTGTCCCGGTCCCAGTAAGCAGCGCTCACATAATAGCGCGGGCTGCGGCTGGTCACCAGCACCAGCTCCTCGCTGTCCAGCGTTACGCCGGTGGAAAAGAAGATGCAGAAAAAGAGGTTCAGGTTGTAAAGCCCGGTCAGCGCTTCATCCGCAAAGCGGCAGGCGCGGGCTTCCAGCCAGCGCAGGGTGCGCTCCCGCTCGTATTCGTAGCCCTGACGCAGCATTTCCTTGGCGCTGGTGGCCGCCGCCACCTCCTCAAACCCAAGGCCCCAATAAAAGCTCACCGCCCGGCGCGCGCCGGGCGCCAGCTCGCAGCAGCACTCCAGCCGGTAGGCGATCCCCTCCTCCGCCTCGGCAAAAGCCGAAGCGCACGGCGCATCGCACATGGGCGCAAACGCGAACATGGGCGCGCCGCAGCGCATGTCAAACACCAGGCTGCCGTTCCACGCGCTCTCAAAGCAGTGCTTGCTGCCCTCCAGGGGTTTGTCCTCGTTCACGCAGTGCCAGGCCGAGGCCCACAGGCCCTTCAGGCCGAATTTCACCTCACAGCCCGCATCGCCGGGGTTGTGCAGCTCCAGCCGGATCACAAAACCCCGCTCCTCCACCGGGGTCAGCACAACGCCCTCCACGTCCAGCGGCCCGGCCTTGCCGGTAAAGCGCGGCACCCAAAAGCCCAGGCGGCTCCAGCGCAGCCCTTCCAGCGGGCAGTCGGTCCCGTTCACCTGTACAAACGGCTGGATCAGCGGCTCGTCTTCGCCGCCGCGCAGATCCACCAGCCCTTTATATCCCATGTGAAGAAAGGTAAGGTCCTCGATCCCTGCGGTGCGCTCGTTCAGCCTTGGCAGCGACACCATCTCGTTCCCGGTGGGGCAATAGTTCGTTTCCATCGTATCCGCTCCTTATAGTTTAAGCGATTAAGTTCCGGTATCATCAAAATATAGTAAAACCGCCCGCTTGTCAAGGCATATTTTACAATTTTTTCAAAAAGTACTTGACATTTTCAGGCCAACATGGTTAATATGGTGATGAAACAAAGGTTAATCGCTTAAACCACAAAGGAGGAAACACTGTGGGCCAACGCGTTACTTTAAAAGACGTCGCCGCCAGGGCGGGCGTCACCCCTGCCACAGTTTCTTACGTGCTCAACGATAAAAAATCCATCTCCGGGCAGACCAAGCGCCGTGTGCTGGCCGCAATCGACGAACTGGGCTATGTGCCCGATCTCTCCGCCCGCACCCTCTCCATGTCCCAGCGCAGCTCCCGGCTCATCGGGGTCGTGGTCCCCCAGACCGAGCCGGGCAGCCGGCTCATGTTCCAGAACAATTTTTACAGCGAGATCCTGGGCAGCATCGAGCTGCACGCCCGGCAGCACGGTTACCACATCATCATCTCGGCCACCGACGTGGGCGAGAGCTACCTGACCCTGGCGCAGGAGCGCAATCTGGACGGCATCATCGTCATCGGCATGTACCCCGATGAATTTTACCGCCAGATGAAAAAGACCCAGATCCCGATCGTCCTGATCGACAGCTACTGCAACGACCACTATTACCACAACGTGCGCATCGACGACGCTTACGGCAGCTACCTGGCCACCTGCCACCTGCTGGAATGCGGCCATCGGCACATCGCCTTTTTTTCGGGCCTGCTCAAGGAGAACGGCGTTATGAAAAAGCGCCTGTCTGGCTACCAAGACGCACTGAAAGAGCACGGGCTGTGCTTCGACCCCGCCTATGTGTTCGAGGGCAGCATCGACTACGAAAGCGGCATGTCCTCCGCCCGGCGCATGCTCGCCGCGGCCCTGCCCGCCACGGCGGTGGTGGCCGCGGCCGACATTCTGGCCATTGGGGCCATGAAGGGCTTTTACGAAAACGGGGTGCGCGTGCCGGATGACATCTCGGTCATGGGGTTCGACGATCTGGAGATCTCGCAGTACCTCACCCCGGGCCTCTCCACCGTCAAGCAGCAGATCTCGCTGAAGGGCGAGCGGGCGATGGAGCTGCTGCTCCACAACATCGCCGATCCCGCCCTCACCAAGCAGGAGCAAATCCTGCCGGTCTCTCTCGTCGAGCGGGGCTCGGTGCGGCGCATCGCCCCCTGACCGGGCTTTCCAGCCCGGGCGTGCGCCGGTGGCTTTTGCGGCCCGCGCCGCCAAAACAAAAAAGCAGCCGCGGCAAAGCGGAGGCTATTCCCCCATCCGCGCCGGCAGCCCCACAGCGTGCCGGGCGCGGGCGCCTTTCAATCTGTTTTTTATTGCCCTGCAATAAAAAAGCGGCTCACACCCACCTGTCACAGTTTGTGTAAGCCGCGGCAAAAGCATCCCCGTGAAGAGGCCCTTTCGCTGTCTTTCATTGTATGCGAAACAGGCCGAAAAATCAACCGCAGAACCCAATTATCTCTAAGGAGGAACAAACCATGAAGAAAAAGTCCCTGTCCCTGCTCGCCGCCGGCCTGTCGAGCCTGCTCCTGCTCTCGGCCTGCTCATCCGCCGGCAGCACGCCCGCCCAAACGCCCGCGTCCGCCGGCAGCACGCCGGCCGCCCCCGCCGAAAAGGTCACCATCACCTTTGAGCAGTTTTCCGGCTCGGGCGACAACCTGCAGTATCTCCAGCAAATGATCGACGCCTACACCGCCCAAAACCCCAACGTCACCATCAAGCTCCAGAGCTATGGCTTCGACGATTATTTTACCCAGCTCACCGCCAAGGTCTCCGGCGGCCAGGCGCCCGACGTTTTTGAGCTCAACTACGAAAACTTTGTCTCCTACGCCAAAAAGGGCGCGCTCCTGCCGCTGGACGGCATCATCAAGGCCCAGGGCATCAACACCGGCTCTTACAACCAGATGGCGCTCAAGGCTTTCCAGGCCGACGGCCAGCAGTACGGCGTGCCCAACAGCTTCTCCAACGTGGTGCTGATCTACAACAAGGATCTCTTCGACCAGGCGGGCGTCGCCTACCCCACCGACGACTGGACCTGGGAGGACGCCATGGCCGCCGCCCAGAGCATCCGCGCCCTGGGCAGCGATATCTTCGGCTATTACCACCCCATCAGCTTCAACGAGTATTACAAGGTGGTGCGCCAAAACGGCGGCAGCCTGTTCAACGACGACTACACCCAGTTCACCATGGACACCCCCGCTAACGTGGAGGCCCTGCAGTACCTGGTGGACATGCAGCGCAAGACCAACGTCATGCCCACCGCCGAGCAGATGGCCGGCATGGGCGACTGGGACCTGTTCAAGTCCGGCCGGCTGGGCATGATCGTCACCGGCATCTGGGCCTTCCCGGACTTTACCCGCGACTGCGCGTTTGACTGGGACATCGCCGTGGAGCCCGGCCACACCCAAAAAGCCTCGCACTTCTTCTCCAACGGCTATGTGATCAACAAGGACAGCCAGGTGGCCGAGGAAGCCGCCAAATTCATCGCCTTCATCTCCTCCGATCCCCAGGCTACCCAGATCCGTCTGGACGCCGGCTGGGAGCTGCCCCCCGTCACCGACCAAAGCATTGTGGACCAGTATCTGGCCATCACCCCGCCGGCCAACCGCGAGGCCGTGTTCAAAAGCCTGGACTACCTGGTAACCCCGCCCGTCATCACCCAGTTTGCCGAGCTGCAGGACATCATCGGCCAGCACCTGAACGACGCCGCCGGCGGCCTTGTCACCCCCGAGCAGGCTCTCAAGGATATGCAGGCCGACTGCGAGGCCAAGATCGACCTGAGCAAATAACCAGCGCCGCATTCGCCAACAAAACAGATCGCACGTGCAGGGGGCAGGCATCGCATGCCTGCCCCCTTTCTGCCTTACAAGAAAGGAGCCACGCCCATGGGCGGCATTGCTGCAGGCGCGCGTCTTGCCCCAAAGCGATCCCGGGGCCTGAAAGACGCCATCCCCTTTTTGCTCCCGAGCTTTGTCGGGTTTCTGGTGTTCACCATTCTTCCCATGGTCACGCTGCTCTTTGTCAGCGTCACCGATTGGGACGGCCTGCGCGAGCTCACCCTGTTCGCCGATCCCGCAGGCTTCATGCAGGAATTTTTTGTCGGCCTGGCCAATTACCGCGGCATCTTTTTTTCCTCCGAATTTTATCAGGTGCTGGGCAACACGCTGAAATACGTGGTGCTGTACATGCCCGCCATGCTGATCCTGTCCATGGGCGTGGCGCTGGTGCTCAGCAGCAAAATCCGGGGCACCGGCGTTTTCCGGGTCCTTTATTACATCCCGGTGCTCACCTCCTGGGTGGCAGGCTCGCTGATCTGGAAATGGGTGCTCTCCCCCGAGTACGGGGTGATCAACAATCTCCTGGGCCTTTTCGGCATCCGGGGCCCCTCCTGGCTGCAGAGCCCCCAATGGGCCATGGTGGGCATCGTGATCGCCTCGGTCTGGAAGGACATGGGCTACTTCGGCCTCATGCTGCTCTCCGGGCTGCAAGGCATCAACCGGCAATATTACGAGGCCGCCCAGATCGACGGCGCTGGCAGGCTGCGGCAGTTTTTCCGCATCACCCTGCCCCTGCTCACCCCCACCCTCTTCTTCGTGCTCATCATCAGCCTGATCAACTCCTTCCAGCTTTTCCCCCAGGTCATGATCATGACGCCGGACGGCGGGCCCAGCGGGTCCACCATGGTCATGGTGGAGCGCATCTACAAATACGGCTTCCGCTATTACGAAATGGGCTATGCCTCCGCCTTCAGCTGGATCCTGTTCGCCATTCTTTTTGTGCTCACGGCCATCCAGATGAAATTCCAGAACAGGTGGGTGAATTACGATGATTGATACCTCCTTAAAGCGAAAGCGGGCGGGCGGCAGGGTTTTGTTTTATCTTGCGGCCATCTCCATCGCCCTGGTGGTGTGCATCCCCTTTTTTTGGATGCTCATCACCTCCCTCAAAAGCAGGGGCGCGGTCATGTCCATCCCGGTGGAGTGGGTTCCCAAAGAGCCCACCCTGGAAGCCTACAAAAAGCTCTTCTCCATCCCCAATTTTGCTTCCTCGGTGTTCAACAGCTTTTACATCTCCATCGTCTGCACCGCGGCGCGCCTGGTCTGTGCGGCCATGGCCGCCTATGCGCTCACCAAGCTCAGATTCCCCGGGCAGGGCGGCCTGTTCAAGCTCTATCTCACCGCCCTCATGATCCCCGCGCAGATCACCTTCATCCCCCTTTTCATCGTCATGACCAAACTGCATCTCACCAACAGCCTGAACGCGTTCCTTCTGCTGCAATTTTTCAACGCCTTTGCCATCTTCATGCTCCGGCAGAACATGATGACCATCAACGACGCCTACATGGAGGCCGCCCGCATCGACGGCGCAAGCCACTGGCGCATCTTCTGGAACATCATGCTGCCCATGTGCTCCGGCACCCTGGCCACCCTGGCGATCCTCTGTTTTATGGATTTGTGGAACGACTATCTCCTTCCGCTCGTGCTGCTCACCGACCAGGGCAAATACACCCTGCCGATCCTGCTGTCCACCCTGTCCGGCCAGTATAAAAACCAGTACAACCTCACCATGGCGGGCAGCCTGGTGTCCATCTTGCCCATCCTCCTGGTTTATATCTGCGCCCAGCGGTATTTTAAAGAAGGCCTGAACGTGGGCGGTGTGAAAGGATAATACAGTATGGAACGCATTTTGTTTTCCGAAGCCAGCCCTGCGCACACCGCCGCGCTGCCCGGCGGCGGCGCGGCGCAGCTCTCCTGGGCGCGGCGGGGCCAAGGCGCAGAGCTCACCATCGCCCTGCCCTACGCCGGGGCCTTCGGCATGGGGGAAAAATACAACGCCCTCAACCAAAAGGGCCGCACCGCCGTAAACCGGGTGGAGGAGCAGTTCTGCTTCCAGGGCGGGCACACCTACTGCCCCGCGCCCTTTTTCTGGACCGACAGCGGTTTCGGCCTCTGCGTCGCCTCCGACCGGGAGAGCGCGTTTTCCTTCGGCAAGGCCATCACGGTCACCCTGCCCGCCGGGGCGGAGGTGGTGCTTTTCACCGGCACGCCCGAAACCATGATCCGGGAGTACCAATCCCTGTTCGGGCCGGTGCAGCTGCCGCCAAGGTGGGCGTTCGGCCCCTGGATCTCCGCCAACCGCTGGAACAGCCAGGCCCAGGTGGAGCAGCTGCTGGAAAAGCTGGTTTCCTGCGGTTTCCCGGCCACGGTGCTGGTGCTGGAGGCCTGGAGCGACGAGGCCACCTTCTACCTCTGGAACGGTGCAAAATACACGCCCATGTCCGGCGGGCAGCCCCTGCGTTACGAGGACCTTGATTTCACAGGCTCCCCCTGGCCGGATCCCCGCGGCATGGTGGAAAAGCTCCACGCCGCGGGGCTGCACCTGGTGCTGTGGCAGGTGCCGGTCTACAAGCAGCAGGGGCCGGAAGAAACGCCGAACCCCCAGAACGAGCTGGACCGGGCCGACGCGGTTCGCCGCGGGCTCTGTGTGCGCCAGGCCGGCGGCGAGCCCTACACCATCCCCTCCGGCCATTGGTTCGCCGGCTCCATGCTGCCGGATTTCACCTGCCCTCAGGCGGTAAGCACCTGGTTTGCCAAGCGGCAGTACCTGCTGGACATGGGGGTGGACGGCTTCAAGACCGACGGCGGCGAATTCATCTGTGATCCCGGCGCCCGCTTTCACGACGGCTCCTCCGGTCTGGAGGGGGTCAACCGCTACGCGCGGGACTACACCCGCGCCTATTCCCGCTTTTTGGGGCCGAACCGCGTTCTGTTCAGCCGGGCGGGCTGGGCCGGCCAGCACACCGTGCCCATCCACTGGGCCGGGGATCAGCAGTCCCAAAACAGCGAGCTGAAAAGCGCCCTCACCGCCGGGCTCTCGGCCGCCCTCACGGGCATCCCCTTCTGGGGGTTCGACATCGGCGGCTTTGCCGGCCCGCTGCCCACCCTCGACCTCTACCGCCGGGCCACCCAGCTGGCCTGCTTCTGCCCCATCATGCAGTGGCATTCCGAGCCGGACGGCGGCCAGTTCCGGGCGCTCATGCCCGGCGCGCAGGGCAACAACGAGCGCAGCCCCTGGAACCTGGCGCAGGCAAACGGCGCGCCGGAATTTGTGGCCGAAATGCGCTTTTGGCACCTGCTGCGCATGCAGCTCCTGCCCTATCTCTGGGCCACGGCACAGGCTTCGGTCCAAACGGGCAGGCCCATGATGCGGCCCCTCGTCTACGACTGGCCGCAGGACCCCCGGGCCGTCGCCTGCGGCGACGAGTACCTTCTGGGCGACGCCCTGCTGGTGGCCCCCCTGCTGGAAGAAAACGCCGAAACGCGGCCCGTCTATCTGCCCGCGGGGCGCTGGACCGGCCTGTTCGACGGCCGCACCTGCCAGGGCGGCCGCGAGGTGCTTGCCGGGGGCGGCGGCAAACTCCCGGTCTTCCTGCGCGAGGGCTTTGAAAGCCCCCTTTCCCCGGGGGCGTACCGCGCCTGAATCCGCAAAAATAAAAGCCGCAAAGCTTCCGCCGGTCCCGGCCTTTTGCGGCTTTTGTTTTCGCCTGTTTTTAAAGGATAAATCCTATGAGTCTGAACGCTGTTATTTTTGATCTGGACGGGGTCATCTGCTCCACCGACCGGTTCCACTTTCTCGCCTGGAAGGAGCTGGCCGGTCAGCTGGGCGTCCCCTTCAGCGAGGCCCTCAACGACCGCCTCCGGGGCGTCGGCCGGGCCGAAAGCCTGGAACTCATTTTGGCCGGCTGCTCCCGCTCCTTTACCCCTGCCCAAAAGGCAGCCATGTGCGAACAAAAAAATCTTCGTTATCGGCAGCTGCTGTGCCAAATGAGTCCCGCCGACCTCACAGCCGAAGCGCGCAGCGCGCTGCTCGCCCTGCGCCGGGGCGGGCTGCTGCTGGCGGTCGGCTCCTCCAGCCGCAACGCCCCTTTTATTTTAGAGCGCATCGGCCTGGGCGGCTTTTTCCAGGTGGTGGCCGACGGCAGCCAGATCGCCCGCTCCAAGCCCGACCCGGAGGTCTTTCTGCTGGCCGCAAAACGCCTGGGCCAGGCGCCGCAGCGCTGCCTTGTGGTGGAAGACGCCGCCGCGGGGATCCAGGCCGCCAAGGCCGGCGGCTTTTGGGCCGCGGGTCTCGGCGCGGCGGCGTCCTGTCCCGGTGTGGATTTTCCCCTCCGCAGCCTGGCCCAGCTCCCCGCGCTCTGCGCGGCCAACCGGTAGCACGGCTTCCTGCGTTTTCCGCACAGCAAGGAGCGGCCCGGGCCGCTCCTTTTGGCATTCTATTGCTTCGGACCATAGGTCGGGGGCTCTTTCTCTCTTGCAGGGGCGCCCTCGGGCGGGGCCGCGGCAGCCTGCGGCGGCCGCAGTGCGCCGGGCGTGGGCTTCGGCCTCGGCGGGCGGCGTTTTTTCGCCGCCCGCAGCACCAGCGCCGCCGCCAGGGCGACCAGCCCCAGCACGATCAGGGCGGGCAGCGCATAGATCAGGCCGATCAGCAGCCCCTGCACCCCGCTCACAAAGTTCGTCCAGCTGCCCCGGAACGCGGTCCCCACCTTTGTGGCAAAGCTCGGGTCGGTGGGGGTGAGCGCCTGCACCTCGCTCAGATGCGCCTCCACCGTGGAATAGCTGATCAGGCTGTCGTATACCCGCTGCTGGCCGGTGTAGCTCTCAATCTGGTAACGCACCTGGGTGAGCTGCTCCTCAATGGCCAAAAGGTCTTCCAGCTTTTCCGCCTGCCCCGCCAGTTCCAAAAGGCGCTCCTCCTGGGTGCGCAGGCTCCCCAGCCGGGCCTCAATGTCCACATAGTCGGCGGTCACATCCTGGGTGCTCTCGCTTTTGCTCAGCAGGTTGCCCGCCTCGGAGGCGCTGCCCAAAAACGTGTTGTAGTGTTCGCTGGGGATGCGGAACGTGTAATTCACCCAGCGGGTGCCGCGCTCGGCGCTGCCGCCCTCGCTGCTCTCCTGCACATAGCCGTTTGCCTTGGCCGCAGCCTCCAGCAGCGCGTCGCGGGCCGCCTCGAACTGTTTGGATTCCAGTTCCACCGAGGCGTTGTAAATGATCTTGCGCCCGTCCTGGGGCTGCAGCTGCTCTGCGCGCTCCCCGCCCAGATCGTTCGCTCCCCCGCTTGCCATCTCCTGGGGCGAAGCCGTGTCGTAGGAATTGTAAGCCGCCCCCGGGCTTGCCGCCGTGCCCCCCGAGCCCCCACAGGCGGTAAAGAGCCCCGCCGCCAACACGGCCACCACCGCGATTGCTGCAAAACGCTTCATCTCGATCCCTCCTTGTTCTTTTCTGCCGTTTCCCTGTTATCCTATATACGAAAAAGCTGCCCGGAACATTGCACTTGATTTATAAATAGGATACAATAAAAACAATGTTTCGTCAAAATTTTGCAAGGGATGTGTTGGTTTGGCAATGAATTTTCTCGTGGGGCAGAGCGGCGGCCCCACCGCGGTGATCAATTCCAGCCTGGCGGGCGTGTACGAAACGGCGCGCGAGTGCGGCGCAGGGCGCATCTGGGGCATGCAGTACGGCATTGAAGGGCTCCTGGCGGGCCATATCATCGACCTGGGCCAGGTCCTCTCCGGCGGCATGAGCATCGAGCTGCTCAAGCGCACCCCCTCTTCCTTTTTGGGCAGCTGCCGGTATAAGCTTCCCGCCCCTGAAACGGACGAATCGGTCTACCAAAAGCTGTTTGCCCTGTTCGCCGCCCACTCCATCGACGCGGTGCTGTACATCGGCGGCAACGACAGCATGGACACCATTGCCAGGCTCTCGGCCTACGGCACGGCCGTGGGCAGCCCCATCCGGTTTTTGGGGGTGCCCAAAACCATCGACAACGACCTGGTGCTCACCGACCACACCCCCGGCTTCGGCTCCGCGGCAAAATACATCGCCACCGTGATGAAAGAAGTCATCTGCGATTCCACCGTGTACGACCTGCACAGCGTCACGGTGGCCGAGATCATGGGCCGCCACGCCGGCTGGCTGGCGGGCGCGGCAAGCCTTGCCAGGGGCGAGGACTGCGAAGGCCCGGACCTGATCCTTCTGCCCGAGGTCCCCTTTGGGCAGAACCTGTTCCTGCAGCGGGTGGACCAGCTGCAAAAAGAAAAGCACAATGTGGTCATTGCCGCCAGCGAGGGGGTAAAACTCAAGGACGGCACCTACCTTTGCGATCTTGCGGGCGGCGACGCCCCGGTGGACGCCTTCGGCCACAAGGCCGCCCTCTCCGGCACCAGCCGCTATCTCTCCGACCTCATCCGGCGCGAGCTGGGCTGCAAAACCCGCGCCATCGAGCTCTCCACCCTGCAGCGCTGTGCCAGCCACCTGGCCAGCCGCACCGACGTGAGCGAGGCCTATCGGGTGGGCGGCGCGGCGGTGCTGGCCGCTCTGCAGGGCCAGACCGGCCGCATGAGCGCCCTCAAGCGCCTGGCCGACCACCCCTATCTCTGCGGCGCCGAAACGGTGGACGTGCTGCAGGTGGCAAACCGCGAAAAGGGCGTGCCGCTGGAATGGATCCAGCCGGGCGGCATGCAGGTGGGCCCCGCCTTCGAGGCCTACGCCCGCCCCCTGATCCAGGGCGAAATGACCCCTATCTATGTGAACGGGGTGCCCCGCCACATGAAATCCTGAAGCTTCCCCCAAAAAGCTCCCGCTGTGTTTTCACAGCGGGAGCTTTTTGGCAAAACGGCGCAGGCCCTCTCCGGCTTTAATCGCCGTGTTTTCGGCCGGTCGGGGCAAGGCCGGGCGCTCCTGCAAGCGCCCGGCCCTTTCATCCTTCTTTTCCCGCCTCACAGCTCCCGCAGCTCCATGTGGCTGCCGCAGGGGGTCTTGGTCACCACCACCTGCTTTTCAATGCGCCCGCGCAGCTGCGGCACGTGCGAGATAATGCCCACCAGCCGCTCGCCGGCCGCCAGGCCGTGCAGGGTGGCGATGGCCTTTTCCAGGCTGTCCTCGTCCAGGGTGCCGAAGCCCTCGTCCACAAACAGGGTGTCGGCCCGCACGCCCCCCGCAAACTGGCTGATCGCGTCCGAAAGGCCCAGCGCCAGTGCCAGCGCCGCCTGAAAGGTCTCGCCCCCGGAAAGGCTCTTCACGCTGCGCACCTTGCCGGTGTAGTTGTCCAGCACGTCCAGGTCCAGCGCGCTCTGGCCGCGCCCGTCGGCCCGGCCCCGGCACAAAAGCTCGTACTGGCCGCCGGTCATTCCCGCCAGCCGCCCGTTCGCCGCCTGCACCGCGCTCTCAAAATAGGCGGCCAGCACATACTGCTCAAACTGCCGCTTTCCCAAGCCCCCGGTCAGGGTCCCCCCCGCCGTGCGGGCAAGCCGGTCGGCCAGCTCGGCCGCATGGCGGGCTTTCTCGCCCCGCTGCGCCTCGGCGCGGATGGCCTTTACCGCCTCCCGGTTCGCCTCCAGGCGCGCGGTGAGCTGCCTCCAGCGCCCCTGCACCGCCTCCCGCAGCGCTTTTTGCTCGGCCAGCTTCGCCTCCAGCGCCGCCGCGTTCTGCACGGCGGCGCCCAGGCGGCGCAGGTCCGCCGTGCGCTGGGCCAGCAGCCCCCGCGCGTTCTCAAGCTCGCGCTGGTAGTTCTGCCAAAGCTCCTCGCCCCGCTTTGCGCGCTGGTCCAGCTGCTGTTTTTGCTGCTCCAGCCTTGCCAGGGCGGCTCTGGCCTCGGCCTCGCCCGCAAAGGGCAGGGCCGCGCCGGCCTCCTCCTCCCGGCCGGCCGCCTGCGCCAGTTCCTCCCGCAGGCGGCCAAGCGCCGCGTTTTCCTCTTCCAGCCGCGCTGCCAGCTGCTGGGCCAGCTGCCGGCACCGGGGCAGTTCCTCTGCCGCCTGCTGCCCGGCTGCCGCCCGCTCCCGGGCCGCGTCGCTCGCCTGCTGTGCCTGGGCCGCCTGGGTCTGCAGCGCGGCGCCCGCCTCTTTCAGGGCCAGCGCCGCAGGGCGTGGTTCTGCGTGGCCGGCAGGCAGGCCGCAGCCCGCCAGGGCCGCGTTCGCGCGCCCCACAAAGCTCTCCTCCGCCGCCTGCTGGGCGGCCTGGGCCGCGCTGCTGGCCGCGGCGGCCTTTTCCCGGCAAGCGCGGGCCGCCTCCCATCCCGCTTTCAGCCGGTCCAGCTCCTTTTTGTCCGGGGCGCCCTCCACCGGCTGCACGGGCTGGGGGTGCTGCGCGCTGCCGCACACCGGGCAGGGCGCTCCGTCCCGAAGCTCCGCCGCCAAAAGCCCGGCCTGGCTCTGCCAGAACCGGCGCTCAGCCCCGCCGTGGGCCGCGGCGGCCTCATCGCACACCCTCTGCGCCTGTAAAAAGCCCTCTTTGGCCGCGCGGGCCTGTTCCTGCCGCTCCCGCAGCTCCCGGCCCAGCGCGGCGGCGGCCTTGATCTGGGCCAGTGCCGCCGCCAGCCGTTCCGCCTCGCTCTGTGCCTTCTGCGCGGCCAGCGCCGCCGCCGCGCCCTCGCCCGCTTCCTGCTCCAGGCGCACGGCGCGGGCCTGTTCCTCGCCCTGCCGGCTTTTAAGCGCCTCTGCGCGGGCCCCGGCGCCGCCAAGCCGCTCCTCCAGCGCTTTTTTTGCGGCGCGCTGCGCCTCCCTGCGGGCATAGGCGGGCAGGGCCTCCTTCAGGCCGCGGATCTGCCCGGCCAGGGCCTCGCTTTCCTGTGCCAGCCCGGCCAGGGCCGCATGGCGCTCTGCCTGCTGCTCCTGCTGTGCCTCCAGCGCCGCCACAGCCGCCGCCTGGCGCTGGGCCTGCTGCTGCATTTGGGCAGCCTGGCGGGCCTGCTCCAGCCGGGCCGCGCAGGCCTCCACCTCCCCGTCCAGCGCCGCAGCGTTCCGGCGCAGCTGCGCCTGCGCCGTTTCGTCGGCGGCGCACAGCTCCTCCATCCGCTCCAGGATCTCCCCGCAGCGGTAGACCGCCGCTTGGTCCTCCAGCAGCTCCGCCAGGCGCGCTTCCTCGCCCGCAGGCGCTTTTAAGCCCGCAAAATACTGCCGCAGGGCGGCGTCGCTCTGCTCGGTGGCGCGCGCGCAGCTTGCCGCCGCGGCCCGCAGCTTTTCCTGCAATTCCCGGCAGGCGCCGGTCCCAAAAATCTGGCGCAGCACCCCGCTGCGCCTTTCGCCCGGGGCGTTCAGCAGCTCGGTGAACTGCCCCTGTGCAATCATGGCGATCTGGCGGAACTGTTCGCCGTCCATGCCCAAAAGCGCCCGGATGGCCTCGTCCGCCTCCTGGATCTTTTCCAGCACCGGCCCCTCGGGCGGGGTAAAGGCCACCGCCGCCGGGTGCAGCGTATCGCCCTCGCCCCGCTTTTTGGGGCGGCGGTACTGGGGGCTGCGCCACACGGTGTATTGCCTGCCTCCGTGCTCAAAGCACAGCTCCACGCTGGTTTCCAGCGCGGGGTCCGCATAATCGCTGCGCACGGTATCCACCCCGCGCACCCCGCCCGAGAGCTGGCCGAACAGCGCGTAGCTCACGGCGTCAAACAGGGTGGTCTTGCCCGCGCCGGTGTCGCCCGTCACCAAAAACAGCCCGCCCCGGCCCAGGGGGCGCAGGTCGATGTGCTCCTCTCCCGCATAGGGGCCGAACGCAGCCAGCTTTAATTCCAGCGGTCTCATGCCTGTCCCTCCCGTTCCAGCGCCCGTTCCAGCATGGCCTGCTCCTCCTGCGAGAGGGGCCGGCCGTGCACCTGCTCATAAAATTCCGCAAACAGGTCGGCGGGGGTGCGGCGCGCCAGGGTGGCCGGGTCCGGCCCCGGGGCCTGCCGGGCCGGGCGGTTTGCAAGGTCAAATTCCAGCCGGGCAAGGTTCGGGTAAACGCTGCGCAGCCGGGCCGCGGCGTCCAGCGGGGGCGTTTCGTCGGTCAGCACGGCGTAGATGTAATCGCCGCTGCGCTCAGCGCTCTGCAAAAGAGCCTCCAGCGGCCCCTTGAGCCGGCGCACCGGCCGCAGGGGCGAAAGGGGCAGCTCGTTCAGCCGCACCTCCCCCTTTGCCCCCAGCTCCACCACCGTGGCCGTTTTCGCCCGGCGGGATTCGGTGACCGAATAGGCCAGCGGCGCGCCGCAGTAGCGCACCGTGTCGCGCCCCACGGGCTGGGGGGTGTGGATGTGCCCCAGGGCCACATAGTCAAAGGGCTCAAACACGCCCATATCCACATTGTCCAGCGTGCCCAGGTTCACCGTTTCAGAGTCGCAGGTCTCGGGCCCCGCCCCGCCGCTGGTCACGAACTGATGCGCCAGCAGCAGGTTGCGGCAGCCCCGGTCCGGCGCCGCCCGGCGCACCAACGCCTCCACCGCGCCGGTGTAGTCCCCGATCTGCTCCTCCGGCAGGGCGGCGCGCACCGCGCTGGGGCGCACAAAGGGCAGCGCCCACAAACACACCGGGCCGTGCCCATCCTCCAGCACAAAGCGCTCCAGCCGCCCGCCAAAGGCCGACGCCAGATGCACCCCGCTGCTTTCCAGCAGCCGCCCGCCAAACGCCAGCCGCTCGGCGGAATCGTGGTTGCCGCTGATCAGGTAGACCGGGGTGTGCCGCTCGCACAGGGCCGTCAAAAACCGGTCCAGCAGCGCCACCGCCCCCAGGCTGGGCACGCCCTTGTCATACACATCTCCCGCCACCAGCACCGCGTCCACGCCCTCGCTCGCGGCGATGTCCAAAAGCTGGTCCAGGATATACTTCTGATCCTCCAGCAGATCCAGCTCACACAGCCGCCTGCCCAGATGCAGGTCGGAACAATGCAGAAAGCGCACGGCGCGTTCCCTCCTTCGGGTATTTACTGTCACTATTTTACCACAGGCCGCCCGCGCGCGGGGCAGGAAGTTTTTGCAAACGGCCCGCCCGCGCGTTCACGCCCGCACCTCGTAGACCGGGTATTCCCGGTCAAACCGGTAGCCCAGGCTCTTTGCCAGGGCCGCGGAGGCGGGGTTCTGGGCGTCCCAGCTGGGGTAAAGCCCGCGTTTCAGGCATTCCAGCATCAGGGCGGCGCCGCAGGCGCGGGCGAGTCCCCTGCGCCGGTGGTCCGGGTGGGTGTCGATCTCGATCTCAATGCCGCCCCGGTACACCGTATAACTGGAGGCTCCCGCCACAAGGCGGCCCTCCTGCAGCACCGCCACGCCCAGGCCCCTGCGGCAGTAATCCCGCTCGTCCGCAAACTGGGCGCACAGGTCCCGGGCCCCCCAGCCCGAAGCCAGGGCCTGGCGGTATTCCTCTCTTCCCATGGGCCGCAGCCCGTACCCCGGCGGCAGGGCCGCCGCAAAGCGTGCCAGCGCCGCCGGGTCAAACCCTTCGGCCGTTTTGTGGAAGGCATAGCGGGCGCACCGGCGCGCCTTTTGCCCCCACGCCGCCTCAATGGCCGCCGCCCAGCCCTCGTGTTGGGGCGCCAGTATGGAAAAATCCCCTGCGCCCGCAGGCCGCCAGGCCGCCAGCTCCGCGCAGGGCTCCCCCGCCAAAAAGCAAAAGTCCGCCACCTGCAAAAGCGCAGCGCGGGGCGCACCGCCCGCCGGGGCAAACGCCTGCCCCATGCTGCCCTCCAGGCAGGACCAGATCATGGTCTCCTGCCAATGGGCAAACAAGGGCGCAAGAAGTTCCATATTCTTTATCTCAATGATTTTCATGTCCTTTATCCCCATCCGCTCCGCGCGGCTCCGGCTGCACCTGTCCCCGGCTTCCGGCTGGTTTTCCGCCCGGTCTTCCAGGCCGGTTGCCCCGCCTTTGTGCAGGCCGCGCCCACACCTTAGTGGTATTCTAACATACCTGCCGAAACTTTGCCACGGCTCCTTTGCGCGCACAGCTTTAAGTGGTGTTCTGCGCCCGCCTGTGCTACAATAAAACCACGGGCCGCCGCCCGGGAAAAGAGGCGAAGAATATGAAAAGGCTTTGGCGCGGCGCCATGCAGACGTTCCCCACCGGGGGGCGGCAGGCCGAAACGTGCGCCCCGGCCTTCGCCGCCCTCCCCTGATCGGAGAGATCCCATGGAATTAGAAACAAAACGCCTGACCCTTATCCCCCTCACCGCCCGCCGGCTGGAACTGTGGCTCACCGACCTGCCCGCCCTGGAGCAGGAGCTGGGCCTTCGCTACGAGGGGGAGCCCCTCACCGGGCCTCTGCGCTCCATTTTCGCAGGGCAGCTCGCTCCCTGCCGCGCCCACCCGGAGCAGCTTTTGTGGCACACCGTCTGGCTGCTGGCGCACCGGGGCAAGCGCCTGGTGGTGGGTGCGGCGGATTTCAAGGCTCCGCCGTGTGCGCAGGGCAGGGTGGAGCTGGGCTATGGCCTCGGCCCCGCCCATCGCGGGCAGGGCTACATGACCGAGGCCGTGGCCGCCATGACCCTTTGGGCCCTCAGCCAGCCCGGCGTCCGCGCCGTAACCGCCGAAACCGGGCGCGGCAACACCGCCTCGCAGCGCGTGCTCACCCGGTGCGGCTTTACTCTTTGCCGCCGGGGCAGTTCCCTCTGGTGGGAAAAGCGGGCGCAGCCGTAAGCTCCCAATCAAAAAAGCCGGGCCCGGCGCGCAGTTCCCCTTTTGGGGGCGGCACGCCGGGCTCCGGCTTTTGGTTCAGTTGATGATATAAAAGCCCCAGCTGGGCAGCCACTTGATGCTTGCGGCCCAGGCTTCGGGCACCGCTGCCCCGGTCGCGGCGGGCCAAAGCCACACAAACGCCGCCGCTGCCAGCACCAAAAGCGCCGCCGCCGTGCGGCGCGCTGCCCGGGGGCTGCGCCGGCGCCAGCGGTCCAGCACCAGGGCCAGCGCCGCCACTGTGAACCAGAGGCTGGGGAAATAGTGGTACAAAAAGGTGCAGCGCGCCACCAGCACCCAGGGCAGCAGCTGGGTGAAAAAGAGGACTGTCACGGCGCCGCCCGCGCCGCTGCCCCGGCCCGAGAGCTGCCTCCACAGCACCGCCCCCAGCGCGGCAATGCCCGCCCACCATACCACCGGGTTTCCAAGGCCGGCAATGCTGGCATACATGCCCTCCGGCAGGCCGCTGCCCATATAATACCACACCGGCCGCAGATCAAAGGGCCAGGTATACCAGCGCGATTCAAAGGGGTGGGTGGCCACCAGCTGGCTGTGATAGTTGTACATGGATACCTGGCACCGCCACCACTCTGCCAGGCTGAAGCCGCCCTCGCGCCACCAATAGGGGAAATAGCTGCCGATATACACCGCCAGCGGCACCAGCACAAAGAACACCGCGCCCCCCACAAGGGCCGCCGCAAGCTCCTTTGCAAATCCCGGCTGCCGCTGCCGCCAGCGCTGCCACAGCACCGCAAAATATAGCACCGCCAGCCCCGCGCCGGCGTAGATGCCGGTCCACTTGCTGGCCGCGCCCAGGCCGAACGCCAGGCCGCACAGCGCCATGGGCAAAATGCTTTTCAGCACGCCCTTGTGCAGCACGCTCTGGCAGTACCACACCATAAAATAGGCCGACAGCAGGATAAAAAAGGTCCCGTACACATCAATCGTGGCAATGCGGCTCTGCGCCAGGCGCATCAGGTCCAGCGCCGCCAGCAGCGCCGCAAAACCGGCGGCTTTTGGGCTGCGGCTGAGCCTGCGCACCAAAAGGTACAGCACCGGCACCATCGCAATACCGAACAAAACGCCGCTCACCCGCCAGCCAAACCCGGTCATGCCGAAGGCCGCTATCCCCAGCATGATAAACACCTTGCCCAGGGGCGGGTGGGTTGTTTCATAAACGCTCATGCCGTGCAGGTGCTCATAGGCAGTGCGGCCGTGATAAATCTCGTCAAAATACATGCTGTTGCGGTAGCTGATGGAAGCTGGGGTCAGCGCCTGTTCGTCAAACAGCGCGCCGCCGCCCTCCACCGCGGCCGCGCTCTGCGCCGCCGTGCGGAACGAGAGCTCCATCACCTGGGCGTTCTCCACCCGCACCGTATACCGCCCCGGCGCAAAACCCTGCGCGCCCAGCTCCCGCCACTGGAAGGTGGAGCCGTACCCCAGCTCCAGCCAGCCCAGCTCCCGGCCCGTTTCATCCAGCAGGGTCAGGCCGCCGCCCCAGCTCACCCCCTGATAGACCCACAGCTTCTCGGCGGGCTCGGTCAAAACCACCGTGGTGTCCACCGTGGCGCCCGCGGCATCTAGCGGGTCCTGGGGGGCTTTTGTGTCGCCCAGGTCCCACAGCGAAAAAAGCGCCGCCAGCAGGGTCACAGCGCCCAAAAACAGGCCCTCGGCCCGCCTCCAGCGCGGCTGCGCGTGGGGTATGGCGGGCGCCCCCGGCTCGGGCAGCGTATAGGCCCGCACCTCTTTGCCGGCGGTAATGGCCGCTGCGGCCCAGGCAAGCACCGCAAACCCCGCCAGGGTGATCAGGCTCACAAGCCGGGTCATCAGCACGGCGCCCGCGCTGGTCAGGAACTGGTCGTCGGTGCCCGCGCTGGTCAGCACCATGGCAAGGTTCAGCAGCGAACCGGCCGACAGCAGGCAGAACGCGCCCAAAAGCCGCCGGTCGCCCCAGCGGGCCGTGGCCGCCAGCACCAGCAAAATCGCGGGGATCAGGTACCGCTCGTGCATGCGGTGGGCCAGGCAGAACACCGCCGCCCCATAAAAAGCCGCCAGCAGCAGCGGGCAGAACCGGCCGTTTTTCGCCCCGCGCCAGGCCAGCCAGAGCAGCGCCAGCGTGGCGGCCGCAATGCCGACCGTCCCCAGGGCCTGCCAGCTCACAAGGCCCAGCCACCGGCTCTCCTGCGGCTGCCAGTTGCCGCCCACCAGGGTGAGCAGGTTGAACCCGTTCAGGCTGGCGTAGGGGTAGCTGTTCACCGTGCCGGTGTATTTTTCCAGCAGCCAGCCAGCCGGCTGCTGTGTACCTTGGAAGGGCAGGCTGCACAGCCACACCACCGCCACGGAAATCCCGGCTCCCAGCGCCGTGCGCCCCAAAACGCGCAGCGCCCCCCGCGCCTGCCGCCCGGTCAAAAGCGGCGCCAAAAAGCACACCGCCAACACCGGGCCGAGCAGCAGCGCCTGGGGCTTGATCGCCAACGCCAGCCCGTAAACGGCGGCCGCGGGCAGATACTTTTTTTCGTGCAGCAGCCAGAACGCCCCCACCAGCGCCAGGGCAAACACCCCGTCCACCTGCTTCCACACGCCGGTATCGTACAAAAGGGGCGGGCAAAAGGCGGCAAAGGCCGCCAGCCGCAGCGCCCGCGGCCCGCCCAAAAATCGCCGGGCAATCCGCCACACCAGCGCAGCCAGCCCCAGATCGCACAAAATGGGCACGGCCCCCAGTACCAGGGCAAGGCCCTTGCTCTGGTAAGCGAGCCCCAGCACCCTCGCCGCCTTGCCCGCAGCCCACAGCACCAGCATATAGGCGGGCGGATAATCGGCAAAATAGTCCGGCGCGTAAAACTGCCCCGGCCCCACATCCGCCAAGCGGAACGCCCAGGCCGAAAAGCAGGAAACATCCGTCGCATAGCCCTCGGTGACCAGCAGCAGCGCCAGCCGCACCGCAAGCGCAGCGGCAAGGATCACCGCAAGGCCCTGCCAGCCCCCTTTTTTTCCTGTCTGCAAATTGGGCATGGGCAGCCCCTCCCCTCGGTTTCTTTTTCACAATAAAAAGGCCGCGCAGGCGTTTCCCCCTCGCGGCCCTGTGGCATCACTGCCCGCCCTGCGGCGCAGCTCAAAGCTCCCGCGGCCCGTCTTTCCCCACGGGCTCTGCCCGCACGCAGCACAGCGCAAGATATGCCGCCAGCAGCACTGCGGCGATCACGACCATCTGCAAGCCGGGCTTCTGGAAGATCGCATAAATATCTTTGGACAGCTTCCTGGAAAAAAGCGCGGCCGCCCGCGTCCCCGCGCGGGGCAAAAGCAGCCCTGCAAGTCCAGGCGGCCCGCTCACTTCGCCCATCCAGGAAGCGCCCTGTATCAGGTTCAGCGGGTAAAGCAGCATGACCAGCCCAGCCCGGCAGAGCGCGGCTCAAACCAAACGAATTACGCCTTGCTCACCTTGGGGCCCTGGGGGGTATCCTCCACCACATAGCCCAGCTCGGTGATCCTGGCGCGCAGGGCGTCGGCGGTGGCCCAATCCTTGGCCTTTTTGGCCTCGGCGCGCTTTTGCACAAGCTCGGTCACCTCGGCGGGCACCTCGTCCTTTTGGCGGTTGTACAAAAGGCCCAGCACCCCGGTAATCTCGTCAAAGGCGGCAGCGGCGGCGGCCAGGGCCTCGCCGCTCGCCTCGGGGGCTAAGGTGTTGATGTCCTTCACCAGCTCAAACAGGGCGGCCAGCGCGTCGGGCGTGTTCAGATCGTCGTCCATGGCGTTGATGAACTTCACCTTGGCCGCCGCGGCTTTCTCGGTGAGCAGGTTGCTGGCGCCCTTGGTGCCGTTTGCCAGCAAAAAATCCAGGTTGTCCCGGCAGGTATACAACCGCTCCAGGCTCGCCTTGCAGCTGTTCAGCAGCTCCACGGTGTAGTTCAGGGGCATCCGGTAGCCGGCTGTCAGCAGGAAATAGCGGATGGGCTCGTAGCCAAACACCTCGGCGATCTCGCGCACCGTGAAAAAGTTGTTGGCGCTCTTGCTCATCTTGTGGTTGTCGATGTTCAAAAAGCCGTTGTGCATCCAGTAGCGGCTGAACTCGCAGCCGTTGGCGCACTCGGACTGGGCGATCTCGTTCTCGTGATGGGGGAAGATCAGGTCCTGCCCGCCCGCGTGCAGGTCAATGGTCTTGCCCAGGTGCTTGCGGGCCATGGCGCTGCACTCGATGTGCCAGCCCGGGCGGCCGGGGCCGTACGGGCTGTCCCACGCGGGCTCGCCGGGCTTGGCGGCCTTCCACACGGCAAAGTCGGCCGGGTCCTCTTTCAAATCGTCCCCCAGCTGGCTGCGCAGCTCCCGGTTGCCGCTCTCCAGATCGTCCAGGTTCAAATGGCTCAGCTTGCCGTATTCCTTAAAGTGTTTGGTGCGGAAATACACGTCGCCGTTTTTGGCCACGTAGCCGTAGCCCTTGTCCAGGATATCCTTCACAATGTCCAGGATCTCCTCAATGTGCTCGGTGGCGCGGGGGCGCACGGTGGGGGTCATGGCGTTCAGCCCGTCGCTGTCCCGAATGAACTCAGCCTCGAACTTCTCGGCCACTTCCTTCATGGTGCAGCCCTGCTCCTGGGCCTTTTTGATCAGCTTGTCGTCGATGTCGGTGATGTTCGAAACATACAGCACCTTGTTGCCCCGGTATTCCAGGTAACGGCGCAGGGTGTCGAACACCACCACCGGCCGCGCGTTGCCGATGTGGATGTAATTGTATACGGTGGGGCCACACACATAGATGCGGTACTCGCCCGGCTTTTGGGGCACAAATTCCTCTTTTTTGCGGGTCAGCGTATTGAAAATCTGCATATTCCATCGCTCCTTTTATGCAAAGCCGCGCGCCGCTCGGCGGCCGCTTGAATAGTATCATTATACCGGTTCTCGCTTCCATGTGCAAGAAGCATGGGCCGATTTCGCCCATTTTATCCCCCTGCGGCCGCAAAAACGGCCTTCGCTGCCACCGTTTAAGCCAAACTTTTTGGGGCGCAGCAAAAAGGCCGCCCCCAAGGGGCGGCCGTAAAACGCTCTGCGCTTTAAAACCATTTTTTGTGGCGGGCCAGCAAAAAGGCGCCAAAGGTGGCAAGCCCCGCAATGCCCAGCGCGATCCAAAAACCGAAGGGGTTGTGCTCAAAGGGAACGGGCACGTTCATGCCCCACAGGCTCGACACGATGGTGGGCACCGTCAGGATGATGGTCACCGCCGCCAAAAGCTTCATCACGATGTTCAGGTTGTTGGAAATGACCGAGGCGAACGCGTCCATGGTGCCGGACAAAATGTCCCGGTAGATGCTGCTCATCTCCATGGCCTGTTTGTTTTCAATGATCACGTCCTCCAAAAGGTCCGTGTCCTCGGGGTAGTCCTTCACAAAGTCCATGCGCAGCAGCTTTTCCAGCACGATCTCGTTGCCCTTCAGCGAGGTGGAAAAGTACACCAGGCTTTTTTCCAGCCCCAGCATCTGAATGAGCTCCTTGTTCTTCATGCTGATGTGCAGCTCGTTTTCCACCCGGGTGCTGGCCTTGTCCACCTGGCGCAGATAAAACAAGAACAAACTGGCGTTGCGGTAGAGCATCTGCAGCGCCAGGCGCTTGAACTTTTTGGTGCTGCACCCCTTTACCAGCCCCTCCATAAAGGCGCGGGCCAGGGCGTTCTCCCGCAGGCACACGGTCACCACGTTGTCCTGGGTGAGAATAATGCCGAACGGGATGGTCGAGTACACAAAGCTGTGCCCCTCGGTCTGCACTGTGGGGGTATCCACAATAATCAGGGTCTGGCCGTCGTCCTCCTGCTCAATGCGGCTTCGCTCCTCCTCGTCCAGGGGCGCGCGCACAAGGTCGGGGTCAATGTGCAGCTGCGCGCACACCCGGCCGACCTCTTTCTCGCTGGGGTCGCAGAGGTGGATCCAGGCGCCGGGGCAGATCTGGTCCTGTTCCAGCATGCGCCCGCCGTCGCTCAGGTAAATCGTGATCATGGGTAACACCTGCTTTCATTTGGTGGCGGCGCACAAAGGCCCGCCCCCCCGCAGGCGCTCTAAAAGGCGCTGAAGCGAAGGGCAGGGACGCCGCATTGGTTTTCATTGCACATTCGACTGCTGGGGTCGCCGTCCATGCCTTTCATCTCCTTGCCGTGCTTTTTATCTGGTGCGGCCGGCGCCGCACCCTAAATAAGTTTATGCCCTGCCCTCCGCATTTGTCAAGCAAAATCGGCACAAAAAAGCGCGCCCCGGCTTTTACCGGGGCGCGCGGCCTGTAAATGGTTTTTGCGCTCAGCCCACCACGTACATATTTACCTGCTGCACGCCGTTCATCAGCGATTCCGAGTAGGTTTCGTAGAACAGGTCCACCAGGCAGGTGCCGTTCAGCAGCGAGGTTCCGGTGTCGGTGGCAATGGCATACCCGTACACAAAACGCCCGTCGGTGCTGGTGATATACAGCTTTGTGCCGTAAGGGATCAGGTTCGGGTTCACTGCAACGGTGCCGTATCCCAGCCCCAGGCCGGAGGCGCCCCGCCCGCGGCTGGCGGAATAGCCGGTGGCCCGGCCGGTGTACACCGCCGAGTAGCTGGCCGGCACGCCGTTCACCACCTCGGGGCCTGCCAGGCTGGAAACCGGCGCCCCCGCCTTGTAGGCCTTGATGATGGTGTTCACGGGCGGGTCGGTCATCACCACACTCACCACCTGGCTGGACTCCACTTCCCCGTCCACCACGCGCTCGCGGTGGGTGATCTCGTTGGTGCCCTCGTGGCCCTGCTGCAGGGTCACGGTGCGGTTCCGGTTGCGGTAAAACAAGCTGGTATAAACGTATTCGGTCTCAAAGGGGATGGATTCATAGCTCAGGGTATCGCGGTATTCCACCCGGTGCACCGTGATGGGTTCCCCCTGCGAAACCTCGGTGTGCAGGCTGGGCTCGGTGTAATCGTGCTCGCCCAGCTCCACACCGCACGCCTCCAGCGCCTGCTGCACGGTGCCGCCCACCATCTCGGCCACATGCTCCTGCCCATCCGCGTTCACGGTAATGGGCACCGCCCGCTGAATGCTCAGGCTGGCCAGGTTTCCGTTATACGCGGTGTAGTGCACCGCGTCCGCCTCGCCGGCCACGATGCCGGAAAGGTTCATCAGTTCGTCCGGGTCGCTGGCGCGGGTGATCAGCATCCTGCTGTTGCCGTGCGAGTCCGAAACATACACCACGTTCAGCGTGGTAAAAAGCGCAAATACGGTCAGTGACAGGCAGCACAGGGTGAGCAGCGTGGCAGGAAGCCGTGCCGGGGTGGCAAGGATGCGCCGCCGCAGATGTTCTGTGAATTTTGTCATACACTCTCCTAACGTTTCCATGTTGAAGGGCAATGCCGCACCGCGGGGTGCCGGGTGCGGGCGGGCGGCTGTAACATGGTTCAGCCGCGCCCTGCAAAGAATGTGTGCCGCAAAAGGGCACTTGAGGCATTGTACCAGATGGTTTCGGGTGCGTCAAACCTGCCCCGCAAGCCGATTTCAGCCAAATTTTGTTTATTTCCGTGGATTCTCCGTTTTGTCCCATCCAAGCTTTCTATCACTCACGGTTGCTCTCGTTTTCTCTCGATCCCTCAAATTTTGTCCTCAATTTTAACCGTTTTGTCATAATTCGCGCCGGTTTGCGCCTCGTTTTTTTGCCCAAATACACCCCTAAAAAAATATAAACAATGCACAATTCATATGAGCAAATTGTAAATTATCCCATATTTCAGAAAGCGCATCCTTCGGTGCCGCCGCTTTTTCCGCAAGCGGGCGAAGGCTTTGTCTGCGGCACAGCCGGCGTTAAAGCGCCAACAAAAAACCAGGCAGCCCTGGGCCGCCTGGTTGAAACCCTTCTTCTGAATCCAGCCTTGCAAACTCTTCTCAAATAGCCGGCCCCCTCCCCGGCAACTGTTGCAGCCGCTTCGCCGCCGGGCCTTCCCATTCCCATTTTTGCAGCCCGCCAAATCCGGAATTTATATCTTTTTCAGTTCAGCAATCGCACCATAATGCAAAATGCTGAATTCAGCGGGGGCAATTTCCGCAAGCAGTTCCCTATGCTCCTGCTCCCATGCCGCAATTTCCGTACCGGTAAGCGAAGCGCCAATCCCGCGGCAGGCTTTCATCCTTCCATTCCAGCTTTCGCGGGTAAAGGGGACTTCCAGTGGATATTCCTCATGATAAACCAGTTCAAACTTTTCGCTGTAGCAATCCGGGATCCATATCGGGTGCATCGTTTCCCCCGCGCCGCTCCACGCAGGGTTATACCGCAGCACAAGCTCTTCGCTGGCTCCCGCAATTTTATCCTCAAAGGGCAGCCAGGCCATATACAATACAAGAATGCGTCCATTTGGTTTCAACATGCGAAAAAGCTTTGGCATGATCCGCTCGTGGTCAAAATACCAGAAGCACTGGCAGGCAGTGATCACGTCAAAGGAATGATCCGGAAAGTCCAGCTCTTCTGCGGAGAATGCGCAATAGCCGATGTCCATGCCTTGTGAAAGGATTTTCGCCTGTTCGATCTGTTTTTCCGAAATATCCGTACCCGTCCATTTCGCCCCATACCGATACATATTTCGGGGCAATACTCCCGTCCCCGTGCCCATATCAAGCACACTTTGACCGCTCACACATAATTTGCGGCTCAGGATTTTGTCATAAAATTCTTGTGGGTAAATATCGCGGTATTTTGCGTAGTCCTCCGAAGTTTTGCCCCAGTCAAAGGCTTTCCCGCCGTCTATCGTTCGGTTTGTGATGCTCATGCTTTTACGCCTCCCACGTTTTGCTGATCGGGTATCCCTTTTCCGGCAAAGGCCCTCCTTTTAGATCTGGCCGCCATGCGTCAGTTCTTCCTTTAACCTTCCAAGCTGCTCCCCTTATCCCGCCAGGCTCCCTCTTCTGTAAAGGTTTCTTTTAACACTTTCTCTGTTTGAAATACACAGCCCGCTAAAACAGCAATTTGAAGCGCCGCCAAAACCCCGCCAACAATTGCAACGGCGCCGTCCGAAGCGCCATAAAAGGGGATGTGAATGGCAACTGATGGAAACAAGGCAATCCACCCTGCTTTCCACCAAAGCTTACCGCAATAATGGTGCGCAAATTCCCAGGTATCCCTGTTCATCATTGACCGTGACGTGCGGTATCCGATCACACCGTTTATGGCCTTGGGCGGGTGTTTCCACATCCTTCGCCCCAATGCGATCATCAACACTGGGATCAGTATATCACAGCAAAGCATAAACCACCAGAACCACATAACATTTCCTCCCACAGCCCTGTCGGCGTGTCCCGGTCGGGAATCTCTTAAAATTCAATGCAAAACCAACGGCATGATGATAGATCCGATCAGGTTAAAATACACCAAAAGCCCGATCAGCAGTGACAACAGATATGCCGCGCCGCCGTCATTTTCTCATTCCTTTCGCTTTTGCTTCTCTTTTGAATGCCCTTGCAAGATAGTGGCCGATCAAGACAAAAAGCCCCATCATGGCAAGGTAGTCAAGATAAAACAGAAGCTTTGGCTCATCATAATCCAGAAACACAAATTCATTCCGCAGCAGCATATAAGACGGCAGCTCGCGGTTCAGGAATACCGCCAACCCATAGGCGGCTACCGCCAGCCCGGCAAGAAAAAGCGCAATGGCCCCGCCTTTCGGTGGCTTTGCCCGCCCAAACCGTTTTTTTGCCATTCCCATCAAGCGGCTCCAGTGCAGCCCAAGATGCAGGCTCATCAGGGCAAAGCCCCAATATGCGCCGAGAATGTGCAGCCGCCTCGTCAGCATCATGCCGCCCCCGATCCCGAGAAACGAGAACACATGGCGGCTCATCACAATCCCGCTATACATTTGCAGGAGCATGGCGATCAGAACCAGGGTGTCAATGCCCAGCATCAATACACGCATGGGCGTGTATTTGCCGCGCAGCAGGTTTTTGTGCCAGCTTCCGTTCAGCAGGTGGTGAAGGATAAAAAGCACGAACATGCCCGCGCCCACCCACTCGTGCGGGGCTTCCCCCCACAATTGATAGCCCATCAGAAAGAGCAGCGCCAAGGTCATCAGAACATCGAGTACAATTTTCAGAATTGCTTTTGGCTTCATTTCTTCACCCGCTGCTTCAGCCTGGCATACGCCTCGTCGTCAACAGCCTCGCACCATTCGTTGGAGGCGTTTTCGCCGGGCACCTCGATGGCAAGATGCGCAAACCAGCTGTCCTTTGCCGCGCCGTGCCAGTGCTTGACCTCCGGCGGGATCACAACCGCGTCGCCGGGGTGCAGCTCGCGCGCGTCTTTGCCCCATTCCTGATACCAGCCCCGGCCCAACATACACAGCAGGATCTGCCCGCCGCCCTTCGCGGCGTGGTGGATATGCCAGTTGTTGCGGCAGCCCGGCTCAAAGGTGACGTTGAAAATACCGATCCCCTCTGTGGCGACGGGGTTCAGATAGCTTTGCCCGATAAAATACTGCGCGAAGGCGTCGTTGGGCGGCCCCAGGCCGAAGACGCCCGCTTTTTCCATTTCGTTGTTCATGGTGGCTCCTCCCTCTCTTTTGCCCTTCGCCCTTCAAAGCGAAAGGCTGTTTCCCCGCTGCCGGCCTTCGTGTTACTCCACACCATATACTTCTTTTGCCATTTTAAAGGCCGCCCAGGCGTTGGGCCAGCCCGCGTAAAAGGCCGCGTGCGTCAGGATCTCCGCCATTTCTTCGGCGGTAACGCCGTGGTTTTTTGCGTTGCCGATGTGGTATTGCAGGGAACTGTCCAGGATCCCCTTCGCCATCAGCGCGGTCACGGTCACGATCGAGCGGTCGCGGGCGGACAGCCGGTCCTCTCTTGCCCACACCTCGCCAAACAGCACATCGTCGTTCAGCTGTGCAAATTTCGGTGCAAATTTCCCAAGGGCACTCCGCCCTGCGGTCTGCTTTTTCATGATTTATTTCTCACTCCTTCTGTTTTTCGCTTGTTTCGATTCCGTTCGCCTCCAGCCACGCGCTCACATCACTGGAAAGGCTGGAGCCGCCGGAATAGTGGACATCCAATGCGTCGCCCATCACGGCGTCGGGCGCAAGCTTTGCAATGGCTGTCAGGCTTTGGCCAAAGCGCCCTCCGCCGTGGCTGCAAAACGGGATGATCGTCTTGCCGCTGAAGTCGTATTCCTCCAAAAAGGAAGCAATGGGCATGGGGATCGACGCCCACCAGTTGGGGTAGCCCAGCAGAACGGTGGCGTACTGCTCCATGTTTTCCACCTGCCTGCAAGCGCAGGCCGTGCCTGCTCATTCTGATCCCGCTGCGCCTCCTCCAAAACGGTGTTATAGTCGCTGGAATAAGGGTCCACCAGCGTGATCTCAAACAGATCCGCACCGGTCTGGCGCCCGACCTCCTCTGCAATGCCTTCGGTATTGCCTCCCCAGGAGAAATAGGCGATCAACACCTTTCCGCCGTCCGGGCCGGTTTGGTCCTGCGTGGCGGCTGTGCTCACGGTGCCTGCTCCCGCCGCTGCACCCAGCACCAGGCGCAGCCCGATATTAAAGCTGCCCTTATCCTGGTCCAGCGTGGCCCGGTAGGCGCTGCGCATATTTTTGGCGAAGTCATTCCAGCCCCCGCCGCGGTAGACCCGCAGCACGCCGGCATCCGGCCCGGTAGGGTCGGTCTGTTCCTTTGTGCTGTAGGGGCCATAATAATCCCACACCCATTCGCTCACATTGCCGTGCATGTCGTACAGGCCCCAGGCATTGGGCTCAAAGCTGCCCACCTCCACGGTGGTCTCCCGATATTGGCCCGGCTTGGTATCGAGATCCCCCTGGGAAAAATAATTTTCCTCGATCTGGTAGGGGTAATGGCCGTAGTAGTTCACCTCGTCCGCGCTGGGGGAGTTCCCGGTGTTGAAGGGCGTCTGGGTGCCCGCCCGGCAGGCATATTCCCACTCGGCCTCAGTGGGAAGGCGGTAGCCGTCCGCGCTGCGGTCCCAACTGACGTTCTGGCCATCAATGGTGTAAACCGGCGTGCGGCCCTCGCTTTCGCTGCGGGCATTGCAGTAAGCGACTGCATCCAGTCAGGTGATATTTTCCACCGGCAGATCATCCCCGGAGAAGCTGCTGGGGTTGCTTCCCATCACCGCTTCATATTCCCCCTGGGTTAGCTCATATGCGCTGATATAAAAATCGCTCACCGTCACGGTGTGCTGTGTTTCATCCTCACTGCGCCACGCCTCTGCGCCGGGGCTGCCCATTTGAAAGGTTCCGCCTTTCACCAAAACAAAATCGTCCGGGGCATTCGCCGGGGGCATTTCGGGATCTGACGCCCCGGAGGCTTGCGGGGCGTCAGACGCAGAGGCCGGAACCAGGCGAGGAGGCGCTCCCTCTCCTTGGCTGCACGCCGTGAAGGAGAGAAGCATCAGCAGCGAGAGAAAAAATGCCGCGCTTTTTTCATCACGCTCCCCCCTTATTCGGCAAGCCCGATTTCGGCAAGCCAATCTGCCACCGCGCCGCCGGGGGTTTGGGAGGCGCTGCTGGAAAGGGAAAGGCCGTCGGTGAGGCTTGCGCCCGGCTCCGCGCTTGCGATCGCCCTGAGCGCACCCGAAAAGCCGCTGCCGCCGCTGGACACAAAGGGCGCGATGGTTTTGCCGGAGAGATCGTAGCCGTCCAGGAAACTGTATAGGATCATGGGCATATCGCCCCACCAATTGGGGAACCCGAGATAGATCACATCATAGCTTTCAAAATTTTCGATGCCGCCCATGATCTCCGGGCGGGCGTCGGCGCGCTGCTCTGCCTGCGCTTCATCCAGAACGGTATCGTAGTCGGTGGAATACGCTGTCGTGGGTTCCAGCTTAAAGGTATCCGCGCCGGTCTGGGCGGCGATTTCACCCGCAATGGCCTCGGTATTGCCGGACCAGGAGAAATAAACCACCAGCGCCTTTGCTCCGGGCACCGGTTCCGGCGTGCTTTCGGGTGTCGCGTCCGGCGTGCTCTCCGGCGTGCTCTCCGGCGCGCCGGATGCTGCGGAAGCTCCCGCCGCGGGCTGCGCTGCAGGCTCGCCTCGCTGCGGCGCGGCAGTTCCTTCGCCGGATGTGGGCCTGGCGCTGCCGCAGGCTGTCAGCGTAGCCAGCATCGCACAGCCCAGGATCCCTGCAAAAACTTTTTTCATTGCTTTCAACTCCCTTGTTTTTTCATTTTGAACCGAAGATAGTCCAGCCGGTCCAGCTGTTTTTCCCGAAAATGGATCTCGTCCAGCGTATCGCTGCGCTTATCGCTCAGCATCCGCAGCCGCTCCTGTTCGGTGGCGTCCCCCTCCAGCATCAGGCGCATGTAGGTTTCGACCTCCCGGTTGCTGAAGCCGATGTCGTGCAGGGTCATGATCATGCTCAGGCGCTCGATATCCCTGTCGTCATACTGCCAGGCGCCCATCACTTTTTTTACTTCCCCGCAAAGCCCCCAGCTCTCATATTCATCCAGCACCTCAACGGGAATGCTGTAAAGCCGGCTTGCCTCGGTCTTTGTCATTTTGTTTGTGGCCCCTCTCCAAGCGGAAAAAAATTAAGGCGCGCCCTTTCGGGTACGCCTTAATTATAAAACCCATCCATTGATATGTCCAATACCTATATTGTATTCGTTAAAATGCTTTTCACGCATTTCTGAGAGTATTCAAGAAATGCGGCTGTGGTAGGAGAGGTCATTTGATCTTTCTTCCATATCAAAACCGATCCGCTCTCCATGGGAGGGGAAAACGGAATAAAGCAGGTATCATCATAGCTGCAATCCAGCTTGATGCAGACGGCTGCGCCGATTTTGTTGCGCACCAGGATTGCCGCATTGTAAAGCAGGTTATAACGGCCCACGATATGCAAATCGTCAAAATCGGCCCCAAACCAGTTGGCGACGAATCCCTGGATCAGATTACCGTTGGGAACCATTAAGGGGACATGCAACAGGTCGGATGGGCTGACGGCCTGTTTTTCGGCAAGTTCAGAATCCTTATGAACCAGTACGCCCCAGGTTTCCTTCTGCGGCACATGCAGGAAAGCATATTTTGTCATGTCCACAGGCTCGGGCACAAGCCCCATATCCAAAAGCCCATTTTCGATGCGCTCCTTGATGCTGTCCGTATTGCTGCTGAAAATGCTCATTTGAACAAGAGGGTGCTCTACTTGAAATCTTGCCAGGAGTTTCGCAAGGAAATCCACGCTTTGCAGCTCGCCGCAGCCGATCGAAATCTCCCCCGTCAGCTCTGTATCCTTCTGCATTAAGTCCTGCCTGGTTTTTTCCGCCAGGCTGACCAGCTCCTGTGCCCGCCGCTTTAAAAGCATGCCCTCCTCGGTGAGAACGATGCAGTGGTTGCTTCGCTGAAACAGCTTTACGCCCAGCTCTTCCTCCAGCTGCATGAGCTGGCGGGATAAGGTCGGCTGGGTCACATGCAAAAGCTGGGCCGCCTTTGTAATGTTTTCCTCGCGGGCGGCCATCAAAAAGTAATTTAACACACGCAGTTCCATCGGCTCACCTCTTTGCCCACAGTATAGCACAGCGGTCGCACGCGTTCAACATATCTTGCATCAAGAAATGCAAGGCGCCTATGTCTGCCGCCAGATGGGCAGAAGAACAGCCCCTCAGAGTGTTTGTTCCCCAACAGGCCAGCTGGGCGCGGCCTTTCGCATTTTTTCATTGTTTCCCTCCCCGCAAAAGGGGATCATTTCCCGCTCTTCCTCGCGGAACGGCAGGTTATAATGCCCTTTGCCAAAACCCGGCCAGCAAAGTTGATCCTTGCATTCCCAGGCCGCACGTAGACCGTGCGGCTTGGAAATGCAAAATCCCCCGGAAAACAGCTGTTTTCCGGGGGGCTTTGAACATTTCGGTTTGGCGTTGACCAGTCGATCAGCGCTTCGAGAACTGGGGCGCGCGGCGGGCGGCCTTCAGGCCGTACTTCTTGCGCTCCTTCATGCGGGGGTCGCGGGTCAGGAAGCCGGCCTTTTTCAGCGCCGGGCGCAGGTTCTCGTCGTACTGCAGCAGGGCGCGGGCAAGGCCGTGGCGGATGGCGCCGGCCTGGCCGGACACGCCGCCGCCGCCCACGCGCACCACCAGGTCGAACTTGCCCTCGGCGGCGGCCACCACCAGGGGCTGGCGCACGATGAGCTTCAGGGTCTCAAGGCCAAAGTAATCGTCGATGTCGCGGCCGTTGATGGTGATCTTGCCGGTACCGGTGTACACGCGAACACGGGCAACGGAATTCTTACGACGACCGGTGCCGTAGAAATAAGGTTTCGTCTCGTACATTATTCTATTGCCTCCTATTAAAACTCGTAAACTTCGGGCTTCTGGGCAGCCTGATCGTGCTCAGCGCCCTTGTAGCAGCGCAGGCGGGTCATGGCCTTGGCGCCCAGGGTGTTGGCGGGGATCATGCCCTTCACGGCAATGTACATGGCCTTGTCGCTGTTTTCAGCCATCAGGGTCTTGTACTGCACTTCCTTCAGGCCGCCGATCCAGCCGGAGTGGGTGCGGTAGTATTTCTTTTCCAGCTTCTTGCCGGTCAGAACAGCCTTGTCGCAGTTGATGATAATCACATGGTCGCCGCCATCCACATTGGGGGTAAAGGTGACCTTGTTTTTGCCGCGCAGCAGAACGGCGGCGCGGGCGGCGACGCGGCCCAGGGGCTTGCCGGCGGCGTCGATCACATACCACTTGCGCTCGATCTGGGCGGGCTTTGCGAGAGTAGTGCTCATAATCGTGTATCCTCCATCATTTTCTCTTGCGCGCCCGCGGCGGGCGCGGTGAACGCTTTTGTTTTGCGCATCCTGGCGCAAGGCTCATTATATACGAAAGCCCGCCCCCGCGTCAAGCACTTTTTTCGATTATTTTAACTGGCCCTTTCACAGCTTTCACTATCTCTCGATATCTCGTTTTTGCTCCCGATTCCGCATTTTCTATTTTTCCAAAAAATTTTCTCAAAGTTTGTGCAAGTCGCCCTTTAACTGTGGTATAATCGGTCTTGTTCTTTTATAATACATTTTAAGGGCGGTGAATCCGGCATGCAAAGGCTCGAAGGCCTGGTGCGCAGGGCAATTCAGGAATACGGCATGCTCTCCCCCGGCGACCGGGTGTGCGTGGGCGTCTCTGGCGGGAAAGACAGCGTGGCCCTCACCATCGCCCTGGCCCGGCTGCAAAAATACCTGGGCATCCCCTTTGAGCTGGTGGCCGTGAGCCTGGATCCGCAGTTCGGCGGCAAGCCCACCGATTATACCCCCCTGGCAGGGCTGTTCGCCGCCTATGGGGTGCAATACGAGATTCGCCGCAGCGGGATCGGCCATGTGGTGTTCGATCTGCGCAAGGAGCCGAACCCCTGCGCGCTCTGCGCCAAAATGCGCCGCGGCCTTCTGCACAACACAGCCAGGGAATTGGGCTGCAACAAGGTGGCGCTGGGCCACCACCTGGACGACGCCATCGAAACCTTTTACATGAACCTGTGGGGCGAGGGGCGCCTTGGCTGCTTTTCGCCGGTCACCTACCTCTCCCGCAAGGACCTTTACATGATCCGCCCCATGGTGCTGGCCACCGAAGCGGACGTGCGGCGCGCGATAAAAAGCCTCTCCCTGCCGGTGGTCAAAAGCGCCTGCCCGGCCGACGGCGCAACCCGCCGCCAGGAAATGAAGGAATATGTGGCCGGCGCCTGCCGCGCCGACCGGGCCTTCCGCCAAAAAATGCTGGGCGCGCTGCAGCAGGCGGATCTGGATGGCTGGGCCCCCCTGCCCGGGGCAGGCCGGCGCGGCTAAAAACTGTTGCGAGGTGTTATCCATGGATTTTGAACAGCACTGCTGGGCCGAGGTGGATCTGGACGCGCTGGTGCATAATTTCAAGCTTCTCCAGGCCCATGCCGCCCCCGCCCAGGTGTGCGCGGTGGTCAAGGCCGGGGCCTACGGCCACGGCGACGGCATGGTGTGCCGCGCGCTGGAGGCCGCCGGCGCCAAATGGTTTGCGGTGAGCTGCCTGGCCGAGGCGCTGCACCTGCGCGCGGCCGGCATCGGGGGCGATATCCTGATCCTTGGCCGCACCGACCCCTCCTGCGCCGCAAGCCTGGTGCGCTGCGGGCTCACCCAGGCCGTGTTCAGCCCGGAATACGCCCGCCAGCTGGCCGCCTGCGCCGGGCAGGCCCACCGCCCTGTCCAGGTGCACCTAAAGGTTGATACCGGCATGGGCCGCATCGGCTTTGTGGCCCGCGGCGCGGCCGACGTGGCCCCCTGCGCCGCCGCGCTGAGCGCCTGCTTTGAACTGAAAGGGCTTGAAGTGACCGGCCTGTTCCAGCACTTTGCCGTGGCCGACAGCCACGCCCCCGCGGATGTGGCCTATACCCGCCGCCAACACGATCTCTTTTTGGCGGTGCTGGCCGCGCTGGAGGCCCAGGGCCGCCAGGTGCGCACCGCGCACTGCTGCAATTCCGCCGCCCTGGCCGAGCATCCCGAGTGGGGCATGGACCTGGTGCGGCCGGGCATCCTTTTGTATGGCGAGCAGCCCAGCGGCGAGGTGTCGCTGCCCGGCCTTGTGCCGGTGCTCACCCTCAAAGCCGCCGTCAGCCAGGTAAAGGATCTCGGGCCCGGCCAGGCGCTGAGCTATGGGCTCTGTTTCACCGCCGGCCGGCCCATGCGGGTGGCGACCCTCTGCGTGGGCTATGCCGACGGTTACCCCCGCGCCATGACCAACCAGGGCGTCTGCGCGCTGCACGGCGCGCCCGCCCCGGTGGTGGGGCGGGTGTGCATGGACCAGCTCATGGTGGACGTGACCGGCATCCCCGGCGTACAGGCGGGCGATGCGGCCACCATTTTCGGCGCGGGCGGCGCGGCCGATTCCACCGCCGCTGTGGCGGCCAAGGTGGGCACGATCCCCTACGAGATCATGTGCGGCCTTGCGCTGCGGGTGCCGCGGGTCTATCTGCAGGGCGGCCGCTGCGCGGCGGTGGTCGATTATCTCAAACAATCAAGCTTGTAACGGAAGGGAGCACAGCATGGCAAACCTTTTGGTCGTGGTGGATTATCAAAACGATTTTGTGAGCGGCGCGCTGGGCTTTGGGGCGGCCCAGGCGCTGGAAGGCCCCATTGCCGCCCGGGTGGAGCAGGCCCTCGCCGGGGATTGGCGGGTCATCTTCACCCGCGACACCCACGGGCCCGATTATCTTAACACCCGCGAGGGCCGTTTTCTCCCGGTCCCCCACTGCCTGCGGGGTTCCGGGGGCTGGCATTTATACGGCAGCCTCGCGGCTTACGAAGCCTCGTCCGACCCCCGCGTCGCCTTTGTGGACAAGCCCACCTTCGGCAGCGCCGGGCTTGCCGGCGCCGCCGAAGCCCTGTGCGGCGGCGAGCCGGGTCGCATCGAGCTGTGCGGCGTGGTCACAAACATCTGCGTTGTCTCCAACGCCATCCTGCTGCACAGCCGCTTTTTGAACAGCGAGATCGCCGTTCTGCAAAACCTCTGCGCCGCCGCCGACCCGGCCGACCACGAAAACGCCCTGCGCCTTTTGGCCGGCATGGGCTATCTGCTCCCATGAGCCGCGCCGCAAAGCCGCTGGGCCCCTTTGCCCCGGCCGGCGCGCCCGCCCGCTGGCAGCGGGCTCTGGCCTCGGCCTGCCTGGTGATCTTTCTGGCCGCCTTCGGCAGCATTTTCGCCGTGGCCGCCCTGCGCGGCAGGCTGGGTGTTTCGGCAAACAGCGCGGCGCTGTTCGTCCTTTTGGCGGGGGGCTTTTTCTGCCTGGCGCGCTTTGGCCTGCCGCGCCTTTCCAGCCTTTCCCCCCGGGCCTGGGCCGCGGTGTTCTGGGGCGGGCTCGGCCTTTTGCTGGCCCTCCAGCTGGGCAGCGGTTTTCTTTTGCTGAACGACCACACCACCGCCCCTTTCGACACCGAGGCCGTGTACCGCACCGCCACCCAGCTGGCCGCCGGGCAGGTGCCTGCCGAGTACAACGATTATTTTGTTTCCTGCGAGAGCAACACCCTGTGCATGTTCGTTTTATACTGGCTGTACCGGCTGGTCTTTCTGCTGGGGGGCGCTTTGAGCCCGGTGTGGGGCATGCTGCTGAACACCGCGCTGCTGTGGCTGGCCGCGCTGTTCACCTGCAAAGCCGCCCTGCTGCTCTGGGGCCGGGCCGGCGGGGGCGCGGCGCTGGCGCTCTGCCTGCTGTTTTTGCCCCTCTACATCTTCACCCCGTTTTTGTACACCGACCCCATGGCCGCGCCGCTGGTGGCCGCCTCGCTCTATTGTTTTGTGCGGCTGCGCCGGCGCTGGGCGTTTCTTTCGCCCAAGGGGCGCCTTGTGCGCGCGGCGGGCCTCGGCGCGCTGCTGGGCCTGGCCTTTCTAATGAAGGGCAACGCCCTGGTGCTTGTGCCCGCGCTGGGGCTCTGGTGCCTTTTCAGCCTGCCCTTAAAGGGGCACGGGCGGCAGGCCCTGGGCCTTGTGCTGGCGGTGGCGCTGGCCGCCGGGCTGGTCATCGGGGGCTTCAAAGCGTATGTGCGGGGCTGCGGCCTCATCGACTTTTCCGGCTACGACGCGCTGCACATGCCCCTGACCCACTGGATCATGATGGGCCTCGAGCACGACGGCGCTTATAACGGCGAGAGCTTTGTGTATTCCGGCAGCTACCCCACCGTGGCCGAAAAAAAGGCTGCCATTGCCGCGCGCATCGGCACGAACCTGCAGGCGCTTGCAAAAAACCCCGTGGCCCTGGCCTGGCTCATGTACACCAAAGCGGGCACCGACTGGGCCGACGGCCTGTACGGCTCGCCCGGCGCCGCGGCCTTTGCCCCGGTGCGCGCCACCTGGCTGAGCGAGTGGTTCACCTCCACCGGCGCCCACGCAGGCGTCACGGGCAGCTTTGGGCAGGCGTTCCACTGGCTGCTCTGGCTGTGCGGTTTCGGCCTGGTATTGCGGGCGCTGCGCCAAAAAAAGCCCGGCGGCTTTGCCCTGGCCGCCGCCCTGTGCCTTTTGGGCAACCTGGCGTTTTTGAGCCTGTGGGAGGCAAACGCCCGCTACGCATTTTGTTTTTTCAGCTGCCTTGTTTTGCTGGCCGCGGGCTTTTTGTCCGGCGGCCGGGCCGGGCAGGATATCAACAACGAGCAGGAGGTCACGCCCCTTGGCAAGAGATAACATTCGCAATTTCTGCATCATCGCCCACATCGACCACGGCAAGTCCACCCTGGCCGACCGCATTCTGGAAAAGACCCACTCGGTGGACGAGCGCCAGATGGAAGAGCAGCTGCTGGACAACATGGATCTGGAGCGCGAGCGCGGCATCACCATCAAGGCCCGCGCCGTGACCCTCTCCTACCGCTCCCGCAACGGCAAAGACTATGAATTCAACCTGATCGACACCCCGGGCCATGTGGACTTCGGCTACGAGGTCAGCCGCTCCCTGGCCGCCTGCGAGGGCGCGGTGCTGGTGGTGGATTCCAGCCAGGGGGTCGAGGCGCAGACCCTGGCCAACACCTACATGGCCCTCGAGCACGACCTGGAGCTGGTGCCCATCCTGAACAAGATCGACCTGCCCAGCGCCGAGCCGGAGCGGGTCGCCCAGGAGGTGGAGGACGTGATCGGCCTGCCCTGCCTCGACGCGCCCCGCGTTTCCGCAAAGCTGGGCACCGGCGTGGAGGACGTGCTGGAACGGGTCATCACCGATATCCCCGCCCCCACGGGCAGCGAAAGCGCCCCCCTGAAGGCCCTCATCTTCGACAGCGTGTACGACAGCTACAAGGGCGTGATCGTGTACGTGCGGGTGTTCGAAGGCACGGTCAAGCCCGGCGACACCGTGCGCATGATGGCCGCCGGCACCGAGTTCACCCTGGTGGAGGTGGGCCACATGGGCGCCACCAGCCTCTCCCCCTGCGCCCAGCTGCAGGCAGGCGAGGTGGGTTACCTCACCGCCAGCATCAAAAATGTGCGCGACACCCGGGTGGGCGACACCGTCACCCTGGCCGCCGCCCCCACCCCCGAGCCCCTGCCCGGCTACCGCAAGGTCACCCCCATGGTGTTCTGCGGCATCTACCCTGTGGACGGCGCCCGCTACCCGGACCTGAAGGACGCGCTGGAAAAACTGCAGCTCAACGACGCTTCGCTGAGCTTTGAGCCCGAAACCAGCGCGGCGCTGGGGTTTGGCTTCCGCTGCGGCTTTCTGGGCCTTCTGCATCTGGACATCATCACCCAGCGCCTGGAGCGGGAGTTCGACCTGGACCTCATCACCACCGCCCCCAGCGTGGAATATCGCATCACCCTGACCGACGGCACGGTGGAGGTCATCGAAAACCCCTCCAACTACCCCGACCCGGGCCGCATCGCCAGCCAGGAGGAGCCCTTTGTCGACGCCCACATCTACACCCCCACCGAGTATGTGGGCAGCCTGATGGATCTGTGCGTGGACCGGCGGGGCGTGATGGTGGACATGAAGTACCTGGACGCCACCCGCGTGGATCTGCACTATGAACTGCCCCTGGGCGAGATCGTGTACGATTTCTTCGACGCCATCAAGAGCCGCAGCCGGGGCTATGCCAGCTACGACTACGAGATGAAGGGCTTCCGCGAGTCCAAGCTGGTAAAGCTCGACCTGCTGCTGAACGGCGACATGGTGGACGCGCTCTCCATGATCGTGCACGCCGACAAAGCCTATGCCAAGGGCCGCCGCCTGGCCGAGCGCTTAAAAGACAACATCCCCCGCCAGATGTTCGAGATCCCCATCCAGGCGGCCATCGGCGGCAAGGTGATCGCCCGCGAAACCGTAAAGGCCATGCGCAAAGACGTTCTGGCCAAGTGCTACGGCGGCGACATCACCCGCAAAAAGAAGTTGCTGGAAAAGCAGAAGGAAGGCAAAAAGAAGATGCGCCAGCTGGGCAGCGTGGAACTGCCCAGCGAGGCCTTCACCGCCGTGCTCAAGCTGGACGAGGACTGACACGGGCCCGTTCTATCACGCAGCAAACAAATAGCTGCAGGGGAATGCTCCCCTGCCGCTATTTTGCGCTCTTTTTATTCCTCGTCCGCCTGGGGCGGCGCGTTTTGCTCTGCAAGCTCCGCCTCTTCCTGCACAATGCGCAGAAAATCCTGTTTGCGCTCCTTCTCCCGGGGCACAAAGCGCCCCACGACCCCGCCGCCGCCCCGGTTCTTCACATAAAAGAAGCCGATCACCGAAAAGACCACCGCCCCGATAAAATTCACGATCAGGTCCTTCATGGTGTCGATCAGGCCAATGTCCACATAGCCGCCCAGGCCCAGGTCCTGCCCGTTCACCACCACCTGGGTGATGCCGGTGATCCCCGCCGCCCGGTTGCCGCCCGCCGGGTCCAGCAGCACCGAATAAACCGCGTGCACAATGGTGTCCTTCTGCATGTCCGTGTGGAACAGCTGGTCCATACCGAACTCAAAAAATTCCCACACCACGCCGATCGTCATGGAAAAGCAGAACGCCACAATGGCCATGAACAGCGGCGATAATTTAAACATCATCCGCTCGCTGCGGTTCAACAAATCCACCATCGAAAAGCCGATCGCCGCCGCCAAAAAGCCGTTCAGGGTGTGCAGCACCGTGTCCCAAAAGGGGAACAGGATATAAAATTCCTGGATCTCGCCCAGAATTTCGGCCGCAAAAATAAACACCAGAATAATGATCTCCAGCGTGGTGGGCAGTTCGATCTTCATGGTCACCTGCACCAGGCTCGGCACCACCAGCAGCAGCAGGGTGAGCAGGCACAAGAACACGTTCTCGTAATTGCGGTTGAAGATCTGCAGCACCATCACAACGATCACCAGGGCGCGCAGCGTAAAATACACAATCGCAGAGCTTTTGTGCTCTTTCAGCTCCATACTCAGCGCCTTTTTTATGGTGCGGTAGCGCGAGGGGGGCTTGCCCCCCTGTTTTTTCTCTTTCATTCTTTGTTCCTCCCCATTCCTCTCGCCCCCGCGGCGGCGGGCGGCCGCCCGGGTGCTTTTTATCCTATTATAAACGGGAACAGGGCAAACTACAATCGCTTTATCCCCTTGCTGTGGGCATATTGTCAAAAAAAGGCGGGCCCGCAAGCGCGGCTGTGCCAAAACAGGGGCGGGGCAAGTCTGCAGGCCCGCCCCTGCCGCTTATAAAGGAACGCGCCCCTGGTATTCGCTGCGGATGATCCCGTCCATTTCTTCCGGCGTTTCCCTGCACCCGCCTGCAAGCCATTTTTTCACGATCGCATTAAACCCGCTTCTGAAAAATTCGATATGGTATTCGATATGCCGGTCGTCAAAATCCTTTTTTGCCTGATGAACGTCATAATACTTTAGCTTGAACTGGTTGTCATAGCCCAGCTTAAAATAAGTGCAGTAAAACAGTTGGTTTTCCCGAATGTGGCGGAACAGCTTCAGGTAATCGTTGCTGTTAAAGCTCTGCGCTCTTTCCGCTTCGTAAAGCAGGTCTACTTCTCTTTCCAGCGCCTCTCTTATTTTGTCCGCAAGCTCATAAATATCCACGTAGTTCGCATAGAAGGTGCTGCGGTTCAGTTCGCACCGCTTGCAGATATCCGAAACGGTGATCTCATGAAGCTCCTTTGTTTGCAGCAATTCAATAAAGACCTTCTCGATCCGTTCCACAGACTCGCGCCGCCGCCGGTTGTTTTTTGTGTTCATGATGGCCCTCTTTTATTATTCCAACACTTGTATGCAAATTGATGATTGTCTTGGTTCTCTGCTACGATTATACTAGACTCACAAAGAAACAACAACTGTTGTTTTAATCGTGGATGGAGGTCTTTTAAATGAAGAAAAGCAGTTTTGTGGCAATGATATTGGGAACGATCAGCGGGGTTTTATTTGCCCTGGGGCTGTGCATGGCTCTAATCCCAGAGTGGGCTGCGTTTAAGCCGGGCATCGTATTCGGGTGTGTCGGGCTTTTGCTGGGGCTTGTTACGCTGATCGTATGGCGGAACATGGCGCACAAAGCCCCCCTTCAATTCTCGGGTAAAACAGCCCTTGTGATCATCGTCGGTGTTGTCGGCGCCCTGGCATTGGGCGTCGGGATGTGTTTCAGCATGGTTTGGGGCAGAATGATCCTGGGGATCGTAATTGGCCTGTTTGGCATCGTGATTCTGCTATGCTTGATCCCCTTGATAAAAGGCATTAAGGAATAATGGGGATAAAGCAAAACCTATTTGATAAGCTCGAAACCACGCACATAGGAAAGCGCCTCGTAACGGAACCGCGATACAGGGCCGTAGCAACTGCGGCTCTCAGCTTCTCTTTCAATTTGCTCTACGCCCTCTATCACGGGGCGCTGGGCATCGCCGGCCGCTCCCTGTGGTTCCTTGCCATGTGTGCTTATTACACCCTTTTAAGCACCATGCGCTTTTCTGCCATTCTGTGTGAACGGAAAAGCAAGTCTGCCGGTTTTCCCGCCGCAGAATATTTTGTGGCGAAGCTGTCCGGCATACTGCTTGCCGCATTAAGCTTTGTTTTGGCCGGGGTCATTTACATCAGCCTGGCAGAAAATATCGCGGCAAAATATGCTCCCGTACTCATGATCACCATCGCCGCTTACACGTTCTGTAAACTCACAATGGCGATCCTGCGCGCGGCGAAGCAGCGAAAAGATCCCTCGCCGTTGCTTGCCGCTCTTCGAAGGATCGGTTATGCGGAGGTCGCCGCATCCATTGTGACCTTGCAGCGCTCCATGTTCGCTTCTTTTGGAAGTGCAGATCATTTCAGCGCGCGCAGGATGGATCTTTTAACCGGGGCTGCTGTCTGCATATTTGTGTTTATGCTTGGCGTCACGATCATAACAAAAGGAACAAAAAGGAAAGGTGCATCGTTATGTCAAAGTCTAAAATCGTAAAGGCAAATCAAAAGATCGCCGAAAAAGTTGTGGGGGCCTTCGGAAGAATAGAGAACACGGTCGTGGGCGGTTATACCAAAATAGAGGACGCTTTTGTCGGCCGCTATCTCACCAAAAGCGGCGAGACCATAGAGCAGGCAAAGCAAAGGCTGCGGGAAGAAAACAAGCCCTGAAAACCGTCAAGCGGGGGTCGGCCGCTTGCCCCTTCCATGGCAGGTAATAAAAGCAGAGCTGCGGCGTCCCCGTTTTGCGGGAACGCCGCAGCATCCTGCCCGGCGAAAGATCTCAAAGGTTTGCCGGCGGGCCTGCATACAGCCGCTGTTCTGTTTCACTGCGGTATTCCTCCCGCCCGCTTTTTCACGCCCCCTCGTACACCAGCCCCAGCCGGGGCGAAAGCCCGGCCAGCAGTTCGTTGGTAATGGTGCCGCACCGCGCCGCCAGCTCCTCGGCCCGGATCTCCTCCGGCCCGTCCCGGCCGATCACGGTCACCGCATCGCCCATGCTCACCTGCCCCACATCCGTCACATCCACCAGCATCTGGTCCATGCACAGCCGCCCCACCACCGGGGCGCGTTTTCCGCGCACCAGCACCTCGCCGCCGTGCGCCGCAAGCCCGCGGGGCAGGCCGTCGGCATAGCCTATGCTCACTACCGCCAGCAGGGTGGGCCGCGCCGCCGTAAAGGCAAGGCCATAGCCCGCCCCCTCGCCGGTTTTCAGCCGGCGCACCGCGGCCACCCGGGCTTTCAGGGTCAGCGCGGGCCAAAGCTCCAGCCGCCGCTGCACCGGCGCGGCGCCCTCGTACACGCCGTAAAGCGCAAGCCCCGGCCGGGCCAGCCCGCAGCCCAGGGGCGGCAGGTTCAACAGGCCGTAGCTTGCCTGCAAATGGGTGCGCCCCGGGTCGATCCCCCCCGCCCGCAGGCCCTCCACCGCCTCAAAAAAGCGCTGCGCCTGCCCCTGGGTGTAGGCCACCGCCTCCGCCGAAAGGCCGTCGGCCACGCACAAATGGCTGAACACGCCCTGTATTTTCAGGTTCGGCAGGGCAAACACCCGCCGCAGCGCCTCCTGGTCGGCGGCGTTTATTCCCAGCCGGTGCATGCCGGTGTCCAGCGCCAGGTGGGCGCGCACCTTCCGCCCCTGGCCATTCAGGGCCTGGGCGTATTCCTCGCTCACTAAAGCCTGGCTCACCCGCCACCGCGCCAGCAGCGCCGCCTCGCCGGGCGCGGTGTAGCCCAGCACCAGTATCTCGCCCAAAATGCCCGCCCGGCGCAGGGCGATGGCCTCCGGCAGGGTGGCAACGGCAAAGCTCCGCACGCCCTGCCGGCGCAGGGTGCGGGCCGTTTTTACCGCCCCGTGGCCGTAGCCGTCCGCTTTGATCACCGCCATCAGCGGGCAGCCCGCCTGCCGGCGCAGCAGCTTTGCGTTGTGCGCCAGGGCGGTGCGGTCCACCTGCCGCCAGGCGCGGGCTATGGGTTCCGGCTTTACCGGCCAAGCGGCCAAAGCCAGGGCCGAAACCGCCGCGCTCAGCGCCGCCGCCGCCGCAAAATGCCCCAGGCTGTTTTCCACCAGCACGGCCTGCAGCCCCAGCGCCTTGGCCGCCCCCCGCACCAGCACAATGCACCAGGGGTGCACAAGGTACACCGCCTCGGCCAGCTTTGCGCTTCGCCTGTCCCGCCCGCCGTTCACCGCCAGCAGCCCGCTGAACAACGCCGCGGCCGCCAGGGGCAGGGTCAGGTACATGCTGTCGTGCCGCGGGCTGGCAATACTTTTCAGCCAGAACGCCTCGGCCGAAAGAGCGGCCAGCGCCGCCAAAAAGCCCGGCAGCGCCGCCCGGGGGCGCACCGGCTTTACCGCCGCGCCCAGCAGCAAAAACAGCGGCGCAAAAAACAGCCCGCCCCGGGTATAGCCTCCCAGCGCCGCCAGCAGGCCGTCCACCACGGTCTGCGCGCCGGGCAGGCGGCAGGCAAGGCCGTACCAGCTGTCGCCCGCAAGCCCCACAAGGTAAAGCACCGCCGCCGCGGGCAGGGCAAGCCGCAGCCCCCGCTTGGCCAGCGCATGGGCAATGGGCAGCCCCAACAGCAGCGCGGGCAGGTACCAAAGGTGGTAAAACGTGCCGGTGAGCAGCAGCTTTTGCACTGCCTGCCAGGGCGAAAAGCCCCCCGCATACAGGTTCAGCGGCAGGTACAAGAGCACCGCCGCCCCGTACAAAAGGGCCGTGCGCCGCCACAGCGCCCCGGTGCCCCGCCAGGCCCGCCGGGCCAAAAAATGGCCGGTGAGCATAAAGAAAAACGGCACCGCAAGCCGGGCCAGCACCCGGCACAGCCAAAAATCGCCCTCTGCGCTGTAGCTGGCCAGCGGCCCGGTGTGGATCGCCACCACCAGCAGCGCCGCGGCAAGGCGCGCCCGGTCCAGCACCGGGCCTTTTTTTGTGCGCTCCATCTCATTCCCCCCAAACAGTCGCGATCAATCCGCCCACGTTGTCGCCCGAGAGCTGGCAGCAGCCGTCGGGCAGCTCGGCCAGGGCGTTCTCCCCCTCACAGGGGATGTAAAACACCCGGGCGGCCCGCCCGCCGGGCAGCGTGCAGCTTTTGGGGCCGGTCCTCAAAAAATCCGCGTACTCCTCCAGGCACAAGCCGTTCTGCAGCAGCAGCAGCGCGTGGGGCGCGCCCACATACCGGAAATGCCAGGGCTCGGCGGCAATGCCGGTGAGCGTTTCCTTGCCTTTTTGGTACCGCTCAATAAACCCGTACCCGGCGGCAAGCCGCCGAAATGCGCCGCACGCCCCGTCGTAGGGGAAGGCGGGCCGGATAAAGTCCAGCGCGCCGCCCGTTTTCCCAAGGTCGATGGCAAGGCCGGTCTCGTGCTCGCTGCACCCGGGGCGGGCCACATAGCTGCGGGTAAACGCCTCGCCGTGCTCGGCCATCGAGTCATCCCACAGCTTCTGCTGCTCGGCCCGGCTGCGCCAGCCCGACACAGGCCGGATGCGCCCGGCCCCGCCCGCCGCGGCCACACAGGCAGCCAGCAGCGCGGCGGCCCGGTTCTCCATCAGGATATCCGGAAAAGCGGCGCTGGGCGGGGCAAGGCGGCGCGGCGCTTCACCCTGCAGCGGGTGGGCGGCGTTCACCAGCAGCACATCGCCCCGGAACACCTGCTCCCGGCGCAGCTCCACCCGCCTCACGCCTCAAACCCCAGCTCAATGAGCTTTGTCACCAGCGCGGGGAATTCCAGGCCCACGCCCCGCATCATGCTGGGGTAACGGCTGTGCGCGGTAAAGCCCGGGATGGTGTTCGCCTCGTTGAACACCACCCGCCCATCGGGGGTGTAAAAAAAGTCCACCCTGGCAAAGCCCCTGCACCCCAGCGCCCGGTATACCTTCCGGGCCGCCTGCTGCACCCGGGCCGCAGCCTCCTCGGGGATGCGCGCCGGGCAATGGATGGCCGAGGTTTTCAACGTATACTTTTCCTCGTAGTTGAAAAACCCCTGCGAAAGCTCGATCTCATCCACCACGCCCACCGTCAGCGCATCGTTGCCCAGCACCGCGCAGCCCACCTCAAACCCCGGCACCGCCTGTTCCAGGATCACCTCGCCGTCGTGCAGAAAGGCCTCTGCCACCGCCGCCGCCAGACGCTCCGGGCCCTCCACCCGGGTGATCCCGAACGAGGAGCCCGCCCGCACCGGCTTTACAAACAGCGGCCAGCCCAGCGTTTCGGCCGCGGCGGCAATGGCGCCCATTTCCGCCCCCCTGCCAAACACCGCCGAGGGGGGCACCTCCACCCCGGCCAGGGCCGCCAGCTTGTGCGCCCGGTCCTTGTCCATGCACAGCGCGCCCGCCAGGGTGCCGCAGCCCACCAGTGGCGCCCCCGCCAGCTCAAACAGCCCCTGCACGGTGCCGTCTTCGCCGTTTTTGCCGTGCAGCACGGGAAAAGCCGCGTCAAAGGCAAAGCGCAGCACGGTGGGGCCGAACACCGCCAGCTCATGCCGCCCGCGGCCCGGGCACACCGCGCAGGGCAGGCAGTTCACCCCATCCTGCCGCCAGGTGTCGGCGGGGATGTTCTCCACCGAGCCGGTGTAATACAGCCACTCTCCCTCGCGGGTAATGCCCACGGTCAGCGCGGCGTAGCGCTTTTTGTCCAGCGCGCTCAGCACCGCATACGCCGATTGCAGCGACACTTCGTATTCGGTGGAACAGCCGCCGAACAGCACCAGAATGCGTTTTTTCTCCATCATGGATCCGCTCCTTCAGGGGGGCGGCGCGGGCGGCCTGCCCGCGCAAAAAAGCGCCCCGTTTTGATACCTCCATGGTACCAAAACGGGGCGCCGGGTGTTTGCGGGCCATTTTGCGGAATGCTTGCGGTTTTCATTCCAAAATCTTGCGATTTTCTTGCGGCGGCAGGGTAACGGCAAATTCCACCTGCTCGTTCCCGCTTTGGGCGGTGATCCGCCCGCCGTGCAGCTCCACGATCTGCTTTGCAATGGCAAGGCCAAGCCCCGCGCCGCCGCTGGCACTCCCGCGCGAGGCGTCCAGCCGGAAAAACCGCTCAAAAATGCGGTCCAGCTTTTCGGGCGGGATGGTGGGGCCGGGGTTTTGAAAGCACAGTGTCACCCCTGTGGGCCCCGCCTCGGCGCGCACCGCCACGGTGCCGCCCTCAAAGCTGTAGTTCACCGCGTTGCGCAAAAGGTTGTCGAACACGCGGGCCAGCTTGTCCGGGTCGCAGTTGTAGGGCAGGGTTTCGGGCAATTCCAGGCTGCACTCCAATTTTTTCTCGGCCAGCATGGGCCCAAACTCGGCCGCTACCTGCCGCAGCATCAGCGCCAGGTCCACCGGCGCGGTCTCCAGCTCCAGGTGGGTCAGGTTGAAGCGGGTAATTTCAAAGAATTCGTTCAGCAGGTCCTCTAAGCGCAGGGCCTTGTCCAGCGCAATGCCGGTGTAGCGGGCCCGGGTCGCGGCCGATATCTCCGGCTCGTCCCGCAAAAGGGTCAAATAGCCGATCACGCTGGTGAGCGGCGTTTTCAAATCGTGGGCCAGATACACGATCAGGTCGTTCTTGCGCTGCTCGGCTTCCCTGGCCGCCGCCTCGGCCTGCAGGGCCTGCTGCTTTGCCAGGTTCATGTCGTCCTGGATGTCCTTCAGGTCGGCGGGCAGCTCCACCAGCGCCTCGCCCGGCTGGGCCAGCCGCTTTGCGCCCTCCACAATCTCATCCAGGTAGCGCAGGGGGCGGCTCAAAAAGTAATAGCTCTCGGCCACCCAGCCGCCCGCCAGCAGCCCCCCGTATACCAGCAGCACATATTCCCTCACCCACTGCAGCACCCAGTAAATGGGGTTGGTGGGCTGCCAGATGATGGCGTTGCACACGCTCCAGCCCAAAAGGCCAAGCGCCGTAAGGCCCACCGCCCACAGCACCAGCGCCACAAGATACTGCGCCAGCAGCCGCCGGGAAAGCGCGCTGCGGTAGCGGCCTTTGCCCGCCCCGCGCGGTGTTTGCTTATTCAATGGTGTACCCCACCCCCCACACGGTCTTGATGAATTTCGGCTTGCGGCCGGTGTCGCCCAGCTTTTCCCGCAGGCGGGCGATGTGGCTCATCACGGTGTTGTTGCTCTCCCAATATTTTTCGCCCCACACCGCGCTGAACAGCTCCTCGCTGGCCACCACCCGGCCCCGCATGCTGCACAGGTACCACAGGATCGAAAATTCCAGCGGGGTCAGCGCCGCCTCCCTGCCGTACACGGTGCAGCGGTGGGCCGCCTTCGAGATCACAAGGCCGTTCACCTCCAGTTCCTCCGGCTCCTGTGCGGGCGCGGCGGCCCGGTCGTAGCGGTTGCAGCGCCGCAGCTGGGTCTTTACCCGCGCCACCAGCTCCAGCGGGTTAAAGGGCTTGGTGATGTAATCGTCTGCCCCCAGGGTCAGGCCCATGATCTTGTCCATATCCTCCACCTTGGCGGTCAGCATCAAAATGGGCCAGAAGTACTCCTGGCGCAGCCGCTGGCACAGGGTAAAGCCGTCCATATCCGGCAGCATCACATCCAAAATGGCCAGGTCCGGCGGCTGGCTGGCAGCCGCCTCCAGCGCCTCGGCCGCGGTGCCGCACTTGCACACCTCGAATCCCTCGTTTTTCAGATATACCTCCACCAGGTCGGCAATGGCGGCCTCGTCGTCCACCACCAGAATGCGCTCGTTCATATGCGTTCCCCCTTTAGTAATGCCTGTCTTTCTACAAAACGAGGCTGCGGGCACAAATTTTTCGTTTTGGGGCGTTCTGAAACAAAAAGCCGGGGCCTTAAACCGAGGCCCCGGCCTTTTGAAAACAAGCGCTCTTGCCTGTGCGCCTTAGTTGCGGCGCCGGGCGAACAGGCGCAGGATATAAAGGAACAGGTTGATAAAGTCCAGATACAATTCCAGCGCGGCGTAAATGCTGGCCTTCTTCGCCAGCTCCTCGTTGCCCGCGTAGGCAAAGTAGGCTGCCTTGATCTTCTGGGTGTCGTAGGCGGTGTAGCAGGCGAACAGGATGATGCCCGCGCAGCACAGCAGGATGTCCAGCCCGCCCAGGCCCGCCAGCATGCCGATCACGCTCACGATCAGCATGGCGATCAGTCCGAAGAACAGGGGCTTCGCCCAGCCGGAAAGATCCTTTTTGGTCAGGTAGCCGTAGCCCGCCATAATGCCGAAATACAGGGCGGTGGCGCCGAACGCCATCACCAGCTCCCACAGATCATACAGGTAAAAATAGCTGCTGAACACCAGGCCGTTCAGCGCGGCATAGGCAAAAAACAGCCCCTTGGCACCGCCCACGCTGATGGTGCGGATGCGTGCCGACATTACCACGACCACCACCACCTCGGCAATGGCCAGGCCAAAAAACATCATGCGCGAAACCAGCAGGTAACGGGCCAGCCCCCCGGCGTAGCCCACCAGCGCAATGCCGAAGGTCAGCATCAGGCCCGCAAACATCCACAAAAAGGTCTTGGTGGTGTAGCTGGCCAGGGTCTCGTATTCAAACGTGCCGGTGCGCTGGTTTTCCTCTGCATAGAGGGTATTCTGCACCGGTTCGCTGAAGGGGTCGTTGTAGCGGTTGCTCATGGCAATACTCCCATCCTTTCTCATTGCAGCAATGATATACTATATTATAACGCCGTTTGTAAATAAAATCAAAACCTTTTATAATGGTTGTGTGAAACATTGTTGTAAAAGAAAGGGGCGGTCGGCGTGGCCTTTGGGTTGTACCTGCACATTCCCTACTGCCTGGCAAAGTGCCGCTACTGCGATTTTTATTCCCGCAGGGCCAGCCGCGGCGTGCCCGAAGAATACGTGGCCGCGCTCGAGCGCGCCATTGCCGGGTTTTACGCCCGCGAAAGCCTGCCCCCGCCAAACACGGTGTACTTTGGCGGCGGCACCCCCAGCCTGCTCTCCCCCGCCCAGGCGGCGCGCCTGCTGGCCGCCGCGGCCCCCGCACCCGGCGCGGAGGTCACCCTGGAGGCAAACCCCGAAACCGTGAACGAAAAAAAGCTCGAGGGCTTTCTGCGGGCCGGGGTGAACCGGCTCAGCCTGGGGGTGCAGACCGCCCGGAACGAAAGCCTGCTCCGGCTGGGCCGCCCGCACACCGCGGCCCAAAGCCGGGCGGCGCTGGCCGCCGCAAAAGCCGCGGGCTTTGCCAACATTTCGGGCGACATCATGCTGGCCCTGCCCCACTACAGCCAGGCTGAGTTCCGCGAAACGCTGGAGCTTTTGCAGCAGGGCGGCGCGGCCCATATCTCGGCGTATCTGTTAAAGCTCGAGCCGGGCACCGCCTTTGGGCGCACCCCGCCCGAAGGCCTCCCCACCGACGATCAGGCCGCCGAATTTTACCTTGCCGCGGTGGAGCGGCTGGAACAGGCCGGCTATGCCCAATACGAAATCAGCAACTTCGCCCGCCCCGGCTTCGAGGGGCGGCACAACCTCATTTACTGGAACTGCGGCGATTACCTGGGCCTTGGCCCCGCCGCCCACAGCTGCCTTGGCGGCAGGCGCTTTTATTTCCCCTCCAGCACCGGGGCCTTCCTGGCGGGCACAGCCGCCCCCGTGCCGGACGGCGGCTGCGGCGCCGAGGATTTTATCATCCTGCAGCTCCGCCTTACAACGGGCCTCAGCCTGCCTGCCCTGAAAGAAAAATACAATATGGAATTTACACAAAAACAATTGCAATTCGTAGAAAAGTGTGTGAGTGCAGGCTACGCCCGGTTCAACGGGCACACCCTGCGCCTCACCCCCGCCGGGCTCATCATCCAGAACAGCATCCTCTGCGGGCTGCTGGGGTGATCCCCCGCCCCCCACACAAACCGGCGCCCGCCCCCGAATCTTCGGGCGCGGGCGCTGTTTTTTGTTTATGGCCCGGCTCTTTCGCACCGGCGCGGCGGCGTTTTCTCCGCCTGCCAGGCCCCGCTTCGCATCAGGTACCACTGGCAAAGCAGCAGCGATACCAATGTGGCCGCAGGGGCCGCCAGCCCCACCCTGCGCAGCGTGGCCCCGGTCCCCCTGCTCAAACACCAGGAAAGGGGCACCCGCACCGCAAAGGTGGCCACCGCGCTGTGCACCAGCGGAAAGGCGGCCCGCCCCCCGCCGCTGAAAAAGCCGTTCATACAGAACACAAAGCACACCAGCAGGCAGTCGGCGCTGTAGGTGCGCAGGTAGCCCGCCCCGGCGGCAATCACCGCCGGGTCCTTTGCAAACAGGCTCACCAGCCCCGCCGCGTTCACCTGGGCCGAGGCAAAGCAGGCCAGCCCAAACAGCAGCGAAAGGCCGATGCCCGTGTTCATGCAGGCCCGCGCCCTGCCCGGCTGCCGCGCGCCGAAGTTCTGGGCCGCCATGGCCGAAACGGCCGCCGCAAAGGCCGTGGTGGGCAGCATGCTGAACACGATCAGCTTTTCCACCACCCCCACCGCGGCCGAGGCCACCAGCCCCATGCCATTCACAATGGCGGTAATGATCAAAAACGAAATGTTCACCAGCCCTTCCTGGGCGGCAATGGGCAGGCCCATGCCCAGCAGCGCGCGGGCGTGCCTCCAGCAAAAGGCGGGCTGCGCCGCGCGGTAGCGCCGCACATAGCCCCGGCGCACAAGGAAGCCGAAGGCCAGCGCCAGGCTCAAAAGCTGCGCCAGCACGGTGCTCACCGCGGCCCCCTGGGCGCCCCCCTTCAGCACCGCCACAAACAGCACGTCGGTGGCCACGTTGGTCACGCAGGCCGCCACCATAAAAAGGAACGGCGTGCGGGAATCCCCCAGCCCCCGCAGGATGCTGCTCAGCGCGTTATATCCCACAATGGGCGGGATGCCTGCCGCGCAGATCAGCAGGTATTCCTTCGCCTGCCGCCACGCCTCGGCCGGCACCTGCATGGCCCGGCACACCGGCTCCACCAGCAGCGCGGCGCCGGCCGTCAGCACCAGCGAAAGCGCGCCGAACACCCACAAAATAGCCGCCACGCTGTCCGCCAGCTCGCGGGCCTGCCGCGCGCCCCGCCAGCGGCCCACCAGCACCGTGCCGCCCGCCGTAAGGCCGATGGCAAGGCCGGTGATCGTCTGCATCACCTGGCCCCCCACCGCCACCGCGCACACCGCCGCCGCGTCGGAAAAATGCCCCACCATAAACAGGTCGGAGGCGCCGTAGCAGGCCTGCAGCAAATTGGTAAAAAGAAACGGCATCGAAAACCGAAGCAGCGTGCTGAACACGTCCCCCTTTGTCAGATCCATGTTTTTCGGCATCCGGCCACGCCCCCCGCTCTGCTGCGTTTGGTGTAACTATATGCCGGGCGCCGGGGTTCCATTCCGGCCCGTCCTTTCCTTTATCTGCGCAAAAAGCCCGCCAAAAACAGCAGCGGTACCGCCGCCGCGCCCAGGGTCACGGCCCATTTCCACCGCCGGTATTCCCGGTCCATCCTTTCCCGCTCTTTTGGCCCGGGCGCGGGCGGCAGCCCGCCCAACTCCATCTGCGCCGCCGCAAAATGGCGCCGCCCGTAGAAAAAGTAGATTGCGAGCCCCAGCGCGCACCAGGCAAGGCCCGCCCACACCGCCGCCGGTTCCAGCTGCCCGATCAAAAACAGGTAGGCGGCAATGCTCACCGGCGCGCCCACCGCAATGCCGGGCGCCCGGTAGGGCCGCGCCAGCTGCGGGCGGCGCCTGCGCAGGGCCCAGGCCGCCGCAATGCCCAAAATATAGTACACCAAGGTTGCAAACAGCGACAGCGAGGCGATCAGCGCAATCGACCCCGTGGCCACCAGCGCCAGCATCAGCGCCCCCAGCGCCAGGCAGGCCCGGGCCGGGGTGTGCCAGCGGGGGTGTACCGTTCCAAAAAAGGCGGGCAGCGCGCCGTCCCTCGCCATGGTGAACACATAGCGCGCCGGGGCGCTCACCCCCGCGTTCAGGGTGGAAAAATCGCCCCCAAAGGCAATGCCCAGGCACAATAGCACCAGCGGCAGGCCGGTCACCCCCGCCAGGCGCAGCCCCTCGGCATAGGGCGCGGCGGCCGCGGCAAGCTCCGCCAGCGCCCCGCTGGGCGTCACGCACACCAGCACCCACTGAAACAGCCCGTTCACCGCAAACACCAAAAACGGCGCCAAAAACATGGCCCGGGGCAGCTCGATCTGCGGGTAGCGCACCTCGCCCCCCATGGCGCAGCAGGTTTCAAACCCCGCAAAGCACCACCACACCAGCGCCACGCAGGGCAAAAAGCCGCCCAGCGGCGCGGGCGTGGGCGCCGCCAGCCGGTCCAGCTGCATGTGGGGCAGCATCGAGATCACCCACACTGCCGCCACGCCCCAGAAAAAGAACAAAAACCCGTTCTGGGCGCGGCCGGTCAGCTCGGTCCCGCGCACGCCCAGCGCCACAAACAGAACCAGCGCCGCCGCGGCCAGCACCCGGTCGCTCACCGGCAGCGGCCAGCCCAGCGCGCCGAACAGGGTGCGCAGGTAAAAGCTGAACGCCAGCGCTTCGCCCCCCGCCACCGACACCATGGAAATGATAAAGTTCCAGCCCGCCAGCATGCCGAATGGCCGCCCCAGCCCCAGCCCTGCGTACAGGTAGGTGCCGCCCGAAAAGGGCAGCGCGGCGCCCATCTCCGCATACAGCAGCGCCGGGTAAACGCTGATCGCCAGCGCCGCCAGCGTGGCAAAGATCACATTCGGCCCCAGGCTTCCCACCACGTTGCCCCCCACCGTGAACAGCCCCACACCAATCACCGTTCCGGTGGTGATGGTCAGCGCCTCCCGCAGGCCCAGGCAGCGCCTCAGCCCCGTGTTTTGTGTTTTTTTCTCTTGCTGCATCTCTTTTCCCCCCGCTTTTGTGCAAAAACTGATTTTCTCATTCTATGAGTGCGGGGTGCGGCGTGTCACGGGCGTTTTTTCAAATTCTCAAAAAAGAAGGGCCTGCCGCCTGCTCACCGCAGGCTTCAAGCCCTTCCCGCTTCTGTTTTTTGTCCGGCCTTTTTTTGGCCCCGGCGGGGCCGCCGCCCTTTTGCGGCTACGGCATCAGTCCTGCCACTTGTCGCACAAGGCCTCCAGCTGGCTTGCAAACCGGGCCAGCTCCTTGTTGGCGTGGCCCTCCTTGGCCTTGATGATGTTCATCAGCCGGTTGCCCGCGTCCGCCAGGCGGCGGTACACCGGGTTCTGGCGGCGGGCCGGCCCGGCCTTTTCCGCCTCCTTGATCCGCTGGCGGTTGCCCGGCTCCAGGCATTCGCCGGTCACCAGGTCGTAGCAGCCCCCGTTGTAGGGCGCGGTGGCCGCAAGCCCCAGTTCCGCCTGCAAGCGGTTTGCAAAAATATCGCACACCTCGTCCTCGCCGTGGGTCACGAACACCCGGGCGGGTTTCGGCTCAAAGCTCCCGGCCCAGCGCATTAGGCCCTCGTTGTCGGCATGGCCCGAAACGCCGGCCAGCACCTCCACACGGCAGCGCACCTCAATGGTCTCGCCGAACAGGCGCACCTCTTTTGCGCCCTCCACCAGCGCCCGGCCCAGCGTGCCCGGGGTCTGGTAGCCCACAAACAGCACCGTGCTCTCGGGCTGCCACAAATTGTGCTTCAGGTGGTGGCGGATGCGCCCGGCCTCGCACATGCCGCTGGCCGAAAGAATGACCTTCGGCCCCCTGTCAAAGTTGATGGCCTTGGAATCCTCGGTGGTCACGGCCAGCTTCAAGCCCGCAAAGCTGATGGGGTTCACGCCCTGTTCCACCAAAGCGCGGGCCTCGGCGTCGTAGCATTCGGCCCACTGGTCCTTAAAAATGTGGGTGGCCTCCACGGCCAGCGGGCTGTCCACATACACGGTAAAATCGCCGTGCCCGCGCACCAGGCCCTGCTCCTTGATCTGGCGCAGGAAATACAGCATCTCCTGGGTGCGGCCCACCGCAAAGCTGGGGATCACCAGGCTGCCGCCCTTGTCGAAGGTGCTCTGCAAAAGGGCGGCCAGGGCGGGCACGTAGTCCGGCCGGGGGCCGTGGCTGCGGTCGCCGTAGGTCGATTCCATCACCACATAGTCGGCCTCTTTCAAATACTGCGGGTCCCGCAGCAGGGGCTGGTTTGAATTGCCGATGTCCCCCGAAAAGACCAGCTTTTTGGTCACCTCCCCTTCGGTCACCCACAGCTCGATGCTGGCCGAACCAAGCAGATGCCCCACGTCCACAAAGCGGGCCCTCACGCCCGGCAGCACTTCAAATTCCACGTTGTAGTCCATGCCCTCAAACTGGGCCAGGGCCGCGTCCGCGTCCGCCACGGTGTACAGGGGCTGGTACTCCTCGCCGCCCGAGCGCTTTGCCTTGCGGTTGCGCCACTCGGCCTCGAACTCCTGGATGTGGCCCGAGTCCCGCAGCATAATGCCGCACAGCTCGGTGGTGGCGTTGGTGGCGTACACCGGGCCCTTGTAGCCGTTTTTCACCAGCAGGGGGATGCGGCCCGAGTGGTCGATGTGCGCGTGGGTCAGCAGCAGCGCGTCGATCTGCCCCGGCGCCACCGGCAGGGGCTGGTTCTCGTAAATGTCCCTGCCCTGCTCCATGCCGCAGTCGATCAGGATATTCTTTTCGCCGGCCTGCAAAAGGTAACAGCTGCCGGTCACCTCGTGCGCCGCGCCCATGAACGAAAGTCTCATCGTTTTCCTCCTGTAGCGGGCCGCTGTGTGCGCGCCCTTCTTGTTTCTTATTATATCCCCTCCGCGCCCATACCACAAGAAAAACCCCGGGCCGCGGCCCGGGGTCACACAAATTTTACATTCGGGCGCTCACGCCTTCTCCAGCACAAAGCCCTCGGCCCGCCTCAGCAGCGGCCACAAAAACGTGCATACCGCCCCCGCGATCACGGCGGTCACAAACTGGTTGCCCCCAAACATGGCGGTGGCCATGGCTACCTGCTTTTCGTTCAGCGCCGCGCCGAACAGCGGGATCAGCACATATTGCAGCCCCAGCGCCAGCACCCCGGTCTTTACCACCGCGCCCAGCAAAAAGCCCACATAATAGCGCTTGTTTTTGCGCAGGCTCCAGGCCGCGAACACCAGCACCGCGTTGCCCAAAGCCACCAGCACGATCAGCTGCGGCATGACCTGCATGATGGGGCTGGGCGAGATCAAAAATGCCAGGATCGGGCTCAAAACGGCAATGGCAAGCCCGCTGTACAGCCCCACCGCCAGCGCGGCGATCAGCAGGATCAGGTTCACCAGCGGCCCGGTGATGAACTGGCTTACGCTCTTGAACTGCTGCACCACAATGCACAGCGCCAGCAGCAGCGCGGTCCGGGTCAAAAACTGGGTGGTATACTTTTTCACAAAAACTCCCCCTCGGCCGGTCAAAACGGCCCCTTTTGATTTGCTTTATTGGTTTGATTTTACTATAATAAGGGAAAGATTGCTGTTGCAGGGGCAACACGCCCCGCCGGGAAAGGAGCCCCCATGGAGGAATACTACCCGCTGCTGGCCGCCACCTCGCTGTTCGCGGGGCTCTCGCCGCCGGGCCTTGCGCGCCTGATGGATTGCTTCGCCCCCAACCTGCATCGCTTTGAAAAGGGCGAGGTTCTGCTGCTGGCGGGCTTTGAAACCCGCGAGGTGGGCGTTTTGCTCGAGGGCGCCGCCACCGCTGTAAAAACCACGCCGGACGGCGGCTCGGTGGCCATCACCGACCTTGTTCCCGGCAGTGTGTTCGGCGATGTCCTGGCGGGCTGCGCGGTCAAAAGCCCGGTCACCATTCTGGCCCGCACGGCCTGCCGGGCCATGTTCATCCCCTGCCAGAAGCTGCTCTGCCCCTGCGCCGCCCTGCACCCCGAGCACACGCTTTTAATGCAGAACCTGGTGCGCACCATCTCGGAAAAATACTTTGCGTTGAGCCGCCGGGTGGACCTGCTGATCTTAAAAAGCCTGCGGGCCAAGCTCTGCGCCTTTTTGCTGGGGCAGGCCGCCGCCGCGGGGGCCGACACCTTCTCGGTGCCCCTGTCCCGCGCGGGGCTGGCGGAATACCTGAACTGCGAGCGCAGCGCCCTGTGCCGCGAGCTCTCGCGCATGCGGGCCGAGGGCCTGCTCGAAACCTATAAAAACAGCTTCAAGCTGCTGGACAAAGCCGCCCTGCAGCGGCAATACGAACGCTGACCGGAATAAAAAAGGAGATTTCGCCCATGAAAACCCCCGTTCTTTACATCGTGATCCCCTGCTACAACGAGCAGGAGGTCCTTCCCGTCACCAGCCCCCTGTTCCTGCAAAAGCTGGAACACCTGATCGAAAAGGGCCGCGTCGCCCCCGAAAGCCGGGTGGTGTTTGTGAACGACGGCTCCAAAGACGATACCTGGGCCATCATTCAGGGCCTCGCCGCGCAGAACGAACACTTCGAGGGGGTGTGCCTATCCCGCAACCGGGGGCACCAGAACGCCCTTTTGGGCGGCCTGATGACCGTGAAGGACAAATGCGACATCACCATCAGCATCGACTGCGACGGCCAGGACGACATCAACGCCATGGACGAGATGGTGGAGCAGTACTGGCAGGGCTGCGAGGTCGTGTATGGCGTGCGTTCCAAGCGCGACACCGACACCTTCTTCAAGCGCTTCACCGCCGAGGGCTTTTACAAGGTCATGAACTGGATGGGCGCGCAGGTGGTGTTCAACCACGCCGATTACCGCCTTCTGAGCAGCCGCGTGCTGCGCGAGTTCGCAAATTTCAAAGAGGTAAACATCTTTCTGCGGGGCATGGTGCCGCTGGTGGGCTTCAAGAGCACCAGCGTGTACTACGAGCGCGCCGAGCGCATGGCGGGCGAGAGCCATTACCCCCTGAAAAAGATGCTGGCCCTCGCGTTCGACGGCATCACCAGCCTGTCGGTCAAGCCCATCCGGCTGATCACCGGGTTCGGCTTTTTGGTGTCTGTGGTGAGCTTTATCGGGGTACTGTGGGCCGTCGTGCGGGCCATCATGGGGGCCACCGTGGCGGGCTGGGCCTCCACCACCGCCATCGTGTGCTTTATGGGCGGCATCCAGCTGCTGTGCCTCGGGGTGATCGGCGAATACATCGGCAAAATTTATATGGAAACCAAGGCCCGGCCCCGCTACATCATCGGCGAGACCACCTTTGAGGAAACGGGCGAATGAGCGAAAAGGCGGTCTGGAAGGGCAGCGCGCTGCTGGGGCCGGTGCCCCCGGTGCTGGTGAGCTGCGGCAGCGCCGAAGCGCCGAACCTGTTCACCGTGGCCTGGGCGGGCACCATCTGCACCCGCCCGCCCCGGGTGTCCATCTCGGTGCGGCCCAGCCGCCACAGCTATGGGCTCATCAAAACGAGCGGCGAGTTTGTTTTGAACCTGCCCACCGAGGCCCTGGCCCGCGCGGTAGACTGGTGCGGGGTCAAAAGCGGCCGCGACGTAAACAAGTTCTCGGCCATGCACCTCACCGCCGCCCCCGCCAGCGCGGTGGGCTGCCCCCTCCTGGCCGAGAGCCCGGTGAACCTGGAGTGCCGGGTCTTCCAGGTGATCCCTTTGGGCAGCCACGACCTGTTTTTGGCGGACGTGGTGGCCGTAAACGCAGACGAAGCCCTGCTGGACGCCGAGGGCAAGCTCCACCTGGAGCGGGCGGGCCTTCTGGCCTACGCCCACGGCGGCTACTACGCCCTGGGCCGCCAGCTGGGCTCTTTCGGCTGGAGCGTGCGCAAAAACAAAAAGCCGGGCAAAAAAGGCCCCGGCGGGCGTAAATAAAAAAGAGAAAGCCTCCGCGCTGAAAAAAGCGGGGGCTTTTTTCTTTGATCGCGCGGGGCCTCCGGCGGCAATCCGGTCCAAAAAAATCCTTACTAGTAAATATATACCTGCACTACTTCAAGATACTCTATTACTATCGTGACTAGTCTTATGGCGCGGTACAGGATAAAATATTTTCCAGGAACCCTTTATCAACGGTTGGCCCGGTGAAGCTGAGAGGATATCATGCTGCGTTTTAACGTTCAACGCCTGCTGGAACAGCGGGGAAAAACCCGGTATTGGCTCGTCAAACAGATGCATACCGATTATGCCACTTTGAATAAAATCTGTGACAACGAGAGCAAATCCATCCGCCTCGACACGCTGGAACGTCTGACCAAAGCCCTCGGCTGCACCGTTCAAGACTTATTTATCAACGAGGAGTAAAACATCTATGGAACGCATTTCCACAAGGCTTCTGGATGAACTGGGCCGCATCGCGCTGCCCTCCGTTTCGCGGGAGGCGTTTGGCTGGGAGCCCGGCGCCCCGCTGGATATTTTTGAGGACGCGGCCAACCAGCAGGTGGTTTTAAGGCAGGCGGCCCCCCGCTGCGTGTTCTGCAAAAGCGGAACCGGCCTTCGCCTCTTCGGCGGCAAGCACGTCTGCGCGCAGTGCCTAAGGGCCATACGCGAGTCCTGAAAACAAAACATGCAGCGCCGAACCCGGCGCTGCATGTTTTGTTTTTAGACCGTCGGCCCGGTCATTCCTCCTGCGCCACCGGGGGCTGCAGGCCGGTCAGATCCTCCACCGGCAGCGAGAACAAGATCCCCCCGGCCTCGGTGGTAAGCCCCGCCGCCCGGTTAATGGCCACCATGATCGCGTGCTTCTGGGCCTCCGGCGTCAAAATGGCCACCACCTCTTTTTCCGGCTGCAGGGTAAAGCCCAGCAGGTTTTCCGTGTCGTCCATGCCCACGCGGCGGGCGTGCAGCACCGTGCCCCCCCGGGCCCCCTCGCTGCGGGCCGCGTCCATCACGGTGTCCAGGCTGCCCCGGTTCACCACCGCCAGCACCAGCGCGTAACCGCTCGCTGTATTCATGCCGCTCTCCTCCTTCCCGCCTTCCGGCGGCTCCTGCTCCTTGCACAGCACCTGGGGCACCTGCCCGCTCACGCCCGACAGGGGCACCGTGAACAAAATCCCCCGCCCCGGGCTGCTGAAATGAAAACGCGCGTCGGCCGTTTCTATCACGCTTTTAATGCGCGGCGCGGGCGCCAGGGTAATCACCACATCCTTTTCGGTTTCCGAAAGGCCAAAGTAATCCAGTATTTTGGAATTGGCGGTACCAAGCCCCATGCAGAGGTAGTCAAAATGCAGGCCCTGCTCCCGGTAAAGGCTCACAGCCGCGGCGCCCTTGCCCCGGTCCACAATCGTCACCAGCATCTTCAAAAGCGCCCTGTGCTTGTGCTGCATCAAAGTTCCACCTCCTCGTTGTAATCAATCACATCGTCCACCAGCTCAATGGCTTTTTCCTCGGCCGGGGTCACTTCCTTGGTGCGCCGGATCTTGCGCTGGTACACAAGGCCCAGCAGCTGAATGGTAACCAGCGGCGTCATGGCCACCATGGCCACCACGCCGAACGCGTCGGTCAGGATATCGCGCCCCAGCGCCTCGCACGCCCCCATGGTCAGGGGCAGCAAAAAGGTGGCCGTCATGGGGCCGGAGGCCACGCCGCCCGAGTCAAAGGCGATGGCCGTGAAGATCCTGGGCACAAAAAAGGGCAGGATCAGCGCGGCCGCATAGCCGGGTACCAGCAAATAGTAAATGGGAATGCCCAGGCACACCCGCAGCATGGCCAGCCCAATGGAAACCGCCACGCCCACCGAGAGCGCCAGCCCAATCGCCTTTTGTGGAATCGCGCCGCTGGTCACCTCCTCAACCTGGCGATTCAGCACATGCACCGCAGGCTCCGCCGCCACAATAAAGTAGCCCACCACCACGCCGATGGGGATCAGCACCCAGTAGTGGGGCAGCGAGGCCAGCGTGGTGCCCAAAAAATACCCGGCGGGCATAAAGCCCACGTTGGCCCCGGTGAGAAAAAGCACCAGGCCGATGTAGGTGTACACGATGCCCACCAGGATCTTGATCACCGGCCGGCGTTTCAGCCGGATCGAGGCGATCTGGAACACCGCAAAAAACAGCACAATGGGCAAAAGCCCCAACGCAACCTCTTTCATGTAGGCGGGCAGGCCCTGCCAGAACTCCCGCCCCGCCTCCTGCGAATCCATCACCAGGGGGATCGCAAAGGGCGTGTACCCCACCTCGGTGGACTGAAAGCACAGCCCCAGCACCATCACCGCCAGGATCGGCCCCACGCTGCACAGGGCCACCATGCCGAAATTATCCTCGTCGCGCCCCTTGATGGAGGCCATGCCGGTGCCCAGCGCCATCAAAAACGGCACCGTGATCGGCCCGGTGGTCACGCCGCCCGAGTCAAAGGCCACCGCCAAAAACTCGTTTGGCACAAAGATCGACAGCACGAACACCAGCACGTACAGCCCGATCAGGGTGGGGGTGAGCGGCAGGTTAAACCGGGTGCGCAGCATCGACACCACCAAAAACAGCCCCACCCCCGCTGCCACCGATAAAATAATCACCATATCCGGCACGGCGGGCACCTGCCGCGCCAGCACCTGCAGGTCGGGCTCGGCAATGGTCACCACCGCGCCGATCAAAAAGCAGATCGCCGCCACCCCCGCCAGCTTCCAGCCGCCGCCCAGCTTGCGGCCCATCTGGTCGCCAATGGGCATCATGGCAATGTCCGCTCCCAGCGAAAAAAAGCCCATTCCCACAATCAGCATGCCTGCGCCCAGCAAAAACAGCACCATTGTGCCGCTGGGCATGGGCGCCAGCGTAAAACTCAGCGCCAGCACGATCACCGTGATGGGCAGCACCGAGGAAAGCGCCTCGGATATTTTTTCCTTGAGCTTTTTCTTCAACAAATGCACCTCGCTTTCTGTTTTGCGGCTTGTTCGGGCCGCCGGCACGCGGTGTGAGCACCCGGTCCGGCCCTGCTGTCTGCTTTCCCTCCCTTCCGTCTTTAAAATGCGGCCTCCGGGGCCTGTGTCCCGGGGCCGGGGGCCGCGCTGTGCCTCTTCACTTTACTAGTTTATCATACTTTAAGCCCGCATGTGTAAAAAAAATGTTTCGTTCCCCATAAATCCAAATAAAAACAGCGGGTCACAGCTCTATCTCCACGCTGTATTCCCCGTCGATCAAACGGTATTCCAGGCCGCGCGCGCTGCACTGCTCCAGGTTCCGCAGGTTTTCCCGCAGCAGCGCCTGCCGCGCGCAGGCGCCGCCGCCCTTGCGCTTTTCAATCACATTGGCATATCGCTCCACCTCGCTGAACCGCTCCTCCAGGTAGCGCGCACTGAAAATCAGGCAAATATAGCGGATCTGCGCAAGGTAGGTCGGCTCAAAGTCCTCCTCCCAGTCAAACGGGATATAGCAGCCCTCCACCACCAGGTTTTGGCCGTTCTCCACCGCTGTTTTCACAATCTCTTTTACAACGCCCCACAGGTAGGGGGTCAGCTCCCGGTCCGGGCTTTCGGGCGAAAGCCCGCATACCCCGCTGCGGATCAGGCCCATCTTCAAATGGTCGATGCACAGGTAGGGGTAATGGTACCGTTCCAGCAGCTTTTGGGCCGCCAGGGTCTTGCCCGTGTGGGTGCTGCCCCCAATCAAAACGACCATCTCTCTTTTCCTTCCTCTCTGTCCTGTTCCTGGTCCCCGGCGGCCTCCGCGCGTTTTTCCAGCCAGCGCAGCTGGTATTTCAGCCGCGCGCGTTCCAGCACCTGCCGGTAAACCGCCAGGTTGGCGGCGCCCCCCGCCACCCCCACGATCGGCAGCCCCTGCACGAACTTGGCGGTGAGCATGGCCCCTGCCAGCGCGCCGCCCGCGGCGGCGATATAGCTTTCCAGCGCCGGGGGCTTGATCACAAGGCGGCCCGGCCCATCCATGCGGCCTGCCAGGCGGTCCGCCTCCGCCGCCCAGCGGGGGGCCGCTTTGCCCTCGGCCAGCGCGCAGCACAGCACGCTCAAAAGGTACGCCCGCTCCTCGTTTGTTTCATAGCCGAACCCGTACCCCAGCGCGGTTTGATACACCCCCCGCAGCAGCACGGCGGTAAACAGCGGGATATCCGGCAGCCCAATGCCCAAAAGCCCCAAAACGCCGCCCTCGGCCACCGTGCCGATGCTGGCCGCCGCGCCGCCCTTTGCCGCGCCCTTCTCCATCCGGCGCAGGTTCACGGCGCTGGGCCGGGCCTCCACCGCCTGTTCCAGGCGGGCCGCGCCGGCCCGCAGCTCCTCTTTGGAATACGTTTTTTCAATCACGCCCGCGCCTTTTTGAAACACCAGCCGGAACGCCGCGCAAAACGCCCGCTCCAGCGTATCCTTCAAGCCGGGCGGCACCCTGCCCGCCAGCGCGGCGGCCAGCGCGCCGGGCGCTTTTTGCCGCTGCCGCTCCACTGCAAGCTGTTCTTTCAGCGCCAACTGGCGGCGCCTGCGTTCCGGTGCGTCCATTCAATCCGCCTCCGTCTGCTTTTTTGCCCCCGCAACGTTGTATACCATCAGCCCGCACAGCACGATGCCGATGCCCGCAAGGCTCAACACCCCCACCGTTTCGCCGTAGAACAGCGCCACCCAAATGGGGTTCAGCACCGGCTCGGTCATGCAGATCAGGTTCGCGGCCACCGGCTTTGTGTGGGCCAGCCCCTTGGCCATCAGCAGGTAGGCAAGGCCCACCTGCACCGCCCCCATAAAAGCAACGGCGCCCCAGCTGCCCGCGCTGAACGAGGGCTCGCTCAGCAGCCAGGGCAGCCCCGCCAGAAAGCCCAGCACCTGGCTCCAAAAATAGCTCGAAAAGCTGTCGGCCCCCGGGAACATGTTCACCATGAACACCACCGCATAGGTCGACGCCGCCGCCAGCGCCAGCAGGTTGCCCGCCATGCCGCCGCCCGAAAGGCTGCCCGCAAAGCAGCAGGCCATGCCCGCAAACACCACGCCGCAGGCCGCCAGGTCCAGCCGCCGGGGCCTCTGATGAAAAAACACCCACAGGTACAATAATATGAACACCGGGCTGGTATATTGCAGCACCACCGCGTTCGCCGCCGTGGTAAGGCGGGTGGCCAGCGTGTAGGTAACGCAGCAGGCGGCAATGCACGCCGCGCAGCCCAGCACGGTTTTGTTCAGCCGCAGCTGATAGCCGGTCGCCCGCATGTACGCAAAGGTCACCAGCGCTGCAAACAGGTTCCGCCCGCTGTTGATCGCCATGGCCCCCCACGGGATCGTTTTGATCAGAATGCCCCCCAGGCTCATCAGCACGGCCGCAAAAAAGACCAGCACCGGCCCGGTATTTTTCTGTTTCATGCGGTATTCCTTCCTCCCGGCATTTTCTTGCTTTATTGTAGCAGGCCGCCACGCATTTGTCACGGCATGTTCACACTTTTTGCCTTGACTCCGCCGCGCCGATCCTCTATAATAAACAATAACATAGTTTCAAAAACTAGATGTTGCGGCATTTTTCGCCGCCTTACTGCAAAAGGAGCTGTTTTTTGTCATGTCCTGGATGATTGTAAGCGATTCTTCCTGTGAGCTGCGCACCTTATCAAACGCCGCGCCCGGCGTCGCCTTTTCCACCGTTCCCCTGAAAATCCGGGTGGGCGAGCGTGAATTTGTAGACAACGCGGCCCTGGATGTGGACTCGATGATCGAGGCCATGCACAACTTCAACGGGGCTTCCACCACCGCCTGCCCCAGCCCGGAGGAATGGGCCGAAAAGTTTCTCATGGCCGATCAGGTCCTCGCCGTGACCATCAGCAGCAACCTGTCCGGCAGCTACAACAGCGCCATGGTCGCGCGGGACATGGTTCTGGAAAACCACCCCGAAAAAAAGATCCACGTGCTCGACAGCCTGTCCACCGGCGGCGAAATGACCCTTGCCATCTGGAAGGCCAACGACCTGATCGCCCGCGGCCTGCCCTTTGAAGAACTGGTCAAAGAGTGGGAGATCTGGTTCCAGCAGCGGCAGATCCTGTTTGCCCTGGCCAGCTTCGACAATCTGGTCAAAAACGGCCGGGTCAGCAAGCTGGTGGGCTTTGTGGCGGGCGTGATGAACATGCGCGCCGTGGGCCGCGGCAGCGACGACGGCAAGCTGGAAATGCTGCACAAAACCCGGGGCGAAACCCGCATGCTGGCCCTCATCCTAGAAGAGATGGACCACCGTGGCTACCACGGCCAGGTGCCCGCCGTCATCAGCCATTGCCAAAACGAAAAGGGCGCGCAGATGCTCAAGACCGGCATTGAAAAAAAATGGCCGGGCGCCAGGGCAATCGTGCTGCCCTGCAGCGGCCTGACCAGCTTTTATGCCGAGAGCGGCGGCATCATCGTGGGGTATTAAAACTTTTCGGGCGGCCCTGGCAGGGCCGCCTTTTTCCTTCAAAACGCCCTGTGCGCAGCCGTTTTTGTGTTAAAACGCCGGGGTTTCTGGTATAATGAAATACACATCCCAACTTGAAGGAGGCCTTTCATGAAGCAAGGTGAATGCGCCGCGCTGGCGGGCGCCGCCGCCTGTGCGGCGGCCCTGGGCCTGGCGCACTACGCGGCAAAAATCGAGCCGGAGCGCCTGGTCCTCACCCGCCCCCGGCTGGCAAAGCGCCCGCCTGTAAAGACCGTGTTTTTTACCGACCTGCACCTGGGGCCCATGTATCCGCCCGCCCACCTGGAACAGGTGGTAAACGCCATCAACGCCGAGCAGCCGGAGCTTGTGCTATTCGGGGGCGACTTTTTTGCCCACTTTTTGCAGGATGTCCACGCCCTGCCCTTTTCCTGGATCGCGGCCCAGCTGCGGCGCATCCGGGCGCCGCTGGGCAAATTTGCGGTGTTGGGCAACCACGACGTACGCCAGGGCGCCCGCCCTTTTTTTGAGCTGCTGTTCACCGAGGGGGGCTTTACCGTTTTGTGGGACCAAATCGCGCGCCCCTGCCCGGAAATCGCGGTGTGCGGCCTTGCCCCTTATTCCGGCGGGGAGGTCATGCGGCAGCTGCCGGCCGGGTGCTGGCGCGTGACCCTGTGCCACATGCCGGACAAGTGCCGTTACCTGCCCTTAAAAGCCTCCGACCTGGTTCTGGCGGGCCACAGCCACGCCGGGCAGGTGCGCCTGCCGGTCATCACCCGCATGATCCTGCCGCCGGGCGGCAAGCTTTACCCCTACGGCCTCTACCGGCCCCAGGGGCGGGGCGCGGGCCAGCTGTTCGTCAGCCGTGGCATCGGCATGAGCGGGGTCCCCTTCCGCTTTTTGGCCCCGCCCGAGCTGGTGGTGCTGGAATAAAACCTGTAAGAAAAGCGCGCGGGGTAACCCCCGCGCGCTTTTTGATTGCCCGCAATAAAAAATCCGCAGCGAAGCGGAGGCTGTTTTTTTGCACATCCATGCCCCATCCCTGCGCGGCAGCCGCTTTTTCACCCTTCCCCGTTTTTTCCCGGCGGCTGCGCACCGGCGGGCGGGTGCTCGCCGAACGAGGGCACAAACAAATATTTGCGAATCACAAAAAGCAGCAGAATGGCCAAGATCCCCAGCAGGTTTTCCACCGGGGTCGAGTGCTCCACCACCATCTGCCTTGCAATGGCCACCAGCAGCACCTCAATGGCCGAGCCCGGGGTGTGCTTTGCCAGCATTTTAATAAACTCCACCCCAATGATCAGGGTGAACGCGTGGTTCAAAAAGTCCGAAAAGCGGCCGCTCACATCCGCCGTGCCGGCCAGTTCCAACACCTCGCCGGCAATGCGGACCCCCGCAATGCCAATGGCGATCAGCACCATCACCGAGATCACGATCTCAATGATGCTGGCCACGTTTGCGATCCACTGGCGCAGCCGCGCGCGCACCGGGTGTTCCCGCATGTCCCCCACCTCCCCTTGGCGTTTTTCTAACGATAGCATGCCCCAAACCGCCCTGTCAAGAAAAAAGAAGCGCCCCTGCAAGCCGTGCAGGGGCGCTTTGCCGTTTGAGCTATGGGGTGCGGCGCGTTATCTCCCGGCGTTTTTCGCCCGCTCCAGCGCCTCGGCCGCCTCCCGCTCTTTTTTGCGGCGCGCGCGCTCCAGGGCCGATTTTTTCTCTTTTCCCCATTTGGTCAGCATCGCCTCGTCGGCCGCCTCCACCGCGCGGGCAAAGGTGTAGTGCAGCCCGTCGGTGCGCATGCGCCGCAGCCACACCATGGCCGGCCCGTGCTCCGGGCACCGGCCCAGGCTGTAAAGGCAGTTGTTGCCCCGGCGCAGCCACACGCCGTCGCCATCCGGCTGCAGCGGTTCGCCGCACACAGGGCACGCAGCCCCGCGCAGGGCGGGGTCGGTCAGCCAGGCCTCGCCGTCCACATAGCCCGGCCACATAGCAAACCCGCTGCGCGCCTTGTCCGGCGGGCAGAGCAGCTCTTTGAGCTGTTCCTCCTCGCTGGGGTAGTCGGCCAGGCCCTTGGCAATGTCCACGAACTGGCACACCTTGGCGGTGTAAATTGCGTCCGCCAGCGCATCGTGGAACGCCTCGTCCTTCTCAATCCCCAGGCGTTCCACCACGCTCTCCAGGGTCATGCCTTCGCCCTCGGCCCGGGGCCGCTGCCCCGTGAACACCCGCTGCAGGTCGTACCACCTTGCCGGCCAGGCCTCGTCCAGCCCGGCCAGCACCAGGTTCTGCTTTAAAACGGGCACGTCGTCCAGGCCCCACTCGCCCAGCGCCGCATCCGGGCCGCACCATTCCATGAACCGGGCCAGGCCCTCCTTCACCGGCACCCCCGCGGCAAGGTCTGCCTGGGTCAGCCCGGTCACCTTTGCCACGTGATGGTACAATTTCGGGAAAATGCGCGGCCGCATGGTCACCCGGAAGGTGTCCGCAATCCGCTGGCCGTCCATGCGCACCGCACCAATCTGGATCACCTCGCCCCGCAGGGTCTGCTCCACCCCCTGGTAGCGAAATGTCTTGGGCTGGTAGCCCATGTTCCACTCCATATCAAAAATTACCAGCTGCGCCATGCGTCCTCCTTTTTTCTGCCGCTCCGGGCCGTGCCCCGGGCGGTGCGGGCGCCCGCGCGCCTGCTTTTTTCCTCTCTCCGGCGCCCGTTTACAGGTAGGCGGGCACCTTGGCCCCCTCGCTCTCCACCGGCCCGTCCAGCGGCCGTGCAGGCAGGGCCTGCGCCCCCTCGTCCAGCCGCTCCTTCGCCACGCTCAGCATCAGCTTGATGCGGTTCTCCTGGTTCACGGGCGTTGCGCTGGGGTCGTAGTCGATGGGGGTGATGTTTGCCGCCGGATACAGCGCCCGGATCCGGCTGATCATGCCCTTGCCGCAGATGTGGTTGGGCAGGCAGCCGAAGGGCTGGGCGCACACGATGTTTTCATACCCGCTGGTCACCAGCTCCACCATCTCGGCGGTCAGCAGCCAGCCCTCGCCCATCTTGTTGCCCCGGCTGATGATGCCGTCCGCCATGTTCCGCAGGTCCAAAAAGCGGGCCGGGGCGTGGTAGCCCGCGGCGCGCAGCGCGCTGATGCTGGCCTGCTCAATGCCATCCATGTGCTTCAGCAGCGCCTCGGCGCCCCACACAAGCGCGCCGCTGCCCCCGTAAAGGCGCACGGTGTCGCCCATGTTGCTCACGCAGTACTGCACAAATCCCAGCAGGCCCGGCAGGTTCACCTCGCACCCCTCGCCGGCCAAAAAGGCTTCCAGGCCGTTGTTTCCCAAAGGCGAGTACTTCACATAAATTTCGCCCACAACCCCCACCTTCACCTTGGGCGTGCGCTTCACCGGAATGGCCGCGAACTCCTTTGCAATGCCGGGGAAGGCGGCCTTCATCTCTTTTGCGCTGCCGCCCCTGCCCTGCAAAAACCACCCGCGGATGGTTTTTACCCACTTTTGGGCCAGCGCCTCGGCGGCGCCCTTCTCCCGTTCATAGGGGGCGGTCTGGTTGCGCAGGGTCATGAGCAGGTCCCCGTAAACAATGGCGGCCAGGGCCATTTTCAGCATGGGCAGGCTCATCTGGAAGCCGGAATCCTTTTCCAGCCCCGAAAAGTTCAGGCTGGCCACCGGGATGCTGCCGTACCCCGCCTTCGCCAGCGCCTTGCGCAGCAGGTGGATGTAGTTCGAGGCCCGGCAGCCGCCGCCCGTCTGGGTAATCAGCAGGGCGGTGTGCTCCAGGTCGTATTTGCCGCTGTTCAGCGCGTCCAAAAACTGGCCGATCACCAGCAGCGCCGGGTAGCAGGTGTCGTTGTGAACGTATTTCAGGCCAAGCTGCGCCACCTGGCTGCCGCAGTTGCCCAAAACCTCGGTATGGTAGCCCTCTCGTTCCAGCGCCGCCTGCAAAATCGAAAATTGCAGCGGGGCCATGTTGGGAATCAGGATGGTATGGGTCTTTTTCATCTCTTTGGTAAAGTGTACGTAGCCGCCTTCCATTGCTTCAGCCCTCCCCCCGCTGTTTTTCGTCCAGTGCGGCAAACAGGCTGCGAAGCCGGATGTTCACCGCGCCCAGGTTGGTGATCTCGTCAATCTTGAGCTGCGTGTACAATTTGCCCCCCGCCTGCAGGATCTCGCGGGTCTCGTCGGTGGTGATCGCGTCCACCCCGCAGCCAAAGCTCACCAGCTGCACCAGATCCATATCAGGCTGTGTGGTGCAGTATTTCGCCGCGGCGTACAGCCGCGAGTGATAGGTCCACTGGTTCAGCACCGTGGTTGGAAATTTTTCCATGTGCCAGGCCACGCTGTCCTCGGTCACCACCGCGGCGCCGTGGCGGCAGATCAGCGCGTCGATGCCGTGGTTCACCTCCGGGTCCACATGGTAGGGCCGGCCCGCCAGCACAATGATCCGTCTGCCCGCCGCCCGGGCCTTTTCAATGATCTCGGCGCCCTTGTCCCGCAGGCGCTGCATGTGGGCCGCGTACTCGGCATAGGCAAGGTCGGCCGCGCGGGCCACCTCCTGCTTTGAAATGCCGCGGAAGTATTTTGCCAAAATGTCCGGCATCTTCTTTTTAAAATCGCCGGGGCGGTGCAGGCCCACAAAATCGCTGATAAAGGGCAGCCGCGCAAGCTCCGGGCAGTTGACCTCCAGCACCTCGGGGTAATAGGCCACCACCGGGCAGTTGTAATGGTTGTCGCCCAGCCGCTCGTCCAGGTTGTAGCTCATGCAGGGGTAAAAAATCGCGTCCACACCCATTTCAGCCAGCGCCCGGATGTGCCCGTGGGCCAGCTTCGCGGGGAAGCACACCGTGTCGCTGGGAATGCTGGCCTGCCCCGCAGTATACAGCTCCCGGGTGGAAAGGGGGCTCGTGACCACCGCAAAGCCTAAACTTGTAAAAAAGGCGTGCCAGAAGGGCAGCAGCTCATACATGTTCAGGCACAGCGGAATGCCGATGGTCCCCCGCTTTGCCGGGGCGGGCTTATACCTTGCCAGCAGCTCCTGCTTGAAGCGGTAAAGGTTCAGGCCCCCGTCGCCGCCCTTGCCGGTCACCGGCTTTTCGCACCGGTTGCCGCTGATCAGCCGCCGCCCGCCCGGGAAGGCGTTCACCGTGAGCTGGCAGTGGTTGGTGCAGCCGCCGCATTGCACGCTTTTTGTTTCCTGGGTAAAGCGCAGCAGCTCCTCCTTTTTCAGCAGGGTGCTCACCTGCCCCGGCTTTGCCAGGGCCATGCCGTGCAGGGCGGCGCCGAACGCGCCCATCAGGCCCGCAATGTCCGGCCGCACCACCTCCACGCCCATCTCTTTTTCAAAGGCGCGCAGCACGGCCTCGTTGTAAAAGGTGCCGCCCTGCACCACAATGCGGCGGCCCAGCTCCTCGGGGCTGGAAGCGCGGATCACCTTGTACAGCGCGTTTTTCACCACGCTGATGGAGAGCCCCGCCGAAATGTTCTGAATGGACGCGCCGTCCTTCTGGGCCTGCTTCACGCTGGAATTCATGAACACGGTGCAGCGGCTGCCCAGATCCACCGGCTTATCCGCAAACAGGCCCAGCGCCGCGAACTCCTTCACATCGTACCCCAGCGCCTCGGCAAAGGTCTGCAAAAAGCTGCCGCAGCCCGACGAGCACGCCTCGTTCAAAAAAATGTCGCTGATGGCGCCGCCCTCGATCTTGAAGCACTTCATATCCTGCCCGCCGATGTCGATGATAAAATCCACATCCGGCAAAAAGTGGCGCGCCGCGGTAAAGTGGGCCACCGTTTCCACCACGCCTCCATCGGCGCAAAAGGCGCTGCGCACCAGCTCTTCGCCGTAGCCGGTGGCGGTCACGCTGGCCACCTGCAAATCCGGGTGCGCATTGTAAAGCCCCAGCAGCACTTCGCGGATCAGCGGCAGGGGGTTGCCCAGGTTCGGCTGGTAATCCGTGAACAAAAGGTGCGCGTTCTGGTCGATCACCGCCAGCTTTACCGTGGTGGAGCCCGCGTCGATGCCAATGTGCACCGGGCCGCACTCGGCCCCAAAGGCCACCCGGGGCACCGCCGCTTTCAAATGCCGCGCGTGGAACGCCTCGTATTCGGCCCGGTCGCGGAACAGGGGCGGCTGGCTGGCATAGCTGCCCGCGCCCGCATGGGCCATGCGGGCCGCCACCTCGGCAAGCCGGAACTCGCCGTCGGCGTAAAACGCAGCGCCCAGCGCCACAAAATGCAGGCTGTGCTCCGGGCAAAGCCCCTCCGCGCCCAGCGCCTTGTCAAAGCTTTGGCGCAGCACGCTGTTGAAGGTCAGCGGCCCGCCCAGATACAAAATATTCCCCGCGATGGGCCGCCCCTGCGCCAGGCCCGCAATGGTCTGGTTCACCACCGCCCCGTAAATCGAGGCCGCAATGTCGCCCGCGGCCGCGCCCTGGTTGATGAGCGGCTGGATGTCGCTTTTTGCAAACACGCCGCACCGGCTGGCGATGGTATAGGTCTTCTGCGCCCCGGCCGCCGCCGCGTTCAGTTCTTCGGGGGTCATTTTCAGCAGGGTGGCCATCTGGTCAATAAACGCGCCGGTGCCGCCCGCGCAGCTGCCGTTCATGCGCACCTCGGTGCCGCCGGTCAAAAACAGGATCTTGGCGTCCTCGCCGCCCAGCTCAATCACCACGTCCGCCGCCGGGGCCAGGCGCTTTGCGGCCACGCGGGTGGCGAACACCTCCTGCACAAAGGGCACTCCGCAGCCCTCGGCCAGGCCCATGCCCGCCGAACCGGAAATGGCAAGATACGCGGGCCTGCCGCCCAGCTGTTCCTTGTCGACCCTGCGCAGCAGTTCGCGGGCTTTTTCCACAATGTGGCTGCCGTGCCGCTCGTATGTATCAAACGCCACCTGATCCCGGTCGTCCAGCACCACACATTTAATGGTGGTGGAACCAATGTCCAAGCCGACTCGCATGTTTAAACACTCCTACTCTTGTCCGTGCCAAAAACCAAAAAACAGGGTCTAATTGTAACCTAAAAGTTTGAATTTTGCATTAAGTTTTCGACAAATAAATAAATTTGGCAAAACTTCGCGCCAAACTTATAAAGTCCGGAACCCCTTGCCCACGATCTCGCTGGAATTCACAATGGTCAAAAACGCCTTGGGGTCCACCCGGCGCAAATGGTTGCGCAGGGCCACCGTCTGCCGGCGGGTCAAAACGGTGGTAAGCACCTGCTCCTCCTTGCCGGTATAGGCCCCCTTTGCCGTGTATACCGTGGCGCTGCGGTTCAGCGCTTCCAGAATGAACTGCTTCACCGCCTCCGGGTCTGCGCTCACCACCGTCACCACCTTGCGCAGGTTCAGGCTTTCAATCACGCTGTCCACCAAAAAGGCTTTCATCAAAAGCCCCAGCACACAGTACAGGCCGGTCTTGATCCCGTACAGCCCGCCCGCGGCCAGCGCGATCAAAAAATCGCTCGCCAGCAGCGCCTTGCCGATCTCCAGGCTGGTGAACTTCGCCAGGATCATGGCCACAATGTCGGTACCCCCGGTCGAGGCGCCCACATTGAACACAATGGCGCTGCCCGCCGCCGGCAGGATCACCGCAAACAGCAATTCCAGCAGGGTGTCGTCGGTAAAGGGGCGCTGCATGGGCGCCAGCTTTTCCAGCACCGTCACAAAGGCCGAAATGGCAAACGAGGAATAGATGGTCACCCCCATGGCCCGCCGCCCCAAAAACACAAGGCCCAGCAGCACCAGCGCGCCGTTCACAATAAACATGGCGCCGCCCACGTCCAGCCGCGGGAATAAAGTCGACAGCAAAATCGAGATGCCGCTGGTACCGCCCATGGCAAAGCGGTTGGGCGTTTTAAAAAAGTGGATGCCCGCCGCACTGATCGCAAGCCCCAGGTTCAGCAAAAGGGCCCAGCGGGCAAACTCGGCCCGGGTCATTTTGAACTTCAGCGCATTCTGCTCCATAATGGAATGCTCCCTATTTTCGATTTATATGTGGGCTTGGCCTCTTTTTTGCCCCGCCCCCTCAAAAAAGGCTACCCTGCAAAGGGGTGTCCTTTGCACGGGCAGCCTTGTTTGGCGCAGATGGGTTTACCGTTCAATGCAGCTTTTAATCGCGTCGCAGGTGTCCGTATACTGTTTGCACAGGGCGTCGAATGCCGCGCCTGCGCCGCGCTGTTCCGCCTGCTCCATGCTTTGCGCCCCGCGCAGCGTTTCGGTCAGCCGGCAGGCCGCATCATACAGGCCGTGCAGGGCCAGGTTGCCCGCCACCCCCTTGATGGTGTGCACACACCGGAACGCCTCGGCGCTGTCGCTCCGCTCCATGGCCCCGCACAGCGCGCTGTAGGTGGGGTCCTCCAAAAATTTGCCCAAAAACTTTTCCAGCAGGGCTTGGTTGTTCATAAAGCGTTCCAAAGCTTCCTTGGGGTCAAAGCCGCACCCGAGCAGCGCCTCGTAATTGTTCTCGCTCATTTTCCAGGTCCTTTCCGGCTTGCTTACACGCTGTGCAGCCTTTTCTGTACCTTTTCAAAACAGGCCAGCAGCTTGGGGTTAAAGCTGCCGCACTCGCCGTTCTGGATCATATGCATCGCCTCTTCCGGGGTATACGCGGGCTTGTAAACGCGCACGCTGGTGAGCGCGTCGTACACATCGGCCAGGCTCACAATCTGGGCCGCAATCGAGATCCCGTCCCCCGCCAGGCCGTCCGGGTAGCCCCTTCCATCCCACCGCTCGTGGTGATGGCGGCAAATATCATAGCTGTAATCGTAATACTTTTTATCGTTAAAAATCTGTGCCGATTCCAGGATCCTGCACCCCTGCACCGTATGCGTCTTCATGATCTCAAATCCCTCACCGGTCAGGCGGCCGGGCTTGAGCAGGATGCTGTCCGGAATGGCGATCTTGCCAATGTCGTGCAGCGCCGCGGCGCTGGTAATAATCTCGATCTCCCCGTCGTTCAGGCCATACTCGGGAAAGTCCTTTGCCACCTGCTGGGCGATCAGGGTTGTCAGCGCTTTCATGCGCTTGATGTGCTCGCCGCTCTCCACATCGCGGAACTCCACCACGTTGCTGAGCAGGTCGATCAGGTGCTGGTTGTTGGAGCGGAGCAGCTCGTTCTGGCGGCGCAGCTTCTGGGTCTGGTCGGCCACCATCATTTCCAGCTCGTACTTATGGCGGTACAGGTCAATGATGTTGTTCACCCGCCGCAGCACCACCCGCGGGTCAAAGGGCTTGCCAATCACGTCGGCCACATCGTAGCCATATGCCTTCAGGGCGTTTTCGGTGGAGGTGTCGCCGCTGATCAGCACCACCGGCACATCGGCGGCAAGGTCGAGCTGCGCGCGCCGCCTCAAAAATTCAAAGCCGTCCATCACCGGCATCACCACATCCAGCAGGATCGCCACCAGCCGCGAGTCGTCCGCCTTCTCCAGCTGTTCCAGGGCCGCCTGGCCGTTGGCCGCCTCGATACATTCATACTGCTTTGAAAATATCTCGGTCAGGATGGCCCGATTCACCTCAACGTCGTCTACCACCAGGATCTGTTCCCGCTCCATGCTACCGTCTCCTGCCCACTTTTCGGGAGCTTTCCGCCTCCGGCGATCTTCCCGCCGCAGCCAAAACCTCCACCCCTATTTATAATCCATTATAAAGTATCATAAACTCTGTTTTCTGTCAACTCAAAACAGGGTTGGACAGTTTTGGCTCTTTTTTGCCGTTTTTGCCAAGATAATCTGCGCACAGGGGCACTTTTTGTCTAAAACATTGCGCTTTGTTCCGGTGCGGGCTATAATAAAGCCCATGGAAAAGCCTTCCAATGCATGATCGAATGTGTTTTGCCCGCCCGTCGGTTCCATCCGCGCGGGTGGTTCCATTTTTAAAAGCCGCCCTGTTTTTTAACCCTTAAACGATATGCGAGGTGTTCCCCATGGTCCAACCCCGGCGTTTTCAGCGCTTGAAAACCCAGGTGCGCAAACTGCGGCTCCCGCTGCTCGGCCTTTTTGTCCTGCTGCTGGGGCTCATTTTTTCCACGCTTGATCTGTATTTTCAGCAGGACCGCGCCGCCCGTCTCCAAAGCGAGTCGCTGCTGTATGAACAGACGCAAAGCAATGCCGCACTCCTTCTCACCGCGCTCGGGCGCCAGATGGACGCGGTGCAAACGGCGGCCGCCGCCCTTTCCGCCTTCAGCGACCTGCAGGGGGTCACGGCCCGCACCACCCTTCGCTCCTATCTGGGCGAGAGCGAGCTGGTGAGCCTGTGGGTCACCGACCGCAACGGCCTCGGGCAGGACCCCTCCGGCAATGTCCAGGATTTTTCGGGCGTCGAGGTCGTAAACAAAGCCCTCTTGGGCCAGGCGGGCTGGTCCGCCGCCTGGCGGGAGCCCTCCACCGGCCAGGTCATGTTCTGCGCCTGCGCCCCCGTGCGCCGCGCCCCCAACGCGCCCGTTTCCGGCGCAGTCGTGGGCGTGCTCACCACCGAACAATTGAGCGGCATCGCAAACCTCTCCAGCTTCGACGGCACGGGCTACATTGCCGCCACCCAGCCGGACGGCCTGGTCCTCTATTACAGCCGGTCCCTGGGCACCCGCCTGGCGGGCCACCAGAATTTCTGGGAGTACTCCGATCCCGATTCCTACACCCCCGAGGGCAGCCTGCGCGGCCCCATGGAGGCGGGCGAAGAGGGCCTGTTTTACTACCGTTCCCCCTACCGCGGCCGGGTCGCCTCCTGTTACGTCCGCCTCGGCGTCGGCGACTGGTATCTGTTTCAGGACGTACCCGAGAGCGTTATGATGCGCAGCGGCCTCCACTCCCTCATCCTGCTGCTGGAGCTTGCTGCAAAGCTTCTTTTGTGCTTTTTGTTTCTGGTGTTCTGCCTGTCGCGCTACCAGCGCCAGCGCGAAAAGGGGGTCGAGCAGGCCGAGGCCCGCCTCCAGCTCACCAACCAGTCGCTGGAGATCGCCCTCACCCACGCCACCATCAGCCTGTTTTTATACGATGTCTATTCCCGCACCCTCACCGCCCATCACGTCAGCGACACCGGGCAGCCCATCGTGCTGGAAAACGGCCCCGCGCAGCTGGTGCAGCGGGGCGCGGTGGCGCCGCAGCACGCCAGCACCTTCCTGGGGCTGTTCCATCAGATCAAAAGCGGCATCCCCACCGTGCAGGCCGACCTGCTGCTGCGGGCCGTGGGCCGCGCCGACTATATCTGGAACCGGGTGATCCTCACCACCGTGTTCGACCAGTACCGCAGCGCCACCCATGCCATCGTCACCTTCGAGGATATCTCCGAAGAGCGCCGCCGCGAGGAAGAGCTTGCCCAGCGCGCCCACAAGGACCCCCTCACCGGGCTGTACAACCGCGAGGGGCTGCGCGCCCAGGTCAACGCCCTGCGGTGCAGCCCCGACCGGCCCGCCACCGGCGCATTCCTGCTGCTGGACCTGGATCATTTCAAGGAAGTAAACGACACCCTGGGCCACCCCGCCGGCGACCGCCTTCTGCGCGAGGCCGCCCGCGTGCTGGAATGCCTTTGCCCGGACGGCAGTGCCTGCGCGCGCATCGGCGGCGATGAATTCGTGCTTTTGGCCCCGGGCCTCGGCTGGCAGGGGGCCGAAGAGCTTGCCGGCCAGATCTGCCGCCGCATGCCGCTCTTAACCGAGGCGCTGGAATTCCAGGTGCCCGTGGGCATCAGCGTGGGGGTGCATGTGTTTGAGTGCGCGGGCGCTCATCTGGATGCGATTTATCAGGAGGCCGACGTGGCCCTTTATGCCGCCAAGCGCGAGCGCGGCCGCTGGGTGGCCACCCGCGGCCTGAACGTAGAACCCTCGGTGTGAGCCCGCGCCGCGAAAGGAGAGTGCCGTTTCGTGCCTCTGGATCTGAATTTTGAATTGGTGAGCCTGGGCCTGCTGGCGTTGTTCCTGTTCGCCGGCCACAAAAAGCCGCTGCTCCCCACCCGCCCCAACCGGCGTTTCACCCAGCTCTGCCTTCTGGTGTTCGCGCTCAATCTGCTGGATGTATTCACGGTGTTTTTATCCGCCCATCCCGGGTGGCTGCCGCTGCCTGCCCGGCACGCGCTGCTGGCCGCCTATTATGTGGGCCAGCCCGTGCTGTTCGCCCTGGTGCTGAACTACTGCGCCTGGTGCGCCCGCCTGCCCATGGCCTGGCTGCGGCGGGCCCGGCGGGCCGCAGCAGCCGTCACGGCTCCGGTGTGCTTTCTGGCGCTTGCCAGCCCTTTCGGCGGTTTTCTTTATACCCTTTTTCCCGCGGGCGGCTATGCCCGCGGGCCGCTGTACTGGCTGCTGGGGGCGCAGGGGGCGCTGCTGCTGCTCGGCTGTTTTGCCATTCTGGCGGCGCGCCGCGCCTGGCTGCCGCGCCGCCGCCTGGCCGGCCTCTGCGCCATGGCGGCCTGGCTGGCGCTGGCGCTGGGGCTTCAGGTCCTGGCGGTCCCCGGCCCGCTGCTGTTCTATGTGTTTGCCGTTTTAGCCCTGTTAACGGCCTATGTCAGCGGTCAAAACCCCGACCGCTATCTCCACGAGGGCACCGGGGTGTTCAACCACCGCGCGCTGGACGAGCTTTTGCAGGAATATTATCACCGGGGCCAGCCCTATATGATGGCGTTTCTTCACACCGCCCTTCCGGGCGACAGCCGCTTTGTGTTCAACACAGATTTTGAGCTGATGGTATTCTCCACCGCGGCCCGGCGCATCCGGCAGGCCATGCCGGGCGCCTGCGTGTTCTTTCTCTCCCGGCCCCGCAGCTTTGTGGTGGTCAGCCCCGCCGCCCCCGAGGCGGTCAGCGCCTCCACCGAGCGGGCCGTGGCCGAGCTGCGGGCCGGCTGGCAGCTGGACGGCCACCAGGTCGGGCTGGAGTGCACCGCCCTTCTGTTCGACGGCCGCGCCTGCGCCGCCACGCTGGACGAAGCCCGGATCCTGGTGGAGAACGCCTTTTACCTGGGCGATCTTCCCCAAACCCCCAGCGGGGTGCTCTGGGCCAGCGACGACACACTGGAACAGCTGCACCGGCTGATCCGGGTACACCTGGCAGTGCGGCGTGCGGTGCGCCTGAACAAGATCTCGGTGGCGTTTCAGCCCATTGTGGATACCGCGGGCCGCATGTGTGCGGTCGAGGCCCTGGCGCGCCTCGAAGACCCGGAGCTGGGCCCGGTTTCGCCCGAGGAATTTGTCACCGCGGCCGAGACCAGCGGCGCCATTTTAAAGCTGGGGCAGACCGTATACGAAACGGTCCTCCGCTTTATGGCCCAGAACCGGGACCTGTTCGAGCGGCTGGACTATGTTTCCATCAATCTCAGCCCCCTGCAGCTGGGCCAGCCGGACCTTGCGTCCCGTTACCTGGAGCTTGCCGCTTTTTACGGCGTTGCCCCGGAGCGCCTGGCGTTCGAGATCACCGAGAGCTTTCATCTGACCCCCGACGAAACCCTCTCCCGCACCCTGCAGCAATTCCATAAAGCCGGGGCCCAGCTCTTGATCGACGATTTTGGCGAGGGGCATTCCAACCTCGCCCGCATCCTGGACATGCCCCTCGCGAGCGTCGTAAAGCTCGAGCGCCATGTCATGGCCGCCTGCCTCGCGCGGGACGAGCGCCTGATGGGCGATCTCATCGGCCTGGTGCACGATTCCGGCCGCGGGGTGGTGGTGGAGGGCGTGGAAAACGAGCTTCAGTTCCGCCGCCTCACCGCCCTGGGCGCCGACTGGATGCAGGGGTTCTATTTTTCGCGCCCCCTCTGTCTCGGGGACCTGCGGGACTACGCCGCCGCTTCCCCGCCCGCCGTACCCACGGGCTGACCCGCTTTTCCCGCGCACCAGCCGCCCGGTCTTTTCCGCCCGCCTTTCCGGCGGGCGGTTTTTTGCGGCTTCCCGGGGGCCGCGCCCCCGCCCCTGCGGGGCGGCCGCAATGCGCGGGCCAAAAGCGGCCTGCGTTTTACCGCGGCTATTTTTTCAGTTGCAATGGCTCCCAAAATCTTGTAAAATAAATAAATAGGTTTTGAAGGCCCGCACATGGGCCATTCTTTGTATATAGAGGAGCGGAACAAGCATGGAAAAGCCGAGCAACTTTCTCACCGAAATCATCGACGCCGACCTGGCCGAAGGCCGCGTAAAGCAGATCCACACCCGGTTCCCGCCGGAGCCCAACGGTTACCTGCACATCGGCAGCGCCAAGGCCATCTGGATCAACTGGGGCATTGCCAAGGCCTACGGCGGCAAGTTCAACCTGCGTTACGACGATACCAACCCCGTGCGCGAAGACGACGAGTACGTCAGAAGCATCGAGGAGGACCTGCGCTGGCTGGGCGCCATCCCGGACGGCGGCATTTATTACGGAAGCGACTACTTCGAGCAGTGCTACCAGTACGCCGAACAGCTCATCACCGAGGGCAAAGCCTACGTGTGCGATCTCACCCGCGAGCAGCTGCAGGAATACCGCGGCACCCTCACCCAGCCCGGCCGCTCCAGCCCCTGGCGCGAGCGCACCCCGCAAGAAAACCTGGATCTCTTCCGCCGCATGCGCGCGGGCGAATTTGCCGACGGCAGCCGCACCCTGCGCGCCAAAATCGACATGGCAAGCCCCAACATGAACCTGCGCGACCCGGCCATCTACCGCATCGTGCGGGCCCATCACCACCGCCAGGGCGACGCCTGGTGCATCTACCCCCTGTACGATTTCGCCCACCCCATTCAGGACGCCATCGAGGGCATCACCCACTCCATGTGCAGCCTTGAGTTCGAGAACCACCGCCCCCTGTACGAGTGGGTGATCAACAGCCTGCACCTGGGCCCCTTCCCCATCCAGCGGGAATTTGCGCGCCTGAACGTCTCCAACACGGTCATGAGCAAGCGCTACCTGCGTGAGCTGGTGGAGCAAAGCATTGTGGACGGGTGGGACGACCCCCGCATGCCCACCCTTTCGGGCCTGCGCCGCCGGGGCTACAGCCCCGAAAGCATCTTCGATTTTGTGCAGAAGGCGGGCGTGTCCAAGGTTTACAGCCTGGTGGATTACCGCCTGCTGGAGCATTGCATCCGCACCGAGCTGGAAACAAAGGCCGCCCGCCGCATGGCGGTCACCGACCCCATCAAGCTCACCATCACCAATTACCCCGCCGGCCAGGTGGAATACTTCGACCTGCCCAACAATCCCAACAAGGCCGTGGCCGACTCCTCCACCCGCCCGGTGGCGTTCACAGGCGAATTGTACATCGAGCGCAGCGACTTTGCCGAGGTTCCGCCGCCGAAATTCCAGCGGCTGCGCCCGGGCGGCGAGGTGCGGCTCATGGGCGCTTATATCGTGCGCTGCAACGAGGTGGTCAAGGGCGCCGACGGCAGCGTGACCGAGCTGCGCTGCACCGCCGATCTCGAAACCCGCAACGGCATGCCCGCCGACGGCCGCAAGGTAAAGGGCACCATCCACTGGGTCAGCGCGGCCCACTGCGTGGAGGCCGAAGTGCGTTTGTACGATAAGCTCTTCACCCAGGAAAACATGGGCGAACTGCCCGAGGGCGCCGATTACAAAGACTTTTTGAACCCCGAAAGCGTGCGCCGCCTGCCCGGCGCCAAGCTGGAAGCCTGCCTGGCGGATGCAAAGCCCGGCGAAAAGTTCCAGTTCGTGCGCATGGGCTACTTCACCCCGGACTCCAAAAACCCCGGCGTGTGGAACCGCATCGTCACCCTGAAAGACAGCTTCAGCAAAACCCTGGAACAAAAATAATGCACAAACGGTCCCCCTGGCTGCAGGGATCCGCCGCAACAGTTTAAGAAGCCCCGGAAGCAGCGCTTCCGGGGCTTCTCTATATTTTTAATTTTCCTTTATCCATTCAGCGGCGGGGGCCCAAATTCCAGTTCCACATCCTCATCAATATGGCTTTGGCAGTGCACGGAAACGGTGTACCGGCTACCGTATCTTCGCACCTTTACATTCCACTTATCGCCGTGCTCGGTCTGATTTTTTGCCCGATAATTCGTAAGCCAGCCATCCCAGTCCAAATGTTCCGGGTCGGGGATATCGCCCTCCATCCATTCCGAAACGAACTCCTGCGCGGCCTCCCTGCGGCTGGCATAGCACGCCTGTTCCCGGAAGTGGCTCACCATGGCCCCAAAGCCGATCAGCCCGGCGGCGGCCAGAATGCTCATCATCACAATTACCACGATCATTTCCACCAGGGTAAAGCCGGGCCTTGTGCGGCTGCGCAGTTTCATGGCCGCCCCTCCTGTTCCGGCAAGCCCCGGCGCTCTTTCGCGGCTTGCACAAAATGCTTGGCATCTTTTTATATATTTTACATATTTATATGGTAAAAAGCAAGCCGAAACGCACAACGAATCACACAAATAATCATTGACACTTCCAGCCAAAGCGCCTATACTATACACATATTAAGAGACCGGCAAACCTCGCGAAAGCGTGGGGCGCAAAGCTAAAGGGGCTTCCCCGCCGCGGGGCGGAATGCCAGCCAGTTGCCGCTTCGTCTGGTGTTTTCAGGCGAGCGGTTTTTGTTTTCTGGCAGTCTTTTGCCTTGTGTTTCTGCACGAAAGGGTGTAGGTTGGCGTTCGGCTCGAAATGAAAAGCAGGAGGAAAAACTATGCTGAAAAAACTTTTGAAGCAGCGCAACAAGAAAGGCTTCACCCTGATCGAGCTGATCGTGGTGCTGGTGATCATGGCGATTCTGGCCGCGGCGGCGATCCCCACCATGATGGGGTATGTCAACAATGCCAAAAAATCTACTTATTTAGCCAACTGCCGTGCGATTTATGTTGCTGGGCAGGCCGCTATTACCGAAGCACGTGCAAACAATGTAACGGTTAGCGCTGTAGATGCTGTAATTAATCCTGGCGCAACTACTGAAATCACATGGGCGGCGCGTGTTGAAACTATGACAGAAATGACTGGCCTTGCGGCTAAGTTGTCTGTTACCACCACTCCGGACAAGGAAAAGTACGGTATCACTTTTGATGCAAAGGGCAATATTACAGCAATTAATTATTGCTATAACGACGGCCAGTACGTAACGCTTACTCCCGGCTCCGGCACCAACGTAATGGATTAACAGAAATCCTTTTTCGCAACCGACGCGGTGCGGCCTCGTGCCGCACCGCGTTTTCGCGTTTCGGCCATAAGAAAAGCGGCGCGGCGCAAAGGCCGCACCGCTCACATTGAGAAGTGAAAACGATCAGTTGTCGAAGACATTCGCACCGGTACCCGGGGTTAGGGTGACGGTTTTGCCATCGGCGTAACAGCCGACTACTTCGGTCACCGAATTTCCGGTAATAGTGACTTTATATTCATCTTTGTTCGCGGGGGCCGCGGTAACAAAAGTGATTGTCATTTCAGTCATACCCTTGATGCGATCTTCCAATTTAGTTCCTTTATCATCAATAGCGCTGCTAGTGTCAGTAACAGTTTTGCCGTTGGCCATAGCCTCGGTGATACCGGCCTGCGCGGCCACATACACGGCGCGGCAATTGGCTAAGTACGCACCCTTGCGGGCGTTTTCCACGTACCCCATCATGGCGGGAGCAGCCGCAGCCACCAGGATAGCCATGATCACCAGCACCACGATCAGCTCGATCAGGGTGAAGCCTTTCTTGTTGCGCTGCTTCAAAAGTTTTTTCAGCATAGTTTTTCCTCCTGCTTTTCATTTCGAGCCGAACGCCAACCTACACATTTTCCTTCATTTTCACCTTTTTTCGGGTCATTCTTTCTATCCATTCCAGCCGGGATATGCTATAATAAATTGTTACCGTTCCACATGGGAGGTGCGGCTTTTTGAAGGGGCAGGAATCGGCGCAAAGCCGCATCGAGCTGAATTTCGACCGCGAGCTCAACCAGCAAAAGGATACCCGCCGCGTCGAGTGGCTTGTGGTGCTGCTGGTCCTGGGGCTCATGGCCGCCCTGTTCGCGGGCATTGCGGTGCGGTATGTGCAAACCGCCTGGGCCGTGAGCTACCAGCAGAGCGCCCGCGCCGCCCGGGTGGCCGTGCAGATCGCGGTGGAGCTGTGCCGCACCGGCCAGGCCGCCGGCCCGTTCGATTATGTGCTGGCCGCCGACCCCTCGGGCGACGACGAAAACGGCGCGCTGGTGCGCGCGGCCCTGGGCCCGAACATGCCCCGGGTCAGCGGCGCCCATGTCAGCCGCACCGACCCCGGCGCCGCCGTCAGCAAGCTGGCCGATGCCGTGCAGGCCCCGGATTCCAGCCTTCCTCCCCTGGTCTTTACCGCAAGCCAGCAAAACGGCGTGTTTACCCTGTGCTACTGGCGCAGCGAGAGCGCGTGGCTGGCCTGGCCCGACCGGCCGGACTGTACCTGGGTCGCCTCGGGTGATCCCTCGCTGAACCTGGCGGGGGCCGCGGGCGCCTTTTCATAAGGAGTACTTATGCCTTCTTCCGATCTTGCCCCCCTCGTCCCGCTGGGGGCCGCCTACTGTTTTGTCCTGGGGGCCTGCCTCGCCAGCTTTTTGCAGGTGGTGGCCCAGCGGGCCGCCGTGCCCGGCAGCCCGCCCTTTTACAAGGGCCGCAGCCATTGCGACGCCTGCGGCCACGCGCTGGGCGCGGCCGAACTGGTTCCCCTTTTCAGCTGGCTGCTGCTGCGCGGGCGCTGCCGCCATTGCGGCGCGCGGGTGCCCGCCTCCTACCCCTTGGCCGAGCTGTGCGGCGGTCTCGGCGCGGCGCTCTGCTTCGCGGCCTTCCCCTTTCAGTGGGGCAGGCTGGCCGTGGCCCTGCCGGCGTTTTTCGTGCTGTTCCTCATCGCCCTGCAGGACGCTTACACCATGGAAATCCCGGACCTCTATTCCCTGCTTCTCTGCCTGCCCGCCCTGGCCGCCCTCTGGGCCTTCCCCGAAACAGGCCTTGCCGCGCGGCTCATCGGCGCGGTCTGCGTCAGCCTGCCGCTGCTGCTCATCACCCTTGCGGTGCCGGGGGCCTTCGGCGGGGGCGATATCCAGCTCATGGCCGTGTGCGGCTTTTTGCTGGGCTGGAAGCAGTGCCTGGCCGGTTTTTTCCTGGCGCTGCTCATCGCCGGGGCGCAGGCGGTCTTTTTGCTGGCCTCCGGTCGCGCAAAAGCCGGCCAGGGCGCGCACATGCCCTTCGGCCCCGCGCTGTGCGCGGGCTGCTTTTTATCCCTGTTGTGGGGCGGGCCGCTGGTCGCCTGGTACATGGGGTTCTTCCAGTTTTGAATAAGGAGGCGTAACCATGCCTTTATACAAATACAAGGGCCAGAACGGGCAGGGCAAACCGGTTGCCGGCGCCCTGAACGCCGAAAGCGAAGACGCGCTGTACGCCATGCTCCGGCGCGACGGCGTGTTTTTAACCGAGTGCCGGGTGGCCGAAAACGAAAAAGCCGCGGTGCGCAAGCTCAAGCCCATGGAGCTCAGCGAATTCTGCCGCCAGCTGGCCAGCATGATCGGCTCGGGCATCACCCTCAGCCGCGCCATGAACATCATGCTCATGGGCAGTTTAAAGCCCTCGCTCGCCAGCGTGTATCGGCAGGTGCAGCGGCTGGTGCAGCAGGGCCAGCCCTTAAGCGACGCGCTCAGCGCCCAGGGCGTGTTCCCGGATATGATGATCAACATGTTCCGCGCGGGCGAGGCCAGCGGCCAGATGGAGCAGGTGGCAGGCAAGCTTGCCACCCATTACCAGAAGGAACACCGCATGAACAGCCGCCTGAAAAGCGCCACCCTGTACCCCAAGATCCTGGCCTGTGTGTGCCTGGCGGCCGTGCTCATCATCTTTTTGGCGGTCATGCCCAAAATCGAGCCCTTTTTCGAGGGCATGCCCCTGCCGGCTTTCACCGCGGCGCTCATGGCCTTCAGCCATTTTTTAATGAACCGGTGGTATGTGCTCATCATCGCCATACTGTGCGCGGTGGCCCTGGTGCAGCTTCTTCTCAGCGTGCCCGCCGTGCGCTTTTCCTGGGACCGGCTCAAGGTGCGCGCCCCCTTTGTGGGCAAGCAGATGCGCATTATCTATACCGCGCGCTTTGCGCGCACCCAGTCCAGCCTGTATTCCAGCGGCCTTTCCATGATCCGCAGCCTGGAGATCGCGGCCTCCACCGTGGGCAACCAGTACATCAACGCCCAGTTTGCCGACGTGATCAAGCAGGTGCGGGCGGGCGATATGCTGAGCAAGGCGATCCAGCAGGTCGACGGCTTCGACGCAAAGCTTGCCCCCACCATCTATGTGGGCGAAGAGACCGGCCAGCTGGACCAGATGCTGGAAAACATCGCCGAAAATTACGAGTACGAATCCGACGCCGCCCTCACCCGCCTCACCGGCATGATCGAGCCGGTCATGATCGTGGTCATGGCCATCGTGGTCTGCATGATCATGGTGGGCGTGCTGGTCCCCATCTGGAATATGTACGGCAACACGGCCGCCTTCGGCTGATCTCTTGGGAGGAACGCTATGAGCAAGCAGAGCATCATCTATCTCGCGGGCGACCGGCTGGTCCTGGTGCAGGGCAAGCCCGGGGCCAAAAAGCTCGCCATCACCGGTTACCGCCAGCAGGCGCTGCCCGAGGGCACGGTGCTGAACGGCGTGGTGGCCGATCCCGCCGCCTTTACCGACGGCCTCAAGGCCCTGCGTGCCGCGGCCGGCAAGGCGGCGGGCAAAGCGTGGCTGGTGGTCGATTCCAGCCAGATCATGGCAAAGCCCCTGGCCGCACCAAAGCAGCTCAAGGAAAAGCAGCTTCTCAACATCGTGCGCAGCGAACTCAGCGAGCTCGACGCCGCGGGCCGCGATCTGGTATACGATTACACCGAGCTCCCCCCCGTCCCCGGCAGCGCCGAGCGCCAGCTTCTGTGCGGCGCGGCCGAGCGGGGCATGATCGAACAATACACTGAGCTGTTCAGCGCCGCTGGCATCCGGCTGGCGGGCGTTTCCAGCGCCCTGGGCAGCTGCCTGCGCATGGTGGAATTCCTGCCTGAGCTGGCCCTGCAAAGCTTCATCCTGTGCGTGCTGGACGGCCAGACCGTGGTCACCTACCTGTTTGCGGGCGGGCGCTACCTCATGAACACCCGCAGCCGCCTTATCACCGAGCGGGGCGGCACCGCCGTTCTGGGCGAGCTTCTGGGCCGGGTCAGCAGCATGCTGCAGTTCAGCCAGAGCCAAAAGGCGGCCGAGCCCGCCAAAACCGTTTATTTCTGCGGCCTGCAGCCCGCCGAGGCCCCAGGCTGCCAGCTGGTGGCCGATACCTTTGGTGTCCAGGCCCTGCCCCTGCCCGCCTTCCGGTCGGTCACCGCCGCCCCCAAGACCGGCTTTTCCCTGGCCGACGCCTTTGTGGCCGTGGGGGGCCTGGTCAAGTCCAAGCGGCGCCGGGCCGATTTTTTGGCCGCCAGCCGCAGCAAAGCGGCCCCCGCGGGCATGGAAAAAAAGAGCAGCGGCCTGCCCTGGGCCCTCCCCATCGTGCTTTCCGTTCTTCTCGTGTCGGCCTGGGGGGTGCTCTTTTACGGCAACGCCCGGCTGAGCGGGCAGATTGCCGCCGTCCAGGCCTACACCCAGGACCCGGCCAATCTGGCCGCCCTGGCCCAGGTGCAGGCCGACCGCACCGCCGCCGAAAACTATCAGGCCGCCGCGGCCGAGGCCGGGCGCGCTGTGGATATCCTGAACTCCACCCTCCAGCCGGATGAAGCCCTGCTCCGCCGGGCGGACGGCGCGGCGGCCGATGCAATCAGCTTTACCGGCTACGACTATGTGGCCGACGAGGACCGCCTCACCTACAGCTGTGCCGCCGCCGATTATCACAGCATTCCCGATTTTATCTCCCGCATGTTCGCCACCGGCGACTACACGGCCATCGGCTACGGCGGCTACACCCAGGCCCCCGGCGAGGGGGGCTATGTGTTCACCATCACCTGCACGGTAAAGGGGGCGGAGTAAATGTACCAGTTTTCCAAGCGGGAAAAAGTGCTTTTGTTCGTCCTGGCGCTGGTGGCGGTTGTGGCGGGCGGCTTTTTGCTGCTGCTGAACCCCGCGCTGGAGCAGCGGCTTGCCCTTCAGGGGCAGCTGGCGCAGGAGCAGCTCGCCCAGGCCTCCATGCAGGCCGAACTGGCAAGCGCCGCGGCGGCCCAGGCCCAGCGCGAAGAGGCCAAGGCCGCCGCGGCCGAGGCGGGCAGGGTATTTTACGAGCCCATGAGCAACACCCAGATCTCCAACCTCGCGGCCGGCCTTCTGGATGTGCACGGCCTCACGGGCCTCAGCATGAACGTTTCCGGCCTCACCGTGCAGGATCTGGCGGGCATCCAGCCCACCCTGGAAGAGGGCGAGAGCTATGCCTGGAGCGAGTTTTTGAAAAACGCCCAGAACGGCGGCCCCGCCGACGAGGGCGAGGGCGCTCCGGCCGCCGAGGCCGCCAGCGCCCAGGTGCTGTGCAACACGGTTTCCATCACCGCCCAGGGCCCTGCCGAGGGCCTGCGCGGCCTGCTCACCGATCTCTCCCAGCGCATGCCCGTGCGGCTGCAAAGCTTTTCCACCGGCCAAAACGACCAGTTCACCCTGACCCTCAGCATCTACATGCTGGACCCGGTGGTTTAAACCTTTTCCCTACTCTCACCCGGAAAGGAGGCGGTCCTGATGCGGCGCAGCAAACGCAGGGCAAAACCCGGTTTTGCCCTGCTGGAAGCCCTGGTCTTTGTGATCCTGATGCTTCTGCTCAGCGCGGCCATGCTGGCCGCCGCCTACAACCTGCACCGCCGCAGTGTGGAGCGCATCGAGAACGACCGCGCCTACAACGCGGCGGTTGCCGCCTTAAAAATGGTGGGCAACGCCATTGCCGGGGGCGCCGACCCCGCCGCTTATGAAGCCGAAACCACGTATACGCTGGACGTGACCCCCGAGGGCGAGGCGCAGCAGGGCTATGCCCAGATTACCATGAAGGGCGAGGTGGGCACGCTCACCTCGAACGGCGAGTCCTTCGAGGGCGTGCGCCTCACCGCCGTCGCCACCGTGGCGGGCGAAACCGAAACCGTGCAGCTCACCCTGCAAAAAGCCAAAGCCGAGGCCTACCCCCACACCCTGTATGGGGCGGGCTTTGCCGGGCGCATTTCTTCGCCGCCCACGCTCACCCTGGGCCCCGACACCGACCTGTATCTTTACGGCGGCGGCGCTGCGGCCGAGCTCTCCGGCCTGACTGCCGGCGGCAACGTGGCGGTCCAGGGCGCCGGCCTCACCCTGCGCGATTCCAGCGTGGTCGGCTCGGTGGTAAGCGATGGGCCCCTCACCCTGGAAAACACGGTGGTCGGCGGCGGCACAGCCGGCGCTTCCCCCTCGCAGGACCGGCTGGCAAACGTTTACTCCTCCGCCTCTGTGGCGCTGGCCACCGGCGCCAAAATTTACGGCGACGTCTACGCCCCCCTGGTTTCCAGCCGCGGCGGGGTGGAGCTGCTGGCCAGCGCCGCGGGCGATCACAGCATTTATTCCGCCGAAAGAAAGCTCGACGAATTCACGGTATTCGAAGCCGGCGGCACGGGCCACCTGACCACCGAGCAGGCCCTCTCCCGCACCGGTACCCTCACCTTCAGCGGGGCGGGCAAATGGGTCACCGTGGCCCCCGATTCGCTGAAAAGCCCCTTTTCCGCCGATGGCTCGCCCTTGCGCATGTTCGTGCCGAACTTTCCGGTAACGCTGGCGCCCACCATTGTCGCTTCCAGCCTAACAGCCAGCGCCGCGCCGCCAAGCGGTGCGCTGAACAGCCAGGGGGCCCTTTACCAGGTCGCCTCCGGCGGCCACCTCACCCTCAACAGCGCCGCCCCGGACGCCACGGGCAAGCCCGCTGTGTTTGTGGTGCTGGCGCAGAACGCTACCCTTACCCTGGCAGGCACAGGCCCTTTTTATCTGTGCGTTTACGGCGCGGGGCCCAGTGAAAACAGCGTTGTAAAAGTGCTGGGCGGCGCCCAGATCTATGGTTCGCTCCAGGGGGTGGATCTGGATATGATCCTTCCCCACGGCTCCCCCAATTCCCTCACCATAAACTATGTCCAGCCCTATCTGGCCGAATACCAGTCCCCCTCCAGCGCCGGCTACAGCGCCGATGCCTGGCGCGTTGTGGGCTACGAACGGCTTTCCTGAGCTTATTTTTCCGAAGGGAGGCGCCTCCATGAAACCATCCGCTAAAAAAGGGTTCACCATCGTGGAGCTGGTGGCCGCCATGGTGGTGCTCACCTTCGCCGCCCTGATCCTTGCGGTCTGCATGGGCACCGCCTGGAAGCTGCGCGCCCAGGCCGCCTCCTGGCAGGCCAGCGGCGCCCAGCTGAACAGCATCACGGCGCAAAAGCTCGGCAGCCCTGCCAAGCTCACCCTCACCTCCGGCAGCAGCAGCCTGACCGCCGGGCCCGGCAGCCACGGGGGGGCGGGTGGCTATTATCGCTCGCTGGACGGTCTTGCCAGCGCCTGGGTTTATTATCCCGATACAATGGACTGGTCCGCCCTGAACGGGAGCGGGCTGGCCCCGCAGCCCGCCCCGGCTTCCGCGCAGGGCGATCCGCTGGAACTGGCGGTACCCACCGCGCCCGCCGGCCTGGCGGACCTCTCGTTCAGCGTTTCCGGCGGCACCGAGGGCGAGGGCTACGGCCCGGTGCTGGGGGCCGGCTCCATCCAGGTGGACCGGCACGTTTCTGTGGTGCTGCGGCAGGAATTTTTATACCTGGCCGGCGGCGGGGGCGGCAAAGGCGATATTTCCAGCGTTTACAAGGCCGGCGGTTCTCCCGGCAGCCTCACCGCCGCGCCGGCCAGCGGCAACGGGCAGCCGCTGCTTGTCTATGTGGCGGCAGAGCTTCATGTAAACCGCATTCAGGAGGGCGAAGGTGTCTTATCCTGGGCCTGGCAGCCCGGCTGGTACGCGGTGCCCGCGGGCACCGACCTGTTCAGCGCCGACCTCAGCGCCGATACCGCCCGCACCTGGCGGCTGGACTACCAGGGCATCGCCCGCGAGGGCGGCAATCCCCCCTCGGGCAACGGCGATCTCACAGCCGACGAGCGCAGCGCCCTGGTGCAGCGGCTGGACGAGGCCTACGCCCGGCTGGTGCTGGCGGGCGTGACTTTTCAGCCGTAACAGGCTCTATTTTAAGCCAAAGGAGGTGCGCGGCATGAAGCGCAAGGCCGGCTTTACCCTGATCGAGCTGGTGGTGGCCATTGTGATGGCCTGTATCCTGCTGGCCTCGCTCACCCCCCTGCTCACCCTGGCCCAAAACGGCACCTACACCGCCCAGCGCTCCACCCGCGCTGCCCAGGCGGGCGACGCCATTTCCGAATATATCATGAACCTGCTCAAAAACGCCGAGCGGGTCTACATTGGCGACGACGGTGCCCACAAGCCGGGCGATTGGGAGCAATGGAACCGCATTTCCGTCAGTAAAAGCGGCAAAGACGGCCTGCTCACGGTAAACGACGCCGCGGTGTACCCGCTGGAATACCAGGAGGGCTGCTCCCTCACCCTGCGCGCATTGGGCGAAAGCCGCGACCAGCTGACCCTTGGGGTGGCCCTGGGCGACAACCGCTCGTCCGACACCCTTTACAGCAAGCAGTCCTCGGTGCGGCTGGCCGGGCTGGAGCAAAACGGCTTCGGCCAGCTCGAGGGCCTCACCGGCGCGTGGATGTGGGTCGACGGCTTTCCCAGCGAGCTGCAGACCATAGGCGCGGTCTCCGGTGTGAGCTCCCTGGTGATCTACTTCAAGGGCGGCGGCAGCCCCCTGCCGGAATTCACCCCCGGCGCCGGCGGCGCCCCCGCCGACCCCACGCCCGGCCCCTCGGCCTTCAGCGTCACCCTGCCCGCCCGCATGGAAGTAAAGGAGGGCGATCAGGCCCCCCTGCGCGGCTATGTCACCTGGCCGCAGGGCGTGGATGAAGTCTCTAAGGGAAATGCTTCCTGGGCGCTGTCCTCCGGCGGCGATGCCTATCTGTACATCATGGAGGAAGCGACCGGCGTCTTTCCCAGCGCACATTTATACGGTCAAGCCGTTACCCCTCCGGGTCAGCCCGTGCGTGTAACCCTCACCGTGACCTGTACGGTAAATGGGGTGAAGCAAACCGCCACAGCCACCTGCGATGTCACAGTCTGGAAAGAGCAAAACGCCAATTGCACATTGGAATATGAGGTGAACGCGGGTATTTGGACCAATGCATCCGATAAAACCTTTTTTGTTCCGGCCGGTAGCAACATTCAGCTGCGGTCTATTATTTCCGGTAGTTCCCCCGTTTGGAATTCCTATAAATGGAGTTCCAGCGATCCCAGCGTTGTATCCTCTTTCCCTGATTGGTCTGCTACAAACGCCTCCACACGCGCTTCCCAGGTGGGGTATAGCCGTATTACTTTCAACGCACAGGGCACAAACGGCGAGGAATACCGCGCCGAAACCGGTATCGTGGTTTATGATTCTTCCACCTTTGAACTAATATGGAGGGATGCGGCGGAGACCTCAAAGCAGGATCTGTTTGTTGCCGCCGGCAGCGATGTTGTAGCGCAGCTGATCGTCCATCTACCCAAGAGCGCCCCGCAGAATTGTCTGAATGGTTATAATGCGGTTCTCTCCACCACTAAAAGCAAGTACGAAAACGCCGCATGGGAACAGAATGGGGCATCAACCGGTCTCCTTTTCAAAAAGCCCTCGGAGGTTTCGGTAAAAGCCATTGCCGATGCAGACGGCACCGTGCGATTCAATTTCCCCGCGCTTGAATTGGCCCGTGAACCAAACTCCTCTTCTGAAGCATTCAGCGGCATTTCTGCCCGTTTTTATCTGGACGGATATGGGTTTCCCACCGCCCCTACCGTAGGAGAAGATTTCTTTTCTCCCCGGCTGTCGGTCACCGTTTCTTCGGGCGACCCATTTACCTCCGCCGACGGATCCCCCATTTCGGGCGAGCTCAGTGTGAATGGCTACACCGAGTCCAACCCGCTTGAAATTCACGCTCCTTTGGATGTCCAAGCCCTTATCAGTTCCGCCAACTCCAACCAGTGGCGCTGGAAAATCCGCAGCCAAGGCGAGGCTTCCTGGGATGCTTTATCCCCCGGTCGGGATATTTACGAAGGTTTTGTAGGATATTCGCTCTCTGCCGATTCCCTTTCCTCTGTGAAGTTTTGGCGGGAAAAAGCCCAAGCCAATAAAACATACGAAATTTCTTTGGACTATCGCCCCGACAACTCTCAAGTATGGAAAACCGTTTCCAAATCCATTCTCATTACTATTAAATAATGCGAACCAAAAAGGCTGCGGCATAAAACGCACAGAAAGGCAGACCACTATGAAAAACATCCGTCTTGGCGAAGTGCTGGTGGAATACGGCTACATCAGCGAAGCGCAGGTGGCCCAGGCGCTGGCCCTGCAAAAAGAGAACAAGGGCAAGCGCCTGGGCGAAGTGCTCATCGAGATGGGCGCCATCACCGAGGCCCAGCTGCTCAGCGCCCTGGGGCAAAAGCTCGACCTGGAAATCCTGCCCCTGGCCACCTATCCCGTGCAGCAGGAGGCGGTGGCCAAGGTCCCCAAGGCCCTGGCCGTGCGCTACAACCTCATTCCCGCGGCAGTGCAGGGCGGCCATCTGCTGGTGGTCATGAACGACCCTCTGAACTTCTACGCCATCGAGGATGTAAAGCTGGTGGCAAACCTCCCCGTAGACGTTGCCCTGGCCCCCAAAGCGGCCATCCTGCACGCCATCGAGTACCATTACGCCGAGGTCGAGGCCAAAAATGCCGCGGCCCAGGCCAATGTGGACGCCGACGCCATGGAGATGCAGGACTTCGCGCGGGACATTGATCTCGACGAGAACGACCAGACCCCCGTGGTAAAGCTGCTCAACAGCCTTTTGGTGCGGGGCTACAACACCGGCGCGTCCGACATCCACATCGAGCCCTACGAGGAAAAGCTGCTGGTGCGCATGCGCATCGACGGCCAGCTGGTGGACTATGTGACCCTGCAATTGCAGCTGCACCAGCCCCTGATCGCCCGCACCAAGATCCTTGCCGGCATGGACATCGCCGAAAAGCGCCTGCCGCAGGACGGCCACTTCAAAACCACCATCGAAAATTTCGAGATGAACGTGCGCGCCAGCGTCATCCCCACCATCCACGGCGAAAAGGGCGTGCTTCGCTTTTTGAACACCAGCACCGCCATCGACCGGGCCGATACCTTCGGCATGGACGAGGAGAACTACAAAAAAAGCCTGGCGATCCTGCAGAACCCCCACGGCGTGGTGTACATCACCGGCCCCACCGGCAGCGGCAAAACCACCACCCTGTACCTGATGATGGAGCGGCTGGTCAAGGGCCCGGTGAACATCGTCACCATCGAGGACCCGGTGGAAAAGAACATCAACCGGGTCAACCAGATGCAGGTGAACAACCTCGCCGGGCTCACCTTCGAGACCGGCCTGCGCGCGATCCTCCGCCAGGACCCGGACGTGATCATGGTGGGCGAAACGCGCGACAGCCAAACCGCCCAGATCAGCGTGCGCAGCGCCATCACCGGCCATCTGGTGCTCAGCACCCTCCATACCAACGACGCCGTCAGCGCCATCGTGCGCATGGAGGATATGGGCGTCGAGCCCTACATGGTGGCCAGCAGCCTGGTGGGCATCATCGCCCAGCGGCTGGCAAAAAAGCTCTGCCCCCACTGCCGCCAGGCCGTCGCCCCCACCGAGGGGGAAAAACGCCTTTTCGGCCCCAGCGTCACCCAGCTTTACCGCGCCAAGGGCTGCCATCTGTGCAGCGGTACCGGCTATAAGGGCCGGGTGGCGGTGCACGAGGTGGTGGTGGTCGACAAAGCCATGCGCCGCATGATCGCCGAAAAGCGCCCCATCGAGGATATTTACCAGTACGTGCGGGAGCACCAGCACGCCACCACCCTGCGGGGCGGCCTTGCCCGCCTGGTGGCCGCCGGCGTCACCGACGCCGCCGAGCTGGTGCGCCTGACCTACGGCGCCGACGACTGAGCCGCCCATCATAAAAAGGAGCGTTCGCCATGACCCTGGAAGATCTCATTGTAGCGGCCCGCAGCCACAGCGCTTCGGACCTGCACCTCACCCACGACCAGCCCCCCGCCATGCGGCATTTGGGGCAGCTGGTCTACGGCTCGCCCCTCGCCTCCGGCGAGGCCGAGCGCATGATCCTCGACGCCCTGCCCCCCCTCATGCGCCAGCGCATCGACGCGGGCGACGACGCCGACTTTTCCATGCAGACCCCGGACGGCCTCCGCCAGCGCGTAAACGTGTTCCGCCAGCAGGGGCATCTGTGCGCCTCCATCCGCCTTCTGCGGCCCGAGGTTCCCACCCTGGAAGACCTGGACCTTCCCCCCGCCGTGCGCATGTTCGCAAACCAGCCCCGGGGCCTTGTGCTGGTCACCGGCCCCACCGGCAGCGGCAAATCCACCACCCTGGCGGCCATGATCCAGCACATCAACGCCACCCGCCGGTGCCACATCGTCACCATCGAGGACCCCGTGGAATACATGTACACCCCCAAGGGCTGCGTGATCCACCAGCGCGAGGTCGGCTCCGACACCAAAAACTTTGCCAGCGCCCTGCGCAGCAGCCTGCGCGAGGACCCGGACGTGATCCTGGTGGGCGAGATGCGCGACTTCGAGACCATCTCGGCCGCGCTCACCGCGGCCGAAACCGGCCATCTGGTGTTCAGCACCCTGCACACCATCGGCGCCGCAAACACGGTGGACCGCATCATCAACGCCTGCCCGGGCGAGATCCAGCAGGAGGTCCGCACCCAGCTCTCGGGCGTTTTGAAGGGCTGCATCACCCAGGAGCTGCTCCCCCTGGCAGACGGCAGCGGCCGCACCGCGGCGCTGGAGATCCTGGTCGCCACCGACGCCGCCCTCAACCTCATCCGCGAGGCCAAGGCCTACCAGCTGCCCAGCCTGATGCAGACCGGCGCAAAAGACGGCATGCAGACCCTCAACCTGCACCTGGCCCGCCTGGTGCAGGCCGGCCGGGTGGACTACGCCGCCGCGCTCGAGCGCGCCAGCGACCCAGACGAATTCCACGGCTACCTCAACCTGTAGCGGCGCCCTTTGCCGCCTTTGAACCCACAAAAAAAGTGCTCTTTACCGGCCGGGCAGGCCGCACAAAGAGCACTTTTTTCTTTACAGGTTTTGCCCCCCTTTTTCTGCCGGTGTAAAAAATCGCGATCCCCTGCCCGTGCTCAAGCCGCGCCCTCTTCTCCGGGCCGGGCCCCCGCCCCCTGCCGCGGCAGGCTTTGTTCCGTACTTTTCTTCGGTTCCTTTACTGTTTTTACCCGCAGGGCAAAATACAGCACATGCCCCACCCACACGGCCGCCAGCACCACGCGGCCCACCGGCGCCGCCTTCATGCATAAAAAGCCCACCGCCATCACCGCAGTCACGCACCCCATCACCGAGAGCTTGGTTTTCAGGGTCATCCCGCGGCTTTTTACAAAGCTCTCCAAATAATTTTTGTAGAGCCTTGTTCCCAAAAACCATGTGTTCAGCCGCTGGGACCCCCTGGCAAAGCAAAAGGCCGCCGCCATTAAAAAAGGCGTAGTGGGCAGAATAGGCAGCACCGCGCCCACCGCGCCCAGCCCCAGGCTCAGGCAGCCCAAAACAATATACAGTATCCTCATAAAGACCTCTTTTCTTTTTGTGATCCGATCTTCCGGCAGACGTCCGCGTTTTTCACCCCGCCTTTTTTCAGCTCATCCTTCCCCGCTCTACCGGGTATACCCGGTCCGCAATGCGCATTGTCGAAGCCCTGTGCGACACCAGCACCACAGTCCGTTTGCCGCGCTCCCGGCACAGCGAGTGCAGGATCACCGCCTCGTTCAGGCTGTCCAGGTTGCTGGTGGGTTCGTCCAGCAAAATAAGGGGCGCGCCGTGCAAAAAAGCCCGCGCCAGGCCCAGCCGCTGCCGCTCGCCGCCTGAAAGCGTTTCGCCCAGTTCCCCCACCGGCGTGTCGTATCCCCGGGGCAGGGTGCAGATAAACTCGTGCACGGCCGCCTTCTTGCAGGCCTCCACCACCTGTTCGCGGGTGGCGCCCGGGGCGGCGATCTTCAAATTGGCCTCAATGCTGTCGTGGAACAGGTGTGTGTCCTGAGTCACAAAGCTCTCGGCCCGGCGCAGGCTGGCCGTGTTCACCGCCTGTATCTTCTCGCCCGACAGCTTCACCGCCCCGCGCTGGGGGTCCCAAAAGCGCATCAGCAGCTTGAGCAGGGTCGATTTCCCAGAGCCGCTCCTGCCCACAACGCCCACGATCTCGTTTTCCCGCACCTCCAGCGTGATCCCGCGCAGGATCTCCTCTTCCCCGTAAGAAAAGCGCACCTCCTCGCACGCCGCGCCCGAAAAGGCAATGTCCCTGCCGTCCGTTACCTCTTCCACCACCGGGGCCTCGTCCAGCACATCCAGCACCCGGTTGCCCGCTGCAAACGTGTTTTGCAGGCTGCTGCCAAGGCTTGCCAGCGCCGCCACCGGCCCGAACGAACTCATCATCGCAACGGTCGGGATCAGCACCCCCGTAAAGTCCACCGCGCCGCGCCCATAAAGCGCCGCTGCGCCAAACAGCATCGCCGCCGAAAAAAGCAGGATCAGCGCCCCGGTGGCGGCGGCGTTGGTCCCCGCCCCGACCTTCATGCCCTCCTCCTCGCGGGAGAGCGCGTCGGTGCGCGCGTTCATCTGTTCCAGGCGGGCTTCGCCCCGGCCGTATTGGATGCTCTCCTTCAGCCCCCGCAGCGAGTCCAGCACAAAGGCGTTCAGCTCGCCGAACCGGCGGCGGAATTCTTCGCCTTTTGCCCGGCCGCGCCGTGCCGCCGCCAGGGGCACGGCCACGCCTACCGCCAGGTACCCGGCCAGGGCAACGGCCCCCAGCGCCGGGTGGTAGCCTCCGATAAACGCGGTCATCGCCGCGCTCACCAGCACCGCAATGCACACCGGCGAGAGGGTATGGGCATAAAACACCTCCAGCAGCTCAATGTCTGCCGTGAGCACCGAGATCAGATCCCCTTTGTCCCTGCCCTCCAACTTCGCGGGCGCCAATCGGCGCAGCGCAAAAAACACCTTGTCCCGGATCAGGGCCAGCAGCTTAAAGGCGATAAAGTGGTTGCAGGCCTGTTCGGCGTAGTGCAGCACGCCCCGCAGCAGGGCGAACACAAGCACGCACCAAAAAATGGCGTGCAGGCTCAGCGGCGTGCTCATCCGCAGCACATCCAGCAGGGCGTAGCCGCCCAGCACCGGGATAAAAATCGCGCACAAAAAGCCTGCCACGCCCATGGCCACCGCGCACACCATTACCGGCAGCAGGGGCCGCACCATGCCCACAAGGCGGCCCATCACCGCAAGGTTTCCGCGTGTTTTCATACCGCCGCCTCCTTTGTGTATGCATACTGTTCCAGCGCCTGCTGGTTTTCCCACAGGGTTTCGTACAGGCCTCCCTCTGCCAGCAGCGCGGCATGGGTGCCCTGCTGTACCACCCGCCCCGCTTTCATCACATAGATTTTGTCCGCCGGCGCCGCGTTTGCCAGCCGGTGCGAGATCAGGATCACGGTCTTGCTCTTTGCCAGGCTGTGGATCAGCTCCATAATATCGTTTTCACTCTCCACGTCGATGTTGGAGGTAGCCTCGTCAAAAATGTACACCGGGCTGTCGTGCAAAAGCGCCCGGGCCAGTGCCAGCCGCTGCCGCTGCCCGCCCGAAAGGTTGCCCGCATTTTCCGTCAGAGGTGTGTCCAGACCCTTTTCCGCCCGCAAAAAATCCGCCAGCCTCACCCGCTCCAACACCCGCCAAAGCGCTTCATCGCCCGCCCGGTCATCGCCCATCTGCAGGCTTTCCCGCACCGTGCCCTTGAACAGATAACTGTTGTGGCTCACCAGCGTGACGGTGCGCATCAGCGAGGCCTCGTTCAGGCCCGCAAGCTCGGCCCCGCCCAGCGTCACGCTGCCCCCATATCCGGCATTGCGCCCGGTGAGCAGGGCGGCCACAGTGGATTTTCCGCAGCCGGATTCGCCCACAATGGCGGTAAAACTGCCGGGTGCAAACGTCATGTCCACCCCGCGCAGGATTTCCCGCTCCGGCTCATACGCAAACCGCACCCCGCAAAGCGCGATCTCACCGCCGCGGGCCTCCTGCCGGCTTTGTGCCCGCTCGGGCAGGTCCAGCAGGCGGAAGATCTTGTCGCTTGCCGCCATGCCGTTCATTGCCACATGGAAAAACGACCCCAGCGCCCGCAAGGGCAAAAAGAACTCGGCCGACAGCAGAACTATGGCAAAACACCCCAAAAAGCCAATGCGCCCGGCCCCAAACTCCCCCGCCGCAATCACAATGCCCAGGGCCGCGCCGCCGTAGGCGATCAGATCCATCACAATGATCGAGTTCAGCTGCATGCTCAGCACCTTCATGGTGACCCTGCGGAAATGTTCGGCCTCTTTGTGCATCTCCTGCCGCTTTTGCTCGTCCGCCTGGTATATTTTCAAGGTGGTGAGCCCCTGCAGATTCTCCAAAAAGCTGTCGCCCAGGGCGGCGTACTGCCCCCAATAACGGCCCAGCAGCCGCTTGGCAAACTTCTGCACCGCCACAATGGAAACCGGAATCAGCGGCACGCAGATCATCAGCACCACCGCCGCTTTTACGCTTATCATGCTCAGCGTCAAAAACAAGGTCACCGGGGCCAGCATGCTGTAAAAAAGCTGCGGCAGATACGCCCCAAAATAGGTTTCCAGCTGTTCCACGCCCTCGGCCGCAAGCTGCACCGCCTCGGCGGTCGGCACCTTCTGCGCATAAGCCGGGCCCAGCCGCAGCAGCTTTTTGTAAATCATTTCCCGCAGCGTCTTTTTTACCGAGCGGGAGGCCAGAAAGCCAGCCCGGGCCGCACCGCGTGCGCACGCAAAGCGCACCGCCGCCGCGGCCAGCAGCACCGCTGCAGTGGCGCCGGGCAATGCGGCGCCTGCGCTGCCAAGCAGCAATTTTTCCAGCAGGTTCCCCACAGCAAACACTATAACGATGTTTGCCGCCAGGGCGCACCACTGCAGCGCCACGTTCCGCCCAATGTATTTTTTTGCATCGCCGACCGTTTCCACCAGCCGCTTGTTGATCATCATTGTTTTGTGTTCCCGCCTTTTCTCCGTTCTGTTTCAGCCGCACGTTAGTATAAACTAACCTTCCGGCAAAAAAACACCTCCCCCGCACGGGGGAAGGGCATGCCGTTGTGAAGCGCCCATTGTTAGTCTAAACTAACTTTCAGCTTTTTAAGTTTAGCCGAAAGGCCGCGGCTTGTCAATGCTTTTTCTCAAAAGCTCCGCAAAAAAACAAACCTGTACGCGTCACCGCGCACAGGTTTATCAAAAAAAGTCCGGATTCAATCCGTGGCCGGGGCCGTTTCGGCCGCCTCCTGCACCCGGATGCGCCGCCGCAGCCAGCCCCCCTGTAAATAGTAGGCCAGGAACAGCACGCTGGTGAACGCCCAGCTCAAGGGGTAACAGGTCAGCACCCCGTTCAGGCTGGGCCAGAACGGCAGCGCCACCGCCACGATCCACACAATACGCAGCACGCACACCCCAAAGCTGGTCATCAGCATGGGGATCAGCGAATCGCCGGTGCCGCGCACCGCGCCGCTCAGCACCTCGATCAGCACATAGGTGGGCCACACCGGCACCAAAAAGTGCAGGATGCGCAGCCCCTCGTGGATGACCGTCTGGTCCGGCACAAAAAAGCGGTACACCCAGCTGCCCAGCGGCAGCACCAGGGCCATCAGCAGCGCGGTGGCGGCAAAGGCCATGCCCGCGCACTGCAGCACGCCCTTTTTCACCCGGCCGTACTGCTTTGCGCCGAAGTTCTGCCCCACAAAGGTGGTGATGGAAAGGCCAAAGGAGCTCATAGTCATCCAGAACACGCTGTCAATCTTGCCGTATGCGGTATAGGCGGCCACCACATCGGTGCCAAAGCCGTTCACACTGGCCTGCACCACAATGTTCGACACCGAATACATCACCGACTGCAGCCCCGCCGGCAGCCCAATGCGCACCACCTGCCCCAGGATCTCCGGGTCAAAGCCCAGCTTTTTGGGGTCGAACCGGTAACAGGCCGGGGTCCCGGTAATGCTGGCCACTGTCAGCAGCGCCGCCGCGCACTGGCTCAGCACCGTGCCCAGCGCCACGCCCAGCACCCCCATGCGCAGCCCCACCACGAACAAAAGGTCCAGCGCGATGTTGGTCAGCGAGGCCGCCACCAAAAAGTACAGCGGCCTGCGCGAGTCGCCCACCGCCCGCAGGATGCCGGTGCCCATATTGTAAATAAGGCTCGGGATCATGCCCAAAAAGCAGACCCGCAGGTACAGCACCGCCTGGGGCATAATGTCCTCGGGGGTGTTCATCCAGCGCAGCGCCCAGGGGCTGGTCGCAAGGCCCACCACCATGATCACCGCGCCGCCCGCCAGCGCCAGGGCCATCGCGGTGTGCACGGCCCGGCTCACCCCTTCCGCGTCGCCCGCACCGTAGCGCTGGCTGATGATCACTGTGGCCCCGCTGGAAAGCCCCACAAAAAAGCCCACCAGCAGGTTCAGCACCACCGCCGTGGCGCCCACCGCAGCCAGCGCGCCCTTGCCCACAAAGTTGCCCACGATTACCGCGTCGGCGGTGTTGTAAAGCTGCTGGAAAAAGGTCCCGAACCAAACCGGAAAGAAAAACAGCAGCAGCTGTTTCCAGATCACGCCCTGGGTGATTTTGTTCTGCATCGGTGCTCCCCCGCTCACTTTGTTCTTTCCCCGCAAAAGCCCCTGCCGGGCTGCGCCCGCCGCGCCAAAAACGCCCTTTTGCGGGGCGCGCTGCGGCCTGTGGCAATTCTACACATTACGCCTTGCCGCGCGCTTTGTCAAGGGGGATCGGGCTGTGAAAATCAAAACAAACTTTTCCCCCTCGCATCTGCCAAAAAAGCGCAAAAAGTTGCTGCAAACGGCTGTACGAAACCTCGCGTTTTGTGCTATACTGGGTCTTATACTGGAGCAATGGGCCATGCGGGCGCTCCCGCGGGCCAACATGATGTGAAGGAGGCATTTCTCTATGATCCTTGTATGGATCCTGCTTGCGCTGCTGGCGATCCTTGTGGTGCTGCTTTTGGTCGCGGTGGTGCGCACGCTTCAAATGAAGCCCACCCCCGCCGTGCGGGCCAAATTCCCCGATTGCGACCTGGACCGGGCCCAGGGCTATGCCGAGGGGCTCTCCCGCCTCGTGCAGTGCGAAACGGAGTCCCACTTTCAGCAGGCGGACCGCAAAAAGTTCGACGGGTTCCACAAGCTGCTGAAAAAGGAATTCCCCACCCTGCACCGCCGGGCCGAACTGATCGACCTGAACGGCAGCCTGCTGTTCAAGATCACCGGCTCAAACCCCGGCACCACCCAGCCCATCCTGCTCATGAGCCACCACGACGTGGTTCCCGCAGAGGGCGAATGGCAGCACGGGCCGTTCTCCGGCGAGATCGCCGAGGGTTCGGTCTGGGGCCGCGGCACGGTGGATACCAAGGGCAGCCTGTACTGCTTTATGCAGGCCGCGGAGGAATTGCTGAAAGCCGGCTGGAAGCCGGAGTGCGACGTATATCTCGCCTCCAGCTGCACCGAGGAGTGGGGCGGCGACGGCGCCCCCGCCACCGCCGCCTGGCTCAAAGAGCACGGCGTGCGCCTCGGCATGCTGATGGATGAGGGCGGCATGATCATGGACAGCCCCATGGCCGGCGTAAAAGGCCGTTACGGCGTGGTCGGCGTGGTGGAAAAGGGCTATGCCGACGTTAAGTTCATCGCCAGAAGCGGCGGCGGCCATGCCAGCGCCCCCGGCCGCAACACCGCGCTGGTGCGCATTGCAAAATTCATCTGCCGGGTCGAAAAGCACAATCCCTTCCGGGCCCGCTTCACCCCCACCCTGCGCGAGATGTTCCGCCGCATGGCCCCCAACATGAACTTCGGCATGCGCCTTTTGCTGGGCAACCTCTGGCTGTTCGAGCCGCTGCTCACGGTGCTGCTGCCCAAGGTGAACCCCCTGGCGGGCGCCATGATGCGCACCACCTGCGCCTTTACCACTGCCAAGGGCTCAGACGGCCTGAACGTGCTGCCGCAGGAGGCTTTTGTAACCGCCAACATGCGCTGCATGCCCCACCAGCCCACCAAGGAAAGCGTGCCCCTGATCTGCAGGCTCGCCAAAAAATTCGGCCTGGAAGCCGAGGTCATCTATCAGGACGACCCGCCGCCGGAGGCCAGCTACGAGGGCGCGCCCTTCCGCCTGCTGGAAGACACCATGCAGAAGATCTACCCCGGCTATTCCATGACCCCCTACATCATGACCGGCGGCACCGACGCGCGCTTTTATAAAGAAGTCACCGACAACGCGCTCCGCTTTGCCCCCCTGGAGATCAACAAGCAGCAATATGCCAGCATTCACGGGCTGGATGAAAACATCTCGGTCATGGCCCTGCCCCCCGCGGTGGACTTTTACAAAGAGGTGCTCACCGGCTGGGCGGGCAAGCTGCCCGAGAAAAAGGCCCCCCGGCGCGCGGCCAAAAAGCCCGCCGACCCCAAGGCCGAAGCGCCCGCCGAACCGGCCCCGCAGGCCCCGGTAACGCCGTCCGCTCCCCCCGCGGCCCCCGAAAAGGCGCCGTCCGCTCCTGTTGATCCGGTCCCCCCGCAGGAAAAGGCTCCTGTCGAAACCCCCGAGGCGGCCCCCGAAAAAGCGGCCCCTGAAAAGGCCGAGCACGCAGCCGCCCAGCCCGCGCCCGCCGGGGCTCAGGCAGCGGCGGCGGTGAGCGCTCCCGCCCCGGCCCCGGCAAAAAAGCCCGCGGCCAAAAAGGCCGCCGCCAAAGCGGAAAGCGCGGCAAAGCCCGCAGAGCAGGCAGCCGCCGAACCCCCCGCCGGGGCTCCCGCGAAAAAACCCGCCGCCAAGGCAGCTGCTGCCAAAAAGGCCGCCCCCAAGGCGCCGGCGGCTGAAAAGGCCGCGGCCAAAAAGGCGCCCGCCAAAAAATCCCCGGCCAAAAAACCGGCCGCCAAAAAGCCTGCGGCTGAAAAGCCCCAGCCGGAAAGCGAAGCGCCTGCCGCAGAGCAGCAGCCCGCTACCGTGTGATCTCTGTTTTTCAAACAAAGCTGCCGCCCTGTGGTTTTCCACAGGGCGGCAGCTTTGTTGTTGAAAGCAGGGCCCAAGGCCCCGGCCGGGTTTATTTTTGCAGGATCTCCCGCCGGATGGTCTCAAACGCCTTTTCCTCGCCCTCCTCCCGCAAAAGCAGCAGCATGCGCTCCAGCAGGCGGCGGGTGGCGGGGTGCAGCAGATAATGCGCCTGCCCCCGCTCGTAATACTGCCAGGGCGAGGCGTCGGTATAGGCGCCCTTCAAATAGGTGCGGCTGGCGGCAATCCGGTCGCAGAACATCTCGGCCACATACCGCACCGGCATCTCGTTGCCGATCATTCTGCCGGTGCCCGCCGGGTCGTAATCGATCCAATATTCCAGGTGGTGCCGGTTGCGCCCCTTGTGGTGCAGCCAGGCGGTGCTGCACCCCTCGGCCTGGCGCTGGGCGTCGTTTGGGCTCCGGTCGCCCTGGTAATATCTCACCCCCGGCCAGAACTCGGCGGGCGTGTACTTTGAAAGGTCATGGCACAGCCCCTGCCGATACAGCCCCAGCTTAAAGCAGTATTTCATCACCAGCCACTTGTGGTGGGTGATGGTGCTGAAATGCCCCCACAGTTTGTTCACGACATTCTTTCCCCCTCTTTTGCAAAAGCCGGGCGCCGCGGCGCCCGGCTTTTTTATTATACCATGAACGCGAAGCGTGAATGGTATCATTGGCAATTCCGCCGGCTGCCGCGCAGCGGCGAGGCGGATGCCTTAAGATAAGCCGGTATAATAACCGCCTTGCGGTTATTATATCACGTTTGCCCGCCGGGGTCACACCGTTTCCTCACTCGCCTCGTCCAGCCGCCCCTCCCACAGGTAGTGCCGCGTTTCCTTCACGATCACCCCGCTCAGCAGCAGCACGCTCACCAGGTTCGGAAAAGCCATCAGCCCGTTCATCAAATCGGAAAAGTTCCACACCAAATCCAGGCTCGTCACCGTGCCCAAAAACAGCACCGCCAGATAAACCACCCGGTACGCCGTGATCGCCCGGGCGCCGAACAGGTACTCCACACACTTCTCCCCGTAAAAGCTCCAGCCCAGAATGGTGGTGAAGGCAAACACCGAAAGCGCCAGGGTCAGCACATACTGCCCGCCGGGCAGGTTTGCAAAGGCAAGGCGGGTCATCGCGTCGTCGCCCGCGCCCGCAAAGGCCGCCGGGTCGCGCATCATGCTGCTCACCACTACAAGGCCGGTCATGGCGCACACCACCACCGTATCCCAAAAGGTGCCGGTCATCGACACCAGGGCCTGCCGCACCGGGTTTTTGGTCTGGGCCGTGGCGGCTGCAATGGGCGCGGTGCCAAGGCCGGACTCGTTGGAAAACAGCCCCCGGGCCATGCCGTAACGGCAGGCGGCCATCACGCCGCCGCCCACAAAGCCGCCGCCCAGGGCCCTGGCGCTGAACGCGCCTTGCACAATCAGCGCCAGCGCCGGCGCCAAAAAGTTCCAGTTGATTGCCAGGATCGCCAGGCACCCCAAAATGTAAAACAGGCTCATAAAGGGCACCAGCTTTTCGCACACCTGGGCGATGGCCTTCACCCCGCCCAGGATCACAACGGCCGACAGCAGGGTAACCACAGCGCCGCTCACCGCCATGGGCACGCCAAAGGTGGTGTGCACCACATCGCTGATGGCGTGGCTCTGCACCGTGCAGCCAATGCCAAAGGTGGCCACCACCGTAAGGGCGGCAAACAGCACCGCCATCCACTTCCAGTGCAGCCCCCGCTCAATGGTGTACATGGGCCCGCCCACCATGGCCCCCTTTTCGTTGCGGGTTCGGTATTTCACCGCCAGCAGCGACTCGCCGTATTTCGTGGCAATGCCGAACACGCCCGTAAGCCAGCACCACAGCACCGCGCCGGGGCCGCCCAGCGCAATGGCGGTGGACACGCCGATGATATTCCCTGTGCCGATGGTGGCCGCCAGCGCGGTGGCCAGCGCGCCGAACTGGCTCACCTCGCCCTCGCTGCCCTTGTCCGGCGTCACGCTCAGCCGGATCGCCTTAAAGGTGTGCCGCTGCACAAAGTGCAGCCGCACGGTCAAAAACAAGTGGGTGCCGAACAGCATCACCAGCATGGGCACTCCCCACAAAAAATCGCTGCACGCCTTCACCACCTGGGTCAGGGTCTGCATGGGCGGTTCCCTCCTCGAAAATACTGCCGCCCCGCCTGTAGCCGGGCGGCGAACATTCTACAGAAGTATACCACATCCCCACCCCGCCTGCAAGGTGTGCGCCGCACGCGTTGACTTTCTTGTGCGCGCGCGGTATAACTGAACTGTATCCCATCACGGGCGGCGCGCCGCCCCAAGGAGGCCCCTGTCATGAAACCTTCCGCACCCCGCCCACCCCGCCGCCGGCGCCTGCTTGCATGGGCCGCCGCCCTGCTTGCAGCCTATCTTATTCTGGGCACCGCGCTGCCCTTTGTGCATCACAAGCCGGTGGGCGCACAATACGCCGCCCAGCTTGCCTCCACCGAATTCTATGCCGCCGCCCCCGGCAGCGAGCGGGTCGCCTGTGTGGACGGCAACTCCGACGCCCTGCTCTGGCGGCTGCGGCTCATCGGGGCCGCCCAGCGCGAAATCATCCTTTCCACCTTCGAGTTCCACGCAGACGAGAGCGGCCGGGACGTGCTGTCCGCCCTGCTGGCGGCGGCGGACCGGGGGGTAAAGGTGCGCGTACTCATCGACGGCCTGTCGGGTTTCAAAAACCTGACGGGAAACGCTTTTTTCAAGGCCCTGGCCGCACATCCGAACGCCGACGTCAAGGTATACGCGCCTTTAAATCCCGCGCTGCCCTGGCAGCTGCAAACCCGCATGCACGACAAGTATCTCATTGCCGACGACTCGCTCTTCCTGCTGGGCGGGCGCAATACCTTTGATCTGTTTTTGGGCGATTATGTGCAGGACCAAAACATCGACCGGGAGCTCCTGGTGTGGAACACCGCTCCCGCCCCCGGCAGCTCGCTGGCCCAGCTGCGCGCCTATTTTGAAGGGGTCTGGGCGCTGGGCTGCACAAAGCCTTACACCTGCGAACACGCGGGCAAAACGGTGCGCCAGGCCGCCGCAGACCTGGCGCAGCGCTACGGCGGCCTGGAAGAAAAGCTGGGTCAAAGCCTTGCGCTGCCCGACCTTGTCCCCCTCACCCTGGCCGCCAACAAGGTCACCCTGGTTGCAAACCCGGCCGGGCCGGTGAACAAGGAGCCCTGGGTCTGGCACACCATCACCCGCCTTGCCGCCGGGGCGGGCGACGTGGTCATCCAAACGCCCTACGTCATCTGCAGCTCCGAAATGTACGGCGAGCTGGCCGCGCTGTGCGCCGGCGCGGGGCGGGTGCGCATTGTAACGAACGCGGTGGAGAGCGGGGCAAACCTGTTCGGCTGCACCGACTACCTGAACCAAAAGGCGAACATCCTGGCCACCGGCGCGCAGGTGTACGAGTTCAGCGGCGCCCACTCCATGCACACCAAAACCGTGCTGGTGGGCGACCGGCTCTCCCTTGTGGGCTCGTATAACATGGACATGCGCAGCACCTACCTGGACACCGAGCTCATGCTCGCGGTGGACTGCAAAGAACTCAACGCGCAGCTCCGCGCGGGCGCCGAAGGCCAGATGGCGCAAAGCCGCGTCCCGCTGGCGGCAGGGGGCTTTGAATACGGCCCGGCCTTCCCCTATCCCGAGTACCCGGCGGGCAAGCGGGCGCTCCACAGCCTCATGCGCCTCGTGGCCCCGCTGATCCGGCATCTGATGTAACCGTGCAAAAAGCGCCCCCGGCGCGGCAGGCCTGCCGCGCCGGGGGCGCTCTCGTTCTCTCTTTATTCCACCCACAGGGTGCCGTGGATCTGTTCGGCGCCGTGGTTCACCAGCCGCAGCACCACAGTGCCCGGCTCGCATTGCGCCAGCGAGAGCTCCTGTGTGCCCTCCGCCCCGCTCAGGGTGTAGGTTTCCACCACGGCCCCGTCCTGGATCAGCTCCAGGTCCAGCCGTTCGCCCTCGCACTCCACCGCCGCCATCAAAGTCCGGCTCTGCCCGTCGTCCAGGTCAAACTCGCTTCTCGAGTGGTAGCCCTCGCTGGTTTTGCTCATATAAAAATTCCACACGCCATTGTGCCGGTTCTCGCTGTTGATGATCACCCAGCCGGTGTTCACTTCGGGCTTCCAGGTGCTGGTGATGGGCAGGCCCACCGAGCCTCCCGCCACCTGCACCGCGCCCACCGCGCCCCTTGTCTCGGAAATGCTGAACACGATCAGCCCCACAAAGGTGCACAGCAGCAGCACCATGCCCGCGGCCCCGGTCACAAGGGCCGCCTTGCCCACGCCGCTCAGCTTGCGCCGGGGGGGCCGCTCGCCGAAGGCCGGGTTCCCGGTGCCGCAGTTGGGGCAGTATCGGGCCGAGCGCGCCACCGGATATTGGCAGGCCGGGCAGGGGTCCACGGTGTTTTTTCGCCCGAAGATAAAGTAGAGCAGCAGCGCCACAATGGGGCTGGCAAACACAGCCATCAGCACCCACAGCACCGGCTCCTGGCCGTGCAGCCGCGAGTCCTGGTAAAGCCACACGCAGCTCGTCACCCAAAAAACCAGCATCAGCACCATTGCCACAAGCACAAATCCCAAAACAAACGTCGCCATCATCATGATCCGTGTATCTCCTTTCTGCCTCTCGCGGGCAGCACCAGGGTAAGTTGTTCTTTCAGGTCGGAGCACTTGAGCCCCACCAGGGTCAGCACCACGCCCCCCACGGCCAGCCAGCCCAGGGCAAACGCCGCCAGGTGTGCGGCCAGGGGCATGATCGGCAGCGCAAAGATCGCCGCCGGCACCCCGCACACGATCAGGTTCGCCACCATGGGCAGCCACCACAGGTGCACCTTCCGCTGGGCGCCCTCGCCCTGCAGCTGCTCCTGGCGCTGGTAAAGCTTCGCTTTCAGCACCGCGTCCAGCTCGGGGGGCGGGGTTTCGCTGTTTTGCAGCGCAGCGTTCAGCGCCGCGTCAAATTTTTTGTCGTTCATAGCCCTGCGCCTCCATTTCCTGCCTCAGCATCTGTTTTGCCCGGTGCAGCCGGCTTTTCACCGTGCCAACGGGCAGCTTTTCAATGGCTGCAATGGCCTCCAGCGGGAGCTCCGCCCCGTAGGCCAGCAGCGCCGGAACCCGGTATTTCAGCGGCAGCTGGTCCACCGCCGCCCGCAGGGCGGCATGTTCCGCGCGGCCCAGGGCCGCGGTTTCGGTGTCGTCCCCCGCCGCCGGCTCCGGCGCGTCCTGCGCATCCAGCTCCAGGGGCTGTGCAATGGCCGCCCGCCGGCCGCGCTTGCGCGCCTCGTTCTTCCAGATGCCGCCCGCCACGCTGTAAAGCAGCGCCCGGGGGTTTTGCTCCTCGTCCAATTGCTGGGGCAGCTCCAGCAGCCGCAAAAAGGTCTGCTGGTACAGGTCCTCCGCGTCCGGAGCAAACCCTGCGAGCCGGCGGCAGTAGCGGTAGATTTCGGGTCCGTAGCGGTCCACCAGGCCGGATACGTCGGATGCCTGCATGCGTTTCTCACTCCTTCGTTTGTGATGTGGGGGCTGCCCTCTGCACTGTAATCGTCGCGTCAGGGGCAAAGGTTCCCGTTTTTTTTATTTTTTTGGCAAAGCCGGCCGGCCGTGCTGGCTGATGGCCCAGCTGCACGGCCCGGGGGCCTGCCTGCCGCCGTACCCTCCAAAAGTGCGCCGCCCTGTAAGGGGGCCCCGCGGCGGCAGCCTCCTTCTTTTCGCCGTCCGCCTCGTTTTACACAAAAAGGCGCGAACCTGGGGTTCGCGCCTTTTTGCTGGCAATGCACGTTTTGGTCCGTAATGGGCGGAGCGCCGGCGCCCCGCCCTCCTTTTGTCCCTTCACTCCCCGCGCAAAAAAGGCTCCATGGCCGCATACAGCTTGTCGCTGTGCACCACGTAGCTGCCGTGCCCCTCGCCCGGCAGGATCATCAGCTTTGCCCCTGGGATATGGGCGGCAAGGGCGCGGGTTTCGCGCTCGGTCACCAGGTCTTTCTCGCCCGCCAGCACCAGGGTGGGCGTCTTGATGCGTTTCAGCATGGCCTGTGTGATGTGGGGCTGGGTGAGCATCAGCTCCAGCTTTTCGCTGCGGCTGAAACAATACGCCAGCTTAAACCCCGCCCGCAGCAGCGGTTGTATCCCCTGCGGCGTCAGGTTGGCGCCGCTCACCACCAGTTTCCCCAAAAGCTCCGGGTACCGGCTGGCCACCAGCAGGCCGATGATTCCCCCGTCCGAAAACCCGCAGAGCAGCGGCCTTTCCAGCTCCAGGGCCGCAATAAACCCGGCCACGTCCTCCGCCATCTCGCCATAATCCAAAAAGGGCACGCTGTCGCTCTTGCCGTGGTTGCGGCTGTCCAGCGCATAGACCGTGTACTCCCGGCTCAGCTCCTTTACCAGCACGTCGAAAATGGTATGGTCCTCCATATTTCCATGCAGCAGCACAAACGGCCGCCCGCTGCCGGTCCTTTGATAAAACAGTTTCAGGCCGTTTACCTTTACAAACATTCTTAGTACCCCCTTTTCCGCTCTCCGATCCATCAGCGTGCAACCCCTTTTCCGCCCCCGGCAAGGCCGGGGCGCGCCTTTCCCGCACGCATCGTATCCCTGCTGTTATTATAGCACAAAACGCGGCGTTCAGCGCTCTCCCTGCAATTCCAGCATATCCACCCAATACCGCTTGGGGCAATGGGTGCTGCGCACCCTTGGGTTTTTGCGCGCCTGAATGGCAATGGTCTTGTAAAATTGCTTCCACAAGGCCTGGAACCCCGCTTCCTCCTCGCTCACCTGAGGAAACGCCGGCGGCTCGGCAAGCTGCGCGTAGCCCGCCGCATGGTCCTGGTAAATCAGGGCGGCCCGGTGGGTCCGGTCGTAAATCACAAAATTTTCTTCCGGGTAGCGCTGGCAAAAGTGCGCCCGCAGCAGGGGCAGCACATAGCTTTTGGGCGTGATGCAGGCCCCCAAAAAGCTCCCGTAATCCACAAAACGCAAAAAGCCGGTGAACTGATGCGCTTCATGGGTGACCTGCTGCTCCATCCGGCGCACCGGCGCCACGTCCGCGTGCCCCAGCATGGCCATAACCCGCGGTCCCACCTGGTAGCCCAGCAGCAAAAACCGCAGCAGCGCCAGCTCCTTGTTCGCCTCATCGCACAAAAACGCCTGCATCACCAGTTCCCGGGCGCCGAACCCCATTTTTCTTGAAAAGCTGGCGCTCACCCGGCGCGCCTTTTCAGGCTCGGTCTCAATCGGCTGCTCGGGGAACAGGGTCATGCAGGGCTCGTCCCAGGGAAGGATCGCAAAGGGGATGGTCTTGTGGTACACACTCTCATGGATGCAGCACAAAAATCCCTGCCAGCTCCCGTCATACCGGTACACTACATCCTGCTCGCAATACATTTCACCGCCTCCTCCCTCGCCGCGGCCGCCGCAAGCTCCGGCGCCGCCCCCGCCCCGGCAAGCTGCTTTGCCAGCGGCGCGGCAAACAGGCTCAGCTGTTCGCCCTGGGCGCTGAACACCCGTGGGTCCAGCAGCGCCGCCGCAATGCGGTGCCGGCTGCCCCCGCCGGAAGCGCCGGTGAACCCCTTGCAGGTGATAAAGTACTGCGCGCGCTTCAGCACCACCCCTATGCGCTTGAGCTCCGCAAGCCCCAGCGCCCCGGCCCGCCGCGCGGTCGCGATCCGTTTTGCGCTGCGCGGGCCGATGCCCGGCACCCGCAGCAGCCGCTCGGGCTCCGCCCGGTTCACGTCCACCGGGAACTGATCCAAATGGTGGATGGCCCAGTTGCATTTGGGGTCGAGGCAGGGGTCGAAGTTCGGGTTTTCCTCATCCAAAATCTCGTCCGCCTGAAAATGATAATAGCGAAGCAGCCAATCCGCCTGATACAGCCGGTGCTCCCGCAAAAGCGGCGGCTCGGTGTTCAGCGCAGGCAGGCGCGCGTCCGCCGCCACCGGAATATAGGCCGAAAAAAACACCCGCCGCAATTCATATTTGCGGTACAGCCCTTCGGTGAGCTTTAAAATCTGGCGGTCGCTCTCCGGGCTCGCGCCCACGATCATCTGGGTGCTCTGCCCCGCGGGCGCAAACCTGGGGGTGCTTTTGTAAAGGGCAAGCTCCTGCTTGTTCTGTTTTTGGCCCAGCGCGATCTGCTTCATGGGCGCCAGGATCGCCTGTTTGCCCTTGTCCGGCGCCAAAAGCCCCAGGCTCTGGGCGCTGGGCAGTTCAATGTTCACGCTCATCCGGTCGGCCAGAAGGCCCAGCCGCTGGATCAGCAGCGGGTCCGCCCCGGGGATCGCCTTGGCATGGATATACCCCCGGAAGCGGTAGTGCCCCCGCAGCAGTTCCAGGGTCTGGATCATGCGCTCGGTGGTATAATCCGGGTTCACCAGCACCGCGCTGGACAAAAACAGCCCCTCAATATAATTGCGCCGGTAAAACTGGATGGTCAGCTCCGCCAGTTCCCCCGGTGTAAAAACCGCGCGGGGCACATCGTTTGAGCTCCGGTTCACGCAATATGCGCAGTCATAGGCGCACACATTGGTCATCAGCACCTTCAAAAGGCTCACACAGCGCCCGTCCGCCGAAAAGGCATGGCAGATGCCCGGCGCGCTGGCGCTTCCAATGCTCCCCGCCTTGCCCTGCCGGTCCACCCCGCTGGAGGTGCAGGCAACGTCGTATTTGGCGCTGTCGGCCAAAATCGTGAGTTTTTGCATCATATCCACGGGCTCGCGCCTCCTCCGTCCGCTGGGCTGCCCTCCCAAAAGGGTGCACAAAACTGGGCCCGCCGCGCCGCGGGGGCCTTTCAACCCAAATTTCCTGCCCGCCGCCGGGCCTTTCAAAGCCATCGGCCGGGCGCAGGCTCTCTTTTTCCCATTTTCTTTTGGGGGCAGGGCCGCAAAGCCCAGCTGCATCTGTCACAGCTTAAAAAATTTTGCGCCGCTCATTTCAAATACTTTTCCGCATACCCGGCGTCCGCCTTGCCGAGCACCTCTTTTAAATGGAAGGGCCCGCCGCTGCTCTCCAGCACCGCCACGCAGCAGTTGTCCAGGTTCACAGCCCAGAACTCGCTCATGGGCCGCCTGAGCGCGCAGGTCAGCAGCGCGTGCAGCGCAGCGCCGTGGCTGGCCGCCAGCACCGTTTGCCCCGCATGCCGCGCCAGCATCTCGGCCGCAAACGCGCCTGTGCGCGCCATCAGGCTTTGCAGGCTTTCGCCCCCCTGGGGCGGGCGGTAGTTTGCCGGGTCCGCAAAAAAGGGGGCAAAGGCCGGGCCGAGCCCTCGGCTCTCGCGCCCCTCCCAGGGGCCGAACGCAATCTCGGTCAGCCGCTCGTCCGTTTGGATTGCGCCCCGTTCCCAGCCGCTCACCAGCGCCGCCGTTTCCACCGCCCGGCTCAAAGGGCTCGAGTATACCGCGTCAAAGCGCACGCCCTGCAATAAAGCGCGGGCCTCCCGGGCCTGTGCCCGGCCGGTGTCGTTCAGTGCAATGTCGGTGCGGCCCTGCAGCGCCGCGCGCACGTTCCAGTCGGTTTGGCCGTGGCGGATCAGATACAGCCGGGTAAGGGGCATCAAAAAACACGCTTCTTTCCTTTTGAAGTACGGTTTATGGGATTCATCCTATGGTAAGATGGCGTTGTGGCCAGGGGCCGGCCCCTCTCACCACTTCGCTTTCGTTTCAACCACCTTGCCGGCAATGAACAGCTGGTCCAGCTCTTCCCCCCGGATCACCTTTGCCTCATAGCGGGGGTTGAAGGGCTGCAGGATCACCGCGTTGCCCCGCTGGATAAATTTTTTCAGCGTTCCCTCGCCCTCTCCGAACACCATCACGCCCAAATCCCCGTTCTCCAGGGTGGGCTGCCGGTGCACCAAAGCCAGGTCGCCGTCCTGAATGCGGGGTTCCATGCTGTCGCCCTTTACCACCAGGTAAAAGTAGTTCGAGGGGTCCTTTACCCGCGCGTATTCCACCCCGTAGTCCTCTTCAAAGGCCAGCGCGCCGTAGCCGGCCCGCACGGTGCCCACCACCGGGATGGGGCTCTCCTCGTAGCCGCCAAAAAAGCGCTGCACCGCACTGGGCTGTTCCACCGCGCCAATGCCCAGCAGCGAATCGACCGAGCTTTCCAGCAGCGCGGCCAGCCGCGCCAGCGTGGCCGGATCCGGCGAGGAGCGCCCGGTCTCCCATTTTCCCACAGCCTGCTGGCTTACCCCCAGCCTTGCGGCAAGCACCTTTTGGCTGTAGCCCTTTTCCTTGCGCAGTTCTTTTAAGCGCTCCTGAAACATAGGCGATCCACTCCTTTCATCTCTATTGTTATTATACAACCGCAAAGTGTTTATGTAAAGGCGCATTAATAAAAAAAGTTGTTAATTTTCGCTTGACAACAACCAATAGTTGTTGTAAGATAGATTCAGAAACCACACCGCATCCATGCGGTACAAACCTACAGTGAGGGGCGGCATCATGAAAAAATTCGTGTGTGATATGGGTTGCATCCTGGCGGCTTTGGGCATGCTCATGGTGGCGGGCGCCGCCATCGAGGAGAAACCACACCGCATCCATGCGGTACAAACCTACAGTGAGGGGCGGCATCATGA
>OFOK01000045.1_pt1 | contig 117231 bp, 114 predicted proteins | sample 1542001 | NCBI WGS metagenome assembly OFOK01 (sample SAMN04209242, study PRJEB22552) | human gut metagenome | biome: gut; material: feces | host: Homo sapiens | place: USA: Oklahoma
CCGCCCGTCCCTGTTTGCTGGCTGCTTCTGGTCGCCTTTGCGCTCCAATATGCCGGTACCCGCAGCATTTGGACGTCCATCCATCGTCCGGGTCTGCTCCAGTTCTTTCTGCTTCGTCCTGGTGGAAAGTTCCTGATACTGTATTGGTTGGTGATGCTTCTTCTGGTGTCCGTCCATACCATACGAGAATTCGTTGTTTCCCACCGGCATTCCACCGGGAATCTATCCAAATCGTAAATTTTTTTGCAATAATTCCTTTTCGTATTAAAAACAAAGCCGCCCTGTCGGGCGGCTTTGCGCTTTGCTTTCGCTGCTTACTTCAGGTTGAAGAACGCCTTCATGCCAGGATACTGCGCCACGTCGCCCAGCTCCTCCTCGATGCGGAGCAGCTGGTTGTACTTGGCCACACGGTCAGTACGGCTGGGAGCGCCGGTCTTGATCTGGCCAGCGTTCAGAGCCACAGCGATGTCAGCAATGGTGGCGTCCTCGGTCTCGCCGGAACGGTGAGAGACGATGGCGGTGTAACCAGCGCGGTTGGCCATCTGGATGGCGTCCAGGGTCTCGGTCAGGGTGCCGATCTGGTTGACCTTGATCAGGATGGCGTTGCCAACCTTCTTCTCAATGCCGGTAGCCAGGCGCTCCACGTTGGTCACGAACAGGTCGTCGCCAACCAGCTGCACGCGGTCGCCGATGGCCTTGGTCAGCATAGCCCAGCCTTCCCAGTCGGTCTCGGCCATGCCGTCCTCCAGGGAGATGATGGGGTAGTTGTCGGCGAACTTCTTCCACATGTTGACCAGCTGCTGCTGAGTCAGCTTCTTGCCGGACTTGGGCTGGACGTAGCACTTCTGCTCGTCGTCCCACCACTCGGAGGAAGCAGCGTCGATGGCGATCTTGAAGTCCTCGCCGGGCTTGTAGCCGGCCTTCTCGATGGCCTCAACGATGACCTTCAGAGCGTCCTCGTCCTTCTTCAGGTTGGGAGCATAGCCGCCCTCGTCGCCAACACCGGCGGCGGGAGTGCCGTTCTCCTTCAGCACGGTCTTCAGGGTGTGGAAGACCTCAGCGCAGCGGCGCAGAGCCTCGCGGAAGGAAGGAGCGGAGACAGGCATGATCATGAACTCCTGGATCTCCACGTTGTTGGTGGCGTGAGCGCCGCCGTTGAGGATGTTCATCATGGGAACAGGCAGCTGCTTGGCGTTAACGCCGCCGATATAGTTGTACAGAGCCACGCCCAGGGACTCGGCAGCAGCCTTGGCGCAAGCCAGGGAAGCGCCCAGAATGGCGTTGGCGCCCAGACGGCTCTTGTTGGGGGTGCCGTCCAGCTCGATCATGGCCTTGTCGATGGCGACCTGGTCCAGAACGTTCATGCCGATCAGGCACTCAGCGATCTCGGTGTTCACGTTCTTCACAGCGTTCTCAACGCCCTTGCCCATGTAACGGCTCTTGTCGCCGTCACGCAGCTCGCAGGCCTCATAGATACCGGTGGAAGCGCCGGAGGGAACGGAGGCACGGCCCATGGTGCCGTCCTCCAGGTACACCTCGACCTCAACGGTGGGGTTGCCGCGGCTGTCCAGGATCTCACGGCCCAGGACGTCAACGATCTCGATCATCTGCTTCATGGGAATCAATCTCCTTTCCAAAATGCGGCGGAGCTTGTCCGCCAAGGGGAAAATGGATTATTAAAACGCGGGGCGTGTCCCCGCTTATAGGGGAACTAAGTTATCAGTTGAGAATCAGGGTCTCTCCGTCCATCTCCTTGGGCTTTTCCAGGGCCCAAACGGACCAGCCCGTTTGGGTTCCCATAAATTTTAAATGCTCGGGCGAAATGAATTCGCCCTCCGCCAAGGTTTTGCCCTTTAGGCAAAACGCTTGTACGGCGCAAGCGCCATCCCGCCGTTGGCGGGGACATGGGCCGGAAAAGCCCGGGTAATGTGACAGAAAAACCAGATTAAGCAATTAGTTGAGAATCAGGGTCTCTCCATCCATCTCCTTGGGCTTTTCCAGGCCCATGAGGTCCAGCATGGTGGGAGCGATGTCAGCCAGACGGCCGTCACGCAGCTTCACGCTGGCGCCCACGATATAGAAGGGAACCAGATTGGTGGTGTGAGCGGTGAAGGGATCGCCCTTCTCGTCCACCATGTGCTCGGCATTGCCGTGGTCGGCGGTGATGAGAGACACGCCGCCCATCTTGGAGGTGGCCTCCACAACCTTGCCCACGCACTCGTCCACAGTGGACACGGCCTTCAGAGCGGCCTCGTACACGCCGGTGTGGCCCACCATGTCGCAGTTGGCAAAGTTGAGGATGATCACGTCATAGTTGCCGCTCTCGATGCGGCGCACAGCCTCCTCAGTGACCGCATAAGCGGACATCTCAGGCTGCAGGTCGTAGGTAGCAACCTTGGGGGAGGGGATGAGCACCCGATCCTCGCCGGGGAACACCTGCTCCACGCCGCCGTTGAAGAAGAAGGTCACATGGGCGTACTTCTCAGTTTCGGCAATGCGCAGCTGGGTCATACCCTGCTTGGAGATATACTCGCCAAAAATGTTTTCCAGCTTCTGACGGGGATAAGCCACAGTGACGTTGGGCATGGTGGCGTCATACTCGGTGGTGCAGATAAAGTCCACAGAGAGGAAGCCGGTCTTGCGCTCTACGTCGGTGAAGTCCTCGTCCACGAAGCAGCGGGTGATCTCACGGGCGCGGTCAGGACGGAAGTTGAAGAAAATAATGGAGTCGTTGTCGTGGACCTTGGCGTCCTTGCAGCAGACCACAGGCTCCATGAACTCGTCGGTCACGCCGGCGTCATAGGAGGCCTGAACAGCCTGAGCAGCGTCCTCAACAACAGGGCCGATGCCGCAGGCCATCGCGTCGTAGGCCCGCTGCAGGCGGTCCCAGCGCTTGTCACGGTCCATGGCGTAGTAGCGGCCCATAACAGTGGCGATCTCACCGATGCCCAGCTCCTGGATCTTGGCCTGGAGCTGCTCCACGTAGCTCTTGCCGGAGCTGGGGGGCACGTCACGGCCGTCCAGGAAGCAGTGGACATAGACCTTCTTCAGACCCTGCTCCTTGGCCATCTTCAGCAGAGCGAACAGGTGAGTGATGTGGCTGTGAACACCGCCGTCAGACAGAAGGCCCATCAGGTGCAGGGAAGAACCCCACTCACGGCAGTTGTCCATGGCCTCCAGGAAGGCGCTGTTCTTGAAAAAGTCCCCGGTCTGAATGTCCCGGGTGATGCGGGGCAGGTCCTGGAAGACCACCCGGCCAGCGCCCATGTTGGTGTGGCCGACCTCGCTGTTGCCCATCTGGCCCTCAGGCAGACCCACGTCCAGGCCGGAGGCAGACAGCTTACAGCCGGGGCAGTCCCGGAAGATGTGGTCCAGATTGGGGGTGGAGGCGTTGGCCACCGCGTTGCCAGCGTCGGGGCTGGTGAGACCAAAGCCGTCCATAATGATCAAAGTGGTAGGAGTTTTCATGAAAAATGTTTCCTCAATTCTGATCAAAGTTGGAGCAGACAGCATGACAGGCATCCTGTCTGCTCCACACCGTAGTACTTACTCTTGGTTAGCAGAGTTAATGATCTGCACGAAGTCAGCGGGCTTCAGGCTGGCGCCGCCGATCAGGCCGCCGTCCACGTCGGGCTGAGCCAGCAGCTCAGCGGCGTTCTTGGCGTTCATGGAACCACCGTACTGGATGGTGACAGAGCGGGCCACGTGAGCGCCGTACAGCTTGCGGATGACGGCACGGATGGCCTGGCAGACCTCGCCGGCCTGCTCGGCAGTGGCGGTCTTGCCGGTGCCGATAGCCCATAGGGGCTCGTAGGCGATGACCACGTGACGCATCTTGTCGGCGGGCACGCCGGCCAGAGCGCACTTGACCTGGTAAGCGATCAGCTCCATGGTCACACCCAGCTCACGCTGCTCCAGGCTCTCGCCCACGCAGATGATGGGGAACAGGCCGGCATTGATGGCGGCGTGGACCTTCTTGTTGACGGTGAAGTCGGTCTCGTTATAGTACTGGCGGCGCTCGGAGTGGCCGATGATGACGTACTTGGCGCCGGCCTCCTTGATCATCTCAGCGGTGATCTCACCGGTGTAAGCGCCGTGATCCTCATAGTGGCAGGTCTCAGCGCCGATGGCGATGTGGCAGTCCTTGAACAGGCGGACGGCGGACTGAATGTTGGTGGCGGGCACACACAGCACCACGTTGCACCACTTGCCGCGGGGCATGATGGGCTTGAGCTCCTCAGCAAAAGCCTTGGTCTGGGACAGGGTGTTGTTCATCTTCCAGTTGCCGGCGATGATAGTCTTACGGTAACGACGATTCATGTTCTTTTTCTTCCTTTCCTTTATACGGGTGCTGTGGGAGATGATATAGAACCGGACTGCCCGCCGCCCTGGCACACAGGCCGGGGCGGGGGAGTTCGGAATAATCAAACAAGACGAATGGAGAAATTAGGCGTCGAGCAAACAAGCCACGCCGGGCAGCTCCTTGCCCTCCATGAACTCCAGGCTGGCGCCGCCGCCGGTGGAGATGTGGGTCATCTTGTCGGCATAGCCCAGCTGCTGCACGGCAGCCGCGCTGTCGCCGCCGCCGATGATGGTGATGGCGTTGCTGTTGCTCAGGGCCTCGGCCACAGCCTGGGTGCCCTTAGCGAAGGCGGGGAACTCAAACACGCCCATGGGGCCGTTCCAGATCACGGTGCCGGCATCCTTCACGGCGTTGGAATAGGCCTCGATGGCCTTGGGGCCGATGTCCATACCCAGGCAGTCGTTGGGGATGTTCATGCTGTCTACCAGGATGGGCTCAGCGTCGGCGGAGAACTCTTTGGCGCAGATGGTGTCCTCAGGCAGCAGCAGCTTTACGCCCTTCTCCTGAGCCTTCTTCATCATGTCGTTGCAGTAGTCCAGCCAATCCTCTTCCAGCAGGGACTTGCCGATGGAGCCACCCTGAGCCTTCAGGAAGGTGTAGGTCATGCCGCCGCCGATGATGATGGTGTCGGCGATCTCCAGCAGGTTGTTGATGACGCCGATCTTGGAGGAGACCTTGCTGCCGCCCAGGATGGCAACCAGAGGACGCTTGGGGTTGGCCAGAGCGCCGCCGATGATCTCCAGCTCCTTCTGGATCAGGAAGCCGCTGACAGCGGGCAGGTAATCGGCAACGCCGGCGGTGGAGGCGTGAGCGCGGTGCACAGCGCCGAAGGCGTCGGACACATACACCTCAGCCATGGAAGCCATGGCCTTGGCCAGCTCGGGATCGTTCTTGGTCTCACCCTTCTCAAAGCGGGTGTTCTCCAGCAGCATGATCTGACCGGGCTTCAGAGCAGCGGCCTTGGCCTGGGCGTCGGGACCCACCACGTCGTCGGCCATGATGACCTCTTTGCCCAGCAGCTCGCTCAGACGCTTGGCCACGGGCTTCAGGCTCAGGGAGGGGACGACCTCACCCTTGGGCTTGCCCATGTGGGAGCAGGCGATCACAGCGGCATTCTGATCCAGCAGGTACTGGATGGTGGGCAGAGCGGCGCGGATACGCTTGTCATCGGTGATGACGCCGCTGCCGTCCTTGGCCATGGGCACGTTAAAGTCGCAGCGCAGCAGAACCTTCTTGCCGGCGACCTCGATGTCCTTGACAGTTTTCTTGTTGTAATTCATGGGAAAACGCTCCTCTCTTCGCAAATAAATGGAACAGGGAAAAACTTTCCGAAATCACCCGCGGCTCGGGGGACCGGCGCGGTGAGACTCGTCCAATGTTCAGCGTGCCCCGGACGGGAGGGAACCATCCCGCCCTCCTGCCATCTCACCCACGCCGGACAGTTGGGGGAACCCCTGCTGGCGCAGCGCCTCGTAGGCCAGAATGGCTACGGAGTTGGACAGGTTGAGGCTGCGGGCGTCCGCCCGCATGGGAATTCGGATACAGCGGTCATAGTGGGCCAGACGGAACTCCTCCGGCAGGCCTGCCGTCTCCTTGCCGAAAAACAGGTAGCAGTTGTCGCGGAACGTGGCTCCGGTATAGTCCTGCGGGGCCTTGGTGGTGGCCAGCCACAGGTCGGGGTTGGGGTTCTCAGCGAAGAAGTGCTCCAGGTTTCGGTATACACGCAGATCCACCATGGGCCAGTAGTCCAGCCCGGCCCGGCGCACCGCTTTTTCGCTGATGTCAAAGCCCAGAGGCTCAATGAGGTGCAGGCGGCTGCGGGTGGCGGCGCAGGTACGGGCAATGTTGCCGCAATTTTGGGGAATTTCAGGTTCAACTAAGACGATATTCAGCAACTTAGACCCTCCTCGCGTGTCGGGTATCATTGTATTCCAAATGGGCGAGAAATTCAACTATAAAATGGTCGAAAAATTACAAAAAAATTAAAAAACCGGGAGAAATCGCAGGGAAGGACAATGGTTTTGTGAAATTGGGAAATTCAAGGGGGGCGGAATGGGGGAGAATCGGGCATTGTGCCGAACTTTGGGGAAAAGAAGGGAAGGGTAAAAGACGGCGAAAGGACAGAAGAGTGGAGTAAAAGGGAAAAACGCAGAGAAATAACCGGACAATGACCGGGCTGAAAAAAAGAACGCTCCAAATTTTTCATTTGCTATGGTATAATATTCACAAAAAAGAAAGGAAGGATGGACTTATGCATCTGACATGGAATGGACACTCCTGTTTTACTCTGGAGACTCAGCAGGGCAAGCTGGTGCTGGACCCCTATCGGCCCGGCTCGGTGCCCGGGCTGCCCGACCTGAAGCTGGAGGCAGACGGCGTCTACTGCAGCCATCAGCACGACGACCACGCCGGCGCGGAGCTGGTGACCCTCTCCGGACGGGGCCACACCGTCCAGGTGGAGGAGATCGAGACCTACCACGACCCGGAGCAGGGGGCTCTGCGGGGCAAGAATACCATCCGTATCTTCATCGCCGAGGGCCTGCGGGTGGCCCATCTGGGCGACCTGGGCTGTGAGCTGACGGCCGAGCAGATCCAGCGCCTTGCCGGACTGGACGCGCTGCTCTTCCCTGTGGGCGGCTTCTACACCATTGACGCCCAGCAGGCCCGCAAGGTGGTGGAGCAGCTGAAGCCCCGGGTGGCCGTTCCCATGCACTACCGAGGGGAGAACTTTGGCTACGATGTCATTGGTCCGCTGGAGGACTATTTGGCCCTGTGCTCTGATGTGGTGCGCTATCCCAGCAACACCCTGGAACTCACCGCAGACACCCCCGCCCAGACGGCGGTGCTTACCTGCCCGGTGAAGTAAGAAAAAAGTGAAGCGCGGCGGCGTGACGAGTTTTTTTGTCACGCCGCCGCGTTTTTAGTCTGTCAGATGTTCCAGCAAAATATCCCGGTCGTTGGGGAGAATTCCCTCCGCCACCTGATCCAGCAGGCGGTTGAGAGCGCGGCCGATGGCCGGGCCGGACAGTCCCGCCACCATAGCGTCCCGGCCGTTCACTGCCAGATCTTTTAACGTCAGGCAAGGAGCCTGGGCCAGAATGGTGCGGGCCAGGTCGGCGGCCTGGTCCAGCTCCGGACGGGGAGGCTGTCCGGGGAGACAGGAGGCAGCGTCCGCCTTCATAAGATCAATAAGCTGAAAAAAGAGCTCCGGTCCCAACCGACGCAGCCACCGGCCCACACAGGCCTGGGTAGGCTGGAGAGGCAGGTGGTGACGCTGCACCAGTGTGACCACCCGGTTTCGGGTGGCGCTGTCCAGGCGCAGCTGCCCGGCAACGTCCTCACACAGCCGGGCGCTCTCTTCTGCGTGGCCGTAGAAGTGTCCGGTGCCGCCCTCATCCATAAAAAAGGTGGCGGGCTTGCCCACATCGTGAAGGAGCGCCGCCAGCCGCAGGGCTGGCTCCGGCGGCACCTTTTCCACCGTTTTTACCAGATGGGTGTACACATCCCAGGCGTGGTGGGGATTTTTCTGGTCAAATCCCACCGTGGGGACCAGTTGGGGCACAATTTCACACACGGTCTGTGGAAAGTCCAGCAGGACCCGGCCAGCACCGGGACCGCAAAGCAGGCGGAGAAACTCCACGCCGATGCGCTCCCGGGCCACCATGGCCAGCCGCGGCGTCTCAGTCCGGATGGCCTGGGCGGTGTCCGGATGGATGGCAAAGTCCAGCTGAGCGGCCAGCCGAAGTCCCCGGAGGATGCGCAGAGCGTCCTCCTGAAAGCGGCGCTCCGGTTCCCCTACACAGCGGATGAGCCCGGCATCCAGGTCGGCCTGGCCGCCAAAGCGGTCTGCCAGCCCGTCCTCGTCCCAGGCCATGGCGTTGATGGTAAAGTCCCGCCGGGCCAAGTCCTCCGTCAGGCTGGTGGTGAAGGACACCTGGTCGGGGTGGCGGCCGTCGGAGTACGTCCCTTCCCGGCGGAAGGTGGTCACCTCCACCGGCAGTCCCTGACAAAGCACTGTCACCGTCCCGTGGCGCAGCCCGGTGGGTACGCAGGTGAGGTCGGCGCAGGCGGACATGATTTCCTGCGGTCGGGCGGAGGTGGCGGCGTCATAGTCGTGGGGCTCTTTCCCACGCAGAAAGTCCCGCACACAGCCGCCCACCAGTACAGCCTGATAGCCGGACGTCCGCAGGCGGGTGAGTACCTCCAGAGCTCTGGGGTCCCATTGGATCATCGTGGACCTCCTTTAATGGACCAACCGGGCGGCCACGGGCAGCAGCACCAGCAGACCTACCACGTTGGCGGCAGTGAACCACAGGAAGTAGGGCAGCGGCTTTGCCTCCCGCGAGCGCAGATAGAACTTCATGGAAATGAGGCTGGCCAGAGAGGCCACCGGGGTTCCCAGGCCGCCCACATCCACTCCGGCCAGCAGTCCCTTCCAGTCCTCGGTAAGGCCGGAGAGAAGTACGGCGGCGGGGACATTGCTGATGATCTGGCTGGCGGCAGCAGAGCACAGCAGGGGGCTGCGGGAGAGCAGACTGCCCAGACCGGCGCGCACGGCGGGCATCTGGCCCAGGTTGCCGCTGAAAATAAAGAAGCACACAAAGGTGAGCAGCAGCATGTAGTCCACCTGGCCCAGCAGCTGCCGCCGGGCCAGCAGCAGGGAGACGATCACAAGGACGGTGAGGATGCCGTAGGGCAGGATGCGGCACACCGACAGCAGGCACAGGCCAAACAGCACCAGGTAAAGAGCCAGATGTTTGGGACTGGTGAGGCGCACCTGCTCCGGAAAGGAGACGGAGATCCATCCCTTGCCGCCAAAGTACAGCCCTGCCGCCGCCAGGCCCACCAGACTGATGAGGGTCAGGGGCAGCAGCAGAGAGAGAAAATCGCCCATGGACAGGGAGAAATGGGCGTAGAGAAACAGGTTTTGCGGGTTGCCCACCGGGGTGGCCATGCTGCCCAGATTGGCGGCCACCGTCTGAAGGGAAATAATAGGAATAAGCAAATCCCGGCGGCCCACCATCTCCAGCACCAGAATGGCGAAGGGGACGAAAGTGATGAGGGCCACATCGTTGGTCACCAGCATGGAGCAGAAGAAGGGCAGCAGGATCAGGGTGAGAGAAATGAGCCGTACCGGCCGCTCTCCCGCCAGCAGCCGCTGGGCCAGCACCAAAAACAATCCGCACTCCTGAAGCCCCGCCACCACGGCCATCAGACAAAACAGCAGACACAGTACCCGCAGGTCGATATAGTCCACATAGGCGGCGGAGGGGGGGACAAAGAAGGCGGAGACCAGGGCACACACAAAGGAGATGGACAGCACCGGCTCACGCCGGATAAACTGCCACAGAGAATGGGTGGATGTCATACCAAGAGCCTCCCAAATGTTTTTACCACACAACACAACATATGCCTGCAATCGGGCGGGAAAATGCCCCCGAACCGCTGGGGTTCGGGGGCAGAGAAAGGTTTATTTTACGTACTGGATGCCGGAGCCCTGCTGGGCCTCCACATCACCGTACAGGCCCTCGGCCCACTCGTTGGTGGCCTCGGAAGCCAGGGCGTTCTTGGCGGTGACCTTCCAGGCGGGATCGTTCCAGCCCACGAAGTACATGATGTGCCAGCCCTGCGTGGAGCTGCCGGTGTTCTTCACCAGTCCGGTGTCACCAGGCTGACGGCTGCTGTCCAGGCACCAGTTGGTGAAATCCTCGATAAAGCCGTCATAGCGGGACACGCCGGTGTACAGACCGCCGCTGCTCTGAGAGCCGCGGTCGGCGGTGTTCTGGACCGCCATCACAGCGAAGGACTCCTCGTCAGCGCTGCCGGACTTCCAGCCGTCCAGCAGGCTCTGGGCCTTCTCCTCAGCCTGGGTGAACTGCTCGTCGGTGGGATTGGAGCCGGCGGAGACCAGGACGTGACGGACGTCGGCGGTAGCGGCCTCATCGCGGGTGCGGCTGTCGATCTGAACCACATAGTAGTTGAAGACGTAGCTGTCGCTCTGGTCGTTCTCCACGATGGTGGTCTCACCGGCCTGGCGGGCGGCGTCATAGAGCCACTCGGCATAGCTGCTGCTGGAGAAGGAGGAGCCCATCTGGCTCTGATGCACGGTGGAGGAATAGACCTTATCGGAGTACTCCTCAGCCAGGTCAGCGGCGTCGCTGCCGGCGGCCAGCTTGTTCTGGATCTCCTGAGCGGTAGCCTGGGCCTGAGCCTTGGCGGTATCAAAGGCGGCCTGCTTCTCCTCGTCGGTCAGGTCCACAGAATTGCCCTCTTCGTCGGTGGTGGTGGTCTCAATGGAGGCCTGAACAGTGAAGACAGAGTAATTAAAGGTGTCCAGGTTGTTCTTGTTCTCCTGATAGTAGGCCTCCAGCTCCTCGTCGGAGTAGGTCAGGTTATCCTGGTGATCCTGCTGATAGTAGGTGGCGATGGTCTGAGCGGTGAGGATCTCCTTGTAGAGTTTCTCAGTCATGTAGGAGCCAAAGTTGGTGCGCAGATAGTGCTCCAGGCTGGAATAGCCGCTGGCACGTACGGACTGAGCGGTCTGCTCTATGCTGGCATCAACATAGGCCTGGCCAGCGGCGGGCAGAGTGTAGCCCTCCTTCTCGGCGGCGTGGTTGAGCATGGTGACCTGAGTCAGACTGGTCAGGCCCTGATCCAGGAAGTAGTCATACCAAGTGGTGCCGGACTCCTCGTCCTTGACCTGGTCCTTGGGGTCCACGCTGGAGTCAAAACCGGTGTTCATGCCCATCTGAGCATAGTACAGGGTCTCAGTCATGGCGTTGTGGTAATAATACTGAACGACAGCGGGAGTAAAGTCCTCGCCGTCAATGGTCACAGCGGTGGTCCGCTTCTGGAAAAAGCCGCTGTCCCACACCAGCAGGGCGATGGCCAAAACGGCGATGACAACGCCGACCACGCCATAGACCACGTGCATGCGGCTGCTTTTTTCCTCCGCTTTGTTGTTGCGCCGCTGGGCATAAGTCGAGCCCTGGCGGGTCTTCTTTTCTCTGGATGCACTCACAGTTGATTCCGTCCTCTCGTTGTTGAAAAGTCACCCGGCTCAGCCGGGCGGAAGAAGATTCCGCATTATTATATAAAAAACTTCCATGGGATTCAAGGGGCAAAAGAGACAAGAAGGGAAGGTTTTACAGAATGTTCATGGAAAAAGTGAAGGTTATTTGAAAAGAAAACGAAAAAAAGACCGCGGCATAAGCCGCGGCCCAGTTCCAAATGAGCTTTATATACCCCGCTCTGGCCGTGTGAACCCGTTTAAAACCTGCACGAAATGGCAGGTGGGTCGCCTCCACGACGCTTATCTGCTTCCAACTTCCAGCCGACCTCGATGGGGGCTGGGAGGCCTGCAAGCCACGCCGTGAGGTGGGCGTCCCGTTTAAAAAATGTGGGTTTAAAAGAGCCCATCACGCACCGAGCAGGAAAACTCACCTGAGTCTGCGATTTAATTTTCCTCTTCTTCCTCGAAGAAGCGTTCCATAAAGAGATTGTAGGCGGTTTCCACCTCTTCGTCATTGTCCAGGGTGGAGAGCAGCTCTTCGCCGTTTTCCTCCACGACCTTCATAATGACCAGGCCGTACTCCTCGTCATCCGCGTCCACATCCACCGGCTCGCCGGTCTCTTCATCCTCAGCGACTGCGGGAAACAGGGCGTGGTAGGTGATGCCGTTATGTTCCAGTGTATCCACCAGTTCCAGCTCAAATTCATTGCCGTCCTCGTCGGTCACGGTGATGAAATCAGGGCCGAATTCTTCGCTCATAGGGGAGATCCCTCCTGCTTATGTACTGACCATATTGTACCCTGTGTGCGGAAAAAATGCAAGTAGGGAGCGAGGTAAATTTTTACCGGCCGTTGCGCAAAAGAAATCCTGGGATAGACAAATGGGAATAATATGGTATAATATATACTGATTTTTTGCCGTCATGCTTCTGTTTAAAGGGTGCATCGCCAAAGAAATGCGCCGGCAGAGGCGGCAGGGCAAAAGGGGCGCTGGCCGCGGGAGCGGAGCGCCGGACATGCGAAACAACTGCGCCAAAGCGCATGGCAGCCTGGCACTTGTTCCGGTGCTCAGGGCGGGCCGGTGCGCTGCGCGCCTGCCAGTTCGGAGGTATTTGCTGTGTCTGAACAAAATTATTCTTCCCATTCCAGACGAGAAGGTGCTCGTTCCAGCCAGAACGGGGACCAGCCTGCGCGCCGCCGTAAAAAGAGCAAAAAGAAAAAGGGCGGCGTGATGCGGATCATCGGCACGCTGTTGCTGATTTTCCTGACCACCAGCGCTTTCCTGGCCTGCTTTGCGGCAGTGTATATTGTCAACGTGATTCTCCCTCAGGCCAACATGGATCTCTCCAGCTTCAATGTGGACGAGAACAGTGTGATGTACTATCAGGACAAGAGTACCGGAGAGTATAAAGAACTGCGCCAGGTACTCAGCGTCACCAACTCCCAGTGGGTGGACTATGAGGATATGCCCCAGTACCTCAAGGACGCCGCCGTGGCCATCGAGGACCGCCGGTTCTGGAAGCACAACGGCGTGGACTGGTGGCGTACCACCCAGGCGGTGGTGAGCATGTTTACCGGCGGCGATATCCAGGGCGGCTCCACCATCACCCAGCAGCTCATTAAAAACCTGACCGATTATAATGAGACCACCGTCAAGCGAAAGGTCACCGAGATCTTCCGCGCCCTGTATGTAGACTCCCACTATGAAAAAGAGGATATTCTGGAGCTATACCTCAACGTGATCCCTCTGGGCAGCGGCTGTGAGGGCGTGGGCGCAGCGGCCGAAAAGTACTTCGGCAAGTCGGTGTCCGATCTGACCCTGGCCGAGTGTGCCAGCCTCATCGGCATCACCAACAACCCCTCCAAGTATGGTCCTTATTCCACCGCCCAGGTGGAAAACAGCAATGGCGAGATGTGGAGTGCGGTGCAGTGGAACAAGTACCGCCAGGAGGTCATTCTGGGCCAGATGCTGGAACAGGGCAAGATCTCTCAGGAGGAGTACGACGAGGCGGTGGCCCAGGAGCTGGTCTTTGTGGGCAGCAATTCCGAGTCCGGCCAGAGCACCTCGGATATCTACTCCTGGTATGAGGAGCAGGTCATCACCGATGTGATGAACGACCTGAAGGAGGAGTACGGCTACTCCAGCCAGTATGTCAGCCAGATGCTCTCCAACGGCGGCCTGCGCATCTACACCTGTGTGGACCCCCAGGTCCAGGCGGCGGCGGAGGCCATCTACTATGACCGCTCCAACCTGAACTACACCTCTTCCAAAACAGGTCAGCAGCTCCAGTCGGCCATTACCATCATTGATAACTCCACTGGCGACATTGCCGGTCTGGTGGGCCGTATCGGAGAAAAGACCATCAACCGCGGCACCAACCTGGCCACCGGCGCTCTGCGCCAGCCCGGTTCTTCCATCAAACCTTTGACCGCTTATGCTCCCGCCATGGAGATGGGACTGCTCAGCCCCATTTCGGTGCTGCCCGACTACCCCTATCAGGTGCTGGACGGCAAAGCCTGGCCGGTGAACGTAGACGGACGCTACCGTGGCCAGGTGACCGTAACCGAGGCGCTGCAGTGGTCCTACAACACCGTGGCCGTGCGGACCATAGCGATGGTCACCCCGGCCAAGTCCTATGAATTTGCCACCCAGCACTTCCATCTGAACCTGGAGAGCGGCCGGATGGTCAATGGACAGATGCAAAGCGACATTAACCTGGCTCCTCTGGCCATGGGCGGTCTGACCGACGGCGTCACCACCCGGCAGATGGCCAACGCCTTTGCCGTGTTCCCCGAGAACGGCATCTACCGGGAGGCCCGCACCTACACCAAGGTGGAGGACAGCGACGGCAATGTGATCCTGGACAACAGCCGGGAGGACGAGACTGCCATCAAGGAGTCCACAGCCTATTATATGAACACCATGCTGCAGAATGTGGTGCAGAACGGCGGCGGTACCGAGGCCCGTATCAGCGGCATGTCCGTTGCCGGTAAGACGGGTACCACCGACAGTAAGTTTGACCGTTGGTTCGTAGGTTACACCCCCTACTACACCGCTGCGGTGTGGGTGGGCTATGAGTACAACGAGCGTGTGCCCGCTTCGGGCAACCCGGCGGCCCAGCTGTGGAAAAAGGTCATGTCTCCCATCCATGACGGGCTGGAAAACACCGGATTCAGCAAGCCCAGCGGCCTGGTGCAGGTCTCTTATTGTAAGGACTGCGGCGGCCTGGCCACCGCTGCCTGTCAGGCCGATCCCCGGGGATCCCGGGTGGCCACAGGCTATGTGATGCCTGAGGACGCGCCTTCCACGTCGTGTTCCTGCCACTCTCTGGAGGAGGGTTCCAACTCTCTGGTCCGGGTCTGCGTGGATGATCCGGTGCTGGATGAGAACGGAGAGTTTACCGGCAGCTACCATCTGGCCGGTCCCTACTGTCCCGAGATCAGCATCCGCACCTATGCCTACCTCAACCTGGATCGGGAGAGCGTGGGCGGCGCCTGGGCGGAAGACAGCCAGTATTTCTACTCCAACTTGCCTAACGTAGGCGTGTGTACCGTCCACACCGGCGAGGCAGTGGTGCCTCCGGAAGGAGGAGAAACCACCGATCCCGATGATCCTTCCAACCCTGAGAACCCGGAGAACCCCGACGGCGGGGAGGAACCGACCGATCCGGAGGGCGGCTCTCAGGAGGGCGGCGGAGGAGAAACCAGCCAGCCGGAGAACGTAACCAACTCCGTAAGATAGTGATCACCACCGAGGAGAGGGCCGCCGCAGGCGGCCCTTCTCTTTGCGTCAGTGCATGGCCACCCGAAAAATTGTGGAAAATGACGAATAACAGCAGGGTGGACCGGTGAAAAATTGACCGGTTGATTGACCGCCTGCCCATTGCATCCCGGACTTTGGTGTGCTAAAATAGACCACATCGCAAGTACAAATGACCATGACACACGGACAACGGGACGGAGGAACAGAAGGTGAATCAATCCGAGGGCTATTTTATCGTTCAGGCGTCTTCCATGCCGGAGATCTTCCGCAAGGTGGCTCAGGCCAAGCGGCTGCTGGAGACCGGGGAGGAGACCACAGTGAACGGCGCGGCGCATGCCGTAGGCATCAGCCGCAGCGCCTTTTACAAATACAAAGACGCGGTACGGCCATTTCAGGATATGCTCCATGGACGGATCGTCACGTTCCAGACCATGCTGCGGGATGAGCCGGGGGTACTCTCAGGACTGCTCAACGTACTGGCCGGCACAGGGATGAATATTCTGACCATCAATCAGAATATCCCCGTCAACGGCTGTGCTGTGGTGACCATTACGGCTGAGACCTCTCAGATGCACCTGAGCCTGGAGGATATGCTCCAGGCCGCCGCGGACAGCACCGGCGTGATCCGCTGTGAGGTTCTGGCCGGTTAAGAAAGAAACTCTGTGTTTTTTATGAGGTGAGTTGGAATGACAAAGGTAGCGATTCTAGGCTTCGGCACCGTCGGTTCCGGCGTGGCCGAGGTGCTCAGTAAGAACAGCCAGGGCATTGCCCGGCGCTCCGGCGGCGAGATCCAGGTCAAATACATCCTGGACGTGCGGGATTTCCCCGACAGCCCCTTTAAGGACTGCTTCGTGAAGGACTTTTCCATCATTGAGAACGACCCCGAGGTGGAAGTGGTGGTGGAGACCATCGGCGGAGCCAAGGTGGCTCTGGAGTTCACCACCCGCGCCCTGAAGGCGGGCAAGAGCGTGGTCTCCTCCAACAAGGAGCTGGTGGCCACCCACGGCTACGAGCTGCTGCAGCTGGCCAAGGCCAACGGAGTCAGCTATCTCTTTGAGGCCAGCGTGGGCGGTGGTATCCCCATCCTGCGCCCCCTGACCAACTGCCTGTCTGCCAACGAGGTGGAGCAGATCACCGGCATCCTCAATGGCACCACCAACTATATCCTCACCCGCATGATCAAGGCGGGTCTCACCTTTGAGCAGGCACTCAAGGAGGCCCAGGACAACGGCTATGCCGAGAAGGACCCCACCGCCGACGTGGACGGTCACGACGCCTGCCGCAAGATCTGCATCCTGTCCGCTCTGGCCTGCGGCCAGCACGTCTACCCCCAGCAGGTGCCCACCCAGGGCATCCGGGAGGTGACCCTGGCTGACGTGGCTTACGCTGATTCCTGCGGCTATAAGATCAAGCTTCTGGGCCGCTGCCTGCGGGAGCCTGAGGGCAAGGTGTGTGCCTTTGTGGCCCCCCACCTGGTCTCCTGTGAGAATCCTCTGGCCGGCGTGGAGGACGTGTTCAACGCCATCGCCGTCACCGGCAACGCCGTGGGCGACGTGATGTTCTACGGCCGCGGCGCCGGCAAGCTGCCCACCGCCTCCGCTGTGGTGGCCGACGTCATCGACATTGCCCGGGACCCCAAGCGGGACCGCGGCAACCAGTGGGGTCCCGGCAGCGAGGACCTGGTGGTCTCCAGCGATTCGCTGACCTCCCGGTGGTATGTCCGGGCCAACCTCTCCATGGACCAGGCCCGTCTGGCCTGCGGAGAGATCCTGCCTCTGGCCCGCAGCGGCGCCCCCGCTCAGGAGGCCGCATTCCTCACCCAGCCCATGACCTATCCTCAGCTCATGGATCGTCTGGCGGGGGTGGAGACCTGCTCGGTGTTCCGCGTACTGTAAGCGTGCGCATAGAATACAGGGCAGTCCTGTGATTTCATCAACCTTGGAGGGATAGAATATATGGCACTGATTGTACAAAAATTTGGCGGCAGCTCCGTCGCCAACGCGGACCGGGTGCGCAACGTCGCCCGGATCATCACCGAGACCTACCGCAAGGGCCACAGCGTAGTGGTGGTGCTCTCTGCCCAGGGCGACACCACCGACGATCTTATCGAGAAGGCCCAGGAGATCAACCGTCACCCGTCCAAGCGGGAGATGGATATGCTCCTGTCCTCCGGCGAGCAGATCTCCATCGCTTTGTGCGCCATGGCCATCGAGGCCATGGGCTACCAGGTCATCTCTCTCACCGGCTGGCAGGCCGGTGTGAACACCGACTCGGCTTACAGCAGCGCCCGGATCAAGCGCATCCAGACCGAGCGCATCCAGAATGAGCTGGACAAGAAGAAGATCGTTCTGGTGGCTGGATTCCAGGGCATCAACAAGTACGGCGACATCACCACTCTGGGCCGCGGCGGCTCTGATACCTCCGCTGTGGCGCTGGCTGCCGCCCTCCATGCCGACCTGTGCCAGATCTACACCGACGTGGACGGCGTGTACACCGCCGATCCCCGCCTGGTCAAGGGCGCCAAGAAGCTGGAGGAGATCACCTTTGATGAGATGCTGGAGCTGGCCAGCCTGGGCGCCCAGGTGCTTCACAACCGCTCTGTGGAGATGGCCAAGCGCTATAACGTCAATCTGGAGGTTCTCTCCAGTCTCACGGAAAATCCCGGTACAAAAGTCAAGGAGGTTGTCAAAACCATGGAAAAGACTCACGTCAGCGGCGTTGCGAAGGATAAGAATGTGGCCCGCCTGGCCCTCATCGGCCTGGCTGACGAGCCTGGCATCGCCTTTAAGATCTTCTCTCTGCTGGCTAAGAAGAACATCAACGTAGACATCATTCTCCAGTCCATCGGCCGGGATGAGAGCAAGGACATCAGCTTCACCGTGGCCCGCGGCGACAGCGAGGAGGCCCAGAAGATCCTGGAGGAGAACAAGGATTACATCGGCTTTAAGGCCATTGAAGTCAACAACCAGGTGGCTAAGGTGTCCATCGTGGGCGCCGGCATGGTGAACAACGCCGGCGTGGCCTGCAAGATGTTTGAGGCCCTCTCCTCTGCCGGAGTCAACATTAACATGATCTCCACCAGCGAGATCAAGGTCTCCGTCCTGGTGGATGAGCGGGAGGCTGACCGGGCTGTTCAGGCCATCCACGACCGCTTCTTCAACGAGTTCGGAAGCGCCAACTGATCCAAAAACAGGTCTATATTGAATTTTCGGGATGGGAAACTGTGGAAGTGCATAGTTTCCCATCCTGTTTTCAAGAAAAATGGGGCGGATTCTTTAAAAAATCAATTTTTTTGCCGAAAGTGCGGAATCCAAGCGTTTTTTTCCTTTTTTTGTGTTGCAAAAAATAAGGACTTCTGGTAAAATAATAAATCGACTGGATAACTAACGTGCATTATGGAAAGCAAGGCAACTTGCTTTCTTTGGATTAAGGGCACTTTGCCCTGTTAGGCAAGGAGAATCAAAACACATGGATAGAAATGAGAGAGAGGCCCGCCGCCACCAGGAGGACCGAGCTCTGAATAAGGCTCTGATCTGGGTGGGCGTGGCCATCGTTCTGGAATTTTTGCTGGTACTGGTAAATCGTTACTACATTAACTACAATACGAGTACTGAGTCCATCAATCGGGTTTTGGCGATTCAGGCCGCACTGGTCGGTCTGCGGTGGGCCAGCCTGGCTGCTTTGGTTGTCTGTGTGGTTTGGATGCTGGTTCAGCTGTCCAAGAACGGAAATGCGGTGCTGCCCGGTGTGCTGGCCATTGCGGCCGGCGGGCTGTTGCTGTGCAGCCATGTGATCCTGAACTTCCGGGACGCCGGTCTGCGGATGATGTTCTGGATGGTTCCTGCCTGGGCTGCTCTGGCTCTGGTGTATTATCTCTATCAGCGTGAATTCTTCTTCTCCGCTGTGATCAGCGGTCTGGGACTGCTGGGCCTGTGGTTTGTGCGCCACGCCAGCCCTCTGGGCCTGTACACCATCCTGGTGGTGGTCGTGCTGGTGCTGCTGACTCTGGGTCTGTTTTTGCTCAAGAAGAAGGACGGCCTGTTCCAGCTGGGTAAGGGCAAAGCCCGTCTGCTCCCCGCTGAGGCCAACTACTCCCTGATTTTCCTCAGCTTTGTGGTCAGCCTGGTGGTGATCGCGCTGGCCGCCTTTGTGGGCGGTTCTATGGCTTACTACCTGCTGTACGCCATGGTGGCCTGGCTGTTTGCTCTGCTGGTGTATTACACCGTCAAGATGATTTAAAATGAAAAAAGCTGTCCCCCCAACGGGGGACAGCTTTTTTGCGCTCTTTTTTACCCTTCCAGGGCGCGGATGCGGGGGACCACAGTCTTGCGGTAGAGGGGGATGGCGATGGCCAGGGTGAGCAGCTCAGCGAGAAGGAAGCACAGCCACACCAGTTCCGGCTTCACACGGATCAGAAGCAGGGCGATGGGGAGCAGGAAAATGATCTGGCGCAGCAGGGAGACCAGCAGCGAGCAGCTGCTGCGGTCCAGGGACTGGAAAGCGGCGGAGAGAACAATGCTCACGGAGGCCACGGCGAAAGCCAGGGCGGTCATCCGCAGGGCGGGTACGCCCATAATAATGGCCTCCTCCGGCGCCTGAAAGCACCAGCGCAGCAGAGGGGAAGCGGCCAGCGAAAGGATTGCCGTACCGGCCAGACCGGTGCACACCCCCAGCTGGAGGCCAAACCGGATGGATTGGGAGATGCGGGGGGCGTTTTTCGCGCCGTAGTTGTAGCTGATGATGGGGATGAGGCCGCTGTTCACGCCAAAGATGGGCATGAATACAAAGGACTGGATCTTGAAATAGACCCCCAGGACGAATACCCCGGTCTCCGACCACAGGTTCATGATCTGATTGAGTCCCAGAGTCATAAAGCTGGAGGGAGACTGCATGACGATGGCTGGGGCGGCAATGCGGAGGATCTCACCGGTAAGCGGGGAAGAGAAGTGGAAACGGCGGGGAGAGATGGGAAAGCTGTGGCGAAGGCGCCACAGAAGGAAAAAGCCGATGCAGGCGCCGGAAATCTGTCCGATCACGGTGGCCACCGCGGCGCCTACCACACCCATATCAAAGATAAAGATGAAGATGGGGTCCAGCACGATGTTCAGCAGCGCGCCCGAGCCCTGAACGATCATAAATCCAGCGGGGTGGCCGGTGGACTGGAGAATACGTTCACAGAGAAACTGCATGCAAAGGCCGATGGACAGTCCGCAGCAGATGGTGAGATAGGCAATGCCCGACTGAACCACCACCGGATTGTCCGAGCAGCTTTGGAAGAAGGGAGTACAGCCTACCAGGGCAAAGATAAGAGCCAGCAGCCAGACCGCGCCGTAGAGCAAAAAGCCGTGGCAGGCCGCATTTACTGCATCCTCCAGGCGGCCTTCTCCCAGGCGCTTGGCCAGAATGGCGTTGAATCCCACTCCCAGGCCGGCGCAGAAGGCTACGATCATCAGCTGCACCGGATAGGCGTAGGACAGAGCCAGAAAGTCCAGATCGCTGACCTGAGCCACATAGATGCTGTCCACCAGGTTGTAGATGGCACCCATGAGCATGGAGAGCATGATGGGCGAGGACATGGTAAGCACCAGCTTCCGCACCGGCATGGTGCCCAGGATGTTGTTGTGTTGTTCCATGAGATCTCGTTCCTTTCTTTTGAATAAAAAAACACGAGCTCCCCCCTGGGAGCCCGTGTTACCAACTGAAATATCCATCCGTGGGGATCGACGGGCCCGTGGGCACGGATGGCGCTGTCTTGTGCCTCAGTATATCAGAATACCCCTGGACCGTCAAGGGCGTGAGAGGGCTTCTCAGGGCCGAAGAGAGGCAAAAAAACGGCAGACCGCTTGCGGTCTGCCGTTTTGAAGCTGAAATACAAATCAAGCGTGGGCGCCGGCGTGGGTAAGGGTGCGGCTGCCCTCCTGGGCGGCGGCACGGGGCGCGGCGCTCTCCTGGTGGGAGAGGCCCTTGGCGTTGGCCAGCATGAGCTTGATACGGTTTTCCTGGTTGATCTTGGTTGCGCTGGGATCGTAGTCGATGGCCACGATGTTGCTGGTGGGGTAGTCGTCCTTCAGCTTACGGATCATGCCCTTGCCCACGATGTGGTTGGGCAGGCAGCCGAAGGGCTGGGTGCAGACGATGTTGTTGGTGCCGGAGTGGATGAGCTCCAGCATCTCGGCGGTGAGCAGCCAGCCCTCGCCCATCTTGTTGCCGTCGCCCAGGTAGCCGTGGACCAGCTTGTGCAGATCCTGGAAGGTGCCGGGGGCGCGGAAGCGGTGGGAGTTCTCCAGAGCCTGGATCATATCCTTCTGGCAGCCCTCAATGTAGGACATAAAGACCTTGCAGGCCGCCTTCTTGATCCACTTGCCGCCGTACAGATCCACGTCGGAAACCCGGTTGTAGATCTTGAAGATGATGAAGTCGGTGAGGCCGGGCACCACAGGCTCCACGCCCTCGCTGAGCAGGAACTTCTCCAGGTTGTTGTTGCCCAGGGGGGCGAACTTTACGTAGATCTCGCCCACGATGCCTACCCGGATCTTAGGCTCGCCCTGAACGGGGATGGAGGCAAAGTCATCGCAAATCTCGGCAAAAATCTTGCGCATCTGGGCGCGGCTCATGCCCTTGCCCTGCTCAAAACCGGATACTAGCTGGTGGGACCAGGCATCGATCATAGCATCGGTCTCGCCGGCATTGACCTCGTAGGGGCGCACCTGGTTGGCCACGTTGACGATGATGTCGCCGTACATCATGGCGTACACTGCCTTGCGGATAAAGGGCAGGGTCAGGTTGAAGCCGGGGTTCTTCTCCAGGCCGGACAGGTTGACGGACACCACGGGGATGTAAGCCATGTCGGCCTTCTCCAGGGCCTTGCGCAACAGGTGGATGTAGTTGCTGGCCCGGCAGCCGCCGCCGGTCTGGGTGATGAGCAGGCCCACCTTGTGGGGGTCGTAGCCGCCGTGCTTCACCGCGTCGATGAGCTGGCCGATGACCAGCAGGGCGGGGTAGCAGGTGTCGTTGTGGACGTACTTGAGACCCTCGTCCACGATCCCGCGGTGGTTGGTGGTGAGCATATCCACCTTGTAGCCCTGATTCTGCAGGAGCTTTTGCATCATGCCAAAGTGGACGGGGAGCATCTGGGGCATCAGAAGGGTGTACTCCTCCTTCATCTCCTTCGTAAAGAGCAGACGGCCGGTTTCATCATACACAAGCTTAGCCATAGAGATGTTTCCTTTCTACATGAAAACGTATTTTACGTTGAAACAGTGGGGTTACTGGGCCTTGCGGGCCTCAATGGCGGCCATCAGGGACCGGATACGGATCTTGACCGCGCCCAGATTGCTGATGTCGTCGATCTTCAGCTGGGTGTAGAGCTTGCCGCCCTGCTCCAGAATGGAGCGCATCTCATCGCCGGTGATGGCGTCGATGCCGCAGCCGAAGGAGACCAGCTGAATAAGCTCCATGTCCTCTTGCGTGCACACGTACCGGGCCGCATTGTACATACGGGCGTGGTAGGTCCACTGGTTGAGCACATGGCGGGGAGCCTTATCCTCCAGGTAGGCCACTGCATCCTCAGTGATAAGGATGAAGCCGAAGGAGGTAATCAGGTCATTGATGCCGTGGTTGATCTCCGGGTCCATGTGGTAGGGCCGTCCGGCCACCACCAGGATGGGCCGGTTCTCAGCCCGGGCCTGCTCGATGTAGGCGCGGCCGGTGGCGCGGAGATCTTCTTTGTAGGCGTCGTAGGCGGCGTAGGCAGCCTTAGCGGCGGCTACGGTCTCCCGCTTGGGCACCTGGAACTCGTTGAAGAACCACTCACTGGCCTTGCGCTCAAAGTCCTTGGGACGGTGCAGGCCAAAGTAGGGGTTTAAGTAGCGCACCTTTTTCAGGCTGGGCACGTTGGCGGCCAGCAGCTCGGGGTAGTAGGCCACCACGGGACAGTTGTAGTTGTTGTCGCTGACGCCCTCGTTGAAGTTGTAGGGCATGCAGGGATAGAAGATGGCGTCCACACCCGCCTCCACCAGGGCCTCCACATGGCCGTGGAGGAGCTTTGCGGGATAGCACACGGTGTCGGAGGGAATGGTGCGCTGGCCCTTCAAATAGAGCTTGCGGGAGGACTCGGGGGAGAGGACCACCTCAAAGTTCAGGCGGGTAAACAGCTCAAACCAGAAGGGCAGGTTCTCGTACATGTTCAGGCCGAAGGGAATGCCGATCTTGCCCCGGGAGCCGTCTCCCTGACCCTTGCCGTGGAGGGCACGGAGCTTCCCGTATTTGTAGCGCATCAGGTCGGGCAGGTGGCTGGGTTCCTCGCCCAGGGGACGGGAACAGCGGTTGCCCGAGACAAAGCGCCGCCCACCGTCAAAGGTGTTGATGGTGAGGGAGCAGTGGTTGGTGCACAGGCCGCAGGTGGCGGGCTTGGCCACGTGGGTAAACTTTTCCAGAGCCTTGGCATTGAGAATGCCGCTCTTTTCCAGATGCAGGTCCCGGGCGGCCAGAGCGGCGCCGAAGGCGCCCATGATGCCCGAGATGGTGGGGCGGGTCACATCCCGGCCCAGCTCCTGCTCAAAGGCCCGGAGCACCGCGTCGTTGTGGAAGGTGCCGCCTTGGACCACGATGTGCTTGCCCAGGTCATCGGCACTGGCAGCCCGGATGACCTTGTAAATGGCGTTCTTGACGATGGAGATGGACAGGCCTGCAGAGATGTCCTCCACGCTGGCACCGTCCTTCTGGGCCTGCTTGACACTGGAGTTCATAAACACGGTGCAGCGGCTGCCCAGGTTTACCGGGTGCTGGGCAAACAGGCCCAGCTTGGCAAAGTCGGCGATGGAGTAGCCCAGGGCCTTGGCGAAGGTCTCAATAAAGGAGCCGCAGCCGGAGGAGCAGGCCTCGTTGAGCATGATGGAGTCCACCGCGCCGTTGCGGATCTTAAAGCACTTCATGTCCTGGCCGCCGATGTCGATGATGAAGTCCACGTCGGGGTTGAAGTGGGCGGCGGCTTTGTAGTGGGCCACCGTCTCCACCAGGCCAAGGTCACAGTTGAAGGCATTTTTGATGAGGTCCTCGCCGTAGCCGGTGACGGCCGCGCCCTTGATCTCAATGCGGTCGCCGCACAGCTGGTAGATCTGCTTCAGTTGGGGAAGAACGACCGAGACGGGATTGCCCTGGTTGGACTGATAGTAGGTGTACAGCAAGCCGCCGTCCTCAGTAATGAGGGCCAGCTTGGTGGTGGTGGAGCCTGCGTCAATGCCCAGCCAGGCGGGACCTTCATAGGTCTTGATATCCACCTCGGGGGGGCGCTTGGCGTTGTGCCGGGCGCAGAAGGCACCGTACTCGGTCACGTCCTGGAACAGGGGGGGCATGGTGTCCACCAAAGTGGTGGTGTCCACGCTCTCCTCCAGCTTTTTCAGGGCGTCCTCAAAGAGAATAGGCTCATAGTCGGTAGCGCACAGGGCCGCGCCCATGGCGGCAAAGCAGTCGCCGTCCTCGGGGAAGATGGCGTGCGCCTCGTCCAACTTCAGAGTATCCACAAAGCGCTGCCGCAGTCCCATGAGGAAGTGGAGGGGGCCGCCCAGGAAGACGATCTTGCCCTTGAGCTCCCGGCCCTGGGTCAGGCCGGCCACGGTCTGGTCCACCACCGCCTGGAAGATGGAGGCGGCCACGTCCTCTTTCCGGCCGCCCTGGTTCAGGATGGGCTGGATATCGCTCTTGGCGAATACGCCGCAGCGGGAGGCGATGGGGTAGATCTTCTCGTGTTTCAGAGACAGCTCATCCAGCTCGTTCACCGTGACGTTCATCAGGGTGGCCATCTGGTCGATGAAGGCGCCGGTGCCGCCGGCGCAGGAGCCGTTCATTCGTTCCTCCAGCGCTCCGCCGAAGAAGATGATCTTGGCATCCTCACCGCCCAGCTCAATGACAGCGTCGGTGTCGGGAATATATGTATTGACGGCGGCGGCGGTGGCGTAGACCTCCTGGACAAAGTCGATGCCCGAGGCGTTGGCCACGCCCAAGCCGGCCGAGCCGGTGATGACCAGCTTTACCTGCTTGCCCTGGAGCATCTCCTGGATGGAGTGTAAGGTCTCGCAGGCACGCTCACGGGTCTTGGAGTAGTGCCGCTCGTAGGAGCGGAACAGCAGCTTATTTTGTTCATCCAGCACCACCACTTTGACCGTGGTGGAGCCGATGTCGATTCCGATGCGCAGACTCATATGAAAAAAGCTCCTGACATGCATTCTAAATTCTAAATTGAACCGATTTCGATCGTTACTTATGATACTTCCCCAAGGGGGAAAAAACAACGATTTTAACGCTTTCTTAACGCGCGGAAAGGGAGGAAATACGCCGTTTTAACGGTCGAAAATTGTGCATTTCTGCCTTGGAAGAACAATTTTTAATGAAATAAAGTAAAAAAGTAAATTGGCGGAATGCACAAAAAACCCCCGGCGGCATCGTGCCGCCGGGGGTCCTTACAGGCCGTTAGCCTTTCAAGCCCAGCAGGAGGGCTGCGTATTCACCCAGGGAGAGTTGAGATTGTGTAGAAGCTGCATAGCTCTCCGGGTCCAGGGGGAAGTCGTTGGTTGTGGTGACATATTGGGCAACTTTTCCATTTTGTTCCACGGTGATGAGGTGCTGGTAGCCCATGTCTGGATGATAACGCAGCTGTCCATCCACCCAGGGACCTCCGGCCCAGGGGGCATGGAGTAGATCGTCCAACACAAAGCCGAAATCATAGCCGTAGATATTTACTGTGCTTCCGTCCACCAGGTTGTCAAAAGAGGCCAGGCGATGAAGGGAGGTGAGCTGAGCGCTTTGATAGACCGCACCAAAGTCGGAGGTTTCAGGAAGGGTGCGGGCCTTTTTCAGCTCTTCTTCCAGAACCTGCTCCATCGTATCCAGAACGGCCTGGTCCGTGACAGCGATCTGCTGGCCACTGTCAACCCCTTCGCGTATGAGGTCATAGAGCTCCGCGCAGTTGGTCAAACGGGCGGTTTCGGTAAGACTGACCACATTTTTCTCTCTTCCTGCCATGAGGGTCAGGGTTTGGCCGGAGGAGAGCCGAAGTTCCAGACTCCACAGGGCGTAATCCAGACCAGCCTCGTCATTGGGATACTCCGAAGGGGCAAGGAGCGGCTGCTTGGAAGCCTGGCGGATCAGCTCAGCCAGAGCGGTTTTGTCCAGGGATTGGATCCAACTGTCTGCGGCAGGAGCGCCTATAAAGGTAATGGTTTGAATGTCTGAAGCCTGAAGGTTGGCCATGGTGCGCAGGGTATCCACATTGGCAGGATAACTGGCTGAGCCGGGCTGGGTTTCACGCCAGGTCTCCACCGTTTGGGTGATCTGCTGCATGGTATCTTTAGAAATCCGGGCAAGCACAGGGAGAGCACTTTCCCACACTCCGTCCGAACGACCCAGAGCCAGCAGGTATCCATCTTCCGCCTCAGAGAGATAAAACTCGACCCATTGACTGCCAGGAGTGATAAATGTAAAGGGGTATTGGTCTTTTGCAGAGACCCGCTCAGGCTGCCAGTTGGAGGTTGGCACGGTAAGGTTCTCCAAGAAAAGGTTAGCTAGGGCGGATACCGTCTCCTGGTCTTTGATCTGGTCCCACGCTCCAGGCTCCACGGGAACCCGGACTGTGTCCGCATGATACAACACGGAGTAGAAGAAATCCTGTTCTGGGTATCGGGCCTGCTCCTCGCAGATGGCCTGGACCTGAGAGACGATGGAGTCGGGGATGACGATGGTATACCAGCTTCCCGCGTCCATGGCCCGGGCATACCAACCCTCGGGGGTGTCCTCCAGCCACCAGGGAACACCGTGGACGATTTCGTAGAAGGAGGTGTATTTGGTCAGCCACTCTTCCATGTCATAGTCCTCGCTCTGGTTGAGGAGCACACATTCCTCCACACTCAAAAACAACTCGGTCAGCTGATTTTTAAATTCCGGGTACTCCACGCGCCAGGTGCTGGCGTTGCGCTCGCTCTGCTGCTGAGCCAGAGCGGCCAGAGCGGACTCTACTACGCCAGCGTCCTGGGAGAACACGGCCACCGGGGTGTATTTCTCTGCGTTCAGCTGGGCGGGGGTAACCAGGTAGTCGCGTCCATCCAAGTTGCACAGGTAATAGCGGGACATGCTGTTATCCGAGTTCACCAGAGCAATGGTAGAGGCAGAAAAAAGCGGCTCTGTCCAGTCGGCATCCAGTGTGGAAGAATCAGGGGCTTTGGCCTGACTCAGCAGTGTTTTTGCTTCCTCCAAAAGATCGGCATCGGCAATCGCATCCGGGAAAGCTGCGCTGGAGTAAAGAGGGGGAGAATAGCGGATAGATTGAGCATTTTCGACCTGATCCCAATAGGAGGTATCGCCGTCTTGGCTGACATCCTCCGGCTGGTTTTGGCTGCCCCCAAAGGTAAATACCGCCGCCAGGGCCAGCAGGACCACTGCTGCAGCGAGGGCCGTCTTTTTGGCCTTCGGGTGCTTGACCAGCTGGGCGACGCGCTCCTGGATGCTCCCCTTCCCCTCTACCATGGAGGTGGAGCAGGACAGCAGATCCTCTGGACGCAGGCTCCGCTGAGCAACCAGAGAGACTAGAGTGCGGCCGTAAGGGATGCGTTCCTCATCTCCCAGGGCCTTGACTGCCCCGGCGTCGCAGGAGAGTTCCCCATCCCGCTTGGACAGTGCCACCGCCAGCCACACCAGGGGGTTATACCAGTGCAGTGCCAGAGCCAAACACCGCAGGGCAGACCAGATGTGGTCCTTTTGGCGGTAGTGGGTCAGCTCATGGGCCAAAACATGGGCGCGGGTGGGAGAGTCTAACGTCAGCTGGGGTGTGAGGTAGATGCAGGGGCGGAAGAGCCCAAACAGGCAGGGCGAGGGCAGCGACTCTACGGTATACACCGGCAGTGGGCAGTCATCCAGGTCCAGAGAAGTTCTCCTGCGGCGCAGCTTTGCAGAAAAGCGCAGGTTGGAGCCCAGCAGCACCAGGGCGAGGATGACCGCGCCTGCACCCCACACCCCCAGCAGAAGCTGGGCGGGGGAGAGCCATACCAGGGAAAACACCGCCCGCTGTCCGTCGGCGGAGGGCTTTACCGTCCCGGTACTGTTGGCGGTGTGGACCTGTCCCTGGTCGTTAAGATACAGATTGGGGGCCTGGCCCGCCTCCACTTCCTCCATGGAGTAGGAGGAGGGCAGAATGGGGATGGTGGTCTGGGTGAGGGAGGTGGGCTCCGGAGTCAGGTCCGCCGCTGTGGGCAGGTTGGGCATGGGAATCTGGAAGGGTACCAGCAGCCGCAGCAGCACCACCCCCCACAAGGCGTACTTCACCCGGGGAGAGATGCGCCCGCCCAGCAGGCGGCGCAGAGCCAGCACCGCCAAAATGAGCACCGACGAGGTCACAAACCATTGCAGCAGGGTGTTCATTGCTTCTCCGCCTCCTTCAAAATGGCATACAGGGCGTCGATTTCCTCCTGACTGAGGGCTTTCTCACTGGCCATGGCGGATACCATCAGCCCTACACTGCCCTGGTATACCCGGTCCAGAAAGGAGCGGGTTTCCCGGCGCACCGCCTTATCCCGCTCCAGAGCGGGGGTGTAGTACTTGGTGCGGCCATGTACCTCCACCGTCACCAGACCCTTGTCCTCCATGCGCCGCAGGGTGGTGATGGTGGTGCTCTTGGCCCAGCCTACCTTTTGGTGCAGGGCGGTGACCAGCTCCATCACGGTGCTGGGACTGTGCTGCCACAGGCAGTCCATCACATACCACTCGCTGTGGGTGAGCGTCTGTTCCATGCCGTCGCCTCCTATACTGGTTTACTTTGTAGACCTATTATATCCTAGATGGTCTACAATGTCAACCAAAGGGGCAAAAAACCGGCGCGGGGAATCCCACGCCGGTAAAAGGAGGGGCGATCAGCCCCGGAAGATCATATCGCCGGAGATCTCACTCAGACTATGGACTCCGCACATGGCCATGGTGTCCTGGAGCTCGCCCTTGAGCTTGTCGGTAAGCACCTTCACGCCCTCGGCCTGGCCGCCGTAGACGGCGGTGACATAGGGCCGGGCCAGGATGCAGGCATCAGCGCCCAGAGCCAGAGCCTTGCACACATCCACGCCGGTACGGATGCCGCCGTCCACCAGCACCACCATCTGGCCCTTTACAGCCTGGGCGATGGCGGGCAGCACACTGGCGGTGGCAGGGACGCCGTCCTGAACGCGGCCGCCGTGGTTGGAGACCACGATGCCGGCGGCTCCCGCCTCCAGCGCCTTCTGAGCGCCCTTCACGGTCATAATGCCCTTGATGATAAAGGGCACCTTTACGTACTCAATGATTTCCCGCAGCTCGGCTACCGTCTTGGAGCCGGCGGGGGGATTGAGGCCCTTCAGGAAGGGCAGGCCTGCCGCGTCGATGTCCATAGCGAACACCTTGGCGCCGGAGGCCTTGGCGGCGTCCAGCTTGGCATACAGGGTGTCACGGTCCCAGGGCTTCACGGTGGGAATACCCTTGCCGCCGTTGGCGCCGATGGCGGCGGCGGCCGCAGTAAAGACCTCAGGGTTGGTGCCGTCGCCGGTGAAGGCGGCGATGCCGGCCTGGGCGCAGGCGGGAACCAGGATATTGTTGTACTCCAGATCGTTGTACTTATCTCCGTAATGGAGGTTTACCGCGCCCACCGGGCCGGCAAAGACGGGCAGGTCGTACTCCTGACCGAAAAAGTTGAATTTGGTGTCCACCGGACCGTTTTCACAGATGGTGTCCATGTTGAGGCAGATCTCCTGCCAGGCTTGGTAGTTGCGCACCGCCACGGTGCCGGTTCCCTTGGAGCCGGGGCCGGGCATAGTGCTGCCGCAGGCCTTGCCGTTGCACACCGGACAGGCCTTGCAATAGGGGCCGCTGCAGGTGCGGGCGGCGGCCAGAACTTCCTGATAGGTCACGAAAACCCCTCCTTTGTTTCTTCCCTCCGATTGTAAACCGGAGGGCGGGCTCCGTCAAGCGTTTCCGCGGTGTTCCTCCAGCCAGGAGAGCAGGTCGTCCAGCACCTCCGGGGCATTGAGTTCATGGAACATCTCGTGGCGGCCGCCGGGGTAGAGGCGGAGCGTCACGTCCCGGCACCCGGCCTGGCGGAACATCTCCACCACTTTTTTTACCCCCTTGCCCATGCCGCCCACCGGGTCCTGGTCGCCGGAGAAGAAGTAAACCGGGGTGCTGGGGGCCATACGGGCCAGGTTCTCCCTTTTGGCGATATACTGAAGGCCGCCCATCATGGCCTCAAACATGGACACGGTGGACTGATACTGGCAGTAGGGGTCGGCCAGGTAGGCATCCACCTGGGCCTCATCCCGGGAGATCCAGTCAGCACCGGTGCGGTTGGGGGCGAATTTCCGGTTGTAGGCCCCCAAAGATAGCTTGTCCACCAGGGGGCTGATGCCCCGGTGACCCAGGCGGCGGCGCTCCACCCCGGCCAGCCACCTGCCCAGGGCAACCAGGGGAGCGCTCTCCTGTCCGGTGCCGGACAGAATGACCCCGGTGAGGGTGCCGGGGTAGTTGATGAGGTAGGTGCGGGTGAGAAACGAGCCCATGGAGTGGCCCAGAAGGAAATAGGGCTGGTCCGGGTACTTCTCTCCCTGGAGCTTTCGCAGGGCGGCCACGTCACGGATCACCATGGACCAGCCGTCCTTCTCCCCGAAAAAGCCCTCCTCGCCCTGGCCGGCAGTCTTGCCGTGGCCCAGGTGGTCCTCGCCGCACACCAGATAGCCGTGCTCTGCCAGAAAAGCGGCAGCCCCCTCATAGCGGCCTATATGCTCCGCAACTCCGTGGACGATTTGCACCACGCCACGGAGCGGGCCCTGGGGGACCCACTCCTGGGCGTGGATGGTGTGGACGCCGTCGCTGGACGGATAGGTAAACTCCCGCAGCTGTGCCATGTTGCTACCCTCTTTCCGGCCCGAGGGCCTGTTTTCCTTAGTTTACCCCAGGGGAAGAAGGGTAGTCAAGGTGCGTCACATCTGCTCCAGCAGTGCGCGGATGCGCCCTGCCCGCAGCCGGGCGGCGTGCTCCAGCTCCCGGAACAGCTCCCGCAGACAGGGGTCGCCCGAAGTGCCTGCGGCGTAGTCGGACAGTTTGGCGGCCCGCTGCTGCTCCAGCAAAAAGAGACTGCGCAGCTGCCAGGGAGCGGCTCCGGACAGGGGAACGGCCTGAGAGGCGGGGGTGTAGCGCTCCCCGGTGATGAGGAAATAGGCCGCGCACAGCCGCCGGTGGTCCTGACCCAGGCTGGGTAGGAGACTGCTGAGCAGTCGGGCGGTGCGCCCGCCGCAGCGCCGTGCAGTGTTCTGATAGGCCCGGGAGAGGGCACAGGTGTCCTCCATCAGCTGTTCCAGACAGGGGGCGTAGCTCTCAGAATCCGGGCACAGGCAGGCAGGTGGAGAGGTCTGGGGGGGACAGGGCGAGACTGGGGGTGTGGGGATCTCCGGCGTGCCGGGAGAGTCGGGGGAGAAGGCGGGGACGGTGGGCTGGATGGGACTCAGGTCCTGGTCTGGCATGACTCTGCGCCACACCCGCTGGAAGGTGTCCTGGTCAAAGGGCTCCAGCGTGAGCCCAGGTGTTTTCTGCTTCATGGTTCTGCCTCCAAACATGTGGGATTTCTCCCCATCCTATGCCGTGGGAGGGAAAAGGGGAACGCAGCCTTGCCGGGCGGGCCGGTTTGTGCTACTATGGTGTCAATTTGAGCAAATTTCAGGAGGAAGTTTGATGGAACCCTTAGAAAAAATTCAGCCTATCTCCAGTGTGGTCAATCAGCCCCATCAGTTCTCCTATGAGAACGGGATCTACGTCACCAAAGTGGAGCCCGGCCGGGCGGAGGGCGTGCTGGAGGTGGGACCGGACAGCATCAACCCCCACGGCATGGTCCACGGCGGAGCGCTGGCTACTCTGGCGGACACAGTGGGGGGCAGCTGTGCCTGTGCCACCGGACGGCGCTGTGTCACCGCCAGCAGCAGTATGGAGTTTCTCCGTCCGGCCAGCGGCAAGCGCATCACCTGCATTGCCACCCCGAAAAAGGAGGGACGCACCCTGTCGGTCATCCAGGTGGAGTTGTACAACGATCAGGGCAAACTGGTGGTCACCGGCACATTTACCTTTTTCATGATGGAGAAAGTGCCCAAATAAACGGGGATTTAGGGGGAAAAACGGGAATCAGCCTTGACATTCCCCCTGGAGCATGGTAGGATACACCCAATCAAATAAAAGGGATAGAGGCGCGGTTCTCATGCGTACTCCGGGACAAGGCCAGGCAGCCGTTCCGGAGGAGAGGGTGAACCGCCGAAGGTCCCCACCGCCTGCCTGGGCGGCGGACCTGGGCCGCGGGATAAGATCCTGCGGACTGTCACTTTTGTGGAGCGCTATCCAGAGGTCCTCTTGCCGCGGTTTTCTGCGGAAAGGGGACATCCGGTTTTGCCATGGGCGCGCTTCGCGTTCATGGTTTTTTGTTGCGCAAGCGCACCGGGAGAGATGTCGTGTGTGTTGGTCGTCCCGGTGGAACTAATTTTTGGAGGGAAATGAGAACTATGAGAATGAACCGACGCTGGTTGGGCCGGATCGTGCTGGCGCTGATCCTGGTTCTGACCCTGATGAGCGTGGCCTTTGCCGCCGGAGAGGGCGGAAGCCGCCCCACCGTGGAGTGCTCTGCCTGCCAGGGCTACGGCATCTGCATGGAGTGCTACGGCACCGACCCCGCCTGCGCTGTCTGTGAAGGGACCAACGTATGCGCCACCTGCGGCGGCGAAGGTGTGGTCCCCGCGGCCAGCAACTTCTACGCTACCGCTTTTGCCCTGCTGCCCCCTGTCATCGCCATTGCCCTGGCTCTGATCACCAAGGAGGTTTACTCCTCCCTGTTTATCGGTATCCTGGTGGGCGGCTTGCTTTACTCCAACTTCTCCTTCGAGGGCACCGTCCTTCACGTCTTTGAGGACGGCATCGCCTCGGTGCTGTCTGACAGCTACAACGTGGGCATCCTGATCTTCCTGGTTATCCTGGGCTCCATGGTGTGCCTAATGAACAAGGCGGGCGGCTCCGCCGCCTTCGGCCGCTGGGCCTCCGAGAACATCAAGAGCCGTGTGGGCGCGCAGCTGGCTGCCATTCTGCTGGGTGTGCTCATCTTCATCGATGACTACTTCAACTGCCTCACCGTGGGTTCCGTGATGCGTCCCATCACCGACAAGCACAACGTCTCCCGCGTGAAGCTGGCCTACCTCATCGACGCCACCGCTGCCCCCGTGTGTATCATCGCCCCCATCAGCTCCTGGGCCGCCGCCGTCTCCGGCTTCGTGGAGGACGGCCAGGGCCTGGCTCTGTTCATCAAGGCCATCCCCTATAACTTCTACGCCCTGCTGACCATCGTGATGATGATTTCCATGGTGGTTATGAAGGTGGAGTTTGGCCCCATGCTCAAGTATGAGCGCAACGCCATCAAGACCGGCGACCTGTTCTCCGGTTCCAACCCCTATGCCGGCCTCATCGAGGAGGACGCCGACGACAGCAAGGGCAAGGTCATTGACCTGGTGCTGCCTATCATTGTGCTGGTGGTCTGCTGCGTGATCGGTATGATCTACTCCGGCGGCTTCTTCTCCGGCACTAACTTTGTGGACGCCTTCTCCAACTCCGACGCTTCCATTGGCCTGATGCTGGGTTCCGCCTTCGGCCTCATTTTCACCCTGATCTTCTACTCCATCCGCCGGGCTATGTCCTTCCGTGACATGATGGGCTGCATCCCCGAGGGCTTCAAGGCCATGGTGCCCGCCATCATGATCCTGACCTTTGCCTGGTCTCTGAAGGCCATGACTGACTCCCTTGGCGCTACCGCCTTCGTGGAGTATGTGGTCAATGAGTATGCCAAGGGCTTTGCTCTGTTCCTGCCCGCCATCGTGTTTGTCATCGGTTGCCTGCTGGCCTTTGCCACCGGCACCAGCTGGGGTACCTTCGGCATCCTGATCCCCATCACCCTGGCCATCTTCCCCCTGAACGACCCCATGGGTGTGGTCTGTGTGTCCGCCTGCATGGCCGGTGCTGTGTGCGGCGACCACTGCTCCCCCATCTCCGACACCACCATTATGGCCTCTGCCGGTGCGCAGTGTGACCACGTCAACCACGTGGCGACTCAGCTGCCCTATGCCACCGCCTGTGCCGCGATCTCCTGCTTCAGCTATGTGCTGGCCGGTCTGCTGATCCACTTCGGCGCTCCCGGTCTGCTGGCTCTGCCTGTGGGCGTTGTGCTGGTGCTGGGCTTCCTGTTCTTCATGCGTACCCACGGCGACGGTGTGGAGGACTAAGAAATATTCCATAGAATAAGGAAAGGCCCCATCCGAAAGGATGGGGCCTTTTGTTGGTTAATCGGGGATTTTCTCGGCGGCAGGGCCGCAGGGCTGGTGCTTCTTTTCCTCCTCCAGCTTCTTCTCACGCTCGGCCAGGCCCTGAAGCACCTGGATGGCGTAGTCGATAGCGGGGATGGCGCTGGCGGTGCAGTACTGCCGGACTTGCTTGAGTTCCTTGATGGCCTGATGAGCGGTCATAGAACACACTTCCTCTCCCAAATATCTCTAATCACATTGTAGCACGAAGGGGGAGCGGGGTGCAAGGGAAAACCGGCCGGGCCCCTTAAAACTCTTTGTGTTCCAGGATGCGGCAGGAGATGAGATAGGACACCCCCATCCCCGGCAGAGGCAGGAGGGGAAGCAGAAGAACAAATGCGATGGCGGTAGATTCAGGGATCTGTTCCAGGAAAGAGAGTCCATCCAGCGGCCCAAGTTTAGAGGCTCCCACCAGAAGAACGATGGGCAGGAAGATGACCAGGTAGAAGTAGGGACGGGCGCGCTCCGGTCCCAGCTTATAGGTCAGGGGAAGTAAGATGTCGCAGTAGAGAAGGCCCAGGCCCAGAGAGACCATGATCGTCATGCAGTTTTCCACCAGCTTGGAGTCATGAAAAGCCAGGGACAAGATCAGGCAGGTCACCAGGCCGAACAGGGCGGCAAACAGGGTGAGGATCAGAGCGAAGAGATAGCGGGCACCCGCCACAGCCCGGCGGCTCAGAGGCAGAGAGAAGGCGTACCGGTCCCACTTGGACAGCTCATCATAGGAGAAGGCGCTCAGGGGCAGCATCATAATGATGATCTGCACCATGGCGGTGATGAATGAGATCGGAAAAATCCCTAAGGCCGCCATGACAAAATAGAACAGCAGAAACAGAATGTAAGTTTTGATGGATTTCCGCATGACCAGAAAATCCTTGACGATGAGGCCGGTCATACTGACTCCCCCTTTCCAATGAAGAGCATGATGTCCTCCAGGGAGATGGGCTCCACCATCAGCTGGGGGTATTTTTTACGGAAGGCGGCCCGGTCACTCACCAGAGCCTCGCAGCCGTAGGAGCCCTTCCGCACCCGTACCAGGTCCTTGGAATCAACGGTCAGCAGGTCGGCGGCGGTACAGCCCAGGCGGCCGTAGCTGTCCTGAATCACGTCTTTGGCCTCCGAGAGGACTACCTTCCCCTGGTGGAGATAGGTGATATAGTCGGCAACCTTCTCCAGGTCACTGGTGATGTGGCTGGAGATGAGAATGGAGTGCTCCTCGTCCTGGATAAAGTTCAGAAACTCATCCAGGATCTCGTCCCGCACCACCGGGTCCAGTCCGGCGGTGGCCTCGTCCAGAATCAGCAGCTTGGGGTGGTGGGCCAGTGCGGCGGCCAGGGATAGCTTCATCTTCATGCCCCGGGAGAACTCTTTGACATATTTGCACTCAGGCAGCTGAAACTTTTTCAGGCAGGAGGCAAAGAGCGCTTTATCCCAATTCTCATAGACCCGGGAGAGAATGGTGTGGATGTCTGTGGGGCGCAGGGTGTCGTGGAAGTAGCACTCGTCCAGCACCACGCCCACCTCCGCCTTGGCCTGCTGCTCCTGGGCGATGTTGTCATAGCCCATAAGAGTGATGGTGCCTGCGTCCCGGCGGATCAGATTCAGGATGCACTTGATGGTGGTGGTTTTACCCGCGCCGTTTTCTCCGATGAGGCCCATGATGGACCCGCCGGGGAGCTTCAGATCGATGTGGTCCAGGGCAAAGTCGCCGTAGGACTTGCAAAGGCCGGATATTTTAATACTGTTTGTCATAATCATTCACCTTGATACAATATGTTGAGCATTTCCGTAAGCTCTTCCAGGGTGAAGCCGCCCTTTCGGGCCTCGTCCACAGCCAGGGAGAGAAACTCCTCCACCCGGCGCAGCTGGGCTTCCCGCAGCAGTTCCCGGTTTTGGGGGGCCACAAAGCAGCCTTTTCCCGGGATGTTCTGTAAGAACCCCTCCCGTTCCAGCTCCTCATAGGCCCGCTTGGTGGTGATGACCGAGATGTGCAGCTCCTTGGCCAGCAGACGCATGGAGGGCAGAGCGTCCCCTTCCGCCAGCGTGCCGGACAGGATCTGACTTTTCACTTGGTCCGAGATTTGTTCGTAGATGGGTTTTCCACTGGAGTTGCTGAGAATGATATCCATTTGGCGCACCATATAAACCGCCCGCCCCTGTCTGCCCTGCGCATGGGTCGGACGGAGTTTGCGGCCTTCCTTCCGTTATAGCGTATATATACTATATGCACAGTATATATGCCATATACACAGCTGTCAAGGGGGGAAGGCAAAAAAATTCCGCCCCGGTCCGGAAGAATGGACGGGCGGCTTTACAGTCTGGAAACTGCGTGCTATAATATCCGCTGCTTGGCCGGAAAACCGGCAAAATGTGTGAGAAATGGGAGAGAAAATAGACCATGAGAGTGGAAAATGATCTGAGAAACGATCCAATCCGCCCGCTGGTGCTGCGTATTGCCATTCCCAGCATGCTGGCCCAGTTTGTCAGCGTGCTGTACAGCGTGGTGGACCGAATCTACATCGGAAACATCCCGGAGGTGGGCAGTCTCGCTCTGGCGGGCGCAGGGGTGTGCGGACCCATTGTGACCATGCTGGGGTCGGTAGCCTTCTGGGTGGGTGTAGGAGGCTCACCCTTGGTGAGCATCCGCCTGGGCGAAGGGCGGCGGGAGCAGGCCAAACAGATTGTGGCCAACGCCTTTTTGCTGCTGATCGTCATGTCCCTGGCGCTGATGGGGGTGGCTTACGCCACTCGCCGGCCCGCCTTGATGCTGTTCGGCGCCAGCCCTGAGACTCTGCCCTATGCCATGGAGTACTACTCCTGGTATCTGACGGGTACCGTCTTTGCACTGCTGTCCACGGGCATGAACCAGTTTGTCATCTGCCAGGGCTTTGCCCAAAAGGGAATGCAGTCGGTAATTTTGGGCGCGGTGATGAACATCGTGCTGGACCCGCTGTTTATCTTCGGGCTGAAGATGGGAGTCAAGGGAGCGGCGATCGCCACCGTGCTCAGCCAGCTGTGCAGCTGTCTGTTTGTGCTCCACTTCCTGTTTGGACCGGCACCCCAGGTGGGGATCTCCTTTGGCGGTTACCGTCCATGGCTGATGGGCCGCATTTTGCTTACCGGTTTGACGCCCTTCCTGATCATTGCGGTGGATAACCTGATGATCATTGTCCTCAACGCCCTGCTCCAGCGCTACGGCGGAGAGAGCCAGGGCGATCTGCTGGTGGCAGCGGCCACCATTTCCCAGAGCTTCATGCTGGTGGTCACCATGCCTCTGGGCGGCATGACAGGAGGGACTGCCTCCATTCTGGGCTACAACCTGGGAGCGGGACAGCCCAAGCGTATCCTGGAGGCCCAGAAGTACATCCTGATCATCGCGGTGGCGTACACCGGGGTGCTGTGCCTGGTGGGGCAGCTGTTTGCCGCCCCCTTTACCCGCATCTTCACCCCCGATGTACAGGTGTCCGCCCTGGCGGTCACCGCCATCCGCATCACCTCCATGGGCATTGTGCCCCTGGGTGTGCAGTATGTGATCGTGGACGGGCTGACCGGGATGGGCATGATGCGCTACTCCCTGCCCCTGTCTGCCTTCCGTAAGCTGGTGTATTTTGTGGCCATCTTTATCCTTCCTGCCGCCTTTGGGGCTATGGCGATCTTCTTTGCCGAGCCCATCTCCGACCTGATCCCGCCGGTGGTGACGGTGCTGTTTTATTGGCGGAAGATCCCCTGGCTCAAGCGGCAGGCGCTGCTCCACGGACAGCCGGAAAAGACCACTCAGGCCTGAGGCAGTGCGGTATGCAGGGCCTTGGCGATCTGGTCGGGGCAGGAGGTGGGTTTGCCGCCGCAGCGAATACCCTCCATGCGGGCGATGGCGTCTTCCACCTTCATGCCCTCAATCAGACGGGAGATGCCCTGAAGATTGCCGTCACACCCGCCGATGATCTGCACGGACTGAATGATGCCGTCCTCCACCTTGATGGAGAAGAAACGGGAACAAACCCCGCGGGGGGTATACTCAATAGTCATACATATCGCTCCTTTTGTATCAATGGGAATGGAAAAAGCGGCCCGGCTGACTGGGCCGCTTTTCGTCTTATTATAGCAAATGGAGACAGAAAAATCCAGAAGGGCAAAAAAAGACGGACCATAGAGATACAGCTCAAAGGTCCGTCTGGAGGGGATACTATCATGATTCTGCTCATTTCTACTACATAGGATACGGGGGTTGGGATATACTTATGGGTAAGCGCCGGCGTTTTCGATCAGCCTTCCCGGCGCTGAAGCTGAAGGCGGTCGGCAATCATGGCAATAAATTCCGAGTTGGTAGGTTTGCCTTTTACGTTTGAAACAGTGTAGCCGAAGTATTTTTGCAGGGTTTCCAGGTCGCCCCGGTCCCAGGCCACTTCGATGGCATGGCGTATGGCACGCTCCACCCGGGAGGCGGTGGTGCCAAAGCGCTTGGCCACTTCCGGATAGAGGACCTTGGTCACCGCGTTAATGACGTCCATATCCTCCACCGCCAGGATGATGGCCTCCCGGAGATACTGGTAGCCCTTGATGTGAGCGGGTACGCCCACCTCGTGGATAATGGAGGTGACCATGGCCTCCAAGGAGCGGGCTGACTCCTGTGAATTACTAGGGACCGCGGCAAAAGCCGCTAGCTGGCGGATGCGCTGACATACGGCGTTGGGCCGGCAGGGCTTGGACATGTAGTGATCGGCCCCCAGAGAAGCGGCCAGGTCAGCCATTCCGCCCCGGGCATAGCTGGACAGGATCAGGATCTTGGGACGGTAGTCCAGCTCCATCTGAGACAGCCGTTCCAGCACCTCAATACCGTCGATGCCGCCCAGGACGATCTCCATCACCACTACGTCAGGGCGCAGTGTCTTCAGTTGGTCCAGCAGGACCAGTCCGTCCCCGGTCTCTCCCACCACCTGTAGGTCCGGTTCGGCCTGGAGCATCTCGATAAATTGATGCCGGTACTCCTCGTTGGCGTCCGCTACCAACAGTGATACGGTTGCTTCCATGAATGTAAACTCCCTTCTTTGCAAGGCTTGCATTCTGACCGTTACACACACTGAAACGGTCAAATAAAATGTACCATAATCAGACAGTATGCGCAAGATATTTTTACCAAAAAATGGCAAACAAAAGTTCGGCATCTTTCGACAAAGTTCGACGTTTGAAGGAAAAACCGGCAGAAAGAGAACCAAAATACCGCCCCGGATCGGGGCGTTTCCCATCCGGGGCGGCTGTGCTTTTTTAAATCTGTCAGGCGGCTTTTGCGCTGCTTTGGGCGGTTTTTACCATATTTTCTGCCAAAATTCCGTAGCCCCGGGAGGGCTCATTGATGAGAACGTGGGTGACCGCGCCCACAAGCCGCCCGTCCTGGAGAATAGGACTTCCAGACATTCCCTGGACAATTCCTCCGGTCGTTTCCAGCAGGCGGGGATCGGTGACCTGGATCATGAGGTTGCGGGTGTCACCGCTGCTCTCTGGATAGAGGGTCAGAATCTCGATCTCATACTCCTCCACCTGGTCGCCGGCAATATTGGAGAGAATGGTGGCCTTGCCGGTGTGCACCTGGTCCCGGGAGGCGATCTCCACGCCCTGGCCGTTTTGCACCAGCGCCTTGTCATCCAGGGTGCCGAAGATACCCTGCTGGGTGTTGGCGTACAGGGTACCCAGGTCATGCTGGAGATCAAACACGCCGTGCAGCTCTCCCGGCTCACCGCTTAACCCCTTCTTGACGTCAGACACCGTGGCCTTCATGATGCTCCCGGTTTCCAGGGGCATGAGGATGGCCGTGTCCACATCGCTGATCCCGTGGCCCAGAGCGGCAAACACGCCGGACTGGGGATCATAGAAGGTAAGAGTGCCGATGCCCGCCATGGAGTCCCGCAGCCAGACCCCCAGTTGATAGTCGCCGTCCTGGTTTTGGACCGGTTGGACGCTGAGCTGGAGAGACTGATTCTCCCGCTGGACCTGGAGGGTGAGAGGCTGCCCCTGCTGCTGGGCCAGCAGGGCCTGGACGCCCTCAATGGTGTTGACCTCCTGGCCGTTGATGTGGGTGATTACATCGCCTGCCCGCAGACCGCCGGTCCGTCCGGGGGACACAGTACCGCCGGAGGACTCCACATCGGACAAGCCGGTAACCACCACACCGTCAGAAAAGAGCTTAATACCCACCGCCCGGCCCAGGGGAATGACCGTGTCGCCGATCTCCACCGAGCCGGCGCAGGCGGCGGCGTCCCAGGCCGGGGCGGCCAGAGCCCGGTCCCCCGACAGGGTCAGTACCAGCAGCAGACAGACTGCCGCCGTCCACACACCGCCGCCCAGACGCCGGTGTCCGGGCGTTTGTTTTGATTTTTCCTGCAAAATTTCACCCCCATGTCAATTTTGCGCGGCATCTTCGCCGCCTTAGACAGTATGGACGGTTTTTTTCCGGCGCAAACAGGACGGAGATTCCAAGGCTGCCAAGGCAGATTTTTCAAACGCAAAGCCGGCGGGGAATTGTGGATTTTTCCGGGGAAGTCTTTGCCTTTTCGGGAAAAAATACAAAAAAAGCCTGCCGCGGCGGACGCGGCAGGCAGAAACAAGATTTATTTTTTGAACAGACGGCTCAGCAGACCCTTCTTGCGCTTGGCAGGCCGGGCAGCGGGCTCCTGGTAGGTGGTGCCCATACCCTCCTCCAGGAACACATCCTGGCTGGAGCAGGGAGCGGCGCCGGTCTTGCGGGGACTCCACTGTCCGTCGGGGCCAAGCTGGCGGGCCTTGACGTTGTCGGACACCAGCACGTCGCAGATATGGAAGATGGAGCGGCGCACCTGGGGGTCCAGCACGGGGCAGGCCACCTCCACCCGGCGCTCCGTGTTCCGGGTCATAAAGTCGGCAGAGGAGATGAACAGATCGGCGTTGTCTCCCCGGCCAAACCGGTAGATGCGGGTGTGCTCCAGATAGCGGCCCACAATGGAGAAGATGGTGATGTGGTCGGTGAGTCCGGGAATGCCGGGACGGATGCAGCAGATGCCCCGCACGTTCATGACTACCTCCACCCCGGCCTGAGAAGCCTGGGCCAGCTTGTCGATGAGCTTGCGGTCGGTGATGGAATTGAGTTTCAGGAAGATGTAGCCCTCGGGACCCTTTTTGATCTCCCGGTCCATGAGCTCCATCACCTTGTCCCGCAGCTGGAAGGGGGAAACCAGCAGCTGCTTGTAGTCACCGTTCAGGTTGGCGATGGCCATGTTCCGGAAGAGCACGGCCGCGTCCTCGCCCAGCTCGGGCCGGGCGGTCATCAGGCACAGGTCGGTGTACTGCTTGGCGGTCTTTTCGTTGTAGTTGCCGGTACCCACCTGGGTGATGTACTGGATCTTTCCACGCTCCCGGCGGGTAATGAGGCAGATCTTGGAGTGGACCTTGAACCCCTCTGTGCCGTAGAGGATGGTGCAGCCCGCCTCCTCCATGCGCTCGGCCCACTGGATGTTGTTCTGCTCGTCAAAGCGGGCGCGCAGCTCCATGAGGACGGTGACCTCCTTGCCGTTTTCGGCGGCGGCGCACAGGTACTCGGCCAGCTTGGCCTTGGAGGCCAGACGGTAGATGGTGATCTTGATGGAGATCACGTTGGGGTCGGAGGACGCCTCACGCACCAGATGGAGGAAGGGGTCCATAGACTCGAAGGGGTAGAACAGCAGGGCGTCGTGGCGCAGAATCTGGGGCAGGATCTTCTCGTCGGGCCGCAGACAGGCGGGGAAGCGGGGAGTGTAGGGAGGGTAGCACAGGGCGGATTTGCTCTCCGGGGGCAGCAGCCCCTCCAAAGAGAAGACGTAGTTCATGCGCAGGGGGCATTTGGAGAAAAAGACCTGCTCCCGGGTGAGTTTGAGCTTGCTGCACAAAAATTCAATGGCCTTCTCGTCCCGGGTGCTGCTCTGGATCTCCAGACGCACCGGAGCCAGACGGTTGCGCTTTTTCACAATCTTGCGCATGTGCTGACGGTAGTCCTCGTCCACGTCATAGGCCTCGTCCTCAGGGCTGATGTCGGCGTTGCGGGTGACGGAGCAGACCGCCTTGCCCTGGACGCTGAAGGTGGGGAAGAGCTTTTTGGCGTACTCCAGCAGTACGTCCTCGGTGAGGATGTACCGCACCCCACGCTCCCGCAGAACAAAATAGGGGGGCAGGCTCTGGGGGATGGGAATGAGACCCAGGGCCTCCTGATCATCGCTTTGCAGCCGCAGCACGATGTTAAGTACCTTATTGGACAGGTGGGGGAAGGGGTGGCGGGAATCCACCACCTGGGGAGAGAGGATGGGCTGCAGCTCGTCCCGGAACCAGTTTTCCACCTGCTTGCGCTCCTTGGTGTCCATCTCGTCCATGGTCATACGGCAGATGTTGCAGGTGCGCAGCCGCTTTTCCAGCTGATCCACTACTTTGTCCCGCATTTTGTACAGGGGGGTGACCGCCTGGTAGATGGCGGAGAGCTGCTGGTCGGGAGTCTGACCGGTACGGGCGTCAAAGTGGGGCTCCTTCACCAGGGTCAGGTCGCACAGAGAGCCTACCCGGATCATAAAGAACTCGTCCAGGTTGCTGGTAAAGATGGCGGCAAATTTCAGCCGCTCCATAAGAGGCACGCTCTCGTCCTTGGCCTCCTCCAGCACACGTTCGTTAAACCGCAGCCAGGACAGTTCACGGTCCTGGGTATAGCGGGTATCCACGATTTTCGGCATACAGTGATCCCTCTTTCTTTCGATCCACACACGTGCCGTTCCCAGTGGAGGGCACGGTATCCATATTCCATTTCAGTATACCACAGCCAGGTTAAAAAGTTGAGGGCGATTTTGTTAAATGGAAGAAAAATCCGCGGATGCCGGAGCGTGTCCGGCATCCGCGGAAGACAGGTAAAAACTCAGCGCTCGCACTTCCAGAAGGCCACCGAGTAGGGGGGCAGCTCGCTGCCGCCGCCGAAGTCGTGGTCCTTGCCGGTGATGAGATCCACCGCCCGGCCGCAGTTTGCGTTGAAGTGGGCCACATAGGGCTGGGAGTCGGCGTTGATGGCCACCAGTACCCGCTCTTTGTCGGTCTGACGCTGGAAGATGGTCTGGCGGTTGGTGAGTACCACGTCCTGGAAGTCGCCATGGCACAGGGCGTCGCTCTCCCGGTGGGCCTTGGCCATGGCGGCGATGAGGTCGGTGAGCTCGTTCCACTCGGGCGCCTCAAAGCAGGGGCGCAGCTCGTCGTCGCTGCCGGGCCGTTTCTCTCCCTTGGCGCCCCATTCGCTGCCGTAATACAGGCAGGGGATGCCGGGCATACCGAACATCAGTCCGTAAATGAGGGGCAGATGGCGGGGCTCCTGCAGGATGCTGGCCACCCGGGTCACGTCGTGGTTATCGCAGAAGCACAGCAGATGCTTGCCCTTGTAGAGGGTCCAGTTTTCCGGGCCAAACTGGCGCTTCAAGCTGTGGACGATCTCAAAGAGGTTCATAGAGTTGAGGCTGGAGTAGAGGCCCTTGTAGCACTCATAGTTGGTGCAGCTGTGGAGCATCTGGTCGTTGACCCACTGGTTGTAGTCCCCATGAAGGGTCTCACCCACCAGGAAAAATTCCGGTTTCAGTCCGTTGGTAAACTGGCGCAGACGGCGCAGAAAGTCGTGGTCCAGGCAGTAGGCCACGTCCAGGCGCAGGCCGTCGATGTCGTATTCCTCCACCCAGGAGCGCACGCAGTCCAGCAGATAGTCCACCACGGCGGGGTTGCGGAGATTGAGCTTTACCAGCTCAAAGTGGCCCTCCCAGCCCTCATACCAGAAACCGTCGTTGTAGTTGGAGTTGCCGTCAAAGTGGATGTGGAACCAGTCCTTGTAGGGGGAGTCCCACTTCTTCTCCTGCACGTCCTTAAAGGCCCAGAAGCCGCGGCCCACGTGGTTGAACACGCCGTCCAGCACCACCCGGATGCCATGGGCGTGAAGGGTCTCACACACCTTGGCGAAGTCCTCGTTGGTGCCCAGGCGGCAGTCGATCTTCCGGTAGTCCCGGGTGTCGTAGCCGTGGCGGTCACTTTCAAAAATGGGGGAGAGGTATACCGCATCTGCCCCCAGCTTTTGGATATGGTCCGCCCAATCGGCGATTTTGCCGATGCGGTTGACGGTGACGCCGTCATTCTCCTTTGGGGCTCCGCAGAAGCCCAGGGGGTAGATCTGGTAAAACACACTATTTTCCGCCCACATAAACATCTTCCTTTCTTTCCAGGGGAAATAAACTATACCCATTTTAGCACAAGACGCCCCCGGTGAAAAGGGAGAATTTTTGTTGGTTCTGCACAGAACAAAATCAAAGACCAAAGAAAAAGCAGATGAGACCATAGATCACGCTGGCACTGATCCCGAATACCAGCACCGGTCCAGCCACTACAAAGAGCTTGGCGGCGGTGCCGGTGATATAGCCCTCACTCTTAAATTCCAGGGCGGGAGAGACCATGGCGTTGGCAAAGCCGGTGATGGGGACCAGGGTGCCAGCCCCTGCGTGCTTGGCCAGCTTGTCAAAAAGACCCAGGCCGGTGAGCAGGGCGGAGAGGAAGATGAGGGTCACCGATACGGCGGTGCCTGCGTCGTCCCCGGAAAGCCCCAGCCTCTCATACAGATTGCGCAGCACCTGCCCCAGGGTGCAGATGGCGCCCCCCACAAAGAAAGCCCACAGCATATCCCGCACCAGGGGAGAGGGACGGGCGTGAGCCTGAATAAGCTGATTGTATTCCTGCTTGCTGATGTCCAAGGATGACCGCCTCCTTTTTTGCCAGCATGCCCGAAAACCGGAAGAAATATGCGGTTTGTCCTCTTTTTCTCAGAAGGGGGACGTGCTATAATGACCACGAAAACCATACGGGAATCCGGCATAGACGAGGAGGAGACGGTCATGGCGTTGGATACAGAGAAATTGTTGGAGCAGGCGTCCCAGGCGGTGCGGGAGGCGGGAGAGCTTTTTGCTCGGCGGGATATGGCGGGACATATCCGTCAGAAGGGAGCCACCGACTTTGTCACCCAGGTGGACCTGGAGGTGCAGACCATGCTGCAGAAGCGGCTGGCGGAGATCGCCCCGGAGGTGCAGTTCATGGGAGAGGAGAAGGACAACTCCCAGGTGGATCTGTCCGGTGCGGTGTGGATTCTGGACCCGGTGGATGGCACCACCAACCTGATCCACGGCTACTGCCACAGTGCGGTCTCTCTGGCCCTGGCCGAGGGGGGCGAAGTGACCATGGCCCTCATCCACGACCCCTACGCCGGGGAACTGTTCACCGCCCGAAAGGGACACGGAGCCTTCTGCAACGGACAGCCCATCCACGTCAGCGGGGCTCAGCACCTCAGTGACAGCTTGGTGGACGTGGGCACCAACCCCGGCGAGCGGCACCTGGCCGACCGCACCTTTGCCTGGATGCGGGCCATCTATGACGCCAGCCACGACGTGCGGCGCATCGGCGCGGCCTCCATCTGCCTGTGCTATGTGGCGGCGGGGCGGATCGACGGCTATGTGGAGGGTGGCCTGAAACCCTGGGACTTTGGAGCGGGGATGCTCCTGGTCCGGGAGGCGGGAGGCATGATCACCACCGCGGAGGGCACACCCCTCACTCTGGACGGCCCCAGCAGCGTGATGGCGGCCAACGGCCACATTGGCCCCGAGCTGCTGGAACTCATCAACCAATAAGAAAAAGGGATCTGCCCGGGGCAGATCCCTTTTTTATCCCTTTTGATCTTGCAGCATGGCCTCCACCTCGTGGCGGGGACAGCGCCAGTCCCCCTCACCCCGGCGGTAGTAGGTGCCGGCGTAGGGGTCGCCGCCGATGTAGACGGGGCGGTATTTCTGCTCTGCACGGGGGACAAAGATAGCTACGATGTCGTTTTTCCCGCTGCGGAAGATCTGCACGTCCTCCGGCTGGAGGATGTTGGCGTTGACCACGGTGGGGTCGTTTACCATGTCCCAGAACTCATCCACCAGCTCCTGAGGGTCAAAGAGGGGGACGGAGTAGAGAGATTTGTCCGCCCCTTCCGCCACACCCAGCAGAATGACACCCCCCAGGGTGTTGGCAAAGGCGGAGTAGGTCTCCCACAGGCTGTGGGGCAGGCCGCCCTGGGCACGCTTGGCCTCGATGCGGTTGTCCTCCTGGTACTCCTCCAAAAAGTCCAGCTCATCCAGCACAGAAATCGCCCCCTTTTTCTCCAGTATACTCGGAAGAAAAAGGGGGCGCAAGGCGTTACTGCCAATTTTTTTGGGCAAAATCCAGGGCGTTTTTCCAAAAGAGTTTTTCCACCAGAGAATGGCTCAGACCGCGGTCCAGAAGGTACTCCCCCAGGACGGGCACCTTGCGGCAGTCGTCCAGACAGGGGGGCAGGTCAGCCCCATCAAAGTCGGAGCCCAGAGCCAGACAGTTCTCGGCTCCTAATTCCAGGAAGTGGCAGATGTGGCGGTACAAATCGTCAAAATCTGCGTTATTTTCATCGGAGCGTAAAAATGGGCTGTAATAATTAAGACCAATGATACAGTTTCGTATCACCATCTCCCGGATTTGCCAATCCTCCAGGTTGCGACGGTGGGCACAGACGGCGCGGGCGTTGGAGTGGGAGGCGGCGAACGGTTTTTGAGCTGCCTCCAGTACGTCCCGGAATCCAGCATCGTTGAGGTGGGACACGTCCACCACAATGCCCGCCTCCTCCAGCGCCCGGACCGCCTCCTTGCCCAGAGGGGTGAGGCCGTGGTCGGTCTCGTGGCCGGAGCCCAGGGCGTTCTCTCCGTTCCAGGAGAGGGTCACCATCCGCACCCCGTCCCGGCGGAGCTCCTCCACGTGCTCCAGCCCAGCCCCCAGCAGGGAGCCGTTTTCCACCGTCAGCACCAGGGCGGTTTTCTTTTGCTCCCAGGCGGCGGTCACGTCATCCTCGGTCGTGCAGGCAGAGGCCTGACAGGCGCGGTCCAGAAGCTGCCGCTGGAAGCTGCGGCGGTGATAGCGGTAGTAGCCCAGAGCCTCCTGGGGCGTGAGACCGTCGGGGACAAAGACGGCGCAGCACTGACACCAGGGGATGGTCTGGACTTTCGACAGGGCAAAGGCGGAGCAGGGATCGTCCAGGGTGTCCTGGCAGCGCAGAGGGCTCATAAAGGCGGTGAGGGTATCGCAGTGGAGATCAAAGACGGGCATAGCGGATTCTCCTTTCCGGTTTTCCACATTCTATGGCTCCGGTGTGGAAGGTTATCCCTCGCCGGGCTTTTTCATGGTGAGGCTGATACGCTTTTTCCCCTCGTCCACCGACAAAACCCACACCGTTACCACATCCCCTACGGACAAAAGCTCGCTGGGGTGCTTCACCCGCCGGGGCAGCTTGCTGATGTGGACCAGGCCGTCCTGGTGCACGCCGATGTCCACGAATACGCCAAAGTCGATGACGTTGCGCACCGTGCCCTGGAGCTCCATGCCGGGTTTCAGGTCCTTGGCTTCCATCACATCGGTGCGGAGGATGGGGGGAGGCAGGTCGTCACGGGGGTCCCGGCCAGGCTTCATCAGCTCCTTGATGATGTCGGCCAGGGTGGGCACACCCGCCCCGCAGATCTCCGACAGGTTCTCCAGACCTTTCTGCTCGGCCCGCTGCTTCAGCTCGCCGATGGCCCCCTTGCTCACGTCCTGCAGGGTGTAGCCGCAGGCGGTCAGCAGCTTCTCGGCGGCGGCGTAGCTCTCCGGGTGGACCCCGGTGTGATCCAACACGCTCTTGCTCTCGGGCACCCGCAGAAAGCCGGCGCACTGCTCAAAGGCCTTGGGGCCCAGCTTGGGCACCTTCAAAAGCTGCTTGCGGGTGGTAAAGGCGCCGTTTTCCTCCCGGTATTTCACCACGTTCTTTGCTGTGGTGGCGGTGAGACCGGACACCCGCTGCAGGAGGGAGGGAGAGGCGGTGTTGGCGTCCACACCCACCGCGTTGACGCAGTCCTCCACCACCCCGTCCAGGGCCTCGCCCAGCTGGGCCTGGGGCATGTCGTGCTGGTACTGGCCCACGCCGATGGCCTTGGGGTCAATCTTTACCAGCTCGGCCAGGGGGTCCTGGAGCCGCCGGGCGATGGATACAGCGCTGCGGAGGTTTACGTCAAACTGGGGGAACTCCTCAGCGGCCAGCTTACTGGCGGAATAGACGCTGGCTCCCGCCTCGCTGACGATCATATAGGACACGCCGCCCCCCAGCTTCTGGATCAGCTCCACCGTCATCTTCTCGGTCTCCCGGCTGGCGGTGCCGTTGCCGATGGCGATGTGCTCCACGTGGTGCTTCTTCACCAGAGCGGACAGCTTCTGGATGGCCTCCTGCTTCTGCCGCTCTCCATAGGTGAGGTAGACCACCGCCGTATCCAGCACCTTGCCCGTGCCGTCTACCACAGCGACTTTACATCCCATGCGGTAGCCCGGGTCCAGACCCATGGTCACCTTGCCCTTGACCGGGGGCTGCATGAGCAGGGGCTTGAGGTTCAGGGCAAACATGTGGATGGCCCCCTCGTTGGCCTGGTCGGTGAGGTGGCTGCGGATCTCACGCTCCAGAGAGGGCTCAATGAGACGGTCGTAGGCGTCGTCGGCCGCGGCGCGGACAAAGGCCATGGAGGGCGCGCCGGGGACCAGCACCGCGCGGCGTACCGCCACGTGGGCGGTCTCCGCGTCCAGCTCCACCGAGACCTTCAAAATGTCCTCCCGCTCGCCCCGGTTGATGGCCAGCACCTGATAGCCCTGGATGCGGCTGACCGGGCACTTGAAGTCATAGTAGAGACGATACACCGTGTCCTCCGGCTCCTTATCCGCCGCCTTGGACACCACCACACCCCGGCGCAGGAACAGCGAGCGCAGCTCCTTGCGGATGGCGGCGTCGTCAGAAATTTCCTCCGCGATGATATCGCTGGCTCCCTGGAGGGAGGCCTCAATGCTGTCTACCCCTTTCTCGGGGTCGATGAAACCGGAAGCCGCCTCCTCGGGGGCGGGACAGTCCCGGCCTTGGGCGAAGAGCAGTTGGGCCAGGGGAGCTAACCCCTTTTCCTGGGCGATGGTGGCACGGGTGCGCCGCTTCTGCTTGTAGGGACGGTACAGGTCCTCCGCCTCAGCCAGGGTTTTGGCGGCGTCAATGGCGGCGGAGAGCTCGTCGGTGAGCTTGCCCTGATTTTCAATAGAGGTTTTGATCTCGCCCTTGCGCTGCTCCAGATTGCGCAGGTACTGAAGCCGCTCGGCCAGCTGACGCAGCAGCTGGTCGTCCATGGAGCCGTGGAGCTCCTTACGGTAGCGGGCGATGAAGGGAATGGTGGCTCCCTCGTCAATGAGGGTGACCACGTTTTCCACCTGCTGGGCAGGACGGCCCAGTTCGGCGGAGAGAGTTTCGATGATCTGATCCATGGAGAAACGCTCCTTTTTATCCGATTACTCATAAGTGTAGCGAAAGCGGGAAAGAAAGTCCAGAAAAAATTGAGACGCAGCCAGGGCGGACGTGGTATAATAAAAATAATAAACAGGAGAGGGGGAGAACTATGCGGGAGCTGAGCCAGATCGACCAAGAGCTCAGACAGGTGCGGCGGGACCTGGACCGGGCGGGAAAGTTGGATGCCATGCTGGCCGACCTGGGGAAGCAGCATCTCCAGCAGCGCAAAAAGGCAGCAGAGGCCTTTGAGCGGTTGAACCGGGCAGAGGAGAAGGAGGCCTTTTTGGCCTCTGGCCGGGAGGCAGAGCACGAGACCGGAAAGCTTCGCCGGGACAAACAGGAGGTGGCCCAGGCCCGGGCGCGGTATGAGGAAGCCGAGTGGGACCTGCGGGACTTGGAGGACCGCCTGTGGGACGTGAAGGAGGAACGGGCCAAACTGGAGCAGCAGGAGAGCCGGTATCAGGCCCTTTTGAAGGAAAAAGAGCAGTATTTGTGCTGCACCGGCAGCAGCCAGGTTCCGCGGTTGGTGGAGATCGCCCGGGAGATGGGGACGGCGGACCGCCTGATCCGGGAGGAGCAGGAGGCGCTCCAGGCGGGAGAAGAAGCCCAGGCGCGGCTGAAGGAGCTGGCCGGTGCGCTGGAGCAGGCCAAAGGCCGGGGCTGGGATATGCCGGGAGGGTATATCAGCATGCAGACGGTCCAGGCCTATGCCCGGGACACCCGGAGCGCGCTGAGCCGTCTGCGCACCGAACTGGCCGGACTGACCCCCAAAGATGTGCCTCTTGTGGACCTGGAGGGGTATTCTGCCTTTGCCGACTGTTTTCTGGAGCAATTGTTTTCCGATCTGTTTGAGCCGGAAGGAGAAAAACAGACCCGGGAAGGGGTAACCAATACCCTGTGCGAAGTGGAGGCTCTGGTGGACGGACTGCGCCGGGAATTGGAGGGACAAAAAAATACAAAGCAGTCCCTCCAGCAGGAGCGGGAGAAGCTGCTGGCCGGAATATAGAGGAGGAAGGAACCATGAAGGACTATCAAGAGCAGCTGGAGACCTTGCAGAAATGGATCGACGAGAGCAAGAACATCGTCTTTTTCGGCGGTGCGGGTGTGTCCACCGAGAGCGGGATTCCCGATTTCCGCAGCGTGGACGGCCTTTATAACCAGCAGTATAAATACCCCCCGGAGACCATCCTCAGCCGCAGCTTTTTTGACCGGGACCCGGAGGAATTTTACCGCTTTTACCGCAACAAGATGCTCTGTCTCACCGCCAAGCCCAATGCCGCCCACAAAAAGCTGGCCCAGCTGGAAGCGGCGGGGAAGCTCAAGAGCATCGTGACCCAGAACATTGACGGCCTGCACCAGGCCGCCGGAAGCAAGCGGGTGTGGGAGCTCCACGGAAGCGTGCTGCGAAACCGCTGCATGGCCTGCGGCCGGGACTACCCGGTCTCCGCCATCGCCGACAGCCAGGGGGTGCCACGGTGCAGCTGCGGCGGTATCATCAAGCCCGACGTAGTCCTCTACGAGGAGAGCCTCAGCTCCCGGGTGCTCCAGGGGGCGCTGAGCGACATCCAGCAGGCGGATATGCTTATCATCGGGGGCACCTCCCTGGTGGTCTATCCCGCTGCCGGACTGGTGAACTACTACCAGGGCCACCGCTTGGTGCTCATCAACAAGTCCACCACTCCCTATGATAAAAATGCAGACCTGGTCCTCTCCGGTCCCATCGGAGAGATTTTGGACCAGATCAAGGTATAAAAAATTGGCAGGTCAAACGACCTACCAATTTTTTATGCTCAGCGACGGCGGTGAGGACGGCTCATGGCAAAGCCCATGGCCGCGCCGCACAGGCCGCCTATAATGTGGGTCAGCTGGGAGATATTGTCCTGGGCGGTGACAGCGTCTACGATCTCGCCGCCCAGATACAAAATGACCACCACAATCAGGGTCAGAGGGATGGAGCCATTCCGCATGCCCGCCAGAGAAGAGAGAACGATCATCATAAATACGATGCCGCTGGCGCCCAGTAGGGCGGTGGCGGGGAAGAAGATAAACTGCACTAGCCCGGATACAAAGGCGGTGAGCACGATGCAGCCCAGCAGCCGCTTGCTGCCGTACTTCTCCTCCAGGGGCGGCCCGACCACCAGAAAGAGCATCATATTGCTCATAAAGTGAGTGTAGTCCGCATGTCCCAGCACGTGGGTGAACATGCGCAGATAGGTCAGCGGGTCGGTGAGAGGGGAGCGATAGACGGTAAACAGCAGCCAGGTGGTGCGTTCTCCGGTAAACTCTCCCAGAGCCAGCGCGCCCAGGGAGAGAAGAAAGAAGGTAAGCACCACCGGGGAGTTATATTGGATCCGCAGTTCCTTCATCTCAGTGGTTGATCACCCGCACCCGGATCATACCGGGGATCGCACGCAGCTCGTCAGCCACCGCGTCTTTGATGCGGCCGTTCAGGTCCACCATGGTGTAGGCGTAGTCCTTCTTGGACTTGTTGGTCAGGTTCTCCACGTTGACTCCCTCGTCGGAGAGAATGGTGGTGATCTTGGTCAGCATGGCGGGGATGTTCTTGTGAATGAGGCACACCCGGGAGATGCCGCTCCAATCCTGGTGGACGTTAGGCAGGTTGACGGAGTTTTTGATGTTGCCGTTGATAAGATAGTCCTTCAGCTGGTCGGCGGCCATGCGGGCGCAGTTCTCCTCGCTTTCAGGGGTGGAAGCGCCCAGATGGGGCAGAGCAATGACGTTGTGGACCAGGGCGATCTTGTCGTTGGGGAAGTCGGTGACATACTTGGCGACCCGGCCGGACTCCAGAGCGGCGATCATGTCGTCGTCGTTCACCAGTCCGCCGCGGGCCAGATTCAGCACCCGCACCTGGCCCTTCATCTTGGAGATGGCCTCCGCGTTGATGAAGTCCTTGGTGTCGTTGGTGTAGGGTACGTGGATGGTGATGTAGTCAGAGACCTTGTACAGCTCGTCCACGCTCTTTACTACATGCACGTGGCGGTCCAGCCGCAGAGCGGCGTCCACCGACAGGAAGGGGTCATAGCCGTACACGTCCATGCCCAGATCCAGGGCAATGTTGCACACCAGAGCGCCGATGGCGCCCAAGCCAATGACGCCCAGGGTTTTGCGGTAGAGCTCGGGGCCCACAAAGGCGCTCTTGCCCTTTTCCACGGCGGCGGCCAGATCCACATTGGGGGTGTGAGCCTGTTCCTGCACCCAATCGGCGCCGCCCAGAATGTCACGGGAGGCGATGAGCAGGGCGGCAATGACCAGCTCCTTCACCGCATTGGCATTGGCGCCGGGGGTGTTGAAGACCACGATGCCGTTCTCGGAGCAGCGGTCGATGGGAATGTTATTGGTGCCGGCACCTGCCCGGGCGATGGCCCGCAGGGCGTCGGGGAAGACATAGTCGTGCATGGCAGCAGAGCGCACCAGGATACCGTCCTCGTTTTCCACGTCATTGCCCACCTGGAAACGGCTCTTGTCCAGCTGGTCCAGGCCGGCGGAGGAGATCTTGTTCAGAGTTTTGATACGATACATAATAATAACCTCGAATCTGGAGTGAATTCAAATTTGTATGTCTATGTGGTGAGACCGCGGGCCACGCCCGCGGTCTCGGGAAAATCAGTTATTCTTGTCGAACGCCTTGATAAAGTCACACAATTTTTCTACGCCTTCCACGGGCATGGCATTGTAGATGGAAGCGCGCATGCCGCCGGTCTTGCGGTGGCCCTTCAGGTTGGTGAAGCCCGCCGCGGCGGCCTCCTGAACGAACTTGGCGTCCAGCTCCTCGTTGCCAGTGCGGAAGGTGACGTTCATCCCGGAGCGGGAGCCCTTCTCCGCGTGGCAGTGGAAGAGGCGGGAGTTGTCCAGGGTATCATAGAGCATGGAGGAGCGCAGGGTGCGCAGCTTCTCCATTCCTTCCACGCCGCCCTGCTCGGCCACCCAGTCCAGGGTCAGGCCCAGCATGTAGATGCACCAGCAGGGGGGAGTGTTGTACATGGAGTCCTTGTCGATCATGGTCTTGTAGTTCATCATCAAGGGGGTGTAGGGCAGCTCGTGGCCGGCCAGATCCTCCCGGATAATGACCACCGTCAGACCGGCGGGGGCCATATTCTTCTGGGCACCGGCATAGACGATGCCGAACTTGGACACGTCCACCGGGCGGGAGAGAATGTCAGAGGACATATCGCACACCAGAGGCACGCTGCCCGTCTCGGGGACGTACTGCCACTCGGTGCCGTAGATGGTGTTGTTGGCACAGTAGTAGAAGTAGCTGGCGTCGGGGGACAGCTTGAGCTGCTCCTGGGTGGGGATATAGCTGTGGTTGCGGTCGCTGGTGTCAGCGGCGATATTCACGGTGCCGTACTTGGCGGCCTCCTTGGCGGCGATGCCGGCGAAGTTGCCGGTGACCGCGTAGTCAGCCTTGCCGTTGGGGCCCATCAGGTTCAGAGGAATCATGGAGAACTGGCCGGAAGCGCCGGTCTGCAAAAACAGGATCTTATAGCCGTCGGGCACATTCATCAGGCGGCGCAGCTTCTCCTGGGTCTCGTCAAAAATCTGCTGAAAGACCTTTGAGCGGTGACTCATCTCCATCACTGACATGCCGCTGCCGCGGTAGTTGGTGATTTCTGACCCAGCGCGCTCCAGGGCGGAAAGCGGGAGCATGGAAGGGCCAGCGGAGAAATTGTAGACACGCTCATTCATTTGGGAGAACCCCTTTCATTTTCAAACTGATTCCGGACAGCTCGCCTGCCGGAATACTGTTTATTATAGTAAAGGAGCAAAGTTGTGTCAATCCTTGCGGGGAAGAAATCTCTCCTCCAACGCTCAGGCTTGGGTCTGGGAGGCCTGGATGGAGAAAACGTAGGTCAGATTCTGTGTCTCGCCGTCGATCGGAAACAGGTACTGCTCATAGACCTCGTAGCCGGAAAAGTCCATCTGGCAGGTGATGTCCCAGCCGTCGATGTTCCAGGTGCGCTCTCCGGCCACCGTCTCCAGCAGTTCCTGGTCAAGGGCGCTCAGCTCCTTGCCGGGCAGCAACTCCCGCTGCCCCAGCAGGGCGTGAACGGTGCGCACGGCGTAGGAGGAGGGGGGCTCGTACAAAAAAGCTTCCTGAGCGGAGACAATGGAGAAGGAGACCTGGGTGAGCTGGCCGTCTTTTTCAGTAAAACGGAAGGTGGGAGGCTCCACGCCCGTGTGGAATACAAAGGCATTGGGATCGGTCTGGTACCACTTCCCGTCCGCACCCAGTTTTTCGCCCGGAGAGTCGGGGGCGCTGGCGTAGGTCAGCAGGTGGTTGTAGTTGCTGGTAAATTCCTTCGCGGTAAGAGACCCATGGTGCCAGGGGGTAGCCGCTACCAAAGAGGCCAGCATGGTAAGGACAATGATGGCCACATAGCAGCCCACATAGCCCACGACCCGCAGCACGCTGCCCTTCTGCTCAAAGAAGGGAGTCCAGCCGCCGGAGGGGTCGGACCAGCCCTCGTCATCCAGGGCCCAGGGCTGGGATACCTGATGGCTGCACCGCTGAAAGGCCAGGATCGAGGTGATCAAGGAGACCAGAGGGATCATCAGGCCCAGGCCAAAAACCACCACCCGGCCGGTACGCCACAGGGCATCCAAAAAACCAAAGTAACTGCCGTCCGAGCGGGTCAGCTTGAGACCAAAGAGAGCCTTGCCCGGGGTGGTGCCGAAAAAGTGGAGACAGGCCGCCTCCAGTACACACATCAGGCCCAGCGCCATGGCGACATTTACCACATTCAGCCAGAACGACGTGGATAAAATATTGACCCGCAGCACCAGAGATAAAAACAGCTCCCACAGAGTGAGACAGAGAGCATAGTCCAGCGTCCGGGCAAAATACCGCCGCCAGGGGCAGCGGTTGCCCAGCGTATCCGACGCGTCCCGCACGGGGGGGAGCTCCGCGGAGATGGTGGGATTCCAGAAGAGGTAGCGCTCCGGCTGGAGATTGTCCCAACTGGGGCGGTCGGCCCGCAGCTGCCGGCACAGTTCCAGGGCGTGCTGGGTCTCCGACGCTTTTTTCTCCAGGGCATCCCCCACCTCAGAGAGCACCTGGTCCAGACTGCGTGTCCCTTTCTCCAGAGCCTGGATATCTTCCAGGGAGCAGTCCAGCTGCCGCAGGAGCTTGATTTTCAGCAGGGTGTCCAGATCCTCCTGCCGGTAATCCCGGTAGCCGTTGGCGGCTCGGGCGGGGTGGATGAGGCCTAAGCTCTCATAATAGCGCACATTGGCACGGGGCAAGCCGGTGGCGTCCTCAATTTCTCGGATGGTCATAAAGGTGCTCCTTTCCCGATATGGTCCTTTCTGGTGCCAGTATAGGGTATCAAGTTCCTTTACAGTCAAGATATTTTTCACATTTCTACCCTTATCATAACAAGACCGGGAACAGATGGCAATAAAAAACCGCCCGCAGAGCGGACGGCCAGATGAGAAACCTGAAAAGGAAGAAAGACTAACGAAGCACCCACTGAAGCATCAGAAGCAGGCCGAAGCCGGGTACTCCCAGCACGCCCAAAATGAGGGCGTTGACCAGGTTGACGCCTAGAGAGACGCCTATGAACTGTCCCACCTGGCTGAACAGAGCCAGCACCGCCAGGCCTACCGCCGAGCGGGCAGCCAGACGGAGAAGACGGCCAAGGGGACGGTGGAGCAGAGCCAGGATGGACAGGGCCAGCAGAGCGACGGCCAGCCAGGGTACATCGGGGGCGGTCATGGGGCGCACTCCAGCTCTTTGACCCGGCGCAGCAGGTAGTCGTACCGGGACTGAAGAGCCTTGATCTCAAAGACATAAGATTCGATCAGGTCGCTGTCGCACACCGTGTTGAAGCCGCCGTAGGCCTGCTGGATCTGGGTGCGGGTGCTGGCCAGGGAGGCCAGAAGCTCCCGCCGCTCCGCCTCCAGGGCGGCGGACTGTCTGCGCCGGGACAAAAAGGGGCGGGCCGGCTGAGCCATGGGGATCCCTCCTTTCGTACACTGCTAGGATATGCTTAGTTTGGACAATTATTCCAACCCCTAAACAAAAAATGGACCTGCCCGAAGGCAGGTCCGGAAAGAAGTTGAATTTAAACCAGCACATCCTCGCAAAGAGTCTGCAGCACGGCGGAAAATTCCGCCCGGGTCACAGAACCTGCGGGGTCCAGAACGGTTTTGCCGCCCACCGTGCGGCCGGCCAGAATGCCCTCGGCCACTGCCCATTCCATGGCGGTACGGGCCCAGTCGGCTACATCCCCTTCATCGGCGTAGCCGCTCAGGTCAGCGCGCTGGGAGGTGGAGACACCGCACTTTTTCACATAAAGGAACAGAGTCTGGGCCATCTCCTGGCGGGTCAGGCTGCGGTCAGGTGCAAACTGCTTGGGACTGGTTCCGGCCATCAGCTGCTGGCTGGTAGCCCAGGAGACCGCATTATAACTCCAGTGAGTCTGGGGCACATCGTCATAGTGGCTGATGGTGCTGTCAGGCTGTCCGGAGATGTTGTAGAGGGTCTGTGCCAGCATGGCCCGGGACAGCTGCTGATCAGGCGAGAAGGTGCTGCGGGTAGAGCCGGTGAGCAGGCCGTGGGACACTACGTAGTCTACCGCGTCATAGTACCAGGCGTTGGGAGCAATATCCCGGAAGTCGGAGGCAGCGGGGGCGGGCAGCTGGTCATACAGGTGCACGTAGTAACACTGCTCATATTTTTTATTGTCGCTGGGGGACTGGTAGGCGATGGTAAGCATATACAGGATGGAGTCGGCCTGAGAAGTAGTGGAGCTCAGGTCGGCCAGATAGCTGACGCTGCCGGCGGTGGTGCGGTCCTGGATAGCGGCCTGGCCCCGGGCGAGCAGGGCATTGCCGGTGATGGAGTAGGTGCGGCCCTGAGTCAGCTGGGTGGACACGCCGCTGCTGGCGCTGGTGAGGGTGCCGTCCGCGGAGAGTACGTCGCCCACTGGCCGGTCCTGGCCGCTGAGCAGCTCATACACCCCATCTCCATTGAGGTCGGTGAGATAGTCCACCGTCAGGGTGACCTGCTTAGCCTGGGGAGTGAGGTTAAAGGTCATGTCCTTGGTCAGACGGTTGACGGGGGTGACGTAGTCCATGGACTCCACCTTGGTAAAGGCGTTGGAGCTGTTCCGGCGGTAGAGAGCCAGGTCCAGGTCCAGAGTGGGGGAGTCGGAATTTTTCGCGGAGATGGCCACCTGAGCAAAGCCGCCGCCCGCCAGGGGATCGGCAGCCAGGGCCGGGACCCCCAGAGTGAGGGTCAATGTCAGGATCAAAGCGGCAGTCAGGCCGCGTTTCATATGCAGCAACATAGTAGCTCCTCTCGAAATGAAATAGAATCCAGCCGATTGACGGCGAAAAAATCGAAACCGGAAGAGACCGGTTTCTGGTAAGATATCAGAAAGTTTTACCTGATCTTGAAAAAATATTATACCGGAATCAAAGAAAAAATGCAAGATGGAAGTGGCTGGCGCCCAGATTTAAGACTGTTTACCGGGAACACGGCAAGCAGTAAACCGGAAGAGAAATGGGTTGACAATCGAGACGGCGGAATGTATACTAATCTCAAATTTGGTTTACGATATGGCAAGAGAGGAAGGAACTGTAATGACCCAATCGCCTGTGCCCGCTGCCGGCAGCCGGGGAAAGATCTATGTGATGTCTATGATCGCCGTGATGACGGCGGTGACCTGTGTACTGGCTCCCCTGTCCATCCCTATCGGAGAGGTACCCATCTCCTTTACCAATCTGGTGATCTATTTCACCCTCTATCTTTTAGGATGGAAACGGGCCTCGGTGAGCTATATTGTCTATATGCTCATTGGTATGGTGGGCGTGCCCGTGTTTTCCGGCTTTGCCGGAGGACTGGGGAAACTGGCTGGTCCCACCGGAGGCTACATCATCGGCTTTTTGCCTATGGCGGTGATCGCTGGCTTGGTCATCGACCACACCCACAGCCGGATTCTCCAACTGCTGGGAATGGTTCTGGGCACCGCGGTGTGCTACGCTCTGGGTACGGCCTGGTTCTGTTTCTCCACCAACACTGGAGTGATGGCCGCCCTGTGGATGTGCGTGATCCCCTTCATTGTGGGTGATCTGGTAAAGATGGCGTTGGCCATGACTATGGGCCCCATGATCCGGGGACGGCTGGAGAAGGCGGGCCTGCTGCAAATCTGAAAAAACGGAGTGGACGTAACGTCCACTCCGTTTTTTTTACAGCAATTCTTCGTAGCAGTTGAGATCCTCCGGCAAAAAGCCCTGGAAGAGGAAATGACTGGTGCCCGCAAAGCGGTAGCCCAGACGGGGATACATGGAGTTGGCGGGCTGGTTGTTCACATAGGTGTCCAAACGGATGACCCGCTTGCCCTGCTGACGGCAGTGCTCTTCGCAGAAGGCCACCAGCTCCCGGGCCTTGCCCTTGCCCGACCAGGCGGGGTGAATGACCAGGGTGTGGATGACGCCCACCTCGTTGTCCTGGGCGGCGTACTGCCAGGGGATGTTGGCGTACTCAGGCAGCTGTTCCCCATTGAGGTTGACACAGCCGTACACCTCACCGTTTTCCTCGGCGGTAAAGAGGGTGCCGGCCTCCAGGGCGGCACGGGCGGTGTCCACGGTTGGGTACTTGCCCCGCTGCCAGTTGGTGAAGGAGACCGGACGGGCGTCCTCCTCCGCCAAAATCGCCTCGTAGATGGCGGCGATGGCGGGCAGGTCTTGGGGATTGGCGGGTCGAATCATAAAAAGGCCTCCTTTTCCATCAGTACCGGGGTACCCAGCTGGTAAGGAACCACACCGGGAGCAGCCAGGTAAGCAGGAAGATCAGCAGATTCAGAGGGGACAGAGAGCCAAAGGCGGCCACAGCCGTCAGATAGTAGGCCAGCAGTACCCCTACTGTGGAGCCAACACAGGTAAGGATGGCGCCGAAGCGGGTGGCCCGGCGCAGACGCCGGGCGCCCACCACCGAGTCGGCGTAGGGCACCAGACCCTCGCGACACAGCACGGCGGTGAGGATGGGATTATGGGGCTGTTCCGGGTCGGACAGCTCCCGGCGGCGCTCCACGGGGGGAAAGTCCATCTTGTCCGATGCCAGCTTGAAGCGCTGGTGGAGCATGGCGGGGATGATGTTAAAGTCCCGGGTCGCCAGTACCGGGCCCACTTTTTCCCGCAGCAGGGCGTCCAGAGAGGGGAATACCCCGTCGTGCAGGCTGTAATTGAGGGCAAAAATACCGGCCAGATCCCCGTCGATGGCACAGAACACGGCGTTTTTCACGTTCAAGCCGGGGGGAAGGGGGACCTCCATCAGATTCATAAAGGAGGCCGAGCCCACCAGCACCTGATAGCCGCGGATGTTGGCGGACAGGCCGCCACCCTCGTAGCAGCACAGGTGGTCGGCCTGGCGGAACAGGCCGCCTTGGGCCCGCAGCAGATCATGAAAGAGCTTAGTCAGGCCGCTGCCCGAGTCCCGGATCAGGGTGGCAGTATAGCTGAGCACCCGCTCGATGGAGTAGTCGCCAAAGACCTTGATGCCGTTGAACTCCACATAGCCCGGAGGAAACAGGTCGCCGTCATAGATCAGTACCCGGTCCCCCTTTCGGGTCTGGAGCAGGCCGGGCCATCCGGCCAGGGCGGCGCCGGTCTGGGAGAGACGGCGGGTCACCTTGTGGAAGGGGCGGCCGTAGACCAAGGCGCTGCCAAAAGCAGCGGCGGAAGTAAAGGTGGCCGACAGGCACCACAGAAGGTACTCAGGCCGGTTGGCCGCCACCGAGGACAAAATGGAGAACAGCAGGCAGGCCAGCAGCAGGATGGGGCAGTAGCGGCGGTAGATCCGCTGGGCTCCGTCGTCGGTCTGGATCTGGCTGCCAAAGCCGTTAGGCACGCCGGACCACTTGCAGTAGGTGTCCCGGCCGTTCCACTTGCCCTCGTCCAGGGTAAGGAGATAGGGCTCCGCCGCCGCGGCAGCCGTGCGGCAGGCCAGACGGAGTCCGCATTTTTGGTGATAGGTCCCGTGGGTCAAAAAGAACAGACCCACCAGAACTGCGGCGGTGTAGGGCAGCTGGCCCTCCCGGTTTTGTACCATGGCCAGCACCAATCCGTCAGCCAGAGTGAAGATCACCGACAGGGCGCACAGGGTATCCATGCCCACTTTGCCGTGGAAGGCCCGGGCCAGTCCGGTAAACAGTACATCGGCGGACAGGAGAAAGCCCGCGCCCAACAGGCCGCAGGCGATCCAGACCTGGATCTGATAGTTGTCCAGCGGGGGCAGCCATACAAAGTTGAGGGCAGGCACCAATAGCTGGAATATAGCCACCGCAGCCAGCAGGAAGATGGCCAGGGAGCGCAGGCGCAGGCCCTTGAGTCCCTTTCCATATGTACGGGCCAGCTGCTGGGGGGCAATGTCCTCGGGCATGGGCTCCTCCCGCCGGGGGCGGTGGAGCAGGCGATAGAGCAGACTGGGGGTCTGAGGCTGGGGAGGCTCGTCCTCCTGGTCGGTGCCGGGGATCAGCTCCTCCAGACGGCGGATCTCCTCCTCGTCCATCTCCTCCGACTCCTGAAACATCTGGTCGGCATACCGGTCGGCCTTGCGGCCCAGACGCTTGAGCAGAGAGGACAGCAGGCTCTCCTCCGGGGGGAATTCCACCACGCCGGAATCATCTTCTCCGGCGTCTTCCTCTTCCTCCTCCTGGGATGCCTCCTGCTCTTCCTCCTCCTGCTGGGGGGAAGAGGATTCCGGCTCCTGTTCAGTCTGGTCCGGCGAAGAAGCGGTCTCCGGCTCCTCCGGGGCGTCCGAATCCTCCGGTTCCTCCTGAGGCGTGGGGACAGGCCGCCGGGGGAAGGCCAGTACCTTGCCCTCCGGCTGGTCCAGGGGAGAGTTTACGGGGACAGCGGTGCGTACCGTGCTGCGCCGGGTGCCATACTCAGCCAGGATATCTTCCAGAGAATAGATCTCTTCCCCAGGCTCCTGGGTGGGATGCTTCGTATTCTCCGGAGTGGTCTTATTGGATTTTTCTTTGTCACGCTGGCGCATAAGCGGCTCCTTGGTGGTGGTTCGTGAGAATAATTATCCGCCTACGCGCTGCCGGACGGCCTCATAAAGAAGCACGGCGGCGGCGGCCGAGGCGTTGAGGGAGTTGATTTTGCCGAACATGGGGATGGAGACGGTGAAGTCACAGTTCTCCGTGACCAGACGGCCCATGCCGTCTCCCTCGCTGCCGATGACGATGGCGGCCGGGCCCTTCAGGTCGGCCTGATAGAGGGAGGTAGTCCCCTCGGCGGCAGTGCCGAAGACCCACACGCCCGCCTGCTGCAGCTCCTTCAGAGCGGCCACCAGGTTGGGCACCCGGGCTACGGGCACATGGGCCACCGCACCGGCAGAGGTCTTGGCCACCACGGCGGTGAGTCCCGCGGAGCGGCGCTTGGGGATGATGACCCCGTGGGCACCGGCGGCGTCGGCGGTACGGATGACCGCACCCAGGTTGTGGGGATCGCTGAGCTCGTCGCACACCACGATCAGGGGCTTTTCCCCCTTCTCCCGGGCGATGGCGAGAATGTCGTCCACGGTGACATACTCCCGCACCGCGCACAGGGCGATGACGCCCTGGTGGGAGTGGGTACGGCTCATGCCGTCCAGCTTGCGCCGGTCGGCGTCCACCACCACGATGCCCTTTTCCCGGGCGGTGGAGGCGATATGCCCCAGGGTGGCGTCGGTTTCGCCCTTGGCGATGAAAATTTTGTCGATGGTCACGCCGGCGCGTAATGCCTCGATGACTGCGTTGCGGCCTTCGATCACGCCGTCGCTTTCCGCCTCGATGGGGGCGGAGCGGCGCAGGGGGGGACGTTTATTCATGGATTGAAAACCTCCAAAATGAGCGGTAAAAAATCAAAATGCGATACAGAATATACTATACCATATTTCCCACCCCGAGGGAAGGGAAAAATTGTGCCTGGAATACCGGGTTTCACAGAAAGTTTACAGCACTCTTTCTTGTTTTTAAAGGAAGAGTGTGGTATAGTAATCACTGCGAATCTGAGATGAACCGGGCCGAAAGGCTCTGGTTCCCCATTTTTTTGTGCCAACAAGCGACGGAGGTATTCTCATTTGAAGCCAGAAAAAAACAATAACAACCGAAACAACAAACGCAATGTGATCGGTCTGGTCAGTATTGTCCTCTGGGCACTGTTTTTTACCATTTTGCTGCGCAGCTGCCAGTCTGCCTATGAAAATGCGGACACGGTTCAGGTGCCCTACACCACCTTCAAGGAGTGGTTGGTAGAGGACAAGATCAAAGAGGTCAACGTGGAGACCAGCCAGTACACCTTTACCCTGCGGGAAGGGGTGACGGTGGAACTGCCCAAGGAGGAGAGCAGCCAGAGTGAAAGCTGGATGAACTCCCTCATTCCCTCTACCCAGAAGCCGGAGGATGTGAAGTATATTACTGTGCCTCTGGCCGGAGTGGAAGACAGCGAGCTCTCTGCTCTGCTGGAGGAGCACACAGACGTATCCTACACTGAGCCGGTGGACAGCTCGGCCTATCTGCTCAGCCTGTTCCTGTCCTACATCCTGCCTCTGGTGGTGATGGTGGGCCTGATGCTCTTCCTGTTCCGCGGCGTGGGCGGAAAGGGCGGAATGGGCGGCATCGGCGGCATCGGCGGCGTAGGCAAGTCCAATGCCAAGGTCTATGTGGAGAAAAAGACCGGCGTCACCTTCCGGGATGTGGCCGGTCAGGATGAGGCCAAGGAGTCTCTCCAGGAGATCATCGACATCCTCCACAATCCCCAGAAGTACACCGAGATCGGCGCCAAGCTGCCCAAGGGCGCTCTGCTGGTAGGCCCTCCGGGTACCGGTAAGACCCTGCTGGCCAAGGCAGTGGCCGGTGAGGCGGGCGTGCCCTTCTTCTCCATCAGCGGTTCTGACTTTGTGGAGATGTTCGTGGGCGTGGGCGCCAGCCGTGTCCGTGACCTGTTCAAAGAGGCCGCCAAGATGGCCCCCTGTATCATCTTCATCGATGAGATCGACACCATCGGTAAGTCCCGCGACAACCGCATGGGCGGCAACGACGAGCGGGAGCAGACCCTCAACCAACTGCTGGCTGAGCTGGACGGCTTTGACCCCAGCAAGGGTATCATCGTTCTGGGCGCCACTAACCGGCCCGAGGTGCTGGATAAGGCTCTGCTGCGTCCCGGCCGCTTCGACCGGCGCATCACCATTGACCGGCCCAACCTGGCCGGCCGTCTGGCCACACTCCAGGTGCACACCCGGAAGATCAAGCTGTCTGAGGACGTGGATCTGAAGAAGATCGCTCTGGCTACCGCCGGATGCGTGGGCGCGGATCTGGCCAACCTGGTCAACGAGGCCGCCCTGCGGGCGGTGCGCCATGGCCGCCGCCTGGTGACCCAGGAGGACCTGCTGGCCTCCTTCGAGTTTGTCATCGCCGGCAGCGAGAAGAAGAATTCCGTGCTCACCGAGTTTGAAAAGAAGCTGGTGGCCTATCACGAGGTGGGCCACGCCATGGTGGCTTACAAGCAGAAGAACGCCGAGCCGGTGCAGAAGATCACCATCGTCCCCCACACCGAGGGCTCTCTGGGCTACACCCTGCTGATGCCCGAGGAGGACAAGACCAACCTGCGCACCAAGGAAGAGCTCATGGCCAAGATTACCGTCTCCATGGGCGGCCGTGCCGCCGAGGAAGTGGTGATGCACACCATGACCAACGGTGCCTCTCAGGATATCCAAGAGGCCACCAACATCGCCCGGAACATGGTCGCCATGTTCGGTATGAGCGACGAGTTCGGCATGATGGCTCTGGGTTCCGTCCGCAACCAGTATCTTGACGGCGGCTACGGTCTGGACTGTGCCCAGGAGACTGCCGCCATCATGGATAAAGAGGTCAAGATCATTCTGGACCAGTGCTACAAGGCGGCGGTGGAGCTGCTCAAGGAGAACCTGGAGGATATGCACAAGGTGGTGGAGTACCTGCTGCAGAAGGAGACCATCACCGGCGGCGAGATGGTGGCCATCATCGAGGGCCGCGACCCCGCCCTGGTGGAGGACGCCTACGCATCCACCCACGCCAAGGCAAAGCCTTTGCCCGGGGATATTGAGCCTCCCGCCAAGAATATCCACATGGTCAGCGAGGAGATCAAGCCCCCTCTGCCTCCCCAGGAGGACGAGGGCAGCGACGCCAAGCCGGAGGATCAAGCCTCTGACGACTCCGACAAACCGCAGTCCCCGGCCCAGCCGGAGGAGGGAAACGACTCCGACTCTGAGGAGACAAAGGAATAACAACACGGTTTTAGCCGGGAAGCGAACTTCGCTTTCCGGCTTTTTCTCTGCAAGGGATCCTTGCGTGACAAAATGGGGGCATATTTGGTATGATCAAGGCAGAAAGGGGGAGTGGTTATGCGTTTATCCATCGCGAAGCACATCCGCAGCCTGCGCAAGCGTGCCGGGCTGACCCAGGAGGAGCTGGCCCAGCGGCTATATGTGACCCGGCAGACCGTCTCCCTGTGGGAGCTGGGAAAAACCCGGCCTGACGTGGAGACCCTCCAGGCCATTGCCGATTGCCTGGGGGTGGATCTGCTCCAGGTGCTCTACGGACCGGAGCAGACTGCGCCCCAGAGCACCACGCGCCGGCTTATCGTATGGGCGGCGGTGAGCGGAGGAGTCGGGGCGCTGCCCCGGGGCGTGATGACCCTGGTACACAGCTGGATGGGCCGGCCGGAACTCATTGGCTCGGCCTGGTTTGTGCCTGTGGGCAGCGGCTATCTCTGGATGGGATTGTATGGATGCTCCCTTCTAGCACTGCTGTCCGGGATGTGGCTGGGAAAAATTTTGAACCCTGTGCCCACTCGCCCCCAGCCGCTGTGGATGGGGATTGGACTGGCGGTTCTGGCGATATGGACCACCTATTGTGTGAGCCTGCATATACCGCTGCCCTGGGCCAGTTTGGCTGCCTGGCGGATGCAGCAAGCCCCGTGGCTGTTTCTGCCGCTGGGGCTGCTCTTCCACCGGAGCTGGCTGTCGTGGCGGCACATGTTGGGCCTGAAACAAGAAAACGCGCTCTGAGAGGAATCTCAGAGCGCGTTTTGATAGCTTACAGGCACCGGCGGTAGGTGCGGGTAATTTCACGCAGCTTACCGGAGACATAGGGGTTGAAGGCGTCCATACGTACCCGCCAGGACCAGTTGTGGTCGCCGGAGGTGCCGGGGGTGTTCATCCGGGCGTCAGCCCCCAGGCTGAGCACATCCTGGAGGGGAGCCATGGCCAGATAGCTGCCCGAGGCCCAGGCTCCGGCAATGAGGCCCCAGCCAAGTCCCTCGTCCTCCCGCAGGCGCAGGTACTGCCGGGCAAAGCGGGCCTGGTCGGGGTTGCCCTGGGTCAGGAACTCCATAAAGGTGGGGGTGTCGTGGGTGCCGGTGTACACCACGGAGAATTTTTCACAGTTGTGGGGCAGATAGGCACTCTCCCCCAGGTGGTCAAAGGCAAAGACCAGCACCTTCATGCCGGGGATGCCGCAGGTGCGCACAAATTTCAGCGCGTCGGCATCCAGGTCGCCCAGGTCCTCGGCGATGAGCTCCAGCTCCGGAGCGGTGCGCTGGAGAGTTTTCAGCAGCTCCATGCCCGGGCCGGGCTCCCAGTGGCCCTCCTTGGCGGTCTCCGCGTCGGCGGGGATGGACCAATAGGTGTGGAAGGCGCGGAAGTGGTCGATGCGGATGGCGTCGTAGAGCCGGGCACACCAGGTGATGCGCTCCCGCCAGAAGTGGAAGACCTCCTTTTTATTGCCCTTCCAGTCATACAGGGGGTTGCCCCAGAACTGGCCGTCGGCGGTGAAGGCGTCCGGGGGCACGCCGGCCACATTGGCCAGATGGCCGTCCTTATCCAGCTGGAACAGCTCCGGGTGGGACCAGCGTTCCACGCTGTCGGCGGAGAGATAGAAGGGGATGTCGCCCATGATGCGGATGTGCTTCTGGTTGGCGTACTCCTTTAAATGGAACCACTGGCGGTAGAAGGTGTCCTGGAGAAAGATGTGGAAGGCCACCCCGTCGGGGTCGGGCTGGGCGTCCTCGGGCCACTCCTCCCAGCTGGTATCATACTGGTCGTGGAGGGCGGCAAAGCGTGCGTAATCGGCCAGCCAGGGCAGGTCGGGCTCTTCCTGCTGCTGGGCGGCGGGGAGCTGGGCGTAGCGCTCAAAAGCCTTGCGCAGCAGGGGGATGCGGGTGGCGTTGAGGTGTTCGTAGTCCACCCGGTCCGGATTTTCACACCGGGCAGATTCCAGCTCCTCGGTGGTAAGCAGGCCCTGGGCGGCCAGCTCGTCCAAGTCGATGAGCAGGGGGTTGCCCGCAAAGGCGGAGGTAGACATGTAGGGGGAATTTCCGTGGCCCAGGGGGACCAGAGGCAGGATCTGCCAATAGCTCTGGCCCGACTCAGACAGAAAGTCCACAAAGCGGCGGGCGGACGCCCCCAGAGAGCCGATGCCGTAAGGGCCCGGCAGGGAGGAGACGGCCAGAAGAATGCCGCTGAAGCGCGCGTCGTACATGGAATCAGGGTCTCCTTTCAGGGTTGAATGGGCGGAACCCGGCAGGGGGTTCCGCCAAAAAAATCTATGTTTCAGTATACCAGAAACTCTGGAAAATTCAAGAAAAATCCCCCCGGCACACCTGGCCAAAAAAGGCCAGGGTACGGTCGTTGGTGTCCCGGCTTTCCGGCCAGTCCCACCAGCCCACTTCAAAGACGTGGGTGGCCCTGGCGCTCTGCTGTCGGGACCAGTGGATCACTTGGTGGGGGAAGGGGGAGTTGTCCAGGTAGCGCATGAGACGCTGGCTCTGGGCGTAGTAGCGGTCGGGCTGGCTGGCGATGACCAGAATGGGAGGCAAAGGCAGACCGGGAGCGGTGTCCTCGAAGCTGACGTGCCCTCGCAGGGGAGAGCGCCGCCAGGGACGGCCCAGCATCAGGTGGAGATACTCCCGGGTGAGAGCCCGGTCCAGCAGGGGGGTGAACAGGCGGAAGCGGTACACGTCGCACACCCCGTGGGCGATGGCCAGGGCGGAGAAAGAGAAGGGGAGGGGATCGACCTGATAGAGCTTCTGAAGGTCGGGGCTGAGCTGGACGCAGGCGGTGAGCCCGGTGAGATGTCCCCCGGCGGAATCCCCGGTGAGCAGCACCCGGCTTAGATCAAAGCCATACTCTGTGCTATGTTCGGCCAGCCAGTGGAGGCTAGCAAACACGTCCTGCACCTGTCCCGCCACCGTCACCTCGGGGACCAGGCGGTAGCTCATACCCATGACGGCGTAGCCCCGGGAGGCCAGGTACATGCAGTAATTGCGGTTGAGCTGCCGGTCACCGTACATCCAGCCGCCGCCGTGGATGTCCACCACGGTAGGCAGTGGACCGTACACGCCTGCCGGGCGATACAGGTTCAGGGTGTGCATGGGATGGCCGTCCTCTTCATAGGGCAGGCCCTCCCACACCTCCACCCCCTGAGGGGGCGTCTGGGAGTCCAGACGGATGGCGTCCCGCTGGGTGTTCCCGTCCCATTTCCTTTGGATCATGCGGCGGATCAGTCGTCCCATGGAAGATCCCTCCTTTTTGGATTCAGGTACAGCATAGCGCAATTGGGGCGCTGCTTCAAGAAAAAACAACGCCGCCAGAGGATATTTTTCCTCTGGCGGCGAAACAATGATTTAGACCGATTCCCGCCGGACCACCGTGTAGCCCAGCATGGTCTGGCGCACCGGCGCGTCGTCCCGGCGTTTCTGGTCCGCCATGGACAGCAGAAGACGGGCGGCCTCGGCACCGCAGTCCTCATAGTAGAAGTGGGCGGTGGTGAGCTTGGGGGAGATGTGGATTCCGGCCCAGCTGTCGTCGATGCCTGCCACGCTCACGTCCTCTGGAAGGCGCTTGCCCGCCGCCCGCAGGGCCTCCATAGCGCCCAGGGCAATGAGGTCGGTGGCGCACATCACCCCGTCCACGTCGGGGTGCTCGGCCAGCAGCTGCTCCATGGCCGCCCGGCCTCCCTCCACGGTGAAGGGACTCAGACGGGTGGGGATGTCGGGGCTGAGCCCGGCCTGGGTGAGGGCGGCGCGCACGCCCTGGCGGCGGTTGAGGCCCACCGCCACGTCCAGTTCAGTGACGCCGATGTATACCAGCTTCCGGCGTCCCCGCTGGATGAGACAGTCCATCAGCTCCCGGGCGGCGTTGAAGTCGTCGTGGTAGACACAGGGCACGTTTTGGGAGCGCTGGCCCACCACCACCACCGGCACGGAGCACTGGCGCAGCATCTCCTGGTGCCGGGGGGTAAGAATGGTGGCCATGAGCAGGATGCCCGCCACGCAGCGGCTTTGAAACAGGTCCAGGTAGGTCAGCTCCTGCTGGGGATCGTCGTCCGTGTTGGCCAGCAGACACAGGTAGCCCTGCTCAGACAGGACCTGGGTAACACCCGCAGTGACCCGGCTGACGGCGTCGGAGCTGATTTTGGGGACGATGAAGCCGATGTAGTCGGTGGATTTGGTGCGCAGGGACTGGGCTGCCGCGTCAGGGCGGTAGCCGGTGCGGTCAATGGCGGCCTGGATGGCCTCACGCTTGGGCTGGCTGAGGGAGCCGCCGTTGAAGTAGCGGCTGACGGCGGCACTGGATACGCCGGCCAGCTGTGCGATCTCCTTCATAGTCATATGGGGGAGCCTCCTTTGCTCCGGGGGCGGATAGGGTCAGCCCTCGGTGTGAAGCATCCAGACAAAGCCGTAGGGGAACAGCTCCACCCGGCCCAGGTCGTCAAAGTTGCCGCCGTATACCAGCTCCCGGTAGGGCCCCTTCTCCCAGGAGGAGGCGGTGACGAACTGGTCGCTGAAGTTGAACATGGCGATGAGCTTGCGGCCCTGGTACCAGCGGCCTACGCCCAGCACATGGGGGCAGCCGGTGTCGAAGGTCCACACGTCGGCCCGGGCGTCAAAGGTGGGCTCGTCGGCGCGGATCTGCTCCAGACGACGCAGGCCCATGAACTGCTTGCCCTGGCGGGTGGTCTCGTCGCGGCGCATGTGGGCCAGATCCCACTGGAAATTGCCCCGGTGGATGTAGCGGCTGTCGTCCCACTTCTCGCCGTCGTGGTGGTAGGAGTAGTCGTTGAGCTGTCCCACCTCGTCACCGCTGTACAGAACAGGAATGCCGCTCTGGGTGAGCATCCAGGCGTGGAGCATCAGGTCGCAGGCGATGGCACGCTCCAGCTTGAAGGGATTCTTTTCATAGTCGGCGGCCTCCACCCCGCACAGGGAGGCGGTGGTGCCGCACAGACGGGCGTCGCCCAGGCGGGGGTCATCGTTATAGAGCTCGCCCCGGCTGCCGCTGCCCGGCCACTTGCCGGTGAACCAATCGTTGAGATACTTCTTGTGGGTCACCTCATCGGTGCCGAAGTGCTCCTTGAGCCAGGGGTAGTCCAGACCCCAGCCGATGTCGTCGTGGCAGCGCAGGTAGTTCAGGAACAAAAAGTCCCGGGGCAGGGCGCACACGGTATCCATCTGGTGGCGCAGCAGGGACACGTCCCCGGTGGCCAGCGTGTGCCAGGTGGTGGCCATGGTGGTCACATTATAGAGCATGTGGCACTCAGGCTTTTCCGGGGAGCCGAAGTAGGGGACGACCTTGGCAGGCTCCATGACTACCTCGCCCAGCAGCAGCACGCTGGGGCAGACGATCTCACACACCATGCGCATCATGCGCACCAAGGTGTGGACCTGGGGGAGGTTGCGGCAGGTGGTGCCCAGCTGCTTCCAGATGTAGGGGACCGCGTCCAGACGGATCACATCAATGCCACGGTTGGTGAGGTAGAGTAGGTTCTCGGTCATGTCATTAAAGACCACGGGGTTGGCGTAGTTCAGGTCCCACTGGTAGGGATAGAAGTTGGTCATGACCACCTGCTTGCAGTCATCCAGCCAGGTAAAGCTGCCGGGGGCAGTGGTGGGGAACACCTGGGGGACCGTCTTCTCAAATTCGCGGGGAATATCCCAGTTATCATAGAAGAAGTAGCGCTCCCGGTAGCCCGGCTCTCCGGCACGGGCCTTGCGGGCCCACTCGTGGTCCTCACTGGTGTGGTTCATCACAAAGTCCAGGCACAGGCTGATGTCCTTCTCCCGGCAGGCGTCGGCCAGAGACTCCAGATCCTCCATGGTGCCCAGCTCGGGCTGGACCCGGCGGAAGTTGGACACGGCGTAGCCGCCGTCGCTGCGGCCCTTGGGGCTCTCCAGCAGGGGCATCAGGTGCAGATAGTTGACGCCGCACTCCTGAATGTAGGGCAGCTTCTCTTCCACACCCTTCAGGGTGCCGGCAAAGGCGTTGGTGTAGAGCATCATGCCCAGCAGATCCCGGCGGCGGTACCAGTCGGGATCGTTTTCCCGGCGCTGGTCCTGCAGACGCAGGGCATCCTTGCGCTGGGCCCAGCAGCGACGGAGCATCTGGACAAAGTAGTCAAAGGCGGCCATATCACCGTGGTAGAGCTCGCAATAGAGCCACTTGAGCTCGTCATAGCGGCTGTCCAGACGGCGCTGGAAGGCGTCGGGGTCGGGATGGACGGGAGCGGGCTGCTCGGCCTCTTCGGCAGTCTCTTCCACCTCGGGTTCCCCGGTCTCTTCGACAGTCTCTTCCGCCTCTGGTTCCTTGGCCTCTTCGGCAGGCTCTTCGGCCTTGGTTTCCTCGGCCTCTTCGATGGTCTCCTCAGCCTTGGGCGCCTCGACCGCTTCGATGACCTCTTCGGCCTTGAGAAGAACCGTTGCAGGCTCCTCCGCAGGAGCTTCCGGCGCCTTGGCAGGAGCGGGCTGGATGGCCTCTTTCTGGTCTTCTGCGGGGGTGAGCTCACCCACCGGGATGGGGATGGCGGGGATCTTCAGCCAGCCGTCCCCCTCGTCGGCCTGGCGGATGCGCCAGGTGCGGGCGGGGATGACGCTCCAATTCTTAAACCCGTTCATATCAAGGGCCTCCTTACTGAATTTCCGCCAGGGTGGGCATGGCGGGGATGGCTCCGCTGCGGGAGCAGGTCACCGAGGCAGCGCGGTTGGCAAAGGCCAGGATCTCCTCCAACTCCTGGGTGGTCAGGCCCTCCAGGGGCTTGTCGCCCCGGGCGACCAGGCGGCTGAGTACCGCCCCCAGGAAGGTGTCGCCGGCGCCGTTGGTGTCGGCCACCTTGGTGGGGACTCCGGGCACCAGACCGGTCTTGCCCTGCCAGCGGTAGAAGGAGCCCTTATCTCCCAAAGTGATGAGCACCAGGCGCACGCCATCCGCCTCCAGACGGCGGCTGCCCTCCTCGGGGTCGTTGGTGTCGGTCATCAGAGCCACTTCCTCGTCGGAGAGCTTGATGAGATCCACCAGGGGCAGGGGAATACGCATCCACTGCTGGGCCTCCTCCTGGGTCTTCCACAGGGAGGCGCGGTAGTTGGGGTCATAGCTCACCAGCACGCCCTTCTGATGGGCGTGGCGGGCGGCAAAGATGGTGGCCGAACGGGACAGCCCGGCAGTCAGACTGACCGAGCCGAAATGGAGCACCTTGCTCCCCTCCAGCTGGCGCACGTCCACCTCGTCGGGGGACAGGTTGCAGTCGGCGCCCCGCATAAAGCGGAAGGAGCGCTCCCCGGAGGGGGAGACGGTGACCACTGCCAGGGTGGTGGCTCCCTCGTCGGTGCGCAGGCCGGCCACGTCCACCTGGTTTTCCTGCAGCACGCTTTTCAGATAGTCGCCGAATCCGTCCCGTCCGATCTTTCCTAAAAAGGCGGTGCGGGCGCCCAGACGGGCGGCGGCCACGGCTACGTTGGCGGGCGCTCCTCCCGGGTTGGCGGCGAAGAGGGGCACTCCCTGTTGGTTTGTCCCGGTCTGGGTCAGGTCGATGAGCACTTCTCCAATGGTGGTGAGATCCGTCATAGCGGTCCGCTCCTTCTTGATAGAATTGAAAAAAGTTGAAATCGATTACAAAGGTAATATAGCACAAACGGCTCCGGGGTGCAATGGGGACCACCCTTCGCCGTTTCAACAAAAATATATTCAAAAATTTGGTTGATCAGACAATGGGTATGGTTTGTTAATATTTTTCAAACAAGAAAACAATTGAAATTTTCTTCCCCCCATGATACCTTGTTGATAGGAATGTTGGTTTGCCTGTCCGGGCGGCCCGATTTTTGGGTTTGAGAGGAGACAGCTTATGCCTTTGGAAGAGTATCATAAAGCGATGCGCCAGGGTCTGAAGGAGGAGAAGGAGGCCATTGCCCGGGGAGAAGAACCGGGTCTGCGGGTCCTGCCTGAAAATTCGGATACCCTGGCGGTGCGGCGGGAATCTCTGGGTGTGGTGGAGATCCCCAGCGAACTGATTGACGGCACCTGCAACGATCTGCGGAAAAATGCCTTCTCCCGGGGCTTTTACCCCGTGCTCCAGGAGGAGAGTGAGTTTGCCCACAAGTGGTCTAACCTATGCAAGGCTCACCTGGAGGAGGGCATCCGGGACCCCATCAAGGCGGTGGAGTACCTCAACCACTTTTACGTGGTGGAGGGCCACAAGCGGGTGAGCGTGCTGAAATACTTCGGCGCCATCTCCATCCCTGGTGTAGTCACCCGGCTTCTGCCCAAGCCCTCGGACGACCCGGAGGTGGTGGCCTACTACGAGTTTCTGGATTTCTACCAGATGACCGGGTTGAATTTTGTGGTCTTCAAGCGGCCGGGAGAGTACCGGGAGCTGCTCCAGGCTCTGGGCCGCACCAACCGGGAGGCGTGGAGTGCGGAGGAAATCTATGCCTTCCGCTCCTTCTACTATATGTTCCGGGATGCCTGCTACCGGGATAACGCCGACCGGCGGTATATTTCGGTGGCGCTGCTGGTCTATTTGAAGATCTTCGGCTATCAGCAGTCCCGCAACAAGCTCTCCTCGGAGATCGGAAAAGAGCTGGTGAAGATTCGCCCTGAGATCCTCAACCGGCTGGAGAATGCAGGAGCGACTCTGGTGCTGGAGGACGCGGTAAAGAAACCTCTGTTCTCCTTCTCCACCACGGGAAAGATCTGCGCCGCCTTTATCCACGGCGGCTCGGCGGCTACCTCCAAGTGGGTCTATAACCATGAGTATGGCCGCTACCTGCTGGACAACACCATGGGCGACCAGGTGCGCACCCTCTCCTATGAGAATGTGCTCACCGACGAGCAGGCCGATGAGGCCATCGAGGATGCGGTGAAAAAGGGTGCGGATATGATCTTCACCACCACCCCCAAGCTGCTGCTGCCCAGTGTGAAGGCGGCGGTGCTTCATCCGGACGTGAAGATCCTCAACTGTTCGTTGAACACCGCCTACCCCTCGGTGCGCACCTACTATCCCCGGCTGTATGACGCCAAATTTATCAAGGGAGCCATTGCCGGTACCCTGGTCCAGGACGGGCGCATCGGATATGTGGCTGACTACCCCACCTACGGCAGCATCGCCGGCATCAACGCCTTTGCCCAGGGAGCGCGGATGGTCAACGCCAACGCCCGGGTCTATCTGGAGTGGGCCAACCTGAAGGAAGGCGGAGGCGTGGAGCGTCTGCACGAAAAGGGGATCGTGTATATCGACCATCTGGACCGTCTGGCCGCCAATACCGGCAATGACATGCACGGTATGCACAACCTGGCGCTGATCCAGTGCCACTGGGGACGGCTGTACCGCAGTCTGGTGCGCCGGGTGGTGGAAGGAAGCTGGAAGCAGGAGGAGCGGGGCAGCAGCGCCATCAGCTACTGGTGGGGCATGACCCAGGGCATCGTAGGTGTGCTGTGCTCCCGCCGTCTGCCCATCGGCACCCGCCGACTGGCAAGCGTGCTCCGGGACGCCATCCGGGAGGACCGGCTGGACCCCTTCTACGGCGTGCTGATGGACCAGCAGGGCCGGGTGATCTATGGGGATGACGCGCCTCTGCCTGCCGATCAGATCCTGTCCATGAACTGGCTGTCCGCCTATGTGGAAGGACGCATCCCTGCCTTTGATGAGCTGACCCCCAAAGCCCAGGAGCTGGTGAAGCTCCAGGGAATCCAAGGCCTGGAGGGAAGCGTTGACCCATGAAGATTCTGGTAGTATCCGACTGCGAGTCCCGGTATCTCTGGGACTACTACACCCCGGACAAGCTGGAGGGAATTGACCTGATCCTCTCCTGCGGGGATGTGAAGGCCAGCTACCTCTCTTTTCTGGCCACCTTTGCACACTGTCCCGTGCTCTATGTCCGGGGCAACCACGACGACCGCTATGAGCAGGAGCCGCCTCTGGGCTGCATCTGCATCGATGGAGACCTCTATGAATACAATGGACTGCGCATTTTGGGCCTGGGAGGCTCTATGCGCTACAACAATGGGGTCAACCAGTATACCGAGAAGGAGATGACCCGGCGGGTGTGGCGGCTGCTGCCACGGATCATGCGCAAGCGGGGCTTTGACATCCTGCTGACTCATGCGCCGGGAAAGGGGATGGTGGACTGCCACGATCTGTGCCACACGGGCTTTGAGACCTTCAACAAGCTGCTGGACAAGTATCAGCCTGCCCTGTTTCTCCACGGACACACCCACCTCAATTACGGACGAAATATCCCCCGGGAGAGCCGCTATGGGCAGACCCGGGTAGTAAACGGCTACGAGCGGTATATTTTGGAATTATAAGGATCCATTTGGCCGCGGCAGAGCACTGCACGTATATGCGCAGAGCTCTGCCGCGGCCTTTTCAAGAACATGAAAGATATGGAAAAACAACATATTAACAAGTTTATGGAGGAGCGCATCCTTAGAACCCGACAAAATGACAGGAAGAACCGGACGCACATTTGTTTTTTTAGGCGTGTTGCCTTGTTCAAAACGGCAAAAACTGACGCTTAAAACTGTGCAACCATACGAAAGTTGTGAAATCCGCACAAAGAATGACAAAATGTATTTTGATATATACAGAAATAATATTAAAATCGCTTTTGGACATATTCGAAAAACTTGCTTCCATTTTCAGCCGATATGGAAAGATGCTACACTAACTTCGTCAAAACCGCAGTACGCGGAACTGGGAGCGCGGATCCGGTGCAGCGATGTGCCTGGGAAGGGGCACACAGCCGGTCCTGCTCCACACCATTCCATGTGTTGAAAGGAGAAAAAACATGAAACATCTGAAACGAACCGCCCTCGTCCTTATGGCTGCTGCCATGGCCTTCACCGCTACCGCCTGCGGAAGCAGCGGCGGCAGCGATGCTGGCAGCGACGGCAAGCTGACCATGCAGATCTGGGATAACTCCCAGCGCGAGGCCATGCAGGCCCTGGCCGATGCCTACCATGAGCAGAATCCCGATGTGACCATCGAGGTCCAGGTCACCAGCTGGGACGAGTACTGGGCCAAGCTGGAGGCCGCTGCTGGCTCCGGCAACCTGCCTGACATCTTCTGGATGCACACCAACCAGATCCTGCTGTACGCCGACAGCGGTATGCTGGCTGACGTCACCGACCTGTATGACGACGACACCTACTCCCACTACTCCGACATCTCCATCGCCAACACCCAGGGCTCCGACGGCCGTATGTACGGCGTGCCCAAGGACAAGGACACCGTCTGCCTGGTGTACAATAAGGAGATGTTCGACCAGGCCGGGGTCGCTTACCCCGACGAGAACTGGACCTGGGATGATCTGACCGAGGCCTCTCAGAAGATCTACGACGCCACCGGCAAGTACGGCTACATGGCCTACTGCGACGAGCAGCTGGGCTACTGGAACTTCGTCTATCAGAATGGCGGCTACATCCTCAATGACGATAAGACCGCTGCCGGCTTTGATAATCAGGCCACCATCGATGCCATGAAGTTCTACATCGGCCTGCAGGACAACGAGTGGTGCCCCGATCAGAACTACTTCGCTGAGACCGCTCCCGGCAATGCCTTCTTCTCCGAGCAGGGCGCTATGTTCCTGGAGGGTACCTGGAACCTGCTGTATGAGATGAAGAACTATCCCGAGATGCAGGGCAAGTGGGACGTGGCTGTGCTGCCCAAGAGCCCCAACCCCGCCTCCGGCGACGGCCGTGCCACCATCTCCAACGGCCTGTGCTATGCCACCTCTGCCAAGAACCAGGACAACGAGACCGTTATGAACTTCCTGAAGTGGCTGGGCAGCGAGGAGGCCCAGAAGCTTCAGTCCTCCTACGGCGCTGCCATCTCCGGCTATGAGGGCACTGAGCAGGCTTGGATCGATGCCTTCGATCAGTTTGACTACAAGCTGAACGTGCAGGCCTGCATCGATATGTTCGACTACTCTGTCCAGTCCGTCAACGACGCTACCCGCCCCGTGTGGAAGAGCAAGGTCAACGATGAGATGCTCAAGATCTACGGCGGCCAGGTCAGCGTGGACGAGGGCCTGAAGAACTGCAACGACATCATCAACCAGGCCATCGCAGAGGGCGGATCGTCTCTCGAAAGCAGAAAACGATCCGCGGCGGGCGGCTTCGGCCGCCCGCCGAAGAGTGAAAGGAGTAGAAATCCATGCGCAAAGCCCAATCCATCGCTGCCCGCAAGGAGCAGCACTGGGCATGGCTGATGGTGGCTCCTACCATCATCGGTCTGCTGGTTTTAAACTATTATCCCCTGATCGAAACCTTTATCCTCAGTTTTTCCAAGACGAAAACCTTTGGAGCCTCTACCTTTAATGGCATTGACAACTACATCCAGATGTTCCAGTCCCCCGAGTTCTGGAAAGCTACCTGGAACACCATCCTCTTCTGTATCCTCACCGTGCCTGTGGGCATCATCCTGGCCCTGCTGGTGGCTCTGCTGCTCAATGCCAAGGTGAAGTTCAAGGGTGGCTTCCGGGCCATCTACTTTTTGCCCATGGTGTGTGCTCCTGCCGCCATCGCCATGGTCTGGCGCTGGATGTTTAACGGCGAATATGGGTATTATCAATCAGATCCTGGGCACCAAGATCAGCTGGCTGACCGACCCCAAGACCGCCATTGTGGCCTGCGCCATCGTGGCCATCTGGAGCTCCATCGGCTACGACGCCGTGCTGCTGCTGTCCGGATTGCAGAATATCTCCAAGAGCTACTATGAGGCCGCCCGCATCGACGGCGCCGGCCGCATCAAGCAGTTCTTCTCCATCACCCTGCCCATGATCTCCCCCACCCTGTTCGTCACCCTCATCATGCGTATGATGGCCTCCCTGAAGGTGTATGACCTCATCTACATGATGATCGACCAGTCCAACCCGGTGCTGCCCGACGTACAGAGCCTGATGTACCTCTTCTACCGGGAGGCCTTTGTGGCGGGCAACAAGGGTTATGCCTCTGCCATCGTGATCTGGACCATCTTCCTGATCGGTATCGTGACTGTTATCCAGTTCATCGGTCAGAAGAAGTGGGTCAACTACGACGTCTAAGAAAGGAGGAAGTCAGATGAAAACCGGAACTATGAGCCGCAGCCGCGGCATTGCCACGGGGCTTACCTACTTCTTCCTGATTGCAGGCGCCCTGCTGATGATCTTCCCCTTTCTGTGGATGATCCTCACTTCCCTCAAGTCCCTGTCTGAGAGCGTACAGATCCCGCCTACGATTTTCCCTGCAAAAATCGTGTGGTCCAACTTTAAGGACGCCCTCACCAGCCTGCCCTTTGTCAACCTGTACATCAACACCATCATCATGGTACTGGTGCGTGTGATCTGCGCCATCGTGTTCAGCTCCATGGCCGGCTACGCCTTTGCCAAGCTGCACTTCAAGGGCAAGAATCTGCTCTTCACCCTGGTGCTGGTACAGATGATGATGCCCTCTCAGATTTTCGTCATTCCCCAGTATCAGATGCTGGCTAAGGTCGGTCTGACTGAGAGCATCTTCGCCCTGATCTTCCCCGGTCTGGTCAGCGCCTTTGGTACCTTCTTCCTGCGTCAGGCCTACATGGGCATCCCCAACGAGATCGGTGAGGCCGCCTACCTGGACGGCTGCAACCAGTGGCAAACCTTCACCAAGGTGATGCTGCCCCTGACCGGCACCTCGGTGGCCGCCCTGACCATCTTCACCGCCGTGTTTGCCTATGCCGACCTCATGTGGCCTCTGGTGGTGAACACCGACATCAACCTGATGACCCTGTCCTCCGGCCTGGCCACCCTGAAGGGCCAGTTTATGACCAACTACCCCGTGCTCATGGCGGGCAGCTTGTTCGCTATGATCCCCATGCTGATTTTGTACCTCATTTTCCAGCGCCAGTTTATCGAGGGCATTGCCCTTACCGGCAGCAAATAAGAATCTGTTGTTCCTGGGGCGGCCTGTTTGGGCCGCCCCAGGTGGCAGGCCGCCCATTTGCGCACTCTATGATTTAAGGATGACCAGTTATGATTTTCTTTGATGAACGCCGCAATACTATTACTCTGAGCACTGCCGCCACCACCTATCAGATGAAGGTGGACACCACGGGAGTGCTGCTGCATACCTACTACGGTCCCCGCCTGCGGGGCGGTGACCTGTCCAACCGCATCGTGCATGAGGACCGTGGTTTTTCGCCTAACCCCAACGAAGTAGGGAAGGACCGCACCTACTCGCTGGATACCCTGCCTCAGGAATACTCCTCCTGCGGCGTAGGCGACTTCCGTGTGCCCAGCGTGGAGGCCACCTGTGGAAAGGGAAGCCGCACCGTGGATCTGCGCTATGTGGGTCACACCGTCCGGGAAGGAAAGTATGCCCTGGAGGGGCTGCCCGCCTTCTACGATGAGGGTGTGACCGCCCAGACCCTGTCTGTGGAGCTGCGGGACAGCTGCACCGGCCTGGAGGTTGAGCTGCTGTACGGCGTGCTGGAGGAGTACGATCTGATCACCCGGGCTGTACGGGTGCGCAATGGGGGCGAGAGCCCCATGGAGCTGGAGCGGGTATCTTCGGTATGCCTGGACTTCCCCGCTGGTGAGCACGACCTCATTACCCTGGGCGGCGCCTACGCCCGGGAGCGGGAGCCGGTGCGGATGCCTCTGACCCAGGGAGTCCACACCGTAGGCAGCGTCCGCGGTACGTCCAGCCATCAGCAAAATCCCTTTGTGGTGCTGTGTGACCATGAGACCACCGAGGACGCCGGACGCTGCTGGGGCGTGGCTCTGGTCTACTCCGGCAGTTTTCAGGCCAACACCGAGTATACCCAGTTCCACGAGACCCGCCTGACTCTGGGGATCAATCCCTTCCACTTCCGCTGGACGCTCCAGCCTGGCGAGTCCTTTACCACACCGGAGGCGGCCATGGTATTCTCCGCCCAGGGCCTGGGCCACATGAGCCGTCAGCTCCACCGGGCCATCCGTCTCAACCTGTGCCGGGGTCCCTGGAAGGACCAGCGCCGGCCCATCCTCATCAACAACTGGGAGGCCACCCTGTTTGACTTTGACGCAGAGAAGATCTGCTCCATTGCCAAGGCGGCCAGCCAGGTGGGCGTGGAGATGATGGTCATGGACGACGGCTGGTTCGGCAAACGCAATGATGACTTTGCCGGTCTGGGCGACTGGAACGTGAACCAGACCAAGCTCCCCGGCGGCCTGGGCCCCCTGGCCCACCGCATCGAGGAGATGGGAATGAAGTTTGGCCTCTGGGTGGAGCCGGAGATGGTCAACGAGGACTCCGACCTCTACCGGGCCCATCCCGACTGGGCCTTCCAGGTGCCTGGCCGTCCCATGACCCGGGGCCGCTCCCAGTTGGTGCTGGATCTGACCCGGGCCGAGGTGCGCCAGTACATTATGGATAACCTCCGGGCTACCCTGAACAGCGCCCCCATCTCCTATGTCAAGTGGGATATGAACCGCAGCCTCACCGACGTGTGGAGCGCCGCCCTTCCCGCCCAGCGCCAGGGCGAGGTGTACCACCGCTATGTGCTGGGCGTGTACGAGATCCTGGAGATGCTCCATCAGGAGTTCCCCCAGGTGCTCATCGAGGGATGCAGCGGCGGCGGCGGACGCTTTGACTGCGGTATGCTCTACTACACCCCCCAGATCTGGTGCAGCGACAACACCGACGCCATCGAGCGCCTGCGCATCCAGTACGGTACTTCTTTCTGTTATCCCTGCGCAGCGGTGGGCGCCCATGTGTCCGCCGTGCCCAACGGCCAGACCGGCCGCAGCGTCTCCATGCACACCCGCGGCGTGGTGGCTGCCGCAGGTACCTTTGGCTATGAGCTGGACCTCAACGAGATCACTTCTGAGGAGATGGAGGAGGTCCGCACCCAGATCCAGCACTTCCGCAGCTGCTGGGACCTGGTGCTGCGGGGCGACTACTACCGCCTCAGCAATCCCTTCCGGCAGGAGGCCTTCAACGCCTGGATGCACGTCTCCCCCGACAAGAGCCGTGCTCTGGTGGGCATGGTCATGGGGGTGGGACACGCCAACCCCATTCGTCCCCTGCTGCGGCTGAAGGGACTGAACCCCAATGCGGACTATAAAGTCAACGGCGAAGTATATGGCGGCGATCAGCTGATGTACGGCGGCCTGGCCCTGCCCATCCTGCAGGAGTATCAGGCGCTGCAATTTGATCTGGAGCGTGTTTGACTCACTTTGAGAGGAGAATGACCCATGGACCAGGGACGTTTTTCTGTGTTTCCCCATGAAAATTTTGTGGATCTGTTTTTGGTGCAGTTTGGCTGGGAGCAGTGCGAGTCCCTGCATTCCTATGGGCCCCATGTGCGCAACAACTATCTCTTCCACTACATTATTTCCGGGAAGGGACACCTGGAGGTGCGGCAGCGGGACGGCTCCGTTCGGACCTATCCTCTGCGGGCCGGACAGGGCTTCCTGATCTGCCCCAACCAGGTGACTACCTACTGTGCCGACGAAAAAGACCCCTGGGCCTACACCTGGGTGGAATTTGGCGGGGTCCAGGCCCAGTACCGGCTGACCCTGGCCGGACTGGGGGAGGACCAGCCGGTCTACACCCCCATCCAGCCCGACATGTCCCAGCCGGTGAAGGATGAACTGCTGTTTATTGCCAACCATGCCCAGTTCTCGTCCCTGAAGCTGATGGCCCACTTCTACCTTTTCCTGGACGCTCTGATCGACAGCTCTTCCTCCAAGCAGCGGGTGCGGGGCCTGTTCCAGCAGGGCTTTTACATCCGGGAGGCCATCCACTTCATCGACCAGTACTACCGGGATGACATCCGCATCGAACAGATTGCCAGCTTCTGCGGTCTCAACCGCACCTACTTCAGCCGTCTGTTCAAGGAAGTCATGGGCCAGACGCCCCAGGAGTACCTGGCCCGCTACCGGGTGAACAAGGCCATGGAGCTTATGCGAAACACCAACATGAGCATCGGAGAGGTGGCCAGTATGGTGGGCTATCCCAACCAGCTGTACTTCTCCAAGGTGTTCCGCAAATATCAGGGTCTTCCCCCTCGGGTATGGCGCCAGGAGGATCTCATGGCCCTGGAGAAAAAACAGAGCGCCGAGCAAAGCCAGCCCAAGGCGCCCAAGGTCCGTAACTAAGGAGGCACCAGATGTTTTTCAATCCCAATGATTTTCGCCGCCGCCAGGAGCGCACCGGTCCCTCCGGATTGCTGGAGATCTTCTCCCGGGAGTGGCTGACCATTGTGAAGGTGGATGCCCTCACCTGTCTCTCCCTGGTGCCTCTGGTTACCCTGCCCCCCGCGCTTTTGGCTATGAACCACATGGCCCGGAGAATGGCGGAGGACCGCAGCGTCACCGTCCGGGAGTTCTGGCAGTCCTTCCGCGCCAACTTCTGGCGCTCGTATCCCACCTTCTTCCTGGCGGTTCTTCTGCCTGTCATCTCCCTGTGGTCCAGCTTTTTCTATGCGGGACAGGCGGTAGGAAACTGGATCCTCTTTTTGCCGTGTGTGTTTTCTGTGTTTGTGTTTGTGGTGTCCCTTCTTATGTCGGCCTATCTCTTTCCTCTGGCCGCCTCGGGGATGCCGCTGGGCCAGGCGGTGCGGCAGAGCTTTGCTCTGGGCTTTGCCCGTCCGGGACAGGCGCTGATGTGCGCTCTGCTCAACGACTGTCTGGCCGTTCTGGCCATCGGATTTCTTCCCTTCAGCATTCCCTATTTCCTGCTGGGCGGACTGATGTTCCCCTGTGTGGCAGGTCAGGTGATTGTGCGTCCAGTTCTGGACCAGTTTTGTCCCGACCTGGAGGGAGAGGAAGAAGAGGAGTTTTAAGGCAATAAAAAACTGGCAGCTCAACGAGCTGCCAGTTTTTTTGCCTATTTTCAATTACAAACAGTTTATTTGCTGCGCTTCAATACTTCCAGGACGAAGTTCCACAGGCGCTGCACGGAAGAAATGCTCATGCGCTCCCGGGGAGTGTGGATCTCAAACAGGTCGGGACCGATGGATACGCAGTCCAGGCCGGGCAGCTTGCCGGCGAAAATGCCGCACTCCACGCCGGCGTGGATGGCCTCGATGCGAGGCTCACGGCTGTACTGCTCGCGGAAGACGGCCACCAGGCGATCACGCAGGGGGGAGTCAGCCAGATACTCCCAGCCAGAGTACTCGCCGAAGAACTCCACGCTGCCGCCCAGCTGCTCCATCAGGCTGGACAGACGGGCCTTGAGCATCTCCTTCTGAGAGTCCACCGAGCTGCGTACGCAGAAGGAGGTACGCACCACGGAGTCCTCAGTGGTCAGGATGCCCAGGTTCAGAGAGGTCTGCACCAGGCCGGCGATGTCGGCGCTCATGACCTGAACCCCGTTGGGCAGGCAGGTAAGCATGCACAGCACCTTCTTGGTGGAGGCGGCGTCCATGGCCTCGCCTTCGCCGGCGCCCTCCACGGATACGGCTACGTTGGGATCGGTGACCCGGTACTCAGCGGCAAAGCAGGCGCCCATCTCCTGGGCGGTGGCCTTGGCGGCGGCGGCGTCAGCCACCAGCACCTGAGCCTGAGTCTTGATGGGAATGGCGTTGTCCTTCAGACCGCCGTTCACAGCCACAATGCGCATTTCGGTCGCTGCGGCCACAGCCTGGAGCAGACGGCCCATGAGCATGTTGGCGTTGGCACGGCCCTTGTGGATCTCGGTGCCGGAGTGGCCGCCCTGCAGGCCGCTGATAGTAATGGTGAGGGCGCTTCCCTGGAAGGGAGCACGGGCGATGGGCAGCAGGCAGGTGGTCACATTGCCGCCGGCGCAGCTGACGGTGAACACGCCCTCCTCCTCGGAGTCCAGGTTCAGCAGCTGACGGCCCTTCAGGGGAGACACGTCCATGGAAACAGCGCCCAGCATGCCGATCTCCTCGTCCACGGTGAACACGGCCTCCAGGCGGGGATGGGGGATGTCCTTGGCGTCCAGAATAGCCAGAGCCATGGCTACGGCGATGCCGTCATCGCCGCCCAGGGTGGTGCCCTTGGCGGTGACAAAATCGCCCTCCACCATCAGGTCCAGACCTTCCTTGTCCATATCCTTGGTGCAGTCATGCTCCTTCTCACACACCATGTCCAGGTGGCCCTGGAGGATGATGGCGGGGGCATTCTCATAGCCGGCAGTGGCCTCTTTGATGATGATGATGTTATTGTCCTGGTCCTGGTAGTGCTCCAGGCCGCGCTCCTTGGCGAAGGCCACACAGTAATCGCTGATGGCCTTGGTGTTCCGGGAGCCGTGGGGAATGGCGCACAGATCTTCAAAGAAGCGGAATACGCTCTTGGGTTCCAGGTTGGATAGTACGTTCATAGCTGCATACTCCTCTCGTGGCAGATTTATTTCCTCAGGCGGTAGCGGCCGTTGGAGACCTTCTTCAGCAGCAGCTGTTCCACCATGTATTGGGCTAATTTGGGGGCAAAGGTCTTGGGATTTTGTACCATCGCTCTTTGCCGGGACCAGAACTGACCGGCCTTTACGCCGGTGCAGAGCTGGGCCATCTGGGAAAGGGTGATCTCCTCATTTTTCTTGAGGTAGTTTACCACCTTTCCCGCACTTTTACTGAGCAAAATGCGTTCCAGATCGGCGCTTTGGGTGTAGCTCTTTTTCAGACCCCACACATACAGCACCGCGATGACCACGGCAAAGGCCAGAATGCCCAGAATGGTCTCCAAGGTATTCATTCCTTCACCTTGTCCTTTCCGCGAAACAGGATAAACTCGTTGTTGCGCAGGATCTGCATATATTTTACCAGTCGATCGTAGAGAGGTTCGGCCTGGTCGCCGAACTGTTCCTTCAGCTGCTGGGCCAGTTGACCCACCGTGCGTTCGCCGTTGATCCGCTTCCACAGAAAGCTGCCGTACTCGTCCAGCTTGATGTGGCTGACTCGGGGCGTGTGGAAGACCTTCTGGGCGATGGTAGCGTAGAAGCCCCGGTGGACCATATGGATGGTGGCAATACCGTCCTCGCCCTCGCTCCAGTCATTTTTAGGGTTGATAACGGGGATGAAATCCAAATAGTTCTCGCTCTTTTTCTTGGCCATTTCGTTTCTCCTCATGGATAATAACCCAAACCGGGCTGCATACCAAAGTATACAGCCCGGCTGGGGAAAAAACAAGAATTACTTCTTCTTGCTGTCCTTGGTGGCGAAGAGATAGATGGTGAACAGGATGACGGCAAAGCAGATGAGACCGCCGATGTTGCCGATGCTGAAGACCTCGCTGAAGTTGATCTTGTCGCTGACATACAGAGCAACGCCTTCATCGCTCATACCAGCGGGGATGATAGCCAGCACGGCCAGCAGGATGCCCACGATACCCTCGCCGGCGATGAGGCCGGAGGAGTACAGCACGCCGGACTGCACGGTGTCGTTCTTGTCCTTCTCAGAGGCGTACTTACGCTTCTCCAGGAACCAGCGCAGAGCGCCGCCCAGCATCATAGGCACGGACAGGTAGATGGGCAGATACAGGCCGATGGCGAAGGGCAGCACGGGGATGCCCAGCACCTCTACCACGATGGCGATGAACACGCCGGCGAACACCATGTTCCAGGGCAGGTTGCCGCCCATAACGCCCTCGACGATCATCTTCATCAGCATCGCCTGAGGAGCGGGCAGGTCGTTGGAGCCGTAGCCGCCCCAAGCCATGCTCAGCAGGTACAGGATAGCGCCGATGGCCACGGAGGAAACCGCAACACCGATCAGCTCGCCGATCTGCTGCTTCTTGGGGGTAGCGCCAACCAGGAAGCCGGTCTTCAGGTCCTGAGAGGTATCGCCGGCGATGGCAGCAATGACGCAGATGATGCCGCCGATGACGATGGCAGCAGTCATGCCCTCAATGCCAACGGTACCGGTGGCCTTCAGCAGCATGGTGGAGATGAGCAGGGTAGCAATGGCCATGCCGGAGACGGGGTTATTGGAAGAACCAATGAGGCCCACCATCCGGGAGGACACGGTGGCAAAGAAGAAGCCGAAGACAATGACGATCAGGGCGGTGAACAGGTTCAGGGGGATAGCAGGAACCAGCCACAGCACGATGGCCACCAGAAGCACGCCCAGCAGAACGACCTTCATGGGGATGTCCTGCTCGGTACGCAGGGTGCTGACGGTGCGGCCCTTGCCGTAGTCGCCCATGGCGTCCTTGAAGGTGCGCACGATCAGAGGCAGGGACTTGATGAGGCTGAGCACGCCGCCGCAGGCCACGGCACCGGCGCCAATGTAGCGCAGGTAGTTGCTCCACAGGGCGGACACGCCGTTAGCAGCCACCAGCTCGTTGATGGTCATGTCGGTGACGGGGAACATGATGGCGTCGCCGCCGAACAGAACCATCAGAGGCATGATGACCAGCCAGCCCAGGATACCGCCGGCGAACAGATAAGAGGATACCTTGGCGCCGCAGATATAGCCCACGCCGGCCAGGGCGGGCAGCACGTCGATGCCCACACCGGAGCCCTTGTAAGCGGAGATATCATAGGTGATCTCGCTGGGGAAGATCTTCAGGCCGTCGGCAATGAACTTGTAGACGGCAGCAATGCCCAGACCGGAGAACACGGTGGACGCCTTGGCACCGCCCTCTTCACCGGCAATCAGAACCTCGGCGCAGGCCTGTCCCTCGGGGTAAGCCAGCACGCCGTGCTCCTTGACGATCAGAGCGCTGCGCAGGGGGATCATCATCAGCACGCCCAGTACGCCGCCGCACAGGGCAATCAGGCCGATCTCCACCAGGCCGGGAGCGTTGCCCATGCCTTCCTTGGCCCACATAAACAGAGCAGGCAGGGTGAAGATGGCACCGGCGGCCACGGACTCACCGGCGGAGCCGATGGTCTGCACCATGTTATTTTCCAGGATGGAATCACGCCGCAGGATCTTGCGGATGACGCCCATGGAAATAACAGCCGCGGGGATGGATGCAGAAACGGTCATGCCTACGCGCAGTCCCAGGTAGGCGTTGGCGCCGCCAAAGACGATGGCCAGAATAGCGCCCAACACAATGGAAACCACGGTAAATTCCGGCATCACCTTGTCCGCGGGGACATAGGGTTGGAATTTTTTCTCTTCCACGATGTTTCTTTCCCTTCTTTTATTTTCGCTGCCAGCTCCACCCCTCTCTCCGGCTTGCGCCAGGATGGAAACTGCTTTTGCAGCTAGTTTACTATTTTACGTTTTTTTCACCTGTTCGTCAAGCTTTTTGTCTTTGTATGACGCACAAATGCGTACAAAAATAATGGGCAGCTGGGAATGGGTCCCTGTGAATGATCCACGCATAGCCTCCGTTTTCCTGTCCATACTATATTTTGTTTCCAAAAAACCACCGTGGGAGGAATTATATAGATGAAAGCAACAGGTATTGTCCGCAGGATCGATGACTTAGGTCGTGTCGTAATACCAAAAGAAATTCGACGTACCATGCGAATCCGAGAGGGCGACCCACTGGAAATTTACACGGAGCGGGACGGCAGTGTGATTTTTAAAAAGTATTCCCTGCTGGGCGGGCTGACCGAATTTGCCACCCAGATGTGCGAGACCCTCAACCGCACCACAGGAAGGATCGCGGTGATCACCGACCGGGACAACATTATTGCTCTGGCCGGTGCACCCCGGCGGGAGCTGCTGGACAAGCAGATTGCCCCTGAGCTGGAGCGGCTGATGGAGAGCCGGCAGATCTACCAGCATAAGGTTGGCGAGATCGGTGTGCCCCTATGCGCCGAGGAGGGACGGTTTTTCCTGGATACCGTGGCCCCCATTTTGTCAGAGGGGGATGTGCTGGGCAGCGTGGTATTCACCGCGCCGGAGGAAAACCTCACCGGAGGCGAGGTGGAGTACAAGCTGGCCCAGTCCATCGCTGTGTTCCTGGGGAAGCATATGGAGGGCTGATGGCCGACCCCTTAAGTAAAATACGCCTCTCCGCCGGAGAAAACGGCAGAGAGGCGTATGGAACACAACGGAGAACTATGAAAACAGCGCCGGCCAATGGCCGGCGCTGTTGATCTCACAGAGGCTCAGCCCTGGGAGATGGCGCTCATGGGGCAGCTATCGGCGCAGGAACCGCAGTCCAGGCAAGCGCCGGCGTTGATCTCGTAGTGGTCAGCACCCTGAGCGATGGCGCCCACGGGGCAGGCATCGGCGCAGGAACCACAGCTGATGCAGGCATCGCTGATGACATAGGCCATTGGAAAACACCTCCCTAAAATTCTACACTACATTCTATCACATCTTTTCAAAATTGCAATGCTAATTTTTGAAAAAGCGGGCATAGTTAGAGAAGACCCTGGTGGGCTTCCGGATATTTCCGGGACGTGCGCCAGAATATGGAATATCTGGAGGGATCAATATGGCCGATTGCCGTTTTACATCCACTGCGCTGGGGGCCATCCGTCTGGCCCAGGAGAACGCGGCCCGTCTGGGACACAGCTATGTAGGCAGTGAGCATCTGCTGCTGGGGCTGGCCAGCCAGGAGTACAGCACCGCCGCCCGTCTGCTGCGGGAGGAGGGAGCGGGCAGCCCCCGCCTGCGGGTTTGTATCGCACAGCTGGTGGGCACCGGGGTGCCCGGACGCACCCTGCACCAGGGGCTGACGCCCCGCTGTTGCCAGGCCATTCAACAGGCGGCCGTGGAGGCCAAAAAGATGGGACAGCCGGCGGTCAACGCGGAGCATCTGCTGCTGGGCCTTCTGCGGGACAGTACCAGCTCGGCCGTGCGGCTGCTGGGGGAGTGCGGGGTAGACCGTGCCCGGCTCAGTCAGCGCTTGTCCGCCGCCCTGGGAGGCGAGGATAGCATCTCCAGGGTCATGCGCAGCCGGGAGCCGGAGCGCAGCGGAGGAGACACCCGCCAACTGGACCAGTGTGCCCGGGACCTTACCGCCATGGCCGGCCAGGGTCAGCTGGACCCGGTGATCGGCCGGGAGGCGGAGCTGGAGCGGCTGATCCAAATCCTCTCCCGCCGCACCAAGAACAACCCCGCTCTCATCGGAGAACCAGGTGTAGGCAAAACCGCGGTGGTAGAGGGATTGGCTCTGGCCATTGCCGACGGCACTGCACCTGCCCATTTGTTGGGTAAACGGGTGTGCGCCCTGGACCTGTCCGCCATGGTGGCAGGCACCAAGTACCGAGGCGAGTTTGAGGAGAAGCTCAAGCACGTGCTCCAGGAGGTGCGCCGGGCGGGCAATGTGATTTTGTTCATCGATGAGCTGCACACCATCGTGGGGGCAGGCAGCGCGGAGGGAGCCATTGACGCGGCCAACATCCTGAAACCTTCCCTCTCCAGGGGAGAGATTCAGGTCGTCGGCGCTACCACCCTGGATGAGTACCGCAAATATATTGAAAAGGACTCCGCCCTGGAGCGCCGCTTCCAGCCTATCACGGTGCGACAGCCCACCCGGGACCAGACCCTGGCCATCCTCCGGGGACTGCGGGGGAGGTATGAGGCCCATCACCATATTACCATCTCGGACAAGGCCTTGGAGGCGGCGGTGGACCTGTCCATTCGCTATCTGCCCGAGCGGTTTTTGCCTGACAAGGCCATCGACCTCATGGACGAGGCGGCCTCCCAGGCCCGGCTGTCCAGCCACACGCTGCCTCCCGAGCTGCAGCGGCTGGAGCAGCGGGCAGTCCAGGCGGGGCGTCAGCTCACCCAGGCCATCCGCAAGCAGGATTTTGAAAAGGCGGCCATGCTCCGGGATGCGGAGGGGGACTTCCGCAAGGAGTTGGAGGCGGGGAAAAAGCGCTGGCGGCAGGGCCATCCCCAGAAAACTGTGGAGGAGAGCCACATCCGGGCGGTGCTGTCCCAGTGGACCGGGGTGCCGGTGAGCGACCCCACCCAGCACGACCGAAAAGCACTGGAGGAACTGGAACAGTCCCTGGAGCGCACGGTGCTGGGCCAGGAGCAGGCGGTAAAGGCGGTGGCCCGGGCGGTGCGCCGGGGAAGGCTGGGGCTGAAGGACCCCAGAAGGCCGGTGGGGTGCTTTTTGCTGCTGGGTCCCAGCGGCGTAGGCAAGACCCAGCTGTGCCGCAGTCTGGCCCAGACCCTGTTCGGCAGTTCGGAAGCCCTCATCCGCTTTGATATGTCGGAATATATGGAGGCCCACAGCGTCTCCCGCCTCATCGGCTCGCCCCCCGGCTATGTGGGTCACGAGGAGGGGGGACAGCTTACCGAGCGGGTGCGGCGCAGCCCCTGGTCGGTGGTGCTGCTGGATGAGCTGGAGAAGGCCCACCGGGATATCTGGTCGGTACTGCTGCAGGTGATGGAGGAGGGAGTGCTCACCGACAGTCAGGGACGAAAGACCGACTTTCGGAATACCGTATTGGTGATGACCTCCAACCTGGGGGCGCGGCACTTCCAGCAAAAGACCCGTCTGGGCTTTGGGAGCGGGACGGAGAGTGACCGGAAAGCCTTGGAGGGGGAGGTACTCTCCGAGGCAAAACAGACCTTTGCCCCGGAGTTTCTAAACCGTCTGGACGCCGCTCTGGTGTTCCATCCCCTGGGGGAGGAGACACTGGTATCCATTACCCGGCAGCTGCTGGGTGAGACCGGCAAACGGTTGGAGAGCTTGGGAGTCACCATGCAGGTAGAGGAGGACGCCGTGCGGCTGCTGGCCAAGAAAGGCAGCCACCGGGATTACGGGGCACGGCCGCTGCGCCGGGCCATTGCCGCCTGGGTGGAGGACCCTGCCGCCGACCTGCTGCTGTCCGGACAGTGCCAGCGGGGAGGCGGACTGCATGTGCTGGTACAGGAGGACCGGGTGCGGGTGGAGTGCCTGACGGGAGGAAACGCTGCATGTGATATAATCTAGTCTTTAAAATTAGATTTAGTAATTTTGCTTATTGATTTTGCTGAAGGGGAGGACTATACTATGGAACATAGAAGAGTGTTTGACAGACCCACGCCAAATGCCTTTGATTGTGAGGTGTCTGATATGTTCCATGAAACTGCAGTTCCGGCCAGACCTTTGATTTCTGTGCCCCGTCCCCGGAGGCGGAAAGAGGTGCGGGACCCCTATGACGGCCTGAGGCCCTGGTCGGCCATTACCCACGGGATTGGAGCGGCGCTGGCGGTGGTAGGGACGGTATTTCTCGCCGTTCAGTCCGCGTGGATGGGTAAATGGGAAAACCTGGTTCTCTTTCTGATTTACGGGGTGTCTATGGTGTGCCTGTATACAGCCAGCACCCTGTACCACTGTGTGAATACCACCCGTTCTAAGCGCATTGCCCTGCGCAAATATGACCACTGCTCCATTTATCTGCTCATTGCCGGCAGCTACACCCCCGTATGCCTCACGGTGCTGCGGGAAGATGGCGGGCTGCCCCTTCTTATTGCGATCTGGGGCCTGGCTGTGGCCGGCGTGGTGCTTACCATCGCCAAGCTGGATATCCCTCGGTGGCTCACCAGCGTCATCTACCTGGTGATGGGCTGGCTGGCCCTGTTCGCCATAGTTCCTCTGTCCCAGCGGATGCCTGGGCTGGGTATGTTCTGGCTCATTCTGGGCGGAGTTTTATACACGGTGGGCGGTGTGCTCTATGCGGTGAAGTGGCCCGGGCGCAGCAACCCCCGCTTTGGCTGCCACGAGATTTTCCACGTATTCATTCTCCTGGGCTCCATTGCCCACTTTATGATGATGGCTCAGGTCATCGCTTATCTTTAAATAAAAAGTCCCGGAAGCGATTGCTTCCGGGACTTTTTTTACATCTCCAGAGGGTGGATCTCCTTGCGGTAGACCCGGCGCAGGAACAGGGCAGACAGGCCTACGGAGAGCAGCTCCGCAATGGGGAAGGCCCACCAGACGACGGCCAACCCACCGATGCGGGACAGAAGGAAAGCGACAGGCAGCAGTATCATCAGCTGACGCACGACCGATACCACCAGGCTGAGCACGCCGTGGCCCAGGGCCTGGAACACGGAGGAGCAGACGATGGCAAATCCGGCAAACAGGAAGCTCAGGGAGATGATCCGCAGAGCGGGCACACCGATGGTGAGCATATCGCCGGTGTCCTGTTCGGAGCGGAACAGATCCAGCAGCACATTGGGCAGGAACTGGAAGATCAGCAGGCCGATGAACATGATGGACACGGCGTAGATGACGCTGAGCTTGATGGTTTGCTTGATGCGGTCAGGACGGCGGGCGCCGTAGTTGTAGGCCACAATGGGTACCATGCCGTTGTTAAGACCAAACACAGGCATGAACACAAAGGACTGGAGCTTGAAGTATACACCGAAAACCGCGGTAGCGGTGGTGGTGAAGGCGATCAGGATCTTGTTCATGCCGAAGACCATCACCGAGCCGATGGAGGACATGATGATGGAGGGAACGCCCACGGCGTAGATGTGGCCGATGATGGAGGCCTGGGGGCGGAAGCCCTTCAGGCTCAGCTGTACGTCAGGGTTGCGGGTGGCGTTGATGACCACCGAGACGAGGGCGGCAATGATCTGGCCCAGTACGGTAGCCAGGGCGGCGCCGGCAACCTCCATGCGGGGCAGACCGAACAGACCGAAGATCAGGATGGGGTCCAGTACGATGTTGATGATGGCGCCCAGAGCCTGGGTGAACATAGTGTACAGGGTACGGCCGGTGGCCTGGAGGATGCGTTCAAAGGTGATTTGGAAGAACATGCCCACCGACAGTACGCACACGATGAACATGTAGCTCTCGCCATAGTCTACGATGGTCTGCTTGTCCGTCTGGATGGCAAAGAACAGCCGGGAGCAAGTCAGACCGATGAGCATAAAGACCAGGTAGCTGACCGCAGCCAGAAACAGGCCGTTCATGGCGGCGGCATTGGCCCGGTCCTGACGCTTTTCGCCCAAACTCTTGGACAGCAGGGCGTTGATACCTACGCCGGTACCTACTGCCACGGAAATCATCAGGTTCTGAATGGGAAAGGCCAGGGAGACGGCGTTCAGGGCGTCCTCACTGAGCTGGGCCACGAAGATACTGTCTACTACGTTGTACAGTGCCTGGACCAGCATGGAGATCATGATGGGGATGGACATGGACAACAGCAGCCGGTTGACCGGCATGGTGCCCATTTTGTTTTCTGCGGGCTTGTTTTGGCTCATCGTGCAACTCCTTCTCTCTCAATCCTGTGGCAAATGCTACCACCCAAAAGGGCCAAAGAAAAGACGACTTGTCGAAACAAGTCGTCTTTTCTAACTGGTGCGGCTGACGGGAGTCGAACCCGTACGCCCGTCCGGACACAAGCACCTCAAGCTTGCCAGTCTACCAATTCCAGCACAGCCGCAAACAGGCGGTCTATTGAAAACCGCCTTATCATTATAGGGCGGAAGGAGCGATTTGTCAATGCTTTTTTCGCGGAGAAACTATTTGTGAAAATGCTACTGTAAAACCCGAAGGGGGCAATCCCCTTTCGGGCTTTATTTTTTACCGAGAAAGGGGGTGTCCTTGATGGCTGGCAAATACCTCACGCTCCAGGACCGCAAGACCATCGCAAAGCTGTATCGCCAGGAGGCGCGGGTACTGGACATCGCAAACAAGGTGGGGTTCCACCCCGCCACCATCTATGAGGAACTGCGCCGAGGCGACACCGGGAAGCTGGACGAGCGCCAGCGCCCGGAGTACGACCCGGTCCTGGCCCAGAAGAGGGTCCAGGAAGCAATCCGCCGCCGAGGGAACCACCGAGGCGCAGCAACCCAAAAGGACGGGCGGCAGGCCCGGAAAGTATAGGGAGGATAAAACTATGGGAAAGACCATTGAACTGAGCCGGGTACGGCAGGGCGAGCACTTCACGCTGGACGGCGTAGAGTGGGTGAAGCTGGACGAGACCCACATGGGCGCGTTTGTGGTAGCCGCCGATGCGCTGCCCGACAACTGCCCGTTCGAGAATGACGATGACCGCGAGGATGCCAACAACTTCTGCGGCAGCCACATCGCAAAGGAGATGGAGCGTTGGCTGCGGGACCAGCACAAGCCCATCTTCGATGCCACGTTGGAGCGGCCCATCGACCTGACCACCATGGACGGCATGACAGACTACGGCACGCCGCTGGCCGTTGCCCGCCTGCTGACCATCGACGATTACCGCAAGTACCGCCGCTTCATCCCCTTGGCCTCCCGCCCGTTTTGGCTGGCTACCGGGTGGACCACCAAAAGCTCCCCGGTCTCCAATGACTACCTCGCGTACCGCGTCAGTACCGGCGGCACCGTCTACTACGACGGCGTCTGCAGCGCGTACTTCGCCCCGCGTCCCGCTTTGTATCTCAAATCCTCAATCCTTGTATCCATTGAGACTGAGGAGGAGCAGAAGAGCATCCGAGACTACACCGACACAGAGCTGATGGACGAGCTGTACCGGCGGAGGAGGGCGAGCTATGACCCGGACTGAGCGGAGAGAACGGCAGCGCCGCAGAAAGCTCCAGATCGCCCGCCGCGTGGCCTCTGCGCTGCTGGCGCTGGTCCTTATCCTGGTTTGCATCCTCCTTTTGACGGGCGGAGGTAAGGCGGACACCCCGGAGCCGGAGGCGGCGGTCACGGGACCGGCGGCCATGCCGGAACCGCAGAGGCCGGAACAGGAGGCTGTGGACCCCTTGGAAGCGGACAAGATCGCCCTGGCAAAGATGGTATGGGGCGAGGCCCGTGGGTGCTCCACCACCGAACAGGCCGCTGTCGTCTGGTGCGTACTGAACCGCTTTGACAGCGGGGGCCCCTACTACGCGGGCTGTGACACCATCCGGGAGGTCGTGGCCCAGGAAAGCCAATTTTCCGGGTATGACCCGGCCCACCCCGTCACCGCTGACATCCTGGCCCTGGTGGAGGATGTGCTGACCCGCTGGATGGCGGAAAAGGTCTGCGTGGGAGATGTTGGACGGGTCCTCCCCGCCGAGTACCTGTTCTTCACCGGCGACGGCAGGGAGAACACCTTCACGACGGAGTGGCGAGGCGGGCAGACCTGGGACTGGTCCCTGGAAAGCCCGTATGAGGAGTGACGAATTGTGAGCCTCACCCACCTTTCGCTATTCTCTGGTATCGGCGGGCTGGACCTGGCTGCTGAGTGGGCAGGGTTTGAAACCGTTGGACAATGTGAGTGGGCCGACTACCCTACGAGGGTCCTGGAGCGTCACTGGCCTGGAGTTCCCCGCTGGCGGGACATACGGACCCTGACGAAGGAGAGTTTCTATGAACGAACAGGACTACGAACAGTTGACCTTGTTTCCGGCGGGTTCCCATGCCAGCCATTCTCCAAGGCCGGACAGCGCAGAGGCCAGAAGGATGACCGCTACCTCTGGCCTGAGATGCTGCGAGTTATTGAGGAGCTGCGGCCCTCTTGGGTCATTGGAGAGAATGTTGCTAACATCCTCAATCTGGCGCTCGACGATGTGCTTTCTGACCTGGAAAGCAAAGGCTACTCCACGCGGGCGTTTATGGTTCCAGCTCGCGGCGTCGGCGCTCCACACCAACGATACCGATACGCAATCCTGGCCCACGCCGACAGCTATGGATGCGGCGGGACTGGCCGGACACCTGAGAAAGGATGCGACATCCACCCGGTCCGTGCTCCTATCGCAGAAGGTGAAATGTCTTGCGGGGGGCACTGGAAACCTGAACCCGGAGTGGGTCGAGTGGCTGATGGGGTTCCCCGCTGGATGGACCGCGTTAGATGCCTCGGGAACGCCGTGTGCCCACCGCAATTCTATCCCTTCTTCTACTACATCAGAGAAATAGAGGAGGCGCTACACGAACCATGAACCGATTGCAGGAAAAACGGCTGGAACTGGGGCTGACGCAGCCCCAGGTGTCGGCCAGGTTGAAGGAAGTCGAGGCCCGGGCTGACGTGGGCATGGTCTCCCGGTATGAAAAGGGCGTATGCCTACCCACCAAGGACCAGCTTGCCGCGCTGGAGGAATTGTACGGCGTGCCGCGCACGGCGCTGTACGACGTGGAGGACCTGGACCTTCTGGAGTTCCCACGGGCCGAGGCCCCGACGGAGGAGAGCGAGCACAAGGCCACAGCACCGCCGCCGAGCCACGCAGGACGCTTCCGTAAATGCTACCGCATCAGCCGGGAATTTGCGGAGAGCCTGCCGGACGATCTGCTCCAGGTGTGCGGGTACTCCTCCTGGCAGAGCTGGCACGACGCAGCCCTCAAGAGGCTGCTGGGCGAATATGCGGCCCGGAGCCGCAGCATGAAGAAAAAGGAGGACAAGACAGCATGAGCGAGCAGCTGGACAAGAAAAGCATCCTGGAAATGTCCATGGGTGCCATTCTGGAGCGGGTGGACTATGAGATGGGGAAGGTCATCGACAACATCCTGGACCCCAACACCAAGCCCACCGGGAAACGGAAAATCACCGTGGGGCTGGAGCTTATCCCCAGCGCGGACCGCAAGACCATCACCGTGCAGACCACGGCCAAGAGCACACTGGTTCCCACGGACCCCATCACCACCAGCCTCTATATCACCAATCAGCCGGGCACCGGCGAGATGGTGGTGGCCGAGATGGTGCCCCAGGTCCCCGGGCAGCTGGGGATGGACGGCGGAGAACAGGACCGGCCCAAAGTTCTGAAATTCACCAATATCAAGCAGGCATAACAGAAAGGAGACTACATCATGTTGAAGGAATTTGCTCAGTATCTCGTGTCTCTCAAGGACAACAAGACTTACACCATCCACGGCGACACCTACTCCGACCGGGAGCTGGTGCGTATCGACCCCCATGTAGACCGTCCCCGCCAGATCAGCGTGAGCGGGCTGGACAGCATCGTAAAGCTGCTGCGGAACGAGTTGGATATGTTCGACAACCTGCCTATGTTCGTCCGGGTGGACGGCGCACGGAAGGTCTCTGTGTTCTCCACCTATGACAGCGAGATGTGCCGGGACAGCCTGTATGAGGCGACCTGCGACGTACCTGGGTTCCAGGAGGGCTTCCGGGAGCAGGAGAAGGCCATCATTGAGCTGCGGAGCAAGTTTATGCCCGGAGAGGGCGTGGACTACCTGCTGGACCTGCTCTCCCGCATCAACAAGGAGAACGGCGTCACCACCCGGGACAACGGCGTGAGCCAGGAGGTGGAGGCCCGCCAGGGCATTTCTCTCAAGGCCCTGGTCCAGGTCAAGCCCCGCATCTCCATGCGGCCCTACCGCACCTTCCTGGAGGTGGAGCAGCCGGAGAGCGAGTTCATCCTGCGGCTGGACGAGGACGGCAACGTGGGGCTGTTCGAGGCTGACGGCGGAATGTGGAAGATGCAGGCCAAGGCATCCATCGTGGCGTACTTCGAGGAGAAACTGGCCGACGAGATCAACGCCGGAAAGGTCATCGTGATGATGTGATGGAGCCGCTGGTCATCGTATGCAAGGACCGGGCGGAGTGGCTGGAGGCCCGCAGGGACGGTCTGGGAGCGTCTGACGCTGCCGCCGTCCTGGGCATCTCGCCCTGGAAAACCAATGTGCAGCTCTGGGAAGAAAAATGCAGGCTTGTCCAGCCGGAGGACATTGGAGACAAGCCTGCCGTTCAGTACGGCAACGATGCCGAGCCGCTGCTGCGGCAGTTCTTCGCCCTGGACCACCCGGAGTATCTGGTCACCTTCACTCCCTACAAGATCATTAAGCACCCGGCGCTCCCCTTCATCACCTGCACGCCGGACGGAGAACTGGAGGAGACTGCCACCGGGCGGCGGGGCGGCCTGGAGATCAAGACCACGGAAATCTTGTCTGCCACCGGCTGGCTGCACTGGAAGGACCGCATCCCGGACAACTACTACGCCCAGGTTTGCCACCAGATGCTCGCTACCGGGTGGGAGTTCACGGAGCTGCTGGTGCAAATCAAGTACGTTACCGCAGACGGAGCGGACCGCAAGGAGGTCCGGCACTACAAAATAGAGCGGGCGGATGTCCTGGAGGACATCGCCCTTATCCAGCGGGAGGCCCCGGTATTCTGGCGCTGCGTGGAGCAACGGCGGAGGCCCAACCTGAAACTCCCGCCGATCTGAGGAGGACATTATGAGCATGGAGTTTGTGATGGGCAGCAGCCTGGAAAGTCTGCCCAAGACCATTGATTTCAACTTTGAGGAGCTGAAAACCCAACTGGCCGAAAGCCTGGAGCTGTACGCGGGCCTGGTGGTGACAGAGGACGGCATCAAGGCCGCCAAGGAGGACCGTGCCAGGCTGAACAAGCTGCGGGAGGCCCTGGAGACCAAGCGCAAGGAGGTCAAGCGTGAGTGCATGGCCCCTTACACCGACTTCGAGGCCAAGGTGAAGGAGCTGGTGGGCCTTATCGACCAACCCATTGCTGCCATTGACGGCCAGCTCAAGGCTTATGAGGAGCAGAGACGGGCCGCCAAGCGCGCGGACATCCTGGCTATCTACGAGGAGACCGTGGGCGAGCTGCGGGCGCTGCTGCCCTTCGAGAAGCTGTGGCAGGACGGGTGGTACAACACCGGCGTCTCCATGAAGAAAATCCGGGAGGCCATCGTTGCGGCGGAGGCCAAGGCTGCCGCAGACCTGGAGGTGCTGTCCACGGTGGAGAGCGAGTTTGCCGAGGCGGTGAAACTCAAGTATCTGGAGAACCTGGACCTGCACGCGGCGCTGGCCGAGCGCGCCCGCCTCCAGGAACAGGCGGCGCAGCTTCGGAAGTATGAAGAACAGCTCCGGCCCAAGGAGGCCGACACGGTGCCCGAACCGCACCGCGAGCCAGTGGACGGCCCTATCCCCCAGAGCGATGCTTTTCGGGAGATGCCGCCCAAAGAGGCCGAGACCATTTATCGACTGGCCTTTGAGTGCCAGGTCACCATGTCCCAGGCAAAAGAGCTGTCTGCGTGGCTGAAAGCCCGCAACATTCCGTTTAGGAGGGTTTGACCATGAGAGTGAACAATTCCTTGCAGCGGCAGAACAGCAGCAAGCCCAAGTTCTCCGTCGCCATCCAGACCCCGATGTACCAAAAGTTGGTCAATGATACCCTGGGCGACCCGGAACGGGCGCGCCGGTTCGTGGCCTCCATCAGCTCCGCCGTGGCGGTCAACCCGGCCCTCCAGGAGTGCGACGCCGGGACCGTCCTTACCGCCGCCCTGCTGGGCGAAAGCCTGAACCTCTCCCCCTCCCCCCAGCTGGGCCAGTATTACATGGTGCCCTACAACGACAAGAAGCGGGGCAAGGTGGCTCAGTTCCAGATCGGCTACAAGGGCTACATTCAGCTGGCGGAGCGCAGCGGCCAGTATCTCGACCTGGATGCGTTCCCGGTGGTGGAGGGCGAGTACAAGGGCCGGGACCGATTTACCCGCCGCCCTATCCTGGAGTTCCTGGAGGATGACGGCGAGCGGGAGAACCGGCCCGTGGTTGGTTACTACGCATACTTCGAGCTGACCAACGGCTTCCACAAGGTCCTGTACTGGAGCCGTGAAAAGATGCTGGCCCACGCGGACCGCTATTCCCAGGCGTTCTATCTCAATGGGAAAGACGCCCAGGACGCCCGGTACAGCCGGGTCTCCTACGCTGACTTCCTGGCGGGCAACTACCCCCAGGGGGACGACTGGAAGTATTCCTCCTTCTGGTACAAGGATTTCGACGGCATGGCCTGTAAGACGATGCTGCGGCAGCTTATCAGCAAGTGGGGCATCATGTCCATTGACCTCCAGAAAGCCCTTGCAAGCGACGAGGCGGCCATTGGGAACGACGGCACGCCGAACTACCTGGACACGCCCACGGAGGACCCCGCACCCGCCCTGGGCGCGCCGGAGAGCGGGGACGAGCAAGCCCCGGAACTGCCGGAGGGCCTGTTCGACGAGGATGGACAGCGCGCCCTTGCATAAGGAGGGCTATCTATGCCTAAGACCAACGAGAAAGACGCCTATTTCTTTTCCCATGACTGCAACGCCCGCAACGACCCGAAAATCCTGGCTCTCCGCTCCATTTATGGGGCGGAGGGCTACGGGGTGTACTTCATGCTCATAGAGATTTTGCGGGAGCAGCCGGAGTACAAACTACCCATTACCAAGTACATCTGGAACACCCTTGCTATGCAAATGCAGATGGAGGTATCCAAGCTGGAGCAGATCATCACGGACTGCTGCACAGAGTTCTCCGACGGAGGCAACAACACACTGCTGGTCAATGACGGTGAGTACCTGTATTCCGCCTCCCTTCTCCGGCGTATGGGCAAGGTGGACGACATCTCCAAACTGCGGCGGGAGGCAGCCAAGAAACGCTGGGAAAATCAGCCTTGCAAGGTTTCGGACGGTTCAGAGGACAGCAACGGCGATGCAAATGCAGAGCAGAAGGTGTCCAAAGAAAAGGAAAGAAAAGAAAACCAAAGCAAAGCAAAGCAGAGTAAAGCAAAGGAAAAGAAAGAAAAAGAGACTATCTTCTCCGACTTCGCCGGAGAAGATGCGGAGATGCTGGCCGCCCTTCGCGGCTTCGAGGAGATGCGGGTCAAGATCAAAAAGCCCATGACGGACCGGGCCAAAAAACTGATGCTCACGGAGCTGCGCAAGCTGTCCGAGGACCGGGAGGAGCAGATCGCCATTCTCGACCAGAGCGTGAAACGCTCCTGGGCTGGCGTGTTCGCCCTCAAGGACGACCGGGGCTATCAGCAGCCCAGAGGCGGCAGGCAGCAGGCCAGCACCGGGGAGAAGATGGGGGCGCTGCGGAACCTTCACGACGCGTTCTCCGGGGAGGGCGAGCGATGACGAGAGCAGAGACAACGGAAATTTTCGCCCTGCTGATGCTGGCCTACCCCCAGGCGGATATGTTCCGTGCAGAAAGCCAGGCGGCGCTTGAGGCGAAGCTGGCCCCAACGGTGACGCTGTGGGCAACGTGCCTCAAGGACGTGGATTTCTGGACCGCACAGCAGGCGACCATCCTGTTGTGCCAGCGGTGCAAGTTCCCGCCGACCATCGCAGAGATGCGGGAGGCGGCGGCGGACGTGGCAGCCAGGACCCACAGCGAGGTGGAGTGGGCCTACATGACAGCCAGGGGCGAGGTCAATTCCCTGCGGGATGGAGAGGGGCTGGAGGTCGCCTATCAGCGGCTCTCGCCCAGGTGCCGCAAGACCATCGACGCCATGGGCGGGATGGAGGCTTTTGCCCCGCCGGACAAGCCCTTTTTCAACATGACGGGCTTTGAGAGTACCTACGAGCGGCTGCTGCGGGCAAACCCCGTGGGCCTGCCAGGACAAAACGCCAAGCAGATCGCTGGTTAGAGATTGGGGGTGGTTGCCGTGGGCTATTCCAACAGGACGTGGGCCTGCCCGTTCTTCAAGTGGGACGAGCGGTGCAAGGTCCACTGTGAGGGTGGGTGCTGCGCCTCCTTCCCGGACCGCAAGACGGCCCAGGAATACGCCACCCGATACTGCGCCAGCGTGGACGGGTGGCGGGCGTGTACCATGGCTGCCGCTCTGCTGCGATATTACGAAAGGACGAGTTAGGGACCCCGCCGAAAGCCCAGCGCAGCGGGTTTCGGTGGGAGAGGACGAGCTGCGGAGTGAATGAGCCTTGCCCGGCAGGGCGAGGCGAGCGATACGGAGAAAGCGAGGACGACATGGAGAGAAACATCGACAAAATCAAGCGGCTGGAGCATGAACTGGGCCGCTACCAGAAGAAGGTCGCAGATCAGGCAAAGGAGAACGAGGCTCTGCGGAGCCGCCTGCTCCAGGCATACGCCGGGAACAGCGAGGCGCAGAAAGCCATGGACGCTATCCTGGCACAGACGGCCCTCACCTACGGCGAGGCCGTGACGGAGGACGGAACCGGGAAGGAGCTGGGCCACCGGCTCCGGCTGCCGATGTTCCGCGTGGCGGACATCATCACCGGCTACGAAATCCGTGCCAGACGGGACGAGGAGACCATGGAGTACATCATCGGCGTGGTCCCCAGGGAGACCATGGAGGAGGCGGCAGCGGAATGAAAAAGTCCGGCTATCTCGCCAGGGAGCGCATCGTCCGGCAGGAGTACATGAGTGCGACGGAGCGCGTGACCCAGCAACTCATGCTGGACACGCTCCAGGTCACGTTGCACCGGGAGTTTGGGTTTGGCTACGACAGGATAAAGCGGCTGACCGACGCCTGGAGTGCGTGCTACAACCAGTTTCACGACGCGTTAGACGGCGGTGTGGAGGCTGACTATTGGCAAGAGAAACTGGACAGCCTGCTCCGCGATGTGCTGAAAGACCACCAACCCCTAATCCCATTCCGAGAGCGATACCCGGAGATACGGGAGGTGTCGTATGGTGGGAGGAAGTGAGCTGCGGACTCCGCTGGAGATGGCTTTGAAGCGCGAGGCGGAGGGTGAGCTGGCGGGCGGCTGCATCAAGTGTGATTACTGCGTCGTCGTGCGGGGGGTGGCATACTGCGGCATCAGTGGAAAGATGCTGCTGCCGCAGTTCATCGACACCCCGATACGCTGTAAAAAACGGACGGAGGCGATGAAAATGGGGCTGACAGGAGCGGACCTGGCACGCCTGGGGCCTGCGGCTCAGCGGCAGGTACTGGAGAAAGTCGGCATACTGGGCAAGGGCGGCAAGAAGTACCACAACCAGGAGGACATCCGGGGCCGCATCCACTTCGACAGCCGGAAGGAGGCAGCCAGGTACGACGAGCTTGTGCTGCTGCTCCAGGCCGGGAAGATACGGGACCTCAAGCTCCAGCCCCAGTACACCCTCCAGGAGAGCTACATTACGCCGGAGGGCGAGCGGGTCCGGGCTATCAAGTATGTGGCCGACTTCTCCTATGAGCGCCCCACCCTGCCGGATTGCAACGGCGTGGTCCATTGGCTGCCAGTGGTGGAGGATGTGAAAAGCAAGGCCACCAAGACCCAAAAGTATGAGATCAAGAAAAAGCTGATGCGGGAGCGGTTCGGCATCAGCATCACGGAGGTATGAGTATGGAGATCAAGCGCGGGGGCGTCTACTACATCGACAACCCCACATTCACGGGACATGAGATGGCAAAAGACCGGCCCGCCGTGGTGGTGAGCTGCGATGCAATGAACTGCACCTCCAGCGTGGTGAGCGTGGTCTACATGACCGGCAGCAAACCGGCAGACACGCCCTACCGGGTACGGATAAGCGCTGCGCGGAGCGTCCGACACGGGGACAGCACAGCCCTGTGCGACCACATCTACACCGTGGACATCAGCCGCGTGGGGAAATACATGGGGCAGTGCAGCCAGGAGGAGATGGATGCCATTGACAACGCCCTCCTGATGACGATGGGCCTGGGCGACGGGAAGTACAAGGTGCCGGAAGAAAAGGCCGCTCCGCAGCCTTGCAAGGCCCCACAGCCTGCGCCATATACCGTGCCGGGCAAAGCGATTGCCCTGGTCATCGCAGAGACGGAGAGGGACACCTACAAGATGCTCTATGAGCGGCTGCTGGACAGCATGACAATGGAACGGAGGATTGGAGCATGAAACTCAACAAGTTTACGGAGGAAGTCCACCAGAACGCCGTGGAGCATGGCTGGTGGGACGAGGAGCGGTCTTTCGGGGACATCATCTCCCTTTGCCACAGCGAGCTGAGCGAGGCGCTGGAGGAGTTCCGGGCCAAGCGAGGCATGGTCTGGTACACCTGCACGGCAGGAAACGGGGACGGCCAGCCCTGCAACCCGGATAAATGGCTGGACTGCAAAAACGAGGCCGACTGCACATACAGAAGCGACAAGCCGGAGGGCATCGCCGTGGAGCTGGCAGACTGCGTTATCCGCATCCTGGACTGGTTCGGCAAGGAGGAGTTGGACACGGACGCGCTGATCTTGCAGGCCAGGACGACCATCATGTGTGACGTCCCCTGCCGGGTCTACGCCGCGTCCCTGGGAGACTGCATCGCCCGGTGGCACCTGCTCCTTTCCCTGGCGTACTCCTGCTGGTGCCGGGCATCCGGCTCCCACGCCGCAGCTCTGCGAATGGCCCGGTGTGTGGCGGAGATTGCGGAGTGGGCCGAGGCAAAGGGCGTGGACCTGGAGGGCATCCTGGACATCAAGCACGCCTACAACAAGACCCGGCCCTACCGCCACGGAGGGAAAGCGCTGTGAGAGTAGGCGACAAGGTGCTGCGCTGCCCGGAGACCTTCTTTGAGCGGGAAAACGACGGGAAAAGCCCGAAGCGCCCCATCAAGGGCGTGGTGGTATATGTCCACCCGCAGGGGCGGTATCACACCGTAGAGTTTGACCTGCTGGGCGGAAAAGTCCGGGAGAGTTTCATGGGGGTGGATGACTGATGGACAAGCCGAAAGACCTGTGCGGCAGATGCGCCGCGATGCTCCGGGAAGGATTTGACCTCAAGCGTGTGGCCGGAGGTGTGGACCATAAGGTGACCTGCGCCCACTGCGGCAGGCGGCGGTATGGGGCAAGCTACATCCTGGAAAAGAAAAGCAAAAGCACAGCATAAGCAGAACAACGGAGACCCTGGGCTATGGCCTGGGGTCTCTTTCCATTTTCCTGACCTCACGAAAATGGTCCCCCACTCCAGGGGGAGAGGGAGAGGAAGGGGGGTATGGGGGGATGGAGAGGGAGAGAGGGTCCCCCACACACACGCGCGTATGGCATCAGAAAAATTCCTCCCCGTTTCGGGGCGCAATCCAAACTGCGCTTTGCTACGATAGGTACATACACGTTTGGAACAGGAGGGAACGCACATGACGAAAAGTAAATACGAGACCCATGTGCTGCCCAACCTGGAGCGCATCGAGACCTGGGCAAGGGACGGAGCCACGGCCAAGGACATCGCAGCAAAGCTCAAGATCGCCTACTCCACCCTGCGGAAGTACATTGACCTGGGCCAGGAGGGGGACGAGCGCTACACGGCGCTTTCTGAGGCTTTCGCGCAGGCGTGCGCGGTGGCTGACGAGCAGGTGGAGGCGGCCTTGTTCAAGCGGGCCTGCGGCTTTGAGTACGTCGAGACCAAGCGGGAGCAAAAGGTGGACCGGGCCGGAAACATCGTGGAGCTGGTCACCACCACGACGAAGGTAGTGCCGCCGGACCCGACCAGCGCCATGTTCTGGCTGACCAACCGCGTGCCGGACCGCTGGAAGTACAAGCCGGAGCCTGCCGACGCAGACGAGAGCGAGGGCAGCGGCGTGGTCCTGCTCTCCCCTGTTATGCACAACCCCGGACCGCCGGACGCAGGAGGAGGCGCTGGGGATGGCTAACGTGGTATGGAGACCGCAGCCGCGCCAGGCTGCGCTCATGGCCCGGTTCGAGGACGAGGCCCTGTATGGGGGCGCGGCTGGCGGCGGGAAATCGGACTGCGCCCTGGCCGAGGCTCTGCGCCAGGTGGAGATACCGTACTACCGGGGCCTTATCCTGCGCAAGACCTACCCGCAGCTCACGGAGCTGATGGACCGCTCGACGGAGATATACCGGCGCGCATACAAAAAGGCCAAGTTCAACGAGAGCAAGCACGTCTGGACCTTCCCCAGCGGCGCGAAAATCTACTTCGGGTCCATGCAGCATACCAAGGACAGGGTGAATTACCAGGGCAAGCGCTATGACTTCATCGACTTTGACGAGCTGACGCAATTTCTGTGGGACGAGTACAGCTACCTGTTCTCCCGGAACCGCCCCAACGGGCCGGGGACCCGCTGCTATATGCGGGCGCAGGCCAACCCCGGGGGCGTGGGCCACGGGTGGGTCAAGGAGCGGTTCATCACGGCGGGCAAACCCATGGAGACGATCTGGGAGCAGGTGAAGGTCAGATACCCGGACGGGCGCGAGGAAACGCGGTGGAAGTCCCGCATCTTCGTCCCCTCCTCTGTGTTTGACAATAAAATCCTGCTGGAGAACGACCCGGACTACATCACCCGGCTGGCCTCTATGCCGGAGCAGGAGCGCAACGCCCTGCTGTATGGCAACTGGGACACCTTCTCCGGCCAGGTCTTTACAGAGTGGCGCAACGACAGCGAGCACTACGCCGACCGCATCAACACCCACGTCATCTCCCCCTTCAAGGTCCCGGATAGCTGGACGATTTGGTGCGGGTTGGACTGGGGCTACTCCAGGCCCTTCTCGGTGGGCTGGTATGCTGTGGACCACGACCGGCGGCTCTACCGCATCCGGGAGTATTACGGCTGCACAGGCGCGCCCAACACCGGCGTCAAGATGGAACCGGCGGAGGTGGCCCGGGAGATACGCCGCATCGAGGCCGAGGACCCCAACCTCAAGGGCAAGCGCATCAACCGCGTGGGGGACCCGGCGATCTGGGGCAGCGACGGCACGGAGAGCATCGGGGCGCTGATGGAGCGGGAGCGGGTCTACTTCGAGCGGGGCGACCATGCCCGCATCGACGGAAAGATGCAGGTGCATCACCGGCTGGCCTTTGACGAGGAGGGCTGGCCTATGCTCTATGTGTTCTCTACCTGCAAGCACTTCATCCGCACGGTGCCCAACCTGGTGTACGACGAGAAGAACGTGGAGGACATCGACACCGACGGTGAGGACCACATCTACGACGAGCTGCGGTATGTCTGCATGAAGAACCCCATCTCCCCCAGGCCCAGGAAAGCGCTGCCGCTGGTGGTGTATGACCCTCTGGACCTCCAGGAGCAGCAACAGACCTACGACAGATACGACTTTTACAGGAGGTATTGATTATGGCACTATTCGGACGGAAAGAGGAGGCAGTCCCCGGCGTGAAGCCCGACGGCCTGCCCGGTGTGCAGCGGGACGAGACCATGCCGCCGGAGATGGCTGCGATGCTGCTGTCTCAGCCGGAGGGCACAAAGCGCATCGGCAAGGAGGAGGTGGCAAAGGCCATCGACATTCTGACCCGATACAAGCAGGGCAAGGCCAACCTGGAGACCCGCATTGTAGAGGACGAGCTGTGGTGGGAGCTGCGCCACTGGGAAGCCATCGGGCGCAAGGACGGCAGCAAGGCCCGGCAGATCGCGGGCAGAGGGGCGGAGCCGACGTCTGCCTGGCTGTTCAACTCCATCACCAACAAGCACGCCGACGCCATGGACAACTACCCGGAGCCGGTGGTGCTGCCCAGGGAGCGCAGCGACGAGGAGAGCGCAAAGACCCTCTCCTCCATCCTGCCGGTGGTGCTGGAGTACAACGAGTTCGAGCAGACCTACTCCGACAACTGGTGGGAGAAGCTGAAACACGGAACGGCGGTCTACGGCGTGTTCTGGAACAGCGCCAAGGACAACGGCCTGGGCGACATCGACATCCGCTCCATCGACCTGCTGAAAATCTTCTGGGAACCCGGCATCACCGACATTCAGAAGTCCCGCAACCTGTTTATCGTGGACCTGGTGGACGAGGACCTGCTGGAGCAGCAGTACCCGGAGCACAGAGGGCACCTGGGCGGCAGCGTCATCGACGTGAAGCAGTATATCTACGACGACACCGTGGACATCACAGGCAAGAGCGTGGTGGTGGACTGGTACTACAAGACCACCTCCCCCTCTGGCCGGACGCTGCTGCACTATGCGAAATTCGTAGGCGACACCCTGCTGTTTGCCAGTGAGAACGAGCCGGAATACCGGGAGCGGGGCTGGTATGACGACGGAATGTACCCGGTGGTGTTCGACGTGCTGTTCCCGGAGAAGGGCACGCCGGTGGGCTTCGGCTATGTGGCGGTCTGCAAGGACCCGCAGCTCTACATCGACAAGCTGTTCGGGAACATCCTGGAGAATGCGATGCAGGCCACCAAGCGGCGGTACTTCGCCTCCAACAACACGGGCATCAACGAGGAGGAGTTCCTGGACTGGAGCAAGCCCGTCGTCCATGTGGAGGGCGAGCTGGACGACAGGCGGCTGAAAGAGATCGTCACCCAGCCCCTCTCCGACATCTATGTGCAGGTGGCACAGCTGAAAATCGAAGAGATGAAGGACACCTCCAGCAACCGGGACGTGAACAGCGGCAGCGCAGGGTCCGGCGTGACTGCTGCTGCGGCCATCGCTGCCCTCCAGGAGGCGGGCAACAAGACCAGCCGGGACATGATCTCCGCCAGCTACCGGGCGGACGCCAAAATCAACTCCATGTCCATTGAGCGCATGAGGCAGTTCTACGACGAGGTGCGGTCCTTCCGCATCACCGGCACGACGCCGGGAAGTTATCGGTTCGTGGACATGAACAACGCAGGACTGCGGGAGCAGCCGATGGGCCAGGACAGCTATGGAAACACGATCTTCCGGCGGCCTGTATTCGACCTGAAAATCAAGGCGCAGAAAAAGAACCCCTTCTCCCGCATGGAACAGAACGAGCGGGCCAAGGAACTGTACGGGCTGGGCTTCTTCAACCCGGAGCGGGCACAGGAGGCCATGGGCGCGCTGGAGATGATGGAGTTTGAGGGCAAGGAGAAGGTCCTAGAACAGGTGCAGCAGGGCCAGACGCTCCTCAACATCTGCCAGCAGATGTCCCAGCAGCTTGACCAGATGGCTTTCATCATCCAGTCGCTCACCGGGAAGGACATGGGCATCGCAGCGCCACAGGACGGCGGGCAGAGCGCAGGCGGGAAGCAGCCGCCCGCAGGAATGGCAGGCGGCGGGAGCGGGCTTGCAAGCGGCATCATGCAGGCGCAAACACCCATGACGGACTACGGGACCAGGCTTGCGGCCCGCAGCACCCCCAACATGAACGCCAAGAGCAGCGCCGCAGCGCCGCAGAGCTGAGAGGAGGCACACCATGACAACGGTTTATGCCGAGCGGGACGGAACGCGCTACACGCTGTTTGCCAATGGGCACGCCACGGGCCACCCGGAGGTGTGCGCCGCCATCTCCGGCATCCTCTACGCCCTGGGCGGCTATATCAAAAACACAGAGGGCGGTTCCACGCTTGCCTATGACCAGACCATGGAGAGCGGCAGAGTGGCCTTTCACTTCAACGGTGACTCTGCCGCTGGCGGGGCGTTTGACGCGGCGGTTATCGGTCTGAAACAGATCGAGGCCAAGTACCCGGACTGCATCTGCGTGGAGTATCTGGAGGAATAAAAAAATTTTTTCTGTTTTCGGGGCGCAATCGTGAAAAGCGTTTGGTACGCTTATGCTGTCCTCCTGCTTCACCTACGGGGGCAGCGGCCAGAGGCATACGTTCTGCCGCTGCCCTGGTGAAGTACCAGGACCGATGCACGGGGGCGAGACACCCGCGACGAAGAAGGAGGCAATCCTATGAGAGACATTCATTTGCTGGACATCCGGCTGGACCTGTTCGACGGCGGCGCTGCTGCTGGCGGAGCGGGCGCTGGGGCGGCGGCCCCTGCATCCCAGGCTGGTGACGGCACCCAGGGCGGTTCCCAGGCATCCCCCGGTAGCACCCGCCGGGGAAAATCGGGCGAGTTCCAAAATGTCCTGTTCGGCAAGCAGGCGGCACCGGCGGCGGCTGGTGACACCGGCGGACAGAACGGGCAAGCGCAGTCCTCCGACGCCGGGAGTGACAACAAGCCGGGCGTGCAAACCACGTCCGATACGCTGGAAAGCAGAAGAAAGGCGTTTCTTGACCTTGTGAACGGCGAGTACAAGGACATCTACACCGAGGAGACCCAGCGCATCATCAATCGGCGGTTCCGGGAGACCCAAAACCTGGAGCAGCAGGTGGGCAGCTATCAGCCCCTCGTGGATATGCTGATGCAGCGCTATCACATCGGGGACGGCGACATCGACAAGCTGACCGCCGCCGTTGAGAATGACGATGCGTACTGGTCCGAGGCTGCGGAAGAAGCAGGCATGAGCGTGGAGCAGTACAAGCAGTTTCAGAAACTCCAGCGGGACAACGCAGCACTCCTCAAGGCCCAGCGGATGCGCCAGGGCGAGGAGGCGGCGCAGCGGCAGCTCCAGAGATGGTATGGCGAGGCGGAGCAGGTCAAGAGCCTGTACCCCAGCTTTGACCTTAATGCAGAGGTCAAGGACCAGCGGTTCCTCTCTATGCTGAAAGCTGGCGTTCCCGTCCAGCACGCCTATGAGGTCATCCACATGGAGGAGATCAAGGCGGGCGTGGCCCAGATGCAGGCCCAGGCCACCGAGAAGCAGGTGGTGGCTGGCATCCGCGCCAAGGGAGCGAGGCCCCAGGAGAACGGCACTTCTGCCCAGAGCGCATTTACCGTGAAGGACGACCCCAGCAAGTGGTCCAAGAAGGACCGGGCCGAGGTCGCCCGCAGAGTTGCGCGAGGGGAAACCATCAATCTGTAACGGCTCTCCCCCTCCCGCATGGGAAAGGAGAATAGACTTATGTTTAAGACCAAGAGCGCGGACAAGTTCCTGCTGCTGCCCGTGGTGCTGAACCTGTTCGACGGCAACACCAACGTGACCGGCGACGGCGGGCTGTCCGACGAGATGAAAACCTTCTACTCCGACTATCTCATTGATATGGCGGAGCCGGAACTGGTGCATGACCAGTTCGCCCAGAAGCACCCCATCCCCAAGAACGGCGGCAAGACCATTGAGTTCCGCAAGTACGACCCCCTGCCCAAGGCGCTCACCCCCCTGACCGAGGGCGTGACCCCCGACGGCCAGAAGCTCAGCATGAGCACCATTACTGCCGAGGTGAAGCAGTACGGCGGCTTCGTGGAGCTGTCCGACATCCTGCTGCTGACTGCCATTGACAACAACCTGGTGCAGGCCACCAAGCTGCTGGGCAGCCAGGCGGGCCGGACCCTGGACACCATCACCCGCGAGGTACTGAACGGCGGCACCAATGTCCAGTACGCCGAGGGCCAGGTCAAGGCCCGGGCTGAGCTGGTGGGCGGTGCCACCACCGACCTGACCAAGAACCACTACCTGACCGTGGACGCGGTTCGCAAGGCGGTACGGTTCCTCAAGGTGATGAACGCTCCCAAGATCAACGGCTACTACGCCGGTATCATCCACCCCGACTGTTCCTACGATCTGATGTCCGACCCCAAGTGGGTGAACGTCAAGACCTACTCCGACCCCGACGGCATCTACGAGGGCGAGATCGGGCGCATTGAGGGCGTCCGCTTCGTGGAGACCAGCGAGGCCAAGGTATGGGAAAAGGCGGGCAAGGATGCCGCCGGGAACGAGGGCAGCCCCCAGGCCAGCAAGCGGGATGTGTACTCCACCCTCATTCTGGGTGCGGATGCCTACGGCGTGACGGAGATCACCGGCGGCGGCCTCCAGCACATCGTCAAGCAGCTGGGCAGCGCTGGTACTGCCGACCCCCTGAACCAGCGCGCGACCGCTGGTTGGAAAGCGACCAAGGTTGCCGAGCGCCTGGTGGAGCCTTACATGGTCCGCATTGAGACCACCTCCACCTTCAACGGTGCAGCCTGATAAACCACCGGGGCCGCCCGCTGCGGCAGGCGGCCCCACACCATGAAGGAGGTATTGACCATGGCTGAGAAAAAGAAGCCCGCAGAGGAGATGCAGGATGAAGCCCCCCAGGTGGATGCCGCTGCCGAGGCGGAGAAAATCCTGGAGGAGGCCCGAGCAAAGGCCGCTGCAATCGTGGCCGACGCAAAGGCGGAAGCGGCGGCGGAGATCAAGGCCGCCAAAGAAACCGCCCAGAAGGATGACACGGTTGCGAAGGAAGCCGCTCCTGCCCATGACCCCTACGACGATATGGTGCCCATTCGCCTGTTCAAGGACAACGGCAAGTACAAGGACGACGTTTTTGTGGCCGTGAACGGCGAGCGGGTCCAGATCAAGCGGGGCGAGACGGTAGAGGTCAAGCGGATGTTTGCCGAAGTCCTGGAGCAGAGCATGAACCAGGACACTGCCACCGCGAACCTCATTGACCAGGAGAGCAACCGCTACGCAGAGGAGGCCAAGGCCCGGGGCGTCTGATGCTCCGGCTCTGGGACAACCGCATACCTACCGCGAATACCCAGGCGGCTGCGACACGGCGCAGCGAGGTTCGGACGGGACCTTTTCCTCCCTTCCCGGCCCCGCTGCGCCGTTTTCATACAGGAAGAAAGGAGGGAACGGAAATGGACAGAACCATCAACATCAATGTCAACGGTGAATTTGTCAAGAAGGACAACAAAAACGCCGGGGTGCAGGGAGAAGCCAACGCGACCAAGCTGCACATCACCATGAGCGCAGACTGGGAGCAGTACAGCAAGCGCATCATCTGGCGGGACCCCATGGGCGAAAAGCCTGTGGCTGTGGTCCTCTACAACAGCGTGGAGGACCTGGTGGCAAAAAAGGACCCGCTCGTGTTTGACACGCCCATCCCGGCAGAGCCGCTGTCCCTCCCTGGCTGGTGCAGCTTCACCATTGAGGGCTACAAGGAAGCGGAACCCTCTGCCGTGTCCATCACGGTGACGGACTACCTGCTGGTGAAGGGAAACGACACCTACAACACACCCAAGGAGCCGACGCCCACCCAGGCGCAGCAGCTCCAGGTAGAAATCGACAAAATTGTACCCCAGGTCTCTGAGCTGGTGAGCAACGCCATCGACGCGCTGGAGCAGGCGGAGGCCGCCGTGAAGGTATGGGAACCCTGGGGCGGAGCAAAGACCTACCTCCCGCTCCAGAAGGTCTCCAGGCTGGGTAGCTCCTACATCTGCAAACAGACCAACGCGGGCATCGACCCGTCGGTTGACACAGCGGACGGAGGCGGCGTGGAGGGCGCATACTGGCTGCTTATCGCAAAGAAGGGCGACCAGGGCGACCAGGGTGCTACCGGGCCGCAGGGGTTAACCGGCAAGCAGGGCATCCAGGGCGAGCGGGGCCTGACTGGAGAGCGCGGCGTCCCGGGCATCCAGGGACCCAGAGGCTTGCAGGGCATCCAGGGCGAGACAGGGCCACACGGCGCAGATGGAGCGCGCGGTCCTCAGGGCATCCAAGGCCCACCGGGGCCGCGCGGCATCGACGGCGTGGCAGTACAGACCTCTGGCATGGTCACGTTTAACGTGTCTGAGGACGGGCATCTGCTCTGCTCCTATACGGGAGATCAGAGACCCAATTACTACATCAATCTAGAAGGGCATTTGTGCCTGGACATCTGACGGAAGGAGGAAAAACTTATGCCTACTTTTGATCTCGGCCAAGTTGTGGGTCCCCAGGGACCCCAGGGCAAGGACGGCCCCCAGGGCCCGCAGGGCATCCCCGGTGCTACCGGCAAGCAGGGCATCCAGGGTGAGCCGGGACCCCAGGGCGACCCCGGCCCCAAAGGGGACCCGGGCGCGACCGGCAAGCAGGGGCCTGCGGGCGCAGACGGCAGAACCCCCAATATCCAGGTGGGGAACACCGAAACCCTGGCAGCTGGTAGCAAGGCCACGGTGACGCGGCGGGTGGGCAGCCCGGATGCGGCCCCCATTTTTGACTTCGGCATCCCCAAGGGAGCGGACGCGGTGAACCCGGGCGATATGCACAAGGCCACCTACGACCCCACGGGCAAGGCCCGGGACATCTTCGCCTATGCGGACACCAAGATGCCCAAGAGCGGCGGGACCTTCACCGGGACCGTGGGGGGCGTGTCCCCCACCAGCGGCAGCACCAAGGGCTTCCGCAACATCTACTTCGGCGGCGGCGCTCCGGCATCCGGCCTTGGGGCCAACGGCGACATCTACATCAACATCGGGTAAGGGAGGAACCAACCATGATTAGAGCAGGAAAATACACCGTGGAGGACAGCGGCTTTACTGTGACCACGGAGCGCATCGGCGGCCTGCCCAGGCAGGCCGTGGTGGTGGAGCTGCCCGGCGGCATCACCGGCACTGCCCTGGACGCGCTGTGCGCCGGTCCCATCGAAGTGCTGAATGAGAAGGGCGAGGTGGTGCAGACCCACACCGGCCCCTTCCGCATTGCGACCCACGGGCTGAAATTGGTCCGGGAGGACCAGAGCGGCGACGTGGCCGCTTTGGCTTCTCAGGTGGCAACGCTGGAGGCTGCGCTTGCCAAGGAGACCAGCGAGAAAGAAAGCGCCCAGGACGCGCTTGCAAGCCTCAACGACAAGCTCACCACGCTCCAGGGACAGCTTAATAGCGTACAGAGCGCGGACAAGGCCCAGGGGCCGGAGGCAGCTGATGGAACGAGTAGCCTGTAAGAGCTGCGCGGAGGCGTCTTGCCTGGTGGCGAACCTGCTGGCAGAGCTGGAGCAGCCGTGCCGGAACTGCGGGACGGCGGATTGCGTGGTGTTCATGGGGACCTCCCCCACCGGCGAGCCGGTGACGGTGCGGATGCACCGGGACCTGACGCTGGACGTGGAGGGCAACTGCGGTCTCCTGGAGGAGATCAGAGGAAGAAGGTGCCCGCATGGACCGTAAGCCCACGAAACAGGAAGAAAAGGAGTTCATCCTGGGCAATAAGGCGGCGGACCTCTGGCTGACGATCTGCGACGCGTGCGCCAATGAAAAGGTCATCCCCAAGAAGTACCGCTACACCACCGGCACCGGCCTGATGAACACCGCAGAGAGTATCTGCGGAGACATTGAGGAAGCGAACCTTATCGACCTTCGGGAAGCGCCGAGGGACCGGCTTATGCTCCAGAGAAAGGCACTGCGAGAGTGCAAAAAGCTGGAGCGGAAAATTATCCGCATGAAGGAGAGCGACCAGTACCCAGGCATAAACTCCCACAAGGCGAGCGTCCTTTCCAGGGCATCCATGACCGTGCGCTATATGTGCGCGGCCTGGTACGAAAAGGACAAGGCCCGCGCTGCGGCCATGAAAACGGATGCAGGACGGTACGGACAGGGGCGGCGGTAAGCCATCCTGCACCCTGCTGTCTTTCATTAGGGTATGGCCTGTTCGCGCCATCAACTGGGGCCTGCGCTCCCCGAACTCCGATGACAACAACGCGTACAACATCAATACCGACGGCACCGTGAACAACAACAACGTCTACAACGCGAACTTCGCCCCGCGTCCCGCTCTGATGGAACACCGCGTACAAGTACCCCGCCCGGGGGAAAGCAGAGGCCTATCATCAAAGGAGGCCATATCCTGTCGCGGCAAGCTGCATGGAGGACGCAGCGAGCCAGGACGAACACATGGTATCGACGCTGACGGACCCGACACCGGGGGAAGGCCCCCGGGCACCTCTATGGAGGGAGGTGCCGCCAGCTATCAGCGATGCCCAGCGCTCCTCCGCATCCAAACCAAGTAAGGATGTGCAACCATGACCTATGAGGAACTATGCTCCTTCGACACCCTATGGGACGCCTATGTGCGGGCCAGACGGTGCAAGCGGAGCAAAGGGAGTACCGCAGCCTTTGAATACAGCGCAATCGAGGAGCTGCTGATACTCTCCAAATCCCTTTTGCAGGGGACCTTTCAGCCGGACCCGCTGGATGCGTTCCTGATCTACGAGCCGAAAAAGCGGCTTATCCAGGCCCCAACATTCCGGGACAAGGTGGTGCAGCACGCACTTACGGATTACGTCGTGTACGACGAGCTATCCCGGAGTCTGACGCGGAACACCTACGCCGCACAGGTCGGGAAAGGGGTACACTTCGGCCTGAAAATGCTGGAGCAGCACATGAGGACCCACTTTCTCCGCAAGAAGGGCGCGGACGAGGCGGCGCGGCGCGCTGCCGGTCTGCCGCACCGCCCGATGGAGGAGTGGGACTACGCCGAGGGCGCGGTCATCAAGGGCGACATCCGGCACTTCTTCCAGAGCATCGGCCACGACCGCCTCAAGGCGGCGCTGGCAAAGCGCTTCCAAGACCGGCGCATCCTGGAGCTGATGTTTCGGTACATCGACGAGGTGAGCGATGGGCTGGCCCTGGGCCACCAGACCAGCCACATCTACGCCGTGTTCTTCGTCTGCTCCATCATGCACTACATCAACGAGGTGCTGCGCCTGCCGCTGGCCGGAATGTATATGGACGACTGGTATGTGATCTGCCCGGACATGGAGACAGCGCGCAGAGCGCTGGCCCTTATCCGGGAACAGTTTGCAAGGCTGGGGCTGGAGCTGAACAACAAGACCAACATCTTTCCCCTGCAAAACGGCATCGACTTCTGCGGGTTCCACACCTACCTGACCAAGAGCGGGAAGGTGGTCAAAAAGCTGCAGTATGCCTCCATCAAGCGGATGAAACGACGCATCCGCCTGTGGGAGCGGCAGTATGCGGCCGGTGAGATCACGCGGGAGAAAATCATGGAGTGCTTCGGCTCCTGGGAGGCCCACGCCAAACACGGAGACACGAGGCAGCTCAGAGCAGAGATGCGCGCACGGCTGGAGGCGAGCCTGGCGCGCGCAGCACCCGTAAAGGGTACGCCGCATCCGTATGGCAGCAAAGCTGCCGACGGCTGCGCAGAGGTCCGGCGGCGGGGGCGGGCGGAACCGGCCCGCTCCCCTGCCACAATCCACCCGCAAGGGGTATGCGGCATCCGTAAGGCGGCAGAGCCGCCAACGGCTGCCCAAGAAAGGAGATCAAAACGCTATGGGACAGTTACTTTCCAATCTTGCCAACGGCAGCCTGGTCAAGCTGAATGAGAACAGCCAGGGGAAGAAGTTCATCAAGCTGGAGAACGACCATTACGGGTCGGGGACCGGCGTCACCATGCTGCGGAAGGATGCGTTCAGCGAAATCGCCTGGAACGCGTCGGACAGCAACGGTTATAAAAACCGCTACTTCGGGTGTACGCTGGACAACTTCTGTGATGGCATCTGGCCGCTGAAACTGGACCCGGAAATCCGGGACTGCATCGTGCCGGTGCCCATCGTGGTGGCGGAGGGCAACAACGTGGCTACGCTGCACACCATCTACCGCAAGGGCTTTGCCCTGTCCTGCACGGAGGTTGGGGTGAGCGGCTGGCAGACGGAGGGCAAGAAGTTTGCCTACTTCGCAGACAATAACAAGCGCATCGCCAACCTGGACGAGACGGCGACCGCCGTCTACTGGGGCCTGCGCTCCCCGTACTCCGATGGCAACAACGCGTACTGCATCTACACCGACGGCTCCGTGGTCGGCTACAGCGTCTTCGGCGCGAACTTCGCCCCGCGTCCCGCTTTTAATCTTAAATCTTCTATCGTTGTATCGGATGCTCCGGGCAGCGATGGTTGCTACACGATTGAGAGCGTACCGGGCAAAACCGGCGGGCTGTATGTGAAGAACAACGGCGTGTGGGTCGCGGTCGTATAAGCTCCGCATCCCTCGCCCCGCCGCCAGCGGCAGGGCTCGCTCGCTCTGCTATACTCCCTTTCCGACCCGAGACCGCAAGCTGGGTCTCGGGTCGGCGGGG
>OFOK01000049.1_pt1 | contig 112843 bp, 107 predicted proteins | sample 1542001 | NCBI WGS metagenome assembly OFOK01 (sample SAMN04209242, study PRJEB22552) | human gut metagenome | biome: gut; material: feces | host: Homo sapiens | place: USA: Oklahoma
AAAATACCCCCATATAGGACTTTTATATTTCATTGTCCTATATGAGGGTAGCATATCAAAATCCAGGGGCGTTTTCTATCTCAGCTTATAATTCTATTTTCCGAGCTTATCCGCTTCTTCCGTATTCTTCTTAAGTTCCTCATAAACCGGGAAGCAGTCGAAAGTTGCAAAGTAATCCATCGGAGTCTCTGCTCTGCGGATCAGCTGTGTACCTCCGTCCTCTTTCAGAAGAACTTCTGCGGAACGAAGACGTCCGTTGTAATTATATCCCATAGAGAATCCATGTGCTCCGGTATCATGGATCACAAGCAGATCTCCCATGTCAATCTTCGGAAGCTGACGGTCGATTGCAAATTTATCATTATTCTCGCACAGAGAACCAGTCACATCGTAAGTATGATCGCATGGTTCATTTTCTTTTCCCATGACAGTGATGTGATGGTAGGCACCATACATAGCCGGACGCATCAGGTTTGCGGCACATGCATCTACACCGATGTACTCTTTGTGCGTATGCTTTTCATGGATTGCTTTTGTCACAAGGCATCCATAAGGTCCAAGCATAAAACGGCCAAGCTCTGTGTAAATCGCCACGTCACCCATTCCAGCCGGAACAAGAACCTCTTCGTACACTTTTCTTACACCTTCACCGATCACCTTGATATCGTTCGGTTCCTGATCCGGTTTGTAAGGAATTCCCACACCACCGGAAAGGTTGATGAACTTGATATGTACACCGGTCTCTTTCTGAAGCTTAACTGCTACTTCAAACAAAGTACGTGCAAGTGTCGGATAATATTCATTAGTTACAGTATTACTTGCAAGGAATGCATGGATACCGAACTCTTTTGCGCCTTTGGACTTCAGGATCTTGAATGCCTCAAAAATCTGTTCAGTTGTCATACCGTATTTGGCATCTCCCGGATTATCCATAATGCTGTTGGAAATTTTGAAAAGTCCACCCGGATTATAACGGCAGCTGATTGTCTCTGGAATCTTTCCGATCGTCTTTTCCAGAAAATCAATGTGTGTGATATCGTCCAGGTTGATGATTGCGCCGAGCTTATCAGCAAGTGCAAATTCCTCTGCCGGTGTATCATTGGAAGAAAACATAATATTTTCTCCAACCTGTCCGACAGACTCAGACATTAAAAGCTCTGTATAGGAAGAGCAGTCACATCCGCATCCATATTCTTTTAAAATATTGAGGATATATGGGTTTGGAGTTGCCTTTACTGCAAAATATTCTTTATATCCTTTGTTCCATGCAAATGCTTCTTTGAGTGCTTTTACATTTTCACGAATCCCTTTTTCATCATAAAGATGAAACGGAGTCGGATATTCTTTTACGATTTCATCTAACTGTGTCTTTGTTACGAATGGTTCTTTTTTCATTCTGTTCATCTCTCTTTCGTCTAGTCGATGGTTGCAATACGCATCATATTACTTACAGAACCCTTTTCACGCTGTACGCTCGGTGAAGGAATACCAGCTGTCAGGACAACAATATCTCCACTGTCCACGCATTTCTTTGCCTGTGCAAGATCAATTGCCCCACTGCAGATATCATCTGTTGTATGGAATTCCAGAGACTTCAATCCTCTTACGCCCCAGTAGATCGACATCCGGCGAAGGGTACGTTCGTTCGGTGTAATTCCAAGGATTTCCTGCTTCGGACGAAGGTTGGATACAACCCTTGTTGTTGCACCGGATACAGATGGAGTGATGATGCATCTTGCATTCAGGTTCGCTGCCGCAAGTACAGAAGCATATCCGATTGCACTGGACACACCTGACTTCAGATGATCTCCGGCTTTAGCAAGAATGGAATCATAGTCCAGATGTTCCTCTGTCGTCTCTACAATATGAACCATCATCTGGAGTGCTTCCAGAGGGTATTTCCCCTGTGCTGTCTCTCCGGAAAGCATAACTGCATCTGTTCCGTCGTATACCGCATTGGCAACGTCCGTCACTTCTGCTCTTGTCGGACGCGGATTACGCATCATAGAATCCAGCATCTGTGTTGCAGTAATAACAGTCTTAAAGTTGTCATTACATTTCTGGATGATCATTTTCTGGAGATGCGGCACTTCCTCTGCCGGAATCTCTACACCAAGATCTCCACGTGCCACCATGATACCATCAGCCGCACGGATGATCTCATCAATATTCTCAATGCCTTCTGCGTTCTCTACCTTTGCAATGATTGGAATATACGGAGCGCCGAGTTCTTTTAAGTATGCCTTGATCTCAAGTACACACTCTGCATTTCTTACAAATGATGCTGCGATAAAGTCAATATCCTGCTCTACACCGAAACGGATATCATCCTTATCTTTTTCTGTAATAGCCGGAAGACGAATGGCTACGTTCGGTACGTTAACACCTTTTTTTTCGCCAAGTTCTCCACCATTTACTACAGAACAGACAATCTCTGTCTCTGTCTTGCTCTCTACACGAAGTCCGATCAGGCCATCGTCGATCAGAATGGTACAGCCTTTATAAATATCCTGTACCAGCCCCTTATATGTGATAGATACTCTCTTATTATCTCCTACGATATCTTCTGTTGTCAGAGTGAAGGTTTCTCCTTCTTTTAAAGTAATCTTCTTTCCGTCTTTCAGGATTCCTGTACGAATTTCCGGTCCCTTTGTATCCAGAAGGATTGCAGTGTTTGTATGTTCCTCTTCACGAAGCTCTTTGAGCATATCCATTCTGAACTTCTGTTCTTCATGATCACCATGTGAGAAATTGAAACGTGCCACATTCATTCCATTCTGGATCAGCTTTCTCATCATTTCTCTGTCGTTGGTGTTTGGTCCCATTGTACAAACAATCTTGGTTTTTTTCATTGTTTCCTCCTCTTATTATTCAATTTGATTCTATGTTAGAACTCTACTTCACATGTTCGTGTGTGAAAAGATGGTCCTGGCAATATTCATAATTCCCGTTACACTTTGAACAATAACGGAACTCCAGTGTCGGATCGTCAAGTTCCGTACGACCGCACACTGCACATCTGTGCTTTGCACCGCCTGCATACTGATTCTGCGGACGGCTTATCTGCTTCTGGAATTTCTTTCTGCGGGCAGCCTGTTTCGGACTGTGTCCACGCAGATTCCGGTTGCAGAAAAAGAAAATAATAAAGTTCAAAAGGGATGCGATGATCACGATCCGTATGATCAGACCGCCCTGCACTGCGTCTACCGCAAGCAGAACCACATCCAGAATTGCAAGCCACTTCATCTTGATCGGGATAATGCCGTAAAGCAAAAGCTGATAATCCGGCATGATGGATGCACATGCAAGGAAAATGGACATATTGATATAGTAAGTACTGTAAAGGCTTCCAAATCCGGTAATACCTCCGATCAGTCCATTCACAATAAAAGCTCCAATAACTGTAAATAATATTCCTGAAAAAATGTAAACATTGTAACGAAATGCCCCCCAGTAGCTTTCCAGCGTATTACCAAGGGAATAGTATAACAGCATCATAAAGATAACAAAAATAATATTGTCATTCGGCGGGATGATCACCCAGCTTAGAAGTCGCCACACCTGCCCTTTCAAAATCAGTGCCGGTTCCAGTGTAAAATAGGTAAGAAGCTGTGGCATCGTAAAACTCAAAAGATATCCGATCGCATAGCCTGCAAGCAGATACATCGTAAGATTTCTAATTGCATAGCGCCCGAACCTGCGCTCCATTTTATCTAACCAGTTCTTCATTCAAAATCTCCTTTCACGTATGTTATTTTATCGTCTGCTTTTTACTTTGTCAATTCCATTCCACCTCTTTACTCTCTTTTCACATAATTTACATCTTTTGTTCACTTCCAGGCACTTTTTTCTACAATGCCATACACAACTTCTGTTTGTATTTTCGTTGGTTCTGTCGTATAATGTAAGATACTGTAGTTCCATGCGAACTACATTTAATAGGTAATAACACAGACATATTTTTTAATTGTAATAAGGAGTAGTTAAATCATGAATCAGACAGAATTACATACCCTGGGGATTGACATCGGTTCTACAACTGTTAAAATCGCAGTTCTGGACAGTAATAATGATGTTCTGTTTTCTGATTACGAGCGTCACTTCGCCAATATTCAGGAAACCCTTTCTGATCTGCTTGGTCGTGCTATCTACAAGCTCGGTCAGATCAAGGTATCTCCAATGATTACCGGATCAGGTGGTCTTACTCTGGCAAAGCATCTTGGCGTACCTTTTGTCCAGGAGGTTGTTGCCGTTTCCACCGCTCTTCAGGATTATGCACCACAGACCGATGTAGCGATCGAGCTGGGCGGCGAAGATGCCAAGATCATCTATTTTGAAAATGGAAATATTGAGCAGCGTATGAACGGAATCTGCGCCGGAGGTACCGGATCTTTCATCGACCAGATGGCGTCCCTTCTCCAGACAGATGCAACCGGTCTGAACGAATATGCCAAAAATTACAAAGCACTTTATACGATTGCAGCCCGCTGTGGCGTATTTGCCAAGACAGATATCCAGCCGCTGATCAATGACGGTGCTACCAAAGAAGACCTGTCTGCTTCTATTTTCCAGGCAGTTGTCAACCAGACCATCAGTGGTCTTGCCTGCGGAAAACCAATCCGCGGACATGTTGCTTTCCTCGGTGGACCGCTTCATTTTCTCTCTGAACTGAGAGAAGCGTTTATCCGTACTCTCAAGCTGGATGACGAACACATTATCGCACCAAAGTATTCCCATCTTTTTGCAGCCGTCGGCTCTGCGCTGAACTCTAAAAAGGATGTAGTCACCTCTCTTGGTGAAATGCAGAAAAAGCTGGATGCCCATATTGAAATGGACTTTGAAGTTGAGCGTATGCAGCCGCTCTTTTCCAGTGAAGCAGATTACAATGAATTTAAGAACCGCCATGCAAAGCATCAGGTGCCGGTTGGTGATCTTGCCAGCTACCGCGGTAATGCCTACCTTGGAATCGATGCCGGTTCTACCACCACGAAAGCCGCTCTGGTCGGAGAAGACGGTACTCTTTTGTACTCCTTCTACCATGGCAATGACGGTGATCCTCTTGGTACGACCATCGGTGCGATCAAGGATATTTACAGCCAGCTTCCGGAAGGCGTACAGATCGTTCACTCCTGCTCAACCGGGTACGGAGAAGCGCTCATTAAAGCTGCACTTCTTCTGGATGAAGGCGAAGTTGAAACCGTATCTCACTATTACGCCGCTTCTTTCTTCGAACCGGATGTAGACTGTATCCTCGATATCGGTGGTCAGGATATGAAGTGTATCAAGATCAAGAATCAGACTGTAGACAGCGTACAGCTCAACGAAGCATGTTCTTCCGGATGCGGTTCCTTTATCGAGACTTTTGCCAAATCCCTGAACTACACCGTAGAGGATTTTGCACATGAAGCACTTTTTGCGAAACATCCGATTGACCTCGGTACCCGTTGTACCGTATTTATGAACTCAAAGGTAAAACAGGCGCAAAAAGAAGGTGCTGAAGTATCCGATATTTCAGCCGGACTTGCTTATTCGGTTATCAAAAATGCTCTTTTCAAGGTTATCAAGGTATCCGATGCATCTGAGCTTGGTAAAAAAATTGTTGTACAGGGTGGTACATTCTACAATGATGCCGTACTCAGAAGCTTTGAGACCATCGCCGGATGCCAGGCAATCCGTCCGGATATTGCAGGAATCATGGGTGCTTTTGGGGCTGCACTGATTGCAAGAGAACGCTATGGTTTCAAAGAATGTAAAAATACAACCATGCTTTCCATTGATGAAATCAATGAACTTACCTATACAACCTCAATGGCAAAATGTAACGGCTGTACCAACAACTGTCGTCTGACCATCAACAAATTCAGTGGCGGACGTCGTTTTATTTCCGGAAACCGTTGTGAGCGCGGTCTTGGAAAAGAGAAAGCAAAGAGTGATGTGCCAAACCTTTTCGCTTATAAAAATGAACGTTATTTTGGTTACACGCCATTAGATCCATCCGAAGCAAAACGTGGAACGGTTGGTATTCCAAGAGTTCTCAACATGTATGAGAACTATCCGTTCTGGTTTACTTTCTTCACAAAACTGGGATATCATGTGTTACTCTCTCCTGCTTCTACACATAAGATTTATGAACTTGGTATTGAATCTATTCCGAGCGAATCCGAGTGTTATCCGGCAAAGCTGGCGCACGGACATGTACAGTGGCTGATCAACCAGGGTGCAGACTTTATCTTCTACCCTTGTATACCATACGAACGTGGTGAATTTGCCGATGCCGACAATCATTATAACTGCCCGATCGTCACCTCATACGCGGAGAACATCAAGAACAATATGGATCCGATCGTACACGGTGAAGTAGATTTCATGAATCCATTCCTCGCCCTCACAAGCGAAAAGACAATCACAGACGGACTGGTCCGTGAATTTACTTCTGCAAAGAATCTTCCAGCAGAAGAAATCAAAAATGCCGCTCATGCTGCATGGGAAGAACTTGCTGCATGCCGTCAGGACATCCGCAAAAAAGGTGAAGAAACACTCGCTTACATGGAAAAGACAGGAACCCGCGGCATTGTACTTGCCGGTCGTCCATACCATTACGATCCGGAGGTCAACCACGGTATCCCGGAGATGATCACCTCCTACGGACTTGCCGTTCTGACGGAAGATTCTATCTCCCATCTGAATCCGGTAGAACGTCCGCTGATTGTTATGGATCAGTGGATGTATCATTCCCGACTGTACGCAGCAGCCAATTTTGTAAAGACAAGAGATGATCTGGATCTGATCCAGCTGAACTCTTTCGGATGCGGTCTTGATGCCGTAACAACCGATGCTGTTGCAGATATTCTGACCGGTTCCGACAAGATTTATACCTCTCTTAAGATTGATGAGGTTAATAACCTGGGTGCTGCACGTATCCGTATCCGTTCTCTTCTCGCCGCCATCCGCGTCCGCGAGCAGAAGCATATGGAGCGCACCATTCGTCCGGCAAATATCGAAAAAATTCCTTTTACAAAGGAAATGAAGGAAACCTATACCATTTTGTGTCCGCAGATGTCACCGATCCACTTTTCACTGATTGAGCCAGCCTTCCAGGAAGCAGGCTACAAACTGGAAGTACTGAAAAATGATAACAAGCATGCAGTTGACATGGGCCTTAAATATGTAAACAATGATGCCTGCTACCCGTCTCTGATGGTAGTTGGACAGATCATGGAGGCTATCCTTTCCGGCAAATATGACACCGACCACCTGGCTGTCATTATTTCGCAGACCGGTGGCGGATGCCGTGCTTCCAACTATATCGGATTTATCCGCCGTGCTCTTAAAAAAGCCGGTTACGGACATATCCCTGTTATTTCAATCAACTTAAGCGGGCTTGAAAGCAATCCTGGATTCAAGATCACCCTTCCACTTGTACTGAAAGGTGTGTATGGTCTGATATTTGGTGATCTCTTCATGCGCTGCCTGTACCGTGTCCGCCCATATGAAGCTGTTCCAGGCTCTGCCAATACCATGCATAAGAAATGGGAAAAGACAGTTATCGAATTTATCAAGAAAGGTTATCCAAGCAGACACGAGTTTAAGCGTCTCTGCCGCCAGATCGTAGAAGATTTTGATTCTCTTCCATTAAAAGATGTCAAAAAGCCACGTGTCGGAGTTGTCGGAGAAATCCTTGTTAAATTCCTTCCAGCTGCCAATAACTACCTGGTAGATCTTCTTGAACAGGAAGGTGCCGAAGCCGTGGTTCCGGATCTGACCGACTTCCTGCTCTACTGCTTCTACAATACAAACTTTAAAGCAGAACATCTCGGCATGAAGAAATCAACCGCCCGCATGGGTAATCTCGGAATCAAGGCTCTGGAATGGTTCCGCAAGCCTGCCGTTGATGCATTAAAAGCAAGTAAACGCTTCGATCCACCATCACATATTGAACACCTGGCTTCGATGGCAAAAGAAATTGTTTCTCTTGGAAACCAGACCGGTGAAGGATGGTTCCTTACCGGAGAAATGCTGGAGCTGATCCACAGCGGTGCACCAAACATTGTCTGCACACAGCCTTTCGCCTGTCTGCCAAACCACGTAGTCGGAAAAGGTGTTATTAAAGAACTGCGCCGCCGTCATCCGGAATCCAACATCGTTGCAATCGATTATGATCCGGGAGCAAGCGAAGTAAACCAGCTGAACCGCATCAAACTGATGCTTTCGACTGCGCAGAAAAAGCTGTAGAAATTTTAGATATGTAAAATATAGGTTCTAATGGAACGACCAGAGGAATCCAAAATACTCCCCACGCATTCAGTTGCACTAACCATTCCGTTCAAGCCTCTTAGGGCGGGAATCGTGTTCAGTAAAGACTTCCACGATTCCTGAGTCTTGAACTCCATAGTGCAAATTCATGTGTGGGGAGTATTTTGGATTCCTCTGGTTTGTGTATTGGTAACTTTTTTTACATATGCAAAAGTTTTTTGGATGGTGAGAACTAGGATTTAGGGAATTGCAGTCGGAAGGGAAGATTAGTGTAATATCCGACTCTCAAATCACTTCATAAATCGCATTTTCTTTTCCCGTTATCCCCATGTCATAGTTTTCCTATATCATTCTAAACTCTCCCCTCTTCAACACACTCCCACAGATTCCCCCATTGATAAAATTCCCTCTCTCACTATCGAAAAAGCACATCTTTCATCGAAGCTTCATCTTTCTTTACAGTTTTTCTCTCCGAATTCGGCACCGTCATTTTCACCAGTACAGTTAAACGGTCGATTTTACAAAAGAAAGTCCTGCAATTCACTTTTGTGCAATGGAGATGAGACTCAGAAATCATGGAAGCCTTTGCTGAACATGATTTCCGCTCTAAGAGGCTCATCGGAATGGTTTGCACAATGGAATTGGAGGACTTTCTTTTGTAAAATCGACCACACAACCTTTATTTTAAAAAAACAGTGGACTCCTTTTCGGGAAAATCCACTGTTTCTCACATATATTAAGCTTCTTCGACTTCTACTTTTTCGCCAAGAATTTTATCAATACTTACCAGTTTTACGCTGAGTACGAATACCTGTGCTGCAACTTCCAGTTCTTCTGGTGTCGGGAAGGACGGTGCAATTCGGATATTGCTGTCTTTTGGATCCTTTCCGTATGGGAAGGTTGCTCCCGCTTTTGTCAAGATCAGTCCGGCTTCTTTTGCTTTTGCTACGATTGCTTTTGCACATCCATCCAACGCATCGAAGGAAATGAAGTATCCTCCTCGCGGTGCCATCCAGGAACCAATCTCAAGTCCGCCAAGCTCACTTTCCAGTACACTTAATACGGTGTCAAATTTCGGTCTTAAGATATCTGCATGTTTCTTCATATGCTGAACCATTCCATGGATATCACCGAAGAAACGCGCATGTCTGAGCTGGTTTAATTTATCATGACCGATGGTTTGTACAGACATCATCTTGCGGATTTCCGCAAGGTTTTCATCGGATGCTGCAATTGCTGCAATACCAGAACCCGGGAAGCTGATCTTGGAAGTAGAACCGAATTTGTAAACCATGTTCGGATGTCCTTCTTTTTTACATTCCATCAAAATCTCGATCAGATAATCCTGTTTATCCTCATACAAATGATGGATTCCATATGCATTATCCCAGAAAATACGGAAATCTTCTGCCGCTGGATTTAATTTCGCAAAACGGTGTACGGTTTCATCAGAATAAGTGATTCCCTGTGGGTTAGAATATTTCGGTACACACCAGATACCTTTTACAGCCGGATCATTCTCCACATACTGCTCTACCAGATCCATATCCGGTCCATCCGACGTCATTGGAATATTGATCATCTCAATTCCAAAATGTTCGGTGATTGCAAAATGTCTGTCATATCCAGGTACCGGGCAGAGGAATTTTACCTTGTCAAGCTTTGCCCAAGGGGTGCTTCCCATGATACCATGTGTCATCGCTCTTGCAACAGTATCATACATTACGTTCAGGCTGGAGTTACCAAAGATGATAATATTGTCCTTCGGTACTTCCATCATATCAGAAAGAAGCTGTTTTGCTTCTTTGATTCCGTCGATCACTCCATAGTTACGGCAATCTACTCCTTCTTCGCAGACAAGATCTGATGTGCTCTTAAGTACATCCATCATCCCCATAGAAAGATCAAGCTGTGCTTTGGACGGTTTACCTCTGGACATATCCAGTTTCAGACCTTTTCCTTTAACATCTTCAAATTCTTTTTCCAGTCTGCTCTTTAATTCAAGCAGTTCTTCTCTACTCATATCTCTATATGCAGTCATCTTGAAAACCTCCCATAATCATCAACTAATCATTGTGTGTTTCCTGCCGTACTTTATACTTCCGAAATCTGCCATCTGCAGTTTCTTTCAGCTGTTTTGACAACATCAAAACTCACTACAAGTAGTAAGTATATAGGAAAAATGATTTTTCGTCAACTAATTCTTGCATATAAATATGACATATCGTGATTTTTGTTGATTTAAATGTGTTTTTTTGAATTTTTGTTTTTCATTTCATGCATTTTTCCATTTCAATGCTTTTCAAAAAGAGTAGATCAGATTTATATGCAGTATGTTTTGCTCTTCTGACAACAAAACACCCGGAACCATTTTCATGATTCCGGGCAAATATATTTACTATTTTACTAATAATGATTTTCCAGTCATATCTGCTGGCTGCTGCATTCCCATCAGCTCGATCAGCGTCGGAGCGATGTCTGCAAGGCATCCGCCTTCACGAAGCTTATATGCAGGATCTGCATTTACAAGAATGAACGGAACCGGGTTCGTTGTATGAGCGGTAAATGGTTCTCCTGTCTCTTCATCGATCAGCTGTTCTGCATTTCCGTGGTCAGCACAGATAAACATCTGTCCACCAACTTCTTTCACTGCATCAACTGCTTTTCCTACACATTCATCAACAGCTTCAATTGCTTTGATCACTGCTGCTTCTACACCGGTATGACCAACCATATCCGGGTTTGCAAAGTTAATTACGATTACGTCGTACTTGTCCGCTTTGATTGCATCTACAAGCTTGTCACATACTTCATATGCACTCATCTCCGGCTTCAGATCGTAAGTTGCAACCTTAGGCGATTTGACAAGGATTCTGTCCTCTCCCTTGTTCGGTTCTTCTACTCCACCATTAAAGAAGAAGGTAACATGTGCATATTTCTCTGTCTCGGCGATTCTTGCCTGTGTCATGTTGTTTGCTGCAAGAAATTCGCCAAATGTATTCGTGATGCCTTCTTTTACAAATGCAACCATTTTATTTGGAATTGTCTCATCATACTCTGTAAAACATACATAAGTTGTCTTGATACGTTCTCCTCTGGCAAATCCGTCAAAATCATCCGCACAGAATGTTCTGGTGATTTCTCTTGCTCGATCCGGGCGGAAATTAAAGAAGATCACAGAATCTCCGTCTTTTACAGTTGCAACCGGTGTACCGTTTTTTGTCACTACAAATGGTACTACGAATTCGTCAGTTACTTCTTTGTCGTAAGAAGCCTGGATTCCTTCTGTTGCTGATGCTGCTGTGTCACCTTCACCGCGTGTAAGTGCTGCGTATGCTTTTTCTACACGGTCCCAACGGTTGTCACGGTCCATTGCATAGTAACGTCCGGAAACACTTGCGACTTCACCTACACCGATTTCTTTCATCTTTGCTTCTAACTGTTCAACATATTCTTTCCCAGATGCCGGAGGTGTATCACGTCCGTCAAGGAAGCAGTGAACATATACTTTGTCCAGCCCCTGTCTCTTTGCAAGTTCCAAAATTCCATAAATATGTGTAATATGACTGTGTACACCACCATCAGATACAAGTCCCATCAGATGAAGAGCTGTACCGTTCTTCTTCGCATTTTCACAGGCTGCAAGAAGTGCCTTATTTTCGAAGAAATTACCATCATCGATTGCTTTTGTGATCTTGGTGAGTTCCTGGTAAATGATACGTCCTGCACCCATATTCATATGACCTACTTCCGAGTTACCCATCTGACCGTCCGGAAGTCCTACAGCAAGTCCGCTTGCATTTCCTTTTACAAACGGATATTCAGCCATTAATTTATCCATAACCGGTGTGTTTGCCTCTGCAATACCGTTGCCTTTCTTTTCATCTCTCAGACCGTAACCGTCTAAGATCATCAAAACTGTTGGTTTTTTACTCATCGTCTTACACTCCTTCATTTTGTCTTAAAGCGTTTGATTTCTCTTTCAGTTAAATATTGTACATGATTTTACATATGCTTGCAAGCACTTGTTAAAACTTTGACAGCTGAAAAACGCAGGCATTTCTGCCTGCGCCTTGGTATAATTGACTATTTCCAGTTTACAATCTTACCAAAATCTGGTTTTAAAGAAGCACCACCTACAAGTCCACCATCGATATCCGGCTGAGCGAATAATTCCGGTGCTGTAGCTGCATTTACAGATCCGCCGTACTGAATACGGATTGCTTCTGCTGTAGCTTCATCATAAACTTCAGCGATACATTCACGGATAGCTTTGCAAACCTCCTGAGCCTGCTCTGTTGTAGCTGTCTTACCGGTTCCGATTGCCCAGATTGGCTCATAAGCGATAACTGCTGTCTTAGCCTGATCTGCTGTTACATTCTGGAATCCAACTTTAACCTGCTGACGGATGAAGTCCATTGTCACACCCTGTTCACGCTGTTCAAGAGTTTCTCCACAGCACATGATCGGTGTAAGTCCGTGTTCAAATGCTTTCAGCATCTTTTTGTTCACAGTCTCGTTTGTCTCTGCGAAGTATTCTCTTCTTTCAGAGTGTCCGAGAACAACATATTTAACACCAGCATCTGTAAGCATGTTCGGAGAGATTTCTCCTGTGTATGCACCTTTTTCTTCAAAGTACATATTCTCTGCTCCAACCTGGATGTTGCTTCCTTTTGCAGCTTCTACAACCGGAATGATATCGATTGCCGGTACGCAGAATACCACGTCAGCCTCTTCTGTCACAACCAGAGATTTGAGTGTATTCACAAGCTCTACTGCCTCTGAAGGTGTCATATTCATTTTCCAGTTACCTGCAATAATTTTCTTTCTTGCCATTGCAATAATCTCCCTTATTTTATCTTAATTACAGACGCTGCTTATTTATCGTTAGCAGCTGCTACACCTGGCAGTTCCTTACCTTCAAGGAATTCAAGGGAAGCTCCGCCACCCGTAGAGATGTGAGTCATCTTGTCGCCGTATCCGAGCTGGTTAACTGCTGCTGCCGAATCACCACCACCGATGATTGTTACTGCATCTGTCTCAGCAAGTGCTTTTGCGACTTCTTCTGTTCCTTTTGCAAAGTTCGGCATCTCGAATGCACCCATAGGTCCGTTCCATACAACTGTCTTTGCATCTTTTACAGCGTCAGCATAGATCTTGATTGTCTCTGGTCCGATATCAAGTCCTTCCCATCCTTCCGGAATTTCGCCAGCTTTAACAACTTTGATATTTGCATCATTTGAAAAATCATCTGCAATTACGTTGTCTACCGGAAGAAGGAGTTTTACGCCTTTGTCTTTAGCTTTCTGAATCATGTTCAGTGCATATTCACAGTAATCTTCTTCAAGAAGAGATTTTCCAACGGTTCCGCCCTGTGCTTTGCTGAATGTATAAGACATACCTCCACCAATGATCAGAGTGTCTACTTTATCGATCAGGTTTTCGATTACAGAAATCTTGCTTGAAACTTTAGCTCCACCAAGGATTGCAACGAACGGTCTTTCCGGATTGTTTACTGCATTTCCAAGGAAATCGATTTCTTTCTGCATAAGATATCCTACAACTGCTGTATCAACATATTTGGTAACACCAACGTTAGAGCAGTGTGCACGATGAGCTGTTCCGAATGCATCGTTTACGAATACATCACAAAGAGAAGCGAGTTCCTTAGAGAATTCATCTCCGTTCTTTGTTTCTTCTGCTCTGTAACGTGTATTTTCAAGAAGGATTACCTCTCCATCTTTCATAGCTTCAACTGCTGCTTTTGCATTTGGTCCTACTACTTCAGGATCTGCTGCGAATTTTACTTCCTGTCCGAGAAGTTCTGAAAGTCTTACTGCAACCGGTGCAAGAGAAAGCTCCGGTTTCGGTTCTCCCTTCGGTTTACCAAGATGTGAGCAGAGGATTACTTTTCCTCCGTCAGCGATCAGTTTCTTGATTGTAGGAAGTGCTGCAACAAGACGGTTCTCGTCTGTGATCTTTCCATCGATCAGCGGTACGTTAAAATCGCATCTTACAAGGACTTTTTTCCCTTTTACATTGATATCATCTACAGATTTTTTGTTAAGCATAATCCTGCCTCCTGTTTACATTTCGTTTAAATGGAATGTGCCGGGCACATTTCCGTGCTGAGCGCAGTTGCTTGCGACAATCTGCGTTTTCACACGAATACACATCTTGGGCACATAGTGCCTTTTATTTAGCAGGAAGCTCCATCAGAATTTCCTGTTAAATAAAAGAGCCCGGTCCATGTAGACCGGACCCTTGCTTGAGTCTAACTCTGGAATATTCCAGTAAGAATCAATTCAGCCTGTCCAAACAAACGTTACGGATTAAAGTAATGTTCCGAAGTGTTTGATTGTTCTTACCATCTGGCTTGTGTAAGAGTTTTCATTGTCATACCAAGAAACAACCTGTACTTCTGTTGTTCCGTTGTCAAGCGGAAGTACCATTGTCTGAGTAGAATCGAAGAGAGAACCAAATCTCATTCCTACGATATCGCTAGAAACGATCTGATCTTCGTTGTATCCGAATGATTCGTTAGAAGCTGCTTTCATAGCTGCGTTGATCTGTTCTACAGTAACTTCACCTTCAACTACTGCTGTAAGGATTGTTGTAGATCCTGTAGGGGTTGGTACACGCTGTGCAGATCCGATAAGCTTTCCGTTAAGTTCCGGAATAACAAGTCCGATTGCTTTAGCTGCTCCTGTGCTGTTAGGAACGATGTTTACTGCTGCTGCACGAGATCTTCTCAGATCACCTTTTCTCTGTGGTCCGTCAAGAGTCATCTGATCACCTGTGTAAGCATGGATTGTGCACATGATACCAGATTTGATCGGTACAAGATCATTAAGAGCCTTAGCCATTGGTGCAAGACAGTTTGTTGTACAAGAAGCTGCAGAAATGATTGCGTCATCTTTTGTAAGCTGTGTATGGTTTACATTGTAAACGATTGTAGGAAGGTCATTTCCTGCCGGTGCAGAAATGATAACGTGTTTAGCACCTGCATCGATATGTGCCTGAGCTTTTGCTTTAGATGTGTAGAATCCTGTACATTCAAGAACTACATCTACTCCGATTTCTCCCCATGGAAGTTCAGCTGCATTAGCTTTAGCGTAGATTTTGATTTCTTTTCCGTCTACTGTGATGGAGTCTTCTCCAGCAGATACTTTATCAGCTAATTCATATTTTCCCTGTGTTGAATCATATTTTAATAAGTGAGCCAGCATCTTAGGAGATGTAAGGTCGTTGATTGCTACGATCTCAAATCCCTCTGCTCCAAACATCTGTCTGAATGCAAGACGTCCAATACGTCCAAATCCATTGATTGCTACTTTTACTGCCATGATTTAGTCCTCCTAAAGATAAATTGTATTACTGTATATAACAGTTACATTTTTCTTGATAAATCTTATCATTGTTTAAGATTTATCAACTGTAATTTATTGTACTAAATTCAGAACAAAAATTCAATCCCCTTTTTTCACTTTATTTTTCTGAAAACCGGGGCCCTTTTTATGAATTCTGCATAATATTTAAAACCACATGCTTCGAGAATATTGTCAACTATGTTAAAATCATACCCTACATGCTCTGGTTTATGTGCATCTGCGCCGACGGTGATGATCTCTCCCCCTAGCTTTTTGTATCTTTTTAACACATCCGGATGCGGGTGTGCAAAAGGAAGGCCATACTTCAGTCCTGCCGTATTGACTTCCAGTCCTTTTCCGTGTTCGATAAGATACCGCAGGATTTCATCTATTTCATCCGCAAATCTGCCGTAAGAATATTCCTGTTCCCGATGTTTTCCATAACGTACCACATAATCCAGATGTCCGAGCACATCAAAATCCGCTACAGCCCTGATATCGGCTATTGTCTCCCGAAGTGCCATCCGGTAGGCCTCTTCATCCGAAATCCCTTCAAAAAACTCAGGATAATAAGGATCCTTCCCACCAACCACATGCATGGATCCGATCACAAAATCATACGGATTTGCCGCGGTAAATGCTTTTGCTTTCTTCGCAAGGTGTGGCTGAAGTCCAAACTCCACACCAATCCGGATATCCAGCTTCTCTTTATACTTTTCCTTCAGTGCTCCAAGCTCTTTAAAATAGGTTTCCGGATCAAACACAAATTCAATATCATCACAAAAATAATCAATATCTTCATGATCCGTAAAACAGATTGCTTCCAGTCCTTTATCGATTGCTGCAAGAACCATATCTTCCGGTTTTGCCTCTGAATCTCCGGAAAAATAAGTGTGCATATGGCAGTCCGCTCTCATAATTTTCCCTCCTTGTCATTCTTCATGTGTAAATCCACCCGGCTTTCCCGCAAATCATTTGTTGGATTGCAGTACGGTCCCAATATACCAAAAAGCAGAACAATTCTGAGCTATCCCAGAATTGTTCCGCCTCCAAGTACATAATCTCCATCATACAGTACCAGTGCCTGTCCCGGTGTAACCGCTCTCTGCGGTGTCTCAAAGATGCACTCTATCTCATCTTCTCCCGTTTTGCGGACTGTGCACCAGTCCCCTTTATGGTTGTATCTGATTTTGGCAAATACGCGCATCTCACCTTCCAGATCTTCTACTGTCATAAAGTTCAGCTTATTTGCACGAACCCGCGTCGTCATCAGATCTTCATTCGTCCCTATCACAACTTCATTCGTATCCGGACGGATCTCAAGCACGAATGCCGGATGCCCAAGAGAAAGTCCAAGTCCTTTTCTCTGTCCGATCGTATAGTGGATGATTCCTTTATGCCGTCCCAGGATCTTTCCGTCCGGTGTTACGAAATTACCTTCCGGGATTTTCTGGTCACTTTCTTCTTCAATAAAAGATGCATAATCGTCATCGGATACAAAACAGATATCCTGACTGTCCGGTTTGTTCGCAATCTGCAATCCGATCTCTTTTGCGATCTCGCGGATCTGGTCTTTTTCGTATTCACCAACAGGCATCAGCGTTCTTCTCAGCTGATCCTGGGTAAGATTATAAAGCGCATAGGTCTGGTCTTTTGACCAGGTTGCCGAATGCCGGATTGCATAGCGTCCGTTCGGCAACTGTTCTACTCTCGCATAGTGACCTGTTGCAATATAGTCTGCTCCGATCTCCATGCTCCGTGTAAGAAGAGATTCCCATTTTACATAACGGTTACACGCAATGCACGGATTTGGTGTCCGGCCATGCAAATATTCATCCACAAAATAATCGATTACCTTCTCCTGAAAATCCTTCTTGAAATTCATCACATAATACGGAATGCCGATCTGTGCCGCAACTTTTCTGGCATCATCTACCGCGCTGAGTCCACAGCATCCGCCGTTTTCTTCCTGTATTTTCGATTCTTCGTCCTGCCAGATCTGCATCGTCACACCGATCACATCATATCCCTGTTCTTTTAGAAGATATGCCGCTACCGATGAGTCGACACCACCTGACATTCCGACTACCACTTTCTTTTTTGCCATTCTCTTTTCTCCTGCAGAAAATTCTAATACTCTTCCGCTTCTGCTTCTTCACCTTCACTGATATCGTTCTTCGGCTTCTGGAGTCCTTCGATCTTGATCCCGTGCTTCTCTGCATAATCCCACAGCGCTGCATGGATTGCCTCCTCTGCCAGTAAAGAACAGTGTACCTTAACCGGCGGCAGTCCGTCAAGTGCTTCCATAACGGCTTTGTTTGTTACCTGCATTGCTTCTGAAATATGTTTTCCCTTTACAAGTTCTGTCGCCATACTGCTTGTTGCAACAGCCGCGCCACATCCGAATGTCTTAAATTTTACATCATTAATAATTCCGTTATCATCAATATCAAGGTAGATTCTCATGATATCACCACATTTGGCGTTACCAACAGTACCCACTCCGCTTGCGTTCTCGATTTCTCCCATATTACGTGGATGCTGAAAATGATCCATTACTTTCTCTGTATACATTGTAAATTCCTCCTAAAGCTGTATTTTCTATCGTATTATTTATTCTGTTTTTTTGCAAAATCTTCATAAAGCGGTGACATTCCGCGTAAATCGCTTACAATTGTCTTAAGCTGATCTACTACATAATCAATGTCTTCTTTTGTGATCTCTTCATTCAGAGTCAGGCGCAGAGATCCATGCGCAATCTCGTGCGGCAGTCCGATTGCAAGAAGTACATGGGATGGATCAAGAGATCCGGATGTACATGCAGATCCACTGGATCCACAAATTCCTGCCATATCAAGACGGATCAGCATAGATTCGCCCTCAATGAAACGGAAGCAGAAGTTTGCGTTATTTGGCAGACGGTCTGTCGGATGTCCGTTCAGCTTGGTGTACGGGATTTCTTCCATCACACGTTTGATCAGATAATCTCTCATCTCGCGCTCTTTTGCTGTACGTTCTTCCATCGTAGCGATAGCACGTTTTGTTGCTGTACCGATTCCAACAATACCCGGAACATTTTCTGTCCCTGCACGACGTTTTCTTTCCTGTGCCCCACCATGAACAAAGGAACGGATCTTCACGCCTTTTCTGATATAGAGGAATCCGATTCCTTTTGGTCCGTTCAGCTTGTGTCCGCTGGCACTTAACATATCAATATGACATTCATCTACATTAATCGGGACCTGTCCGAAAGCCTGTACGGCGTCTGTGTGGAACAGGATACCATGTTTGTGGGCGATCTCACCGATTTCTTTGATCGGTTCAATTGTTCCGATCTCGTTGTTTGCATACATTACAGAGATCAGGATGGTATCCGGGCGGATTGCTGCCTCCACATCTGCCGGATTTACTTTTCCGTATTCATCCACATCAAGATAAGTCACTTCAAACCCACGCTCTTCCAAATAAGCTGCTGTATGCAGGATCGCATGATGTTCGATCTTGGTTGTGATAATATGTTTTCCTTTATTCTGATAAGCCTCAGCGGTTGCTTTGAGTGCCCAGTTGTCAGACTCTGATCCGCCGGCTGTAAAATAAATTTCGTTGCTCTTTGCACCGAGTGCGTTTGCGATTCTTTCTCTCTGTTCTGCCACAACATCTTTGTTATGGGATGCGAAGCTGTAGATCGCAGAAGGATTGCCATACTGCTCTGTAAAATATGGCAGCATTGCTTCCAGAACTTCTGGTGCAGTTTTTGTTGTTGCTGCGTTATCCAAATAAATTAATTTACTCATCTTTTTGTCCTTCTTTCTTTACTTCTTTATTCATTTCCACAAGGGTATTTATCATAATACTGTCTACCGTCTGTGCCATGCTTTCATTGACTTTCTTCCAGACATATTTCGTGATACAGCTTCCCTGGATCTCGCAACTGTCTTCCGAATGAAGTGCTGCACAAGTCGCAGGTTCCAAGTCTCCTTCAAGTGCTCTGAGTACATCACCAACAGAAACTTCCGCCGCATCCTTTGCCAGCCGATATCCTCCCCCCGCTCCACGGATACTCTTGACAAGACCTGCCTTTTTCAGCTTCGCCATGAGCTGTTCCAGATATCGTTCCGATATCTCCTGCCTAGCTGATATACTGCTGATGGAAACCGGTTCTTCTGCGCCATAACACGCAAGATCGATAAAGGCGCGCAAACCATAACGACCCTTCGTTGAGATCTTCAATCCATCACCTTCTCTTTATTTTTTATATCCCACTGTTTTACTAGGATTTCTTGCAAATTGAGGATATCACCTCTGTTATGTTCTGTCAAGGCTCTTTCTTGCATATATTTTAAAACAAAAATGCCTTTGGAGCTGCTATGTCACAAAAACATTTTCTCCTGAAAGGAACTTTTATCCTTACTGTAGTCGGCATTCTCACCCGCGTAATGGGATTTTTTTACCGTATTTTTCTCAGCAGATCTTTCCCTGCAGAAGAAATCGGTCTGTATCAGCTGATTTTCCCTGTCTACACACTTGCTTATGCTGCAACTTCAGCAGGGATCGAGACGGCTCTGGCGCGCCTGGTTGCCGCCTCTTCTGCAAAAAAGCAGTCTGCAAAAGCTTATTCTTACCTGAAAGCAGCACTGCTTTGTTCTCTTTTTCTTTCCATCTGCTGTCTTTTTCTGTTGCAGAAAAATGCTGTTTTCCTCACCACAGTCATACTTGGTGATCCCCGATGCGCCTCTCTCATCTTCCTGATAGCATATGCACTTCCATTTGCAGCTCTGCACAGTTGCAGCTGTGGTTACTTTCTGGGGCTCAAGCAGATTCGGCTTCCTGCCCTCTCCCAATTATTTGAACAGCTGGTCCGGATCTTTTTTGTTATCTTCCTCTATACAGCCGATGCTCATACCGCTTTTACACCATCTGTCGCAATTGCTGTCCTCGGAATTGTCGGTGGTGAAATTGCAGCCGCTTTTCTTTGCATCCATAAGCTCAGAATTGCCGGGCAACCTTTATCCCCACACCGGGAGCCGGCTCTTTCTGCTGTTCCTCCCCTGCTTTTTTCTGCCCTTCCACTGACCGCAAGCAGAGTCCTTCTGAATCTTTTTCAGAGTTTGGAAGCAATTTCTATTCCTCTTGCCCTACAAAAGTATGGAATGAGTATCTCCGCTTCTCTTAGCACCTACGGAATTCTGACCGGAATTGCCCTTCCCTGCATTTTATTTCCATCTGCCCTCACCAATTCCATCTCCACAATGCTCCTCCCCGAAGTTGCCAGTATGCCGGATGCTCAGAAAAAGCATGCTCTTCCGCAGCTTTTACGGAAAGTTATTTTTTTCTGCCTGTTTCTTGGTTTTGCCTGCCTGCTATTTTTCTTTACCGCATCCGGCTTTATCAGCAGACGGATCTTTCATACACCAGAAGCCGGAAATTATATCTTAACACTAGCATTTATCTGTCCTTTTCTCTATAGTAACACCGCATTGATCAGTGTGTTAAATGGTCTGGATCTTGCCGGAAAAACTTTTCTGATCAATCTGTTCACCCTGGCAGTACGAATCTGTGGTGTTCTGTTTCTGATTCCGCAGTTCGGGATTCTTGGCTATCTGTGGGCACTGCTTGCAAGCCAGCTTCTTACATTTGGCTGCTGCATGTTTCTCCTGATAAAACAAGGGCGATAAAAAACGGCAGAAAGTCCTCTTTACCGAATTGTTCAGTAAGAGGACTTTCTGTCATTTTCTATCACCTGACGCTAAAATGTGACTGAACACATTCTTGCTATGTAAGAACCTTCACAAACCAGCGGACAATCCCAGGGTTTAAATATACCTCAGACAAAATTCCCGCCACGATCATCATAACAGTAAATCCTGTTTTTGTTCCATTCCATTCACTTTGCGGATAACGATAATAATACCGGATCAATAGAAGATATGCCGGTACATAAAAAATATATTGCGGGAAAATACCGGCAATACACAGCAGCATTCCGCAAAGGCCCATCCTTAAAACTGCCGCCACAGACAGTATCCCTGCTGCAAAGCCTGTCCAAAGGAGGATTCCAGCTGCTGTCAGTCTGCGAAATCCCAGATTTGCCACACAGACCGCTAACGCCAGAGGCATCACTCTCCATCTGAGCAGGTACCATAGGTAATCTTCATTTATGATTTTCACCTGTGTATATTGATTCAGAAAATATTCATGGAAAATTCCAGTCATCGTAACATAATTTTTCGCAATAAAATTAGCATATAAGATCCCCGTTCCAAAACCGATCAGATATAGCATGGGCAGCTGATATTTCTTCCAATAAAATTCCACATTCCGGCCTCCAATAATTTCACATAGTTCATTATATGACCGGAGTTGTCAATTATGCGTTCACTTTATCTGTTATACTTTGCATCATAGGCAAGGATAGCAGCTACAGTCTTGGAATCTTCAATCTTTCCTTCAAAGATCATCTGCTTCAATTCTTCAACCGTATGTGCTTCTACATTCACAAATTCATTCTCATCCAGATGCTGATGGGTACGGATCAGGTTTCGTGCCACATAAACTTCGATTTTTTCGTTGCAAAGTGCTACAGTTGTTCGAAGCGTGATCAGCCATTCCAGATCATCACTGTGATATCCTGTCTCTTCTTCCAATTCTCTTGCCGAACAGTCTCGTCCCGGTTCATCTGCTTGGTCCAGCCCTCCTGCTGGAAGCTCCAGTGTAAAGCGGTCCAGTGCATTCCGGTACTGTCTTACCATCAGGAGTCTGCCGTCATCCATCACAGGAATCACAGCAGCAGCCCCTTTGTGGTGGATATAGTCCCACACCTCATGATTTCCATTGGAAAACTCCATATAATCTTTGTATACATCAACAATTGTTCCCTGATATACCCTTTCTCTTTTTACACGTTTGATTTCTTTTTTCATCCGTTTTCCACTTCCTTTTCACACAACTATGAGAAACACGCTCCGCGAGTTTCTCAAGTTATCGCGACAGTCGCCAAGGTCTCGTGCAAGCGCGGACTTTGGCTCGTTGCTCGCGTAAATTAAATACAGCCATCCAAAAGACCGAATCTTTTGGACGGCTGTCGTTTTCTGATTATCGTGTTATTTAGCATAATCTGTAACACGGGATTCCCGGATTACATTTACTTTAATCTGACCTGGATATTCCAATTCATATTCAATCTGTTTTGAAATATCTCTTGCCAGCAATACCATATCATCATCAGATACTTGTTCTGGAACTACCATTACGCGAATCTCTCTACCCGCCTGAATAGCAAATGACTTCTCAACCCCTTTAAACTGGTTGGTAATATCTTCTAACTGTTTTAATCTGTTTGTGTATGTCTCCAAGGTTTCTCTTCTTGCACCTGGTCTTGCAGCCGAAATCGCATCTGCTGCCTGAACAACGCCTGCAATCAGAGACTGTGGTTCTACATCACCATGATGTGCTTCTACCGCGTTGATAATAAGCGGCGACTCTTTGTATTTTCTACAAAGGTCTACACCAATCTGAACATGTGAACCTTCTACATCGTGATCGATCGATTTACCGATGTCATGTAAAAGACCTGCACGCTTTGCGATACGGACATCCAGCCCGATCTCGCCCGCAAGCAATCCGGATAGCTGAGCAACCTCGATTGAATGCTTCAGTGCATTCTGACCGTAGCTCGTTCTGAACTTCATACGTCCAAGAAGACGAATCAGTTCTGGATGGATGCCGTGTACACCAACTTCAAGTGCTGCTGCCTCTCCTTCTTCGCGCATCATAGTCTCTACTTCTTTCTGCGCTTTTTCAACCATCTCTTCGATTCTTGCAGGATGGATTCGTCCATCTACGATCAAACGCTCCAGTGCAATTCTTGCCACTTCTCTTCGGATTGGATCAAATCCGGAAAGAACAACTGCCTCCGGAGTATCATCAATAATAAGCTCTACTCCTGTCAGTGTCTCAAGAGTACGGATATTCCGTCCCTCTCGTCCGATAATTCTACCCTTCATCTCGTCACTTGGAAGCTGAACTACCGAGATCGTAGTTTCAGCCACATGATCTGCCGCACATCTCTGGATTGCGGTGACAACATACTCTTTCGCCTTCTTGTCAGCCTCTTCCTTTGCACGTGTTTCAAGCTCTTTCACCATCTTGGCAGTGTCATGTTTCACATCTTCTTCAACAGTTTTTAATAGATAATCCTTTGCCTGTTCGGAGGTAAGTCCTGAGATTCTTTCTAGTTCCTGTACTCTTTTCTGGCTGAGTTCTTCAACTTCAGCCTCCCGCTGCTTCATCGCTGTCTCTTTTGCAGTAAATGCAGTCTCTCTCTGCTCAATTGCCGCAGATCTCTTATCCAGAGATTCTTCTTTTGAAAGTACACGCTTTTCATAACGCTGAAGTTCAGCTCTGCGTTCCTTAGTCTCTTTTTCAAGTTCATTCTTTGTCTTGATGGACTCTTCCTTTACTTCCAAAAGTGCTTCCTTCTTCTTTGTCTCTGCTGTCTTCAAAGCATCATCAATAATTTCTCTTGCTTTTACATCAGCGTTCCCAATTTTAGAATTTGCATCGTTCTTCAACTTGGAAACGGTAACAAAATAAGTAACCGGCATTACTACTATAAGCGTAACAACTACAGCAATAATTATAGGTATCAGCACAGGAGCACCTCCTTATTTAGTTTTCATTGTACAAATACAACACTTAAATTCTATACTGTTTTCACAAATATGTCAAGCATTCCAATCGCAAACTTGTATTACTTGACGGATATCTTCGTAACGAAATCCTTTCCGCACCAAATATCCATATATTTTCTGCTTTTCTTTCGGATCTGTACAGGCAAAGTCCCAGTGTTTTTTGCGAAGAAGCTCCCGGATTGCTTCCTGATCGGAATGCTCTTCATACATCTCTTCCATGATCTCTTCTGCCCGGTTCATATCCACGCCCTTCTGTCTCAGAAGGGCATAAATCTCCCGTCTGCTCTTTTTATCTTTCCTGCTATCTATAAAGTTCCGAATGTAGGCGTCATCATTGATATATCCAAATGATTTCACATAGGCAATCGCCGCTTCGGTGATCTCCGATGGATAGCCGCCCAGCTTTAATTTATCTCTGAGCTGGGATTCAGTTCTTGCCATGTCATTCAGCAGGTGCATCGCACGAAGCTTTGCCCGCTTTAAAAGGACTTCTTTGATCTTTGCATAAGTATCCTCTGTCAATTCACACTCTTCTTTCAGGTGAAAACGGGACAGTTCGCCTTTGTAAACCACAAAGGCGAACTGCTCATCAACAGATACCCGATACTTTGTCTTTGTAACTGGCTCGATTCGGGTAATTCTCATCATATGTTTTATTCTTCCTCATCCATCACTTCTTCAGCATCTGCCGGAGCAGCCTGTGCCGGTTCTTCTGCTTCCTGCCCTTCTGCACCGATTCCGTAATGCGCACGGACTTTTTCTTCAATCTCTTCCATAATCTCCGGATGTGCTGTCAGATAAGACTTTGCATTCTCACGTCCCTGACCGATCTTTTCTCCGTTGTATGCATACCATGCACCACTCTTATTGACCAGATCAATCTTCGTCGCAAGATCCAGGATATCTCCTTCTCTGGAAATTCCTTTTCCGAACATGATATCAAATTCTGCTTCCTTGAACGGAGGTGCAATCTTATTCTTCACGATCTTCACGCGGACATGGTTACCAACCATCTCTCCGCCCTGCTTCAGAGTCTCAGTTCTGCGGACATCCATACGGACAGATGAATAGAACTTCAGTGCCCGTCCACCCGTTGTTGTCTCCGGATTACCGAACATAACGCCAACCTTCTCACGCAGCTGGTTGATAAAGATTACAACACAGTTTGATTTACTGATAACCGGTGTCAGCTTTCTGAGTGCCTGTGACATCAGTCTTGCCTGCAGACCTACATGTGTATCACCCATATCACCCTCAATCTCCTGCTTCGGAACAAGTGCTGCAACAGAATCGACTACGATAATGTCAATCGCACCGGAACGTACCATTGTCTCAGTGATCTCCAATGCCTGATCTCCGCTGTCTGGCTGTGAAATGTAAAGTTCATCAATATCTACACCGATATTCTTCGCATATACCGGATCCAGTGCATGCTCTGCATCGATAAATCCCGCAATGCCGCCTCTTTTCTGTACTTCTGCAATCATATGTAATGCAACTGTCGTCTTACCACTTGATTCAGGTCCATAAATTTCAATAATACGTCCTTTCGGAACGCCGCCAACACCAAGTGCCAGATCCAGACTCAGAGAACCGGTCGGAACCGTCTCAACATGCACCTGTGCCGCCGGATCACCCAGCTTCATAACTGCTCCCTTACCAAAATCTTTCTCAAGCTTTGCAATTGCTGCGTCTAATGCTTTCTTTTTATTCTCATCATTCATTGTATTATTCGCCATCATTAATCTCCTTATCCCAGATTCTTCGCCCACGCTCTCCATCGAACGAATGTTTGTTCTGGTTCTATATTAGTACATATGTTCTGGTTTGTCAACTACATTTTTAAATCAGATCCACACGTCTCACCTTCCCCGGAGAAGAAACCGAACCCCTCCCGAAAACCTTTCTCGCCCAGATCCCCAAAGCTTCTGACTTCCCCATCATACCACATCTCCCCCTTCCCCCACAACCAGAACACTTCTTCTCGGAAGCCATTGCTGACATAATTTTCGTATTCGGAGGCTCATCGGAATGCCCTGCACAACTAAATCTGTCCGGTTTATTTTATTAAAATCGCGTCCGTCTTCTATTTTCCCGCAAACCGCCCGTCCTGCAATCTAAAGCTCAAACACCTCAAGATCATCCGGCACAAACAACTTCCCGTGATAGTACTCCCGTCCTTCCCGCGTATAAAGCTCTTTCCTCTCCTTAAGATGCATCTCTTCCGTATGATACAAGATCAGATGCGGAATCTGAAGCTCCTCGGCAAGCTGACATGCTTCTTTCACAGTACTGTGGTGCTTTTCATAAGGCTTGAACTTATCTGCTTCTCCATACAGACAGAACGCCTCATGGGTCAGCCAGTCGCTGCCTTTCACAAATTCATAATCTTTCTCATTGTACGGTTCGTCACCGCAGCAGGTAAACTTCACTCCGTTCGGAAGCAGCATCGTAAACCCGAACTGCTTTGCCTTCGTGGAAAAAATATCGAAAAAGGTGACCGGACAGCCAAGGATTTCCTTTGTCTGTCCGTGATGCACCGGCACAAAAAGAATCCGGTCATCAAAATATTTCGTCACCTTTTTCTGGATCGTAAGCTCTGCGATCATGCGGATTGATCTTGCCAGCTCTTCATGGCAGTAGATCCGCAGATTCCCCTCATATTTTCCCTGGCCGATCTTCTTCTGCCCGATCATCCGTATCAGCCAGATCACGCCCAGAAGATGATCGATATGTTCATGGGTAATAAAAATATCGTGAATGTCTTCCATCTGGATCCCGGTGTCTTTTAACACCTTTAAAATACGGTTTCCGCCGCCGGTATCCACCAGAAAATGCCTGTTTCCATCCGAGAGGGCAAAACATGTATTATAGCATTCCGTTACTGTTGCATTTCCCGTTCCAAGTATTGTAAGCTTCATCCGACATTACTCCTGTCTCATTTCAACTACTTCACCTGCACATTTGTAAATACTTCCTCCCGGCACAAATCCTCTCACCGAAGAAAGTGGATAAATATTGGTATGCGGTCCTACTACACTTCCCGGGTTCAGAATGGTTCCACATCCAACTTCTACATGGTCACCCAGCATCGCGCCGAACTTTTTCATACCGGTCTCGATATTTCCTTCCGGCGTCTTTACAACCACCAGTTTTTTATCGGATTTCACATTAGATGTGATAGAACCTGCTCCCATATGTGACTTGTATCCAAGGATTGAATCCCCCACATAATTATAATGTGGAACCTGTACTTTATTGAAGAGGACCACATTTTTCAGCTCGGTAGAATTTCCGACAACCGCCCCTTCTCCTACGATCGCATTTCCACGGATAAACGCACAGTGTCTTACCTCTGCGTCCTTTCCGATGATCGCCGGACCGCCGATAAATGCAGTCGGTGCAACCTTTGCGGATCTGGCAACCCACACATTTTCTCCACGTTTTTCATACTCTTCTTCCGGAAGAGACGCACCCAGTTCCAGGATAAAACTGCTGATTTTCGGAAGTACTTCCCACGGGTAGGTCACTCCTTCAAACAAATCCTTTGCGATCGTCTCTTCCAGCGTATACATTTCTTTAACCGTCATTTCTTTCATTCTTTCTTTCCTTTCGATGCTCTGCCTTTGGTTTCTTTTTTATAAAATGCTGCTGCCCTGTCATAGCAGCTTCTTAACTGATACTGGTTATTCAGTCCCAGTACTCCGTTGGTTCTGCTGACAATAAAATGATCCAGTTTTGTCATATATTCATCCGATGTAATTTCTCCCTCTGCCACATAGTTAAGCCCCTTTTCCCAGCTTGCCGTCAGCTCCGGATTCAGAAGTGAACGGATAGAATTCAACACCACATCATAGATCATTTCTCCAAGAAGCGTCGGTGTGATCACCTGCGTCTTTTTATTCAATGCCAGATATTTGATATTGAAGAGCTTTTTCAGGATCTCCGCCCTGGTCGCACTGGTTCCGATCCCGCTTCCTTTGATCTGCGCACGAAGTTCCTCATCCTCGATCAGCTGACCTGCATTTTCCATCGCAAGGATCATGGAACCGGAATTGTATCTCTTCGGCGGTGAAGTTTCTCCCTCTTTGATATCCAGTGATTTCACATCCAGGATATCACCTTTTTTTAACTTCTGGATGGATGCAAAAAATGCGGCATCCAGATCCACATTGTTATCACTTCCATCTCCTTCCGCGTCATTTCCATTTGCATTTTTCTTTGGTGCAGGGACCCCTGCCACCTTCAGATATCCTTCTTCCGCAAGTACACGGAAGTTGGAGAAAAACTGTTCTTTTCCGATCTGTGTTACCAACGCCACTTTCTGATAAACTGCCGGAGGATAGAAGATACTCAGAAACCTCCGGACGATCACATCATACACATGATGAGCTGTTGCAGATACCGAATTCAATGCTGAAAGTCCCTGTCCTGTCGGGATGATCGCATAATGATCCGTGATCTGCTTGTCATTGACATAACGCGTCTTTGCCAGGTTTTTATATGCTCCGTAATGCAGAATATCCTGCATATATGGTGCAGCCATCTGGTATTTACTCAGCCCGTTCAGGTTCTTTGTGATCTCCTTTGATACTGCCGTCGAAAGCACTCTGGCGTCTGTTCTCGGATAGGTGACAAGCTTCTTCTCGTAAAGCTCCTGCACAATGCGGAGCGTTTCATCCGGACTGATCTTGAACCGTTTGGAGCATTCGTTCTGAAGTTCTGCAAGGTTAAACAGAAGTGGCGGATTCTTTTTCTCTTTTTTCTTTTCGATGGATACAATCCGGCAGGTAAGAGGGGATGTTCCCTCTTTCAAAACAGCTATCAGCTTTTTGGCCTCCTCTTTCTCTTTAAATCCATTCTCTTTGTAGAGCTTTGGAGACTCAAAATAAGCCGAACCTTTCACTGCACGCCACTCACCGGTAAAAGTATGTCCGTCTACATTTACCGATTCGATCACACGATAGAACGGCGTTTTAACAAATTCACGGATCTCCCGTTCCCGCCTTACGACCATTCCAAGGACACAGGTCATCACACGTCCGACAGATACAACCGTGTATTTATTCCCAAGATAATTTGAAATGCTGTTTCCATATTTGAGTGTCAGAAGTCTGGAAAAGTTGATTCCCATCAGATAATCTTCCTTCGCACGGAGATAAGCCGAAGCTGACAGATTATCGTATTCTGACAGATCCTTCGCCTCACGGATTCCTCTGAGGATTTCTTCCTCCGTCTGGGAATCGATCCACACACGCCGGCGTTCTTTCCCTTTTACGCCTGCCATCTGTTCCACCAGACGGTAAATGTATTCTCCTTCTCTTCCCGAGTCGGTACAGACATAAATCCGGTCTACGTCCTTCCTGGTCAGTATTCCTTTTACGATCTCAAACTGCTTCTTTACTCCCGGTATCACCTCATAGAGAAATTCCTGCGGAATGAATGGCAGTGTCTGCAAAGACCATCTCTTATACTTTTCATCATATACTTCCGGATAACTCATCGTGACAAGATGACCAACACACCAGGTTACGATCGCCTCATCTGATTCCAGATATCCGTCTTTTCTTTTCAAATTCAAATGCAGTGCCTTGGCAAATTCCTGTGCCACACTCGGCTTTTCTGCAATATATACCGATTTACCCATATAATAATTTTGTACTCCTGTATTTTCACGCTATAGCAACTCTCACAGCGTTTAAAAAGTGAAGCTGATACCAGCTCCACTTTTTTATCATATCATATTCAGAACATAAAACAAATTATTTTCTTCGAAAAATCTTCCGGATTTTATCAACGAAGCTTTGTTTTGTCCGTCCTTCCGGATGTCTGACGGTGATTGCTTCACGCATAAAATATTCCTGGGAATTGACTTTTGAAGTTCCTTTTTCTTTCATGTAGTATTTGCCGTCACTCTTTAATTCTCGCGCTTTTACATTGTCCGCAAGCATGATCTTCAGCATATGTGTCAGCTGTTTCCTGATAGTTTCATCGTAAACCGGACATGCCACTTCCACGCGTTTTTCCGTATTACGCGTCATCATATCTGCGGAACCGATATAGATTTTCTGATCCGCTCCGGTTCCAAAAAGGAAAATACGCGGATGCTCAAGATAACGTCCGACAATACTGGTCACACGGAGATTCTCTGTGTACCCTTTGACTCCCGGAAGAATACAGCAGATCCCACGAACGATCAGATCCACCTTCACCCCTGCATTTGATGCCTCGGAAACCTTCTGGATAAAATCTACATCCGTCACAGAATTCATCTTCATGATGATCCGTCCGTTCGTTCCCTTTTTGATCTCCTCGTCCATCAGCGAAAGCACCTTTGGTTTCAGACTGGTCGGTGAAACAATAATGTGCTGATAGCTTCCATTGAGATTGCCAATGGACATATTCTTGAAGAAGACGGCTGCATCCTCTCCGATTCCCTTATCCGCTGTGATCAGCGACACATCCGTATACATCGTCGCTGTCTTTTCATTGTAGTTTCCGGTTCCCACCTGCGTAATGTATTCGATATTGTTGCGGTTCCGGTAAGTGATCAGACAGATCTTGGAATGCACCTTATAACCTTCAAATCCGTAAATCACACGGCATCCTGCTTCTTCCAGACGTTCGGACCAGTCAATATTGTTCTGTTCATCGAATCTGGCTCTCAGCTCGATCAAAACCGTAACCTCTTTGCCGTTCTCGGCCGCCGCACATAAGTACTCTACCAGCCGTGCCTTCTTTGCCAGACGGTAGATTGTGATCCTGATCGTAAGAACGGTCGGATCATAAGCCGCTTCCTTGATCATACGCAGAAACGGATCCATACTCTCATACGGATAAGAAAGAAGTATATCTTTTTTCTTTACCTGCGGAATCACTTTTCCATCCGTCAGATAGCGGGACGGCTGCGGAGTAAACGGTTCGTCGATCAGAGAACGTTTCAGCGATGCCGGAACCTTATCCATAATCGAAAAAATATAATCCAGCTTCATCGGCATCTTGGTCCGGTAGATCTGTGCCGGTGTGATCTTAAATTTGTCACAGAAATACTTTTCCAGTTCCTTATCCAGCGGCTCCGCTGTCTCCATGCGGACCACTGCCATTCTGCGGCGCTTGTGAAGGGTTTCCTGCATCAGCAGGCGGAAATCGTCATTGATCTCCAGCGCCTCATCGTCCGGCGACACATCTGCATTCCTTGTCACGCAGATATAATTCTTGTTCGATACCTCGTATTTGTCGAACACCACATCCAGATATTCCATGATCACCTTTTCCATACGGATATAACGGATATCATGGCCCGGAAGATATAAAATATCTGACACAAACTGTGGAACCGGTACGATTCCAATCATGGAAGTTCCATTCTGCTTCAGACTTGCGATCACATACAGTTCCTTATTGAGCAGATGTGGGAATGGATGATTGGCATCCACGATCTGTGGAGACAGGATCGGTAGGATCTGGTCTTTGAAGTACTTTTTCACATACTTCTTTTCCTGCTGCTCCAGCTCTTTTATCGATAGTCCACAGACACCGTATGGATTCAGCAGCTTCTTGATCTCCGAGTAAGTCTTGTCCCGCTCTTTATACAATGGTGCTACAACCGCAAAGATAGCATCCAGCTGCTCTTTCGGATTCATCCCCGAACGGCTGTCGATCGTGCTGTTATCCGTAAGCGACATATCATACAGGCTTCCTACGCGGATCATAAAAAATTCATCCAGGTTGCTTGTAAAAATGGATACAAACTTCATTCTTTCAAGAAGGGGTACTGAAGAATCCTTTGCTTCCTCCAGTACCCTCTGATTGAACTTCAGCCAGGACAGTTCTCTGTTCTGTGTATAGTTCTGCATTTCTTTTTTCATATTAGCCCACCTTCACTCTTCCTTTACACTGGTATAATTTCATTCTACCACTGAATCAGAAGAAAGAAAAGTTAACTTCTTTTAAACTTTCCTGCAAAAGCTATTTCTTTGTGATAAAACCTTTTGCAGTCAGTGTCTCAGCACAAAGAACAGCTCCTCCTGCCGCACCGCGGACTGTATTGTGGGAAAGTCCGATAAATTTATAATCGTAAAGGGAATCTTCTCTGAGTCGTCCGATAGAAATTCCCATTCCATTCTCATAATCTACATCCAGTTTCACCTGCGGACGGTTGTCTTCTGTCATATAGCGGATGAACTGCTTCGGTGCACTCGGAAGCTCTGCTTCCTGCGGGAAGCCTTTAAAACTTTCCAGTTTTTCGATCAGCTGCTCTTTGGTTGGTTTCTTTTCAAAATTGATAAATACGGCAGCGGTATGTCCGTTAAGAACCGGTACACGTACACACTGGCATGTGATCTTCGGAGAATCTGCTTTTACGATCTGTCCATTTTCAACTCTGCCGAGAACACGAAGCGGTTCCTGCTCGCTCTTTTCTTCTTCTCCACCAATGAATGGAATGATATTTTCTACCATTTCCGGCCAGTCTTTAAAGGTCTTTCCTGCACCTGAAATTGCCTGGTAGGTTGTAACAACCAGTTCTTTCGGTCCGAATTCTTTCCATGCTGCAAGGCAAGGCGCATAGCTCTGGATCGAACAGTTTGGTTTTACTGCGATAAATCCTCTTGTAGTTCCAAGACGCTTTTTCTGGTCTTCGATGACTGCAAAATGTTCCGGGTTTACTTCCGGGATTACCATCGGTACATCCGGTGTCCATCTGTGGGCACTGTTATTAGATACAACCGGTGTCTCTGTCTTTGCGTATGCTTCCTCGATCGCACGAATCTCATCTTTTGACATATCAACTGCACTGAATACAAAGTCAACTGTCTTTGCAACTTCTTCTACTTCGTTGACATTATGTACAACGATCTTCTTGACTGCTTCCGGCATCGGAGTGTCCATTTTCCAGCGGTCTCCGACTGCTTCTTCATATGTCTTTCCTGCGGAACGCGGGCTTGCAGCCAGTGTTACTACCTCAAACCACGGATGATTTTCCAGCAGAGAAATAAATCTCTGTCCTACCATTCCTGTTGCACCAAGAATACCTACTCTTAATTTCTGATCCATTTTTATGTCCTCATTTCCTGTTTTGTCTTTTTGATGCGCACATTTGTACGCGTGATTTGTATATCATAGCGCATTTTCCGACATTTTTCAACCCTGACAATTGAAAAACTATGTTTACTTATTAACGCTCATGTTACTTTTCCCGGTACCTGTGACCAGCAATGCTCATTTTCCTTATAACGATTAGCACTCTTCCAGATACGCTTCGTGAAGCGCGATTACCTTTTTCATAGCTTCCGGTCCAGGTGCACCGATCGTATTTCTCTTATTGACACAGGTCTCCATGCTGATCGCATCATAAATATCTTCTTCAAATACCGGAGAGATCTCCTTATATTCTTCCAGTGACATATCATCTAACGCAATCTTCTTATCGATGCAATAAAGTACCAGCTTTCCTACGATTCCATGTGCATCACGGAACGGTACCCCGTGATTTACCAGATAGTCAGCTGCATCTGTTGCATTGGTAAATCCGTGTCTGCAGCTTTCCAGCATACGTTCTTTGTTGAACTTCATGGTTGCGAGCATTCCGGTAAATAAAGCCAGGCATCCTTTCACGGTATCGATGGCATCAAATACCAGCTCTTTGTCCTCCTGCATATCTTTATTGTAAGCAAGCGGAATTCCTTTCATTGTAGTCAGGATCGAAGTCAGTGCACCGTATACACGTCCTGTCTTTCCACGAACAAGTTCCGCAATATCCGGATTCTTCTTCTGTGGCATGATACTGCTTCCGGTGCTGTAGCTGTCATCGATATCGACAAACTGGTATTCATTGGAATTCCAGATGATCACTTCTTCTGAGAAGCGGCTTAAATGCATCATAATCGTAGATAGAGCACTCATCAGCTCGATCAGATAATCACGGTCCGATACCGAATCCATACTGTTCAGTGTCGGTCCGTCAAATCCGAGAAGCTCTGCGGTGTATGCTCTGTCCAGATCATAAGTGGTTCCTGCAAGTGCTCCGGATCCAAGCGGACAGGTATTCATTCTTTTGTAAATATCTTTCAGACGCATATGGTCTCTTTTGAACATTTCAAAATAAGCACCCATATGGTGTGCCAGTGTGATCGGCTGCGCTTTCTGCAGATGGGTAAATCCAGGCATGATCGTCTCGGTGTTGTCCTTCATGATCGCAAGAAGTTCGCGGAGCATATCCACAACCAGTCCCTGCAGTGCGGTGATCTCACTTCTTGTATAAAGCTTCATATCCAGTGCAACCTGGTCATTACGGCTTCTTCCGGTATGCAGCTTCTTTCCTGCATCCCCGATCCGGTCGATCAGATTTGCCTCTACAAAACTGTGGATATCTTCGTATTCCTCTGTAATCTCAAGCTTTCCGCTCTCTACATCCCTGCGGATGCTTTCCAGTCCGTCCAGAATCTGCTGCTTCTCATCGTCTGTCAGGATCCCCTGCTTTGCAAGCATCATAACATGCGCCTTGCTGCCCTGGATATCCTGCTCATAAAATCGTTTATCAAATGAAATGGACGCATTGAAATTATAAACCAGTTTGTCGGTTTCTTTCGTAAAACGTCCTCCCCATAACTGTGCCATAGCTTTCCCTCTTTTCTTCAACGTAATTCTGTGCTTTAGTGTACCATAGAATGTCGGATTCTGTAAAGTTCCCCTCTTAACTTTTCACAGAACTTTCCTCTTCCTCCCGAAGTTTCTTTTCCCGTTCTCTCTGATTTTTGGAATAAATACAGCCACAATAGTCCTGGCGGTAAAGTCCGTAAATCTTTGACAGCTCGGTTGAACGCTTATATCCATTTCTCTTTTTAAAATCCGAAACCAGATAAGCCACTCCATATTCCCCGGCAAGCCGCTCACCAATCTCATTCAGCTTCTGTGCATTTTTCAGCGGACTGATGGAAAGGGTTGTGGTGAAATAATCATATCTGCCTTCTTTTGCAAATCTCGCAGCTTCCCGGAGTCTGAGCTCATAACACCTGAAGCACCGCTCTCCACCTTCCGGAATCATCTCCAGTCCCTTCGCCATCTCGTAAAATTTTTCACTGTCATAATTTCCCGCCTGAAAATGGATCGTATGCTTCGCCGGAAGCTCACGAATCAGCTTCTCCTGTTCGTGGATCCGTTTTTCAAATTCGGATTCCGGAAAAATATTCGGATTGTAATAAAAAACCGTAATCTCAAAATATTCCGACAGATATTCCAGCACATAACTGCTGCATGGTGCACAACAGCTGTGAAGGAACAGACGTGGAACCTTCTTTTCCGATACGATCTGTTCTATCTTTTTATCCAGTTCTTTCTGGTAATTCTTTTTCTGCATCTGTTCATCTCTCCTCATATTGCAGATTTGTTTCTTATTATAGTGCAGCTGTTCTCTTCGCACAATATCTTTTCTGCTCTGTTTTTCTTTTTCCGCTCCATTCCAGCCAGATGCACACACGCTTTTTTTTATTTCTCATAAACTGTAAGTAAAAGACTTATGATCGTTTCTGTATCTGGAGGATTATCATGCAATATGCACTGGAACTGAAAAACGTTCATTATGCTTACCATACACTGGAAGGAGAAACCTACGCCCTGAAAGACATCACCTTTTCGGTCCGCGAAGGGGAATTTATTGCTCTGGTCGGTCCCTCCGGGTGCGGAAAATCCACGTTGCTCCACCTGATCGCCGGCCTGCTTACACCGGAAAAAGGACTCATCAAAATAAACGGAAGCTATCATCCGGACAATACTTCCGGCATCGGATATATGCTGCAAAAGGATGAACTTCTTGAGTGGCGTACCATCTATCAGAACGTTCTGCTCGGTCTCGAGATCCAGCATGCACTGACTGCCCGTTCCCGCGCACTGGCAAGAGCCCTTCTTACACAATACGGCCTGAATGCCTTTGCAAATGCAAAACCATCCGAACTTTCCGGAGGAATGCGCCAGAGAGCCGCGCTGATCCGCACGCTGGTCCTGAAGCCGGATATCATGCTTTTGGATGAACCCTTTTCTGCCTTGGATTATCAGACCCGATTAAATGTCAGTGATGATATCGGGCAGATTATCAAAAAAGAGAAAAAAACAGCGATCCTTGTCACCCATGACCTTGCCGAAGCGGTCAGTCTTGCTGACCGGATCCTTGTTCTCACAAGCCGTCCGGCAACCATTGGGCAGACGGTCAATGTTTCCTTTTCTGATCCGGGACTTTCCCCGCTTGCCCGCCGCAATGCCCCGGAATTTAAGACTTATTTCAATCTGATCTGGAAGGAGCTGAACCCGGATGAATGAACTTTCAAAAAACCAGCTGCATTACCTGAATATGCACCGCAGACATAAACGGATCATTGTTGTTTCCAGAGTTTCCATCCTGCTTGCCTTTCTCTTCCTCTGGGAATTTGCCGCAAATACAGGACTGATCGACTCTTTCATTTTCAGCAGTCCTTCCCGGATTGCCCTGTGTTTTCTGGAAATGACCGGTGACGGCAGTATTTTCCGTCATATCGGAGTGACTCTTTACGAAACCCTGGTCAGTTTTATCCTGGTAATCTTCTTCAGCCTTTTTGTCACCGTCCTTCTCTGGCTCTTTCGGAAGCTTTCGGAAATCCTGGAGCCTTATCTGGTCGTCCTGAACAGTCTGCCAAAATCTGCGCTTGCTCCGCTTCTCATTGTCTGGCTCGGCGCAAACCGCACAACAATTATCATTGCCGGAATGTCTGTTGCAATCTTCGGGAGCATACTGAACCTCTATTCCGAATTTTCCGAAGTAGACCCAGATAAAATCATGCTCATCTACACTCTTCACGGAAACCGGCTCCATGCCCTCTCCAAGGTAGTGATCCCAAGCTGCATTCCGGCGATCATCAGCACCATGAAGGTCAATATCGGGCTCTGCCTGGTGGGTGTGATCATCGGAGAATTTATCGGCGGCAAGGAAGGGCTTGGATATATGATCATCTACGGAAGTCAGGTTTTTAAACTCGACTGGCTGCTGATGAGTATCTGTATCCTCTGCGTGATTGCCATGCTGCTGTACGCACTGATCGGACTGATTGAAAAATGGTATCTGGGCCGGTGTAAGATTTCCGGATAATCTTGCCCGAATCATAATGGAGCAGTACCCACCGGATTTTCTCCGTGGTACTGCTCCACTTTTCTGCTATGATTTTCCGGCTCCGTCCTTACAGATACTGCTGGATCTCCGCCTTATTATTCGTATAGGCAAGCGCATTTTCTCTGGAAATATAGCCCTGCTTTACCAGTCTTGACAGATCCATATTCAGGGTATGCATCGCTGCATTTCCACTCGTCTGCATGATACTTCCAATCTGATGTGTCTTTCCCTCTCTGACCAGATTCAGGATCGCATCCGTACCGGTCAGAAGCTCCGTCGCTGCCACACGCGCCATACCGCCCTCGCACGGGATCAGGCACTGGCTGATGATCCCCTTTAAGGTCCCGGCAAGCTGGATACGCACCTGATTCTGTCCACTGGTCGGGCAGGCATCAATGATACGTTCTACCGTCTGCGTCGCACTGGTCGTATGCAGTGTTGAAAGCACCAGATGTCCTGTCTCTGCTGCAAGAAGTGCTGCCTGGATCGTCTCATAATCACGCATCTCTCCCACCAGGATCACATCCGGATCTTCACGGAGTGCACTGCGAAGTGCCGCTGCAAAGCTTTCCACATCTTCTCCGACTTCCCTCTGATGGATCAGGGACTTTTTATTCTCATAGACATACTCAACCGGATCTTCAATCGTAATAATATGGCGATCACTGACCTGGTTCATATGCTCGATCATTGCCGCCACCTTCTTCTGCTGACGAAACACATTGACCCTCTGACGATGACTGTCTGAAGTACGGATCGCAAAATCCGCATCCTTGCCCGCATCAAACAGTTTTCTCTGACGCTCACTTAAAATGTCCGTCAGCATCTCCACCATTTCTTCTGACGGTATCTGTGCCTCTGCCTGGATCAGACGTCCGTTGACACGGTACCAGATCGGCATTCCTTCCGAAAGATGGATGTCCGAAGCCTTTTTTTCTCTTGCCTCACGGATGATCGTATCTATTTTTTCCTGACTGCTTCCAAGCTGTGACATTTCTTCTTTCCTCTGAAAGAGGAACCCCTTTTCTTAGATCCAGAAGTACATCTTTGTAGATCTCCTTTTCTTTTGGATCCAGTCCTTCCTGATCCACCAGAATATCCATAGCACGCACAAGGCTGACACCAGATGCCAGAAGCGTAGAAAGCTCCCGGCAAAATGCTGCCAGCTGTTTTGCCTTTAATTTCTTATATTCTTTTACTTTTGTCAGGTTCTTCGATTCTACCAGAAACAGTTCCTGTTTCCGAAGCTGTTGGATCAGTGCCGCCTCGGAAGTCGCCTCTGTAGGTTTTTCCACCCATGTCTTTTGCGACATATCGAAATTTTGCCATCCTCCATAAATCCTCTCTTCTATCTAACATCAAACCCTGTCATTTTCACATGATGGATCTTCTATTTCACTTCTTTGCAGTTTCTCTACAGAAAATGCAGATACCACGCTGCAATCTGATCGCCCCAGAAAACGGCTGCTGCAAGTCCCAGTGCAAGAAATGGTCCAAATGCAAACTGGTCTTTCTTCTCAAGCTTCTTTCCGGCAAGCATCACCGCTGCGTAACCGCCTCCGGTTACAATTCCGATAAACATCGCACACACGATAGATGCCGTACCAAGAAGCAGTCCGCTGACTGCCATCAGTTTGATATCTCCGCCTCCGAATGCTCCTGGGATCACCAGTGCCAGCATCAGCATCGGTACGGAAATGATCAGAGCACCGATCAATCTTGTCACAATTCCCCGCTCCGGATAAAGCAGGAAATCAAAAACTGCAAGTATCAAAATCATAATATGAAATCTATCATAAATCATCTGTGTATCCCAATCAATCAAGGCTATCACAAGTAATATTCCTAAATATGCAAAAATCACTGCGCCTCTTGGCGATATTACGCCTGATCTGCCACAGCCATATCTGGTCACGCAGCCGATAAAAGCTGCTCCACCTGCAAGTTCTGTCCAAAAACACCTTAAGGGGATCCGCTCCCCACATCCTCTGCACTTTCCGCCCAGACACAGAAAGCTCGCACACGGGATCAGTTCCCATACAGTCAGTTCTCTGCCACAGCTTGTACAGTGGCTTCTCCCGCGTACTACATTTTCCCTACGGGGTAACCGGTCGATCACGACCGTTAAAAAACTAAAGATACAGGCTCCAAAAAAGAACCGTATCGTCCATAAAATTCCTTCTAAAACTACTAACATCTCAATCTCCGGTATCGATCATGGTCTTTTCATGATACACCTTATATGGTGAAGGATCGTCTGCCTGATACCAGACAGTATATTCCCCTTCTTGATAAAAAAACCGAAGGACCTGATAACCGGTCTCATCGGTCTGTAATACCCAGAAATCTCCGGGTGCTTTACTGAGTTTAATGATTTCATCATATAAACCGTCGGCGACGCCTCCCTTATGGGAAACGTCACCGAATGGTCCATTACTGCCGTACGCCTTAGTCCCGATTACCTGGAATGCTACCCGCACTGATTTTGCATTTCCCAAAGCCACCTGGGAGTCTGCCCGGTAAATCAACCGGAGCACCCCAGGTATAATAAGGGCGATCGTAAGCAGAAGAATAAGTAAAACGTTAAATGCCGACCTTATCCAAGCACCGGATTCTTCTTTGAATTCTTGCTGTCGTAAGAATCTGCATCCAGCGTGATCGCGTAAATTTTTCCATTCAGATTCAAATCTGATCCCGTATATTGGATCCCTTTTTTCTCAATCTGCTTTTTAAAACTGTCCCATTGACCGGTAATAAGTAAGCTTCGACTCTGCCGCCAGATAGACTGTCTTGGCATTCTCCTCATTCTCTCTTTTTACAGATATTCTTTTTTCATAACCGCTGCTGCGGCACGCATATCCGGTCCTTAAACCAGTTTTCCCAGCACCGGAAGCTTTTTAAGATAAATTCTTCCGGAAAATGCAATATGCGGCAGCTCATAAAATTCACAGTTCTTCGGACAGATCGGTTTATATAACGGATCTGCCACAATGATCTCTGCATCTTTTAATGCCTCTTCCATCTCTTCTTCTCCGCAAGCCCATCTGTCCCCATCTGCCAGTAAGCCATCTGTTTCTTCCAGTGGACAAAGCACTTTCACACGACAGTCATACTTTTCTTCGATTCCTGCCGCCAGGGATTCCATGATCACAGGTTCCCCGACCAAAGTCACCTTCCGATCTTTTCTTCCCTGCATCCGATCCTTTCGATATGGTATCTGCTCTTTTTCTTCCAGTGCTTTCGCAATCCGCTCTGTATAAGAACCAATCGGCGTTCCAACCACATACGGGGTTCCGAACTTTTCTTCCAGTACTTTCGCCGCACGAAGCCCGACCGAAGATACCACCAGATTCACCTCTGCTTCTCCTGCCTGCAAAAATGCATCCAGTTCATCTCCCATTGCCCAGATAGACAGCACCTTCCATCCACAGGCTTTCAGGTTCTCTTTCAGCACCTCTACATGAGATACCGGTCCAAAGTCCAGTGGTGTCACACCAAGCAGATTGACGGTGCGTGCCTGAATCCGTCCTGTCTTTTCCCCGGTAAATCTTTTCGCGATCTCCTCTAATGCAATTCCTGCCCCATACACATAATCATGCATTCCGTTTGTCGGTACTGCAAATGCAGGAATCCCGGTTTCTTCTTCCAGTACCTGTGCCAGTGCCGGAAAATCGGTTCCATTCATATACGGAATTGGGGATCCTGCAAGGGCAATAAATTTCGGATGCAGCTCCCTTGCTGCCTCTTTGATATCATCCAGAAATTTTTCATCATTTCCCATGATCGCATCAATTTCTGTCAGACCGGAAATATAGATCAGACTGTCCTGATCGTACCAGCGGATCTCATCGTGAGTGTTGTAGGTCGAATTGCATCCGGACGGGTCGTGCATGACTGTCATGCCGCCAAGCTCATAAAGTGCAGAACACACACCGGATACATCCGCTGTATAAATTGGTATGATTCGATAAGATTGTCTCATATACAGCTTTCACACCCCCATCCTTTTCGCACAACCAGATCTTCCGTGTCTTTTTCTTCGGTAAATGCTTCGGCCATAAGCTCTGCCGTCCTGCGGATCCCGTCAAATCCGTAAAGACCGCCGCCCTGTACCATATTGACAAAATACGGACTTCCTGTAAACCACGCCGCCTTCTGTCCGATCGCCAGTATTTTTTCATCCGATGTTCTCGGAAGCACACGCATTTTCACCTGGATCGTTGCAATCAACTGCAGATCCGGTGCATGCTCCTTCAGCCACTCAAATTCTGCTTTTTCTTCCGGACTGATGGAATCCAGATAGATCCGTATTACCCGGAAACCATGAGTAAGCAGAAGCTTTGCAAGTCCCAGTGGACGTGGATGGTACAGATAATCAATGGCAACCGCAGTGTCTCCGATCACCTCATGCGCCTTTTCCAGTGCCTTTTCACAGGCAGCAATTTCCTCTTCTACTGAAATCGTTTCCTCCAGCTTTCCATAGCCCATTGCCTGGCAGAAATTTTCCAGCTGTGCTGTGATCTCTTCATAATCAAAACTGCCCGGCAGATACAGGTATGGCCGTTTCAGACGCTCTGAAAGCGCTTCCGCACCATACTTAGATGGTGGATAAGAAGATACAAAAAGTTTTCCTTCGGAAAGTGCCAGATAGTCTTCCCAGCTTTTACATCCCGGCAGTTCCCGGAAGATTCCCTGATGTGCCCGGACGATTCGTTTCAGATCTGCATTTTTTTCCAGTGCGAAATCACTGCCGAGAAAACTCACGGCTTTTTCATCTGCTTTTCGCTTTGGAAGTGGTTCATAAATCGCTTTTCTCAGCTTCTGATCCGGTGTCGGTCCATGCTTCTGCATGATCGGATCCATATAACAGCGGATAAATGTAATCTTTGGGAACCTCTCTTCCAGTTCCTGATACACCCGTTCCAGATCGCATCCCAGAAAATGATGCAGACAGACGGTAAATAAAAGAACTGCTTTCGGTTTTTCTTCCAACTTATTCAGCACATCCGTCACGCCTTCGATGGTGATGTCCTCCAGATTTCCATTTAACAGATTCTCTTCTTTTACGATCACAAAGGAAAACCGGTCAGCCGCATTCATTTCCGCCGCTGTCAGCACCACACCTCGCATGCAGTTATCTGCACAGACATAGATCTGTCTTGCCTCCGGCATCAGCATTCCGGTATGTACGATGTTCCAGTTGCCGTGAACCGGCGAGTTAAATTCAAGCCCCGGTGCAAATGGAACCGGAAATGTGGCATCCTTAATGGCTACTGCCGCGCCTTTTTCATCCACCGGATGTCCTACCCGTTTTAACATGGTCTCTCCTCTCCGCACACTGCAAGGATCTGATCTGCCAGCTTCCGGTATTCCTCTGCCATCTGAGAATCCGGTGCGTATTCCAACAGAACCTTGCCGGCTTCTTCTGCTTCCATCACAAGTTCGCTCCGGTCAAGCTGTCCAATGATCTGCGTATGAAAATCCCCTGCAAGCTCCCGCACCTTTTCTTCCTCTCTCGGAACCTCTCTTTTATTTAAAATAATACCGCCAAGGGAAGCATATCCCCGGTTCCTGAAATTCTCTACTGCCATTGCAATATTGGCCCCGGCATGGATCGCCATATTTTCACCGGATGTGATGATGAATACCTGATCCGCATAGCCTTTTCGCATTGGCATGGAAAAGCCACCGCAGACTACATCACCAAGTACATCATATAACACGATATCCGGCTGGTAGGTCTCATAAGCACCGGTTTCTTCCAGCTTCTCAAGGGCGGTGATAATCCCGCGTCCTGCACATCCAAGTCCCGGTGTCGGTCCACCTGCTTCTACACAGACCACACCTGCATAGCCAACCGTAACCATATCTTCCAGTTTTAGATTCTGTTTCTTCTGTTGGAACATTTCCAGTACGGTTGGAATCTCCTTTCCGTGTCGGAGCTGGATGGTCGAATCCGCCTTCGGATCACAGCCGATCTGCATGACCTTGTATCCTTTTTCGGCAAGTGCCACCGCAAGATTGGATACAGTTGTGGATTTTCCGATCCCGCCTTTTCCGTACACTGCTATCTTTTTCATTCCGCTTTTTCCTCCGCTTTCGTAATGACGTTCGAGTACGCCGTTTTTGTGGATACCCCATTCAGACGCCCGATCTTCCCTGACAAAGCACTGATCATATCTTGCGGTGCATCAATGGCGATGCTGATGATATTAATTCCCTTCTCCCGGTACGGAATTCCCATTCTTCCAATGATATACTCTCCTGCTTCATGCAGGTAATGGTTCAGTTCCTCAATCGCGGCAGGATTCTCCACAATAATTGAAATGACTGCTACTCTGGTGTCCATGAAAAGTCTCCTTTCTTTTTTGAAATGTCACCGATTCCGCATTTCAGATTATTTAGCAGATACGTGGCAGCAATTCTCCGCCCGGCTGTGGAAGAAGTGCCTGCGTTCCGATTTCTGTAGTCATGACTACTTTCCCCGGCTGCTCTGCAGTTACTTCTCCGATAATTGCCGCATTCTGTGAATACGGACATTTGTGCAGTACTTCTACAATCTTTTCTGCCTCTGCTTTTGGTGCCATAATGACCATTCTTCCTTCACATGCAAGGTAAAGTGGCTCCAGTCCAAGCATTCCGCAGACTCCCTTCACTTCCGGTGCAACCGGAACTTTTTCAGCATTCAGACGGATTCCAACATTACTTTGTCCCGCAATTTCATAAAGTACTGTTCCAACTCCACCTCTTGTCGCATCACGGATGACATGCAGATCATGTGTTGCATTTATCACTTCTTCTACAGTATGCCATAGTGGTGCACAGTCACTGGTCACATCCGCTTCGATTCCGAAGTCTTCTCTTGCAAGAAGGATCGTACAACCATGGCGTCCCACATCTCCGGTCACAATGATCGCGTCTCCCGGCTGTGCCAGTTCTCCTCCGACTTTTACGCCGTCCTCGATCTGTCCCATTCCGGTTGTTGTAATAAATACACCGTCTACCTGTCCCTTTCCTGCTACCTTGGTATCTCCGGATACAATACGGACACCGGCTTCTTTTGCCGTTTTCTCCATTGCTGCTGCAATCTCTTCCAGTTTTTCCATCGGAAATCCTTCTTCAATTACAAATGCACAAGTCAGATAAAGTGGTTTTGCTCCCATACATGCAAGGTCATTAACTGTTCCGCAGATGGAAAGCTTTCCGATATTTCCTCCTGGGAAGAATGCCGGAGATACAATAAATCCATCCGTAGATACTGCCATCTTTCCGACTGGTGGTGTAAGAACTGCCGCATCATCCGCAGTCAGATCCGGATTGGCAAAATGTGCTGCAAATACTTTATCGATCAGCTCTGAAGTCTGCTTTCCGCCGGCTCCGTGTGCCATAGTTACTGTCTGGTTGTCCATTTTATTTTCCATTTTTAACTTCCTTCTCTCCTAATCGTTTCCGTATATATGATACCGGATTGTTCCGGTGTTCCATTCCTTCGTTTCCCTGATACCGGATTGTTCTGATCTTTATCCCCTGGTATCATACATATAGTAAGCCGAGCATGCACCCTCGCCGGATACCATGCAGGCTCCTACCGGGTGCTGCGGTGTACATACCTTGCCAAACACCTTGCAGTCGGACGGTTTGCATTTTCCCTGCAGTACATCTCCGCAACGGCATGCCGGATTTGCTTTTCCTTCGATCTTTGGCATATTGTATTTCTTTCTGGCATCGTATGCTTCCCATTCTTCTCTCAGCTGCATACCGGATCCCGGAATGATTCCAAGACCTCTCCACTCGCTGTCGCATCCTTCCATCAGTTCATTCACCAGCCTCTGTGCCTCACGGCTTCCTTCTCTGGTGACAACTCTCGGATAGCAGTTTACGAAGAACGGCTTTCCTTCCTGGAAGCGTACCAGTGCGACCGCAAGTGCTGTGAGCAGTTCTTTTGCCGTAAATCCTGCTACCACACCGCTGACTCCTTCTTTTACCAGTTCCTCACAAAGTTCGGTCCCCGTGATTGCATTGACGTGTCCCGGATATAAAAATACATCCGCACTGCCTTTGAGTGCCTCGTAGGCTCCCGGCATCGTCTTATTGGCAACCAGAAGAGAATAATTGGAAATTCCATCTTCCTTTGCCTGTTTAACCGAAAGGCATCCTGCAGGTGTCGTTGTCTCAAACCCAACGGATAAAAATGTCACCTGTTCTTCCGGATGATCTTTCGCATATTTTTCCGCATCTGCCGGTGAATAAACGATATGGATCTTTGCTCCTTTTTCTCTTGCTCCGGCAAGGCTCATCTGACTTCCCGGTACGCGGACCAGATCACCAAATGTGCAGATCGTCACCTGCTTCTCCAACGCCAGATAAATTGCTTCATCAATGAAGCTGACCGGTGTTACGCAGACCGGGCATCCCGGTCCTGAGATCAGTTCTACCTGCTTTGGCAAAAGTTTTCGGATCCCCAGACGGAAAATTTCATGGGTATGGGTTCCGCATACTTCCATGATCCGCACTGCCGGTCCGTCATAATTTTCTATGATCTCTCTGGCTGTTCGTTTCTTTTGTTCTTCCATTACAGCAGTTCCTCCATAAGCTGATCGGTCTCGCTTTCATCTTCATCGGTGATCTTTGCGATCGCAACTCCGGCGTGGACCATGACGTAATCACCTGGTTCCAGATTCTCCAGGAGCTTGGATGAAACCTCTCTTTTTGCACCGCCTGCATCAACGACGGCGGTTCCGTTACTGATTTTTACAACTTTTGCTGATAATCCAACACACATGTGGGTAATTCCTCCTTTTTTTGGGAAGGGACGCAGGGAGAGAAAACAATTGGGACCGGCTGCGGTTTCGGAGTCCGGTGTTCTCTAGGAAGGCTTCGTGTTGCTAAGAGCATTTACAGAAATCCATAACTCGCTTCGCTCAAACAGATGGATTTCTGTAAATAACGCAACACTGCAGTTTCCAAGAGAACGCTCGGGCTCCTGCAAATGCAGCCGGTCCCAATTGTTTTCTCTCCCTGCTGGCGCTTCCTAAAATTTAACGTGTTGACAAAGGGGGAATTGACAAGGCAGTGCCTTGTTGTCAATTCCTGATTTGTTTGTTCCTGGTGGTCCTTTTCCTCTTTTATTGTAATTTGTAATAGTTTTTAGATTAACTCTGTTTAAAATATTTTTATGTCTGGTTTTATTTTATCTCATGCTTCTGTAAATATGCCATTGCGTAGGCTGCCTGACCAAGTGACAATCCTCCGTCATTTGGTGGAATGAGGTGATGGTGCAGGGTGATGAGACCTTGCTTAACCAGACCTTCTTCTACCAGCCGTAGTAGTAAGCGGTTCTGGAAAACTCCGCCGCTTAGGGCAACTTTCCGGATTCCGGTCTGATGACTTGCTGTAAGGGTTGCGGATATGATCTGTCTTGCAAGTTCCTGGTGGAACTCGTATGCAAGTTTTCCGGCATCTTCTCCGGCAAGACGTTTTTTGGCGAGGTTTTTGGCTAATTCGCCGGTATTTAGAATCAGGCGGTCTTCTGCCGTTTCTGTAAATGGCTTAAGCATGAGGGGTTCGTATGGATGCTGCATTGTTTTTTCGTAAGCTTCTGCTGCGAACTCTAATGCCGTAGATGCTTCTCCCTCGAAAGTGGATTTTTTCCGGATTCCGAGGATAGCACTGACTCCATCAAAGAGACGGCCGGCACTGGTAGATCGAACAGCATTCAGGTGTCGTCCGGTCATTGTCACCAGTACTTTTGCCTCCGGTTCGGTGCAAAGCTCCAGTTTCTTCATCCATTCGACCGTTTTTTCTTTATCCTGCAATTCTTCATAGAGAAGAGAACCGGCAATTCGCCAGCCTTCTTTTGCAGAAAGATCTCCACCTACCTGCCAGAATGGCTTAATGCTGCCAAGTCTTTCAAATCCATTGTAATCACAACGAAGAATTTCTCCACCCCAGATGGTCCCATCCGTTCCATAGCCGGTTCCGTCAAAGGAAACGCCGATCACCGGATCTTCGCAGTCATTTTCTGCCATACAGGACAGAATATGTGCAAAATGGTGCTGTATCTTCAGAACCGGAAGTCCAAGTTCTTCCGCAACAACTGTCGCATTGTATTTCGGATGCAGATCGCATGCCACAACCTTTGGTTCTACCTCCAGAAGTGTTTCCATTCTGCCGATTGTTTCTTTTAAAGCTTCCACGGTGCGCAGATCTTCCAGATCTCCCACATAAGGGGAGGGGTAAAATCTGCCGTCCACACCGATACAGAATGTATTTTTCAGTTCTCCTCCAGTGGCAAGTACCTGCCCTTTCCACGACATCTGAACCATGGTCGGAAGTGGCGCATAGCCTCTGGATCTGCGGATCATATATGGCTCATTTTTATAAAAATCCATCACTGAATCATCGGCACGGATCCGGATTTTCCGGTTGTGGGAAAGCATACAGTCGCACAGACGGGAAAGTTCCTGAATCGCTTCTTTGTCCTCCCTGCAGATCGGTGCACCGGATGTATTTCCACTGGTCATAACCAAAAAAGACGGCATCCGGATTCCATCATCATAGGTAAAGAGCAGAAGCTGTACCGGTGCATACGGCAACATTACTCCAACCTTTGGATTACCAGGTGCAATACTTTCGCAAAGTGTTTCTTCACCATCTTCTTTTTTGTCCAAAAGCAGGATTGGTTTTTGATGTCCGGTCAGAATTTTTTCCTGTTCTTCACTGACCAGGCATTCTCTTTTCACAGATTCCAGATCTTTTGCCATAACTGCAAATGGTTTCGCCGGACGTTTTTTCAGTTCTCTGAGGCGCTTCACCGCCTCTTCATTAGTCGCATCGCAGCACAGGTGGAAACCTCCAATCCCCTTAATCGCCACAATTCCGCCTTCTGCAATGGTTCGTCTGGTGTAAATGATTGCGTCTCTTCCGCGTTCTTCTCTGCCGATCAGGTAGACCTCCGGACCACACTCGTTACAACAGACTGGCTGTGCATCGTATCTCCGGGTTGCCGGATCATAATATTCTTTTGCGCAATCCGGACACATCGGAAATTCTTTCATGCTGGTGCGCTCCCGGTCATACGGAAGGGCATCCAGGATCGTAAGTCTTGGTCCACAACAGGTACAGTTGATAAATGGATGCAGATATCTACGGTTCTTCGGATCAAACATTTCTTCCTTGCATTCATCACAAATTGCAATATCCGGTGAGACAAAAATCTCACCTTTCGTCTTTTCACTTTCAATGATCGCAAACTCCGTAAAGTCTTCTGCTTCTTCTACCGGCTCAATATTCATTTTCAAAATTGCTGCCCGCTTCGGCGGCTTATTCTCAATATCCGAGATAAATCCATCCACTGCCTCTTCCGGTCCCTGCGCAAAGATTTCCACATACGGACCTTTATTGGACACGCTGCCCCGGATCTGATGTGTAGCCGCATGCCTGCTTACAGTCGGACGAAATCCTACGCCTTGCACGATCCCATAGACGCGGATCTGTTTTGTCACTTCATTTTTCATCTATTCACACAGTCTCCCTGACACTGCAAAATGTCTTGTATTTACGAAGATTCCCTGAAAATCCGGAACCATTTTTTCCATACATGCATCTGCGAAAATGATATCAAATCCACCATTTTTCACAAGATCGATATAATCATCTTCCTCACGCAACGACACATCCTGCGGACAGGCAAGCTCTTTTTTCCTCATAAACCAGGTTGCTGTCTGCACCTCTGCCGAATTCTCTCTTTTAAGAATTTCCTGCCGGATTGCTTCCGCCATCACCTGCTGGTGTACCACAAGGATCTTCTTTCCCTGATAGTCCAGATTCGGAACCAACTCACCTGCTGCCGGATAACCGATCTCATACGGCGTACCAAAGGTCTTTTCCAAATATTTGGCTACTTCCAGTGCTGCCGCAGATACAACAATATTTTTGCCAACTTCCGATGCCCTTTCTACTGCCTCAAGCCCATCGCCCATTCCATAACAAATGGCTTCTTTTCCTTCTTTTTTCAGTTCCTCTCTTACTTTATCTGCTGCTTTCAGATCGCTTACATCTTGTGGCGTCATTCCAAGGATACCGACTTTTTCTTTGCATACCTCATATTTTTCCTTTGCAAATGCAGTAAATAATGCAAGATACGCTTTTTCTTCCCCTTTATCGTAAAGCTCCATTCCGTCGGTATCAATGGCAAGAATCGGAAGGTCGGTCTTTTTTTCACACATTCTTTTCAGTGCCTGGTAATCCGTTCCGATCACAGCCGGAACCGGAGTGCCGACAATCGCTGCAAAATTCGCATCAATCTTATCAGCTGCATCGACCAGCTTTGCGACCAGACGGTCGTCTCTTCCAAGGATTGCATCCATATCACGAAGTCCTGCGCTGAATACTGCACTTTTCCGTTCAAACCATCTCGGCTCATCAAAACCGCAGACATTTCCTGTGCATCCTCCCGCGTCGCAGATGACGATGATTCCGCCAAGTTCATATAACACAGACACTGCGCCCGACTGATCCGGTGCAAATGGTGTCAGATATTTTCTAAGTCCTCTCATACTACACCTCCAAAAGGGTTTCAAACAACCGTGTCACACCTGCATAACCATAAGGCTGTCTGTCCTGATTCCAGATCACATTCGGCTGATCCGGATGATAGTATCCCGCATCCTTTCCAATGGTCATATTCACGCCGCTCTTTTCCGGATCGTAGTACAGCATGGTCGGTTCCATATTGGAAAATACCTTCGTCTCCGGGCTGAGCTGGGATAACTGGTTCAGGTAAATAAAGTTCTCTGCTGTCAGTGTTCCATAGATTTCCGGCACCTTAAATCCATATTTGATCATCGCAAGTGCCATTTCAAATGGATCTCCGTTCATGCATTCCCCGATCGCAAAGCTTGCATCCGGCCGTTTCTCTTTGAATTTCGCCACGGTTTCTTCCGCTTTTTCACGATAAACTTCATCAGAAAATGTCACCCCAAGCACTTTCCCAAATGCCTGATACTGGCTGGCGATCTTGTCTGTCTGGTAGAGTCTCCTGAGTTCAATAAACGGAATCTGCAGACGGTTATGAAAATCCTCTGCTGCAAATCTGGCTTCCGGGTGAAGTACCAGATTAAAATTTGCCTCAGACATGGTCTGATATTCCTCATAGTCCTTGCATCTGGAGATTTCATGAATGGTCTTAACTCCTGCGCTGTGCAAAAGATCATACAGCTCACACTCATCGATCAGCGGCGAGAAAAATCCAAGCAGGTTTACCACATTTCCTTTTTTCTTCTTTGGCTCCAGAAGGGAATATAAAGACTGACGTACATGCACCATCGGCGGCTTTCTTCCTTCTCTTGTCAGCGCGTACATGTAGCATGGTCGAACCGGAAGTCCGACTCTTTCTTCCGCTTTTCTGCACACACGCTCCATGTCCGTCCCAAGAAGAGCATCTACACAGGTAATACAGATCATCACAACGGACGGTCTCTTTTCACAGCAATTGCAGATTTCTTCTACTGCCTTCGGAATCTTTTTCAAATGACGTCCCGTTACGATATCGGTCTCGTCCATCATCAGATAGAAAAAACGGTTATCATATTCCCTCATGGAACTGATAAGCGAAGTATTTCGTCCACAGCAGCCCGGTGCCACGATCAGCATGATCGAATCCGGCACAGCAAGTCCCGCTCTTTTTACTCCGAATCCTTCTGCTCCCGGTGAGTTAAATGCAAGCGTTGCCGGTGAACTGTAGATCAGGTGTGTATTCGACCGGAGCTGTACCGGAATCGCATCTCTTCCCAGTTTATTTAATTCTTTTACGGTACAATAATATGCTTCTTTTGCCATACCTTCTATTCCTCACTCTTCAGTAATAACTCTGCCAGATCAAAAAATCTCTTACTGATCGCGGAATCTTTGTCCCCTTCGATCACCGTCATTCCCTGATCCTCATAGCGGATGATCTCATCACTTCTCGGGATTTCCCCGACGATCGGGATCCCGCTTTTTTCGGAAAATGCCTGTACTTTTTCCGTCTCATTTTCCACATTCCTGTGGTTCAGTACAATACCGAAAACTCTGGCATAGCTTCTGTCCTCAAAATTCCTCACCGCACTTGAAATATTATTTGCTGCATAAAGTGCCATCTTTTCTCCGGAAGTTACGATCAGAACCTTTTCGGCGTACCCTTCCCGGATCGGTGCTGCAAAGCCACCGCATACCACGTCACCAAGAACGTCATAAAGTACAACATCCGGCTTATATGTTTCAAATAACTGCAAATCTTCTAACAGCTGGAATGTGGCAATAATCCCGCGCCCCGCGCATCCAAGTCCCGGTGTCGGTCCACCTGTTTCAATGCAGAGCACACCACCATAGCCTTCTTTTGCAATATCTGAAAGCTCCTCCGGTTCTTCATCCTCTTCTCTCATATAATTCATCACCGGTCTGAGCGGCTCGCCGCCAAGCAGATTGATCGTAGAATCTGCCTTCGGATCACATCCAATCTGGATTACTTTCTTCCCCATCGCCGCAAATGCTGCCGCCAGGTTGGACGTAATCGTAGACTTTCCAATACCGCCCTTTCCATAAATTGCAACCTTTAACATAATCCTTTTTCCTTTCTATAACCAAGCAGGCAATTTATCGTATACACAAAAAAACCCGCCTCCCAAAACGGTAGACGAGTCCCACTATACATCTTCGTATATCACCAACTGTTTCCCGCTCGGATCTACCTTGCCGTCAAAGTCTCTTGTATAAAATTATCTCCATTCAGCATTCAGATAGGAATCTTCCACTCCGTCTGCATCATTATTTTTAATTATATCTCCACACCTATAGGTCAGTCAATTCTAACTATGTTTTATCATGGTATTTTTCTATATTTTTTCAGAACTTTTCTATGAATAACTGGTCAAATTCCCCATAAAATCTTGTAACAAACTTTACTGCAGCGTATACTACACCTATAAAATAAAATTTTGAGGAGCCCATATGATAAAAAAATTTTCACTACACTGTATAGAAAAAGTTTTATTCTTCATCGGCATTTTTCTGCTTACCAGCGAAATCCTGAAACAATTACTCCTGACCTTCGTCGTGAATAATGGGCACTACAACCTGTGGTACTTCCCATTCCAGCTCTGCAGCCTCCCGATGTATCTGCTGGTTCTCTACCCATTTTTTCACACAGAACCTACCAGAAATACCATCCTCGGCTTCCTTTCCACCTATAATCTTCTCGGTGGAATTGCCGTTTTTTTCGATACCAGTGGAATGCATTATCCGCTTCTGATCCTGACAGTTCACTCCTATCTCTGGCATATTTTACTAATTGTCACAGGAATCCTGTCCGGTATATTTCTGGTACAGAAATTATCGTCAGAAAATTGTATCTCATACACCAAACGCAATAAAAGACAGCCGACTCGCACATCTTCACGCCGTCTGCTGCCGTCTTTTCCCCGTATCACTTTGCTTTATATTCTGTTTGCTCTCATCGCAGAATATCTGAACCATATTCTGGATCCCTTTGGTGAAATTAATCTTTTCTACATTAATCCAGATTACCGGATGGAACAGATTTTCTTTGTGAAAATTGGTGAACTCTACGGAAATAATTCTGCAATTCTGGTCTATATCCTTGCGACTATATCAGGGGCTGGGATTTTGTATGGAGCCTGGAATCTCATGATCCGTTTTTATTCTTCTCATTGACATTGCTTTTGGGAAATTTCTGCTCCCTTGCTCACATACTCTGCTCCCACCTTCAAACTAAAACGCCCGGATCTTATCCTCCTCATCATCCGTCGTATCTTCAATCTTCCGTATCACAAGCTCATACGAATAATCATCGCTAACCTCCACCTTCACAGTCTCTCCTGCTTTATGCCCGAAGATTGCCTTTCCGATCGGAGATTCGGTACTGATATAATTATGAATTGAATTCCCACGAATCGAAGTAACCAGCTTATAGGTTTCTTCCTCGTCATCCTCCGGAAAATATACGGTCACACGGTTATTGATTCCGGCAACACCTTCTTCGGAAGTATCGGATACAATCTCCGCATTTTTCAGCATTCTTTCCAGATACCGGATCCGGCTTTCATTCTGGTTCTTATATTTTTTTGCTGCATGGTATTCAAAGTTCTCACTTAAGTCTCCCTGCGCACGCGCTTCCTTGACCGCTTCAATGGCTTCCTTACGGATCACATGCTTGCGATGCTGGATTTCCTCTTCAATTTTCTTTACATCACTTTCTGTAAGCTGCTCACGCATTTTTCCATCCTTCTTTCTGTAAAATAATTTCCATCAAAATATGCATCCACTGATGCACCTAACACAAAGCACCTCAATTGTAGCCAATCGAAGTGCTTCGTAAAATTTTCCAATATCACTAAAAGAAGATTCTCCGGATATCATAATACATCACAAATACCATCAGGCAAAGAAGAAGTGCCATTCCTGCCAGATGTACATACCCTTCTTTTTCCGGAGGCACCCGCTTTCCGCGGATCACTTCCACGATCAGAAATACCAGACGGCCTCCATCCAGTGCCGGAAGCGGAAGTAAATTCATCACTCCAAGGTTCGCTGAAAGCAGGATCGTCATCTGCAGAAGATTCAGAAAAATCAACAGTGCTCCACCAGATTTGCTTTCCTTATACGTGGTATCCACCGCGCTCACAATGCCCACCGGTCCAGATAACTGATCCACTCCGATCCGTCCTGTCACAAGCTGTTTCAAACTGTCAATCGTCAGATTGATCCAGTATTTAACATTATACGCACTGTATGCGGCAGTCTCAAATACATTGGTCTTAACATAATTGCTGCTCGTAATTCCAATCAGATAATATCCACTGTCATTCTTCTCCGGGGTAACGGAAACCGTATTCTTTTCGCCATTTCTTTTGTATACAATCTTCATCGTCTGTCCCTGATGAAACTGATTGTAAGTAGAAATATCCTTGAAAATGTGGATGCTCTTATCATTGATCTTTACAATCTCATCCCCTGCCTGAAGCCCTGCCTCAGCTGCAGGCGTTCCTGCATTTACCGTTCCTATGACCGGTTTGTCTACACCGACAAAGCAGATAATAATGAATGCACCAATAAAGGCAAGAATAAAGTTAAATATCGGACCTGCGGCAATGACCGAGATCCTGCGCCACGGCGATTTGCTGTTGAAGCTTCCCTCTGACAGATCCTCTTTCTCATCTTCCCCCATCACACACGCACCGCCGATCGGCAGTATTTTCAGACAGTAGTCTGTATTTCCGATCTTTTTGTGTGCCAGTGTCGGCCCCATTCCGATCCAGAATTCATACACATTGATTCCATTAATCCTCGCCAGAAGAAAATGTCCCAGTTCATGGAAAAATACGATGAATCCAAAAAGTAAAATCGCCAGTACGATTCCCATTTGCTACCTCCTGCTTCTGATTCTGTCATACGTTTCCTGCTCTGTGTCCAGAATCTGTTCCACAGTCGGATTCGCAATTGTCTTATGTGCTTTCATGCAGTCTTCGATAATCTCTGTAATTTCCAGATATTTAATCTCCCGGTTCAGGAACTGGCTGACTGCAAGTTCATTTGCTGCGTTAAATACCGTTGGAAGTGTTCCACCGCATCGCCCTGCCTCGTAAGCAAGTGCAAGCCCGTAGAAGGTATCCATATCCGGCTTTTCAAAATCAAGGTGTCCGATACTCCAGAAATCCACACGTTCTCCCGGAAGAAATCTTCTTTCCGGATAATAAAGAGCATACTGGATCGGCAGCTTCATATCCGGAGTACCAAGCTGTGCGATCACTGCTCCATCCACATACTCTACCATAGAATGGATCACACTCTGCGGCTGTACAACCACCTGCACATCATCAATATCCACATTAAAAAGCCATCTGGCTTCCATCACTTCCAGTCCTTTATTGACCATGGTCGAAGAATCGATCGTAATCTTACGTCCCATCGCCCAGTTCGGATGCTTTAAAGCATCTTCTACACGGATATTCAGAAGATCCTCCTGCTTCTTTCCACGGAACGGGCCACCGGATGCCGTAAGCAGGATCTTCTTCAGTTCATTCTTTCCATGGCTTCCCTGCAGAGACTGGAAAATGGCACTGTGTTCACTGTCCACCGGAAGGATCTTCACACCACATTCCTTTGCAAGCGGCATAATGATATGCCCTGCCGTAACCAGTGTCTCTTTATTTGCAAGAGCAATATCCTTTCCGGCTTTGATCGCTGCAATTGTCGGACGGATACCGATCATACCCACGATCGCCGTCACAAGGATTTCACTTTCCTCCATCGTGGCAATCTCCAGAAGTCCATCCATTCCGGAAACAACCTTTACATCCAGATCCCGGATCCGGCTTTTCAGTTCCTTTGCCTTCTCTTCTGTCCACATTGCCACAAGTTTTGGCTGGAATTCCCGGATCTGTTTTTCCAGAAGATCCACATTTGTCCCTGCCGCAAGCCCTGTCACTTCGATATCTTTGTTCTCACGGATCACCTCAAGTGTCTGGGTTCCGATCGAACCTGTTGAACCTAATATTGCTATTTTTTTCATTTGAAACCTCCTGTCAGATTACATCAGTGCAACTGCCAGATAATAAATCACCGGAGCCGTGAAGATCACACTGTCGAAACGGTCCAGGATTCCACCGTGTCCCGGAATCAGTTTTCCGTAATCCTTGATCTCATGATTTCTCTTGATCGCAGATGCTGCAAGATCCCCGATCATGGAAATGATTCCACCAACAAAACAGATCAGCGCATATTCGCCGACTCCTGCCGAAGCACCACCCCATTTATTGATTGCAAGAGCGTAAAGCGCGCCGAGAAGTGCTGCGCCTGCAAGTCCACCGATTCCGCCCTCTATGGATTTCTTCGGGCTGAGCTTCGGTGCCATCTTATGCTTTCCGATCAGTACACCCACACAGTACGCACAGGTATCACATCCCCAGGAACATAAAAATACAAGTCCCACGAGGAAAAGTCCGTCTTTCAACAGACGTGTCTGATAAATATAGGATAACATAATCGCCACATAAAATACGCCAAAGTACGCAGTCATTACCTGTTCAGACACATATTTCGGAAAGGCAAATACATAAACTGCCATTACAAGGATCAGCAAAATGATTGCAAACATCATCAGATCTTCTTTTTTCTGTGCACGGATCAGAAAATAATATGCAACTACACCTATATAGCCTACGATTCCGAGTGGTGCTTTCTCAATCTTTACAACCTTGTAAAGCTCGGAAACTCCGATCAGACTGATGATCAGAAGTGTTGCAAACAATACATCCCCACCAAGGAAGATCGTTGCAAATGCAATGATAACCAGTACAATTCCGCTGAGTAATCTTGTCTTAAACATTTTCTTCGTCCTCCTTGATTCCGCCGTATCTTCTGTCTCTGCTATTATATTGCTCAATTGCTTTTTCTAATTCTTCTTTTGAAAAATCCGGCCACGGAACATCTGTAAAATAAAATTCTGTATAAGCAAGCTGCCATAATAAATAATTGGAAAGTCTGAGTTCTCCGCTGGTACGGATCAGAAGATCCGGATCCGGAATCCCATGTGTATCCAGATATCCTTCAAACAGTTCTTCTGTAATCTCCTCCGGTGCAAATCTGCCATCTGCACAGTCTTTTGTCATTTTTCGCATAGCACGGATCATCTCATCTCTGCTTCCATAATTGATCGCAATCTGGAAATTCAGTCCGTCATTATTTTTTGATGCCTCTTCCAGTTCCTTAATTCTGGTACGGATATCTTCATCCAGACCTGTCTTATCTCCGATCACACGGACACGCATCCGGTTCTTTTCCGCCGTCTTCAGACAGGTTTTCATATAGTTACGAAGAAGCTTCATCAGTGCATCCACTTCACTCTTCGGTCGACTCCAGTTCTCTGTGGAAAACGCATAGACCGTCAGATATTTGACACCCATCTTATAAGCAGCCTCACAGATCTTTTCCACATTCTTGCTGCCCTGCGCATGCCCGTAGTTTCTCGGCATTCCCTTTGCTTTCGCCCATCGTCCGTTGCCGTCAAGGATAATGGCTATATGCTGCGGTACATTCATCTTTTAATCCTCTCTTGATTGATACTAAATTTGCTGATATAAAAAAGGAAAAGAGGCGCCAAACATCTCGCCGCCCCTTATCTTTCCTTCTTATACTGTCATAACTTCTTTTGACTTTGCATCGACTGCTGCATCAACTTCCTTGATGTATTTGTCAGTCAGCTTCTGGATCTGATCTTCAAGATCCTGAATTTCATCCTCTGAAACGTCTGTGCCTTTCAGCTTCTTGAATGCATCATTTCCATCACGGCGGATGTTACGGACTGCAACCTTGGATGCTTCTCCTTTTTTCTTAACATCTTTCACCAGTTCTTTTCTTCGTTCCTCTGTCAGTTCCGGGAATACCAGACGGATAACAGTACCATCGTTTGTTGGATTGATTCCGATATCAGACATCAGGATTGCTTTCTCAATATCTTTGATGATCTTCTTTTCCCATGGCTGGATCTGGATCATACGTGCTTCCGGAACAGAAATGTTCGCTACCTGCTGGATCGGTGTCGGTGTTCCATAATATTCTACCGTTAATTTGTTCAGAATATTCGGGTTTGCACGTCCTGCACGGATAGAAGCAAGCTCTGTATCCAGTGCATGGATGGTTTTCTGCATCTTTTCATCGTATATTTTTAATTTTTCGTTCATATGTTATCCTCCCTTAATGGGTGCTGCTTATACAGTCACCTTTGTTCCGTTGAAATTACCGCTCATTGTCTCTACGATACTGTTCTCTTCGTTCAGTCCGAATACCAGCATCGGCATCTTATTCTCAAGGCACATGATCGATGCGGTCAGATCTACTGCCATAAGCTTCTTATCGATGATTTCCTGAATAGAAATCTCATCATACTTCTTCGCTTCCGGATTCACCTTCGGATCGCTGTCATAGATTCCGTCAATTGCTTTTGCAAGAAGCATTGCATCTGCTTCAATCTCAATTGCACGGAGAACAGCTCCTGTATCTGTTGAAAAATACGGATGTCCTGTGCCACCTGCGAAAAAGATTACTTTTCCTTCGTTCAGTGCTTCCACTGCTGCATCTTTTGAAAACAGGGAAGTGAATGCTCCACAGACAAATGGAGTGAAAACCTCTGTCTTCATGCCTACATGTCTGAAAATATCGGATACATAGATGCAGTTCATCACCGTTGCAAGCATTCCAATCTGGTCAGCTTTGGTACGGTCGATCGTCTCACTGGTTCTTCCTCTCCAGAAATTACCGCCTCCGGTTACGATTGCAACCTGGATTCCCTGATCTACGATCTGCTTTACCTGCTTTGCAACGCCAATGCATGTTGCCTCATCAAAACCTGTCTTTTTGTCTCCTGCAAGTGCTTCTCCGCTTAATTTTAAAAGAACTCTTTTCATCTGTCTTTGCTCCTGTCTCTTGGTTTTTAAGATACTTTCGCATACCTAGATTTAGTATAGCATACCTGGGTTTAAAATGGAAGTTCTAAGTTTATTACATTGAGGGTGGGTAGCGCAAAAATTTTATGGATTGAGGGATTGACGCAGAATGTACAAAGGATTTTATTTCACTTCCGTTGTGCAAACCATTCCGAGAAGCCTCTGAAAGCGAAAATCATTTTCAGCAATGGCTTCAATGATTTTTGAGTCTTCTCTCCATTGCACAACAATTGGAATTGAAACAAAATCCTTTGTACATTCTGCTGGTTTTCCCCGATTTATATGTTTTGGCATTTGTTCAATGTAACGAACGGAAAGCGGTAGCTTTGGCTCACTGAGCGGTTTTGCTTTGACACCACAATGTTGTATGCTTTCCGCAATTTCAACAATTGAAGAGCTATGCTTCTTTATTTCCTGGCAACTGGGCGAGGATGATGGCGCTGAACATCAGAATGCATCCTGCTATTTCTCGGATACTTAGTTTCTGACCTAATATCACCCAGCCTCCGAGGACAGAGAATACGGACTCCAGACTGAGGATCAGGGATGCCACGGTTGGATCGGCATCTTTTTGTGCCACGATCTGGAGGGTATAGGCTACACCACTTGAGAGAACTCCGGCATAAAGTACCGGTACTGCTGCTGCGAAAATATCTGACAGCCGTGGTGTTTCAAATAAAAACATTGGAATTGCCGACAAAACTCCGGTTATAAAGAACTGGGTGCAGGCGATCCGCACACTGTCTGCTTTTGGTGAAAAATAATCGATCACCAGAATGTGGATGGTAAATACAACCGCACATAGCAGTACCAGAATGTCTCCTTTTGCAAGTACCAGCTTATCGGTAATACACAGCAAATACAAGCCTGCGACAGAAATTGCCACGCTTATCCAGATTCTCACTCCGGCTTTCTTTTTCAGAAAAATTCCAAAGATCGGCACAAGCACGATATAAAGTGCTGTAATAAATCCGGCTTTTCCCACCGTTGTGTACTGTATTCCGATCTGCTGCAGGTTACTTGCCACACAAAGTGCCAGTCCACAACAGATTCCACCCAGGATGACATTCTTTTTTTCTTCTTTCCTATCTGCTTTTTTCTGTCTTTCTGCTCCGTCATTTTTCGCACGCCATTTGTCCAGAAAACAGATACATGGAATCAGAAAAATCCCACCGATCAAAGAGCGTACACAGGTAAATGTAAAGGGCCCGATATAATCCATCCCCACGCTCTGTGCTACAAAAGCTGTTCCCCAAATAAATGCCGTCAAAAAGAGCATCAGTGTATTCTTTCCTGTCATTTTCTTCATCGAGCCGTCTCCTATTTGCCAAGTTCGTGAAGATATAATTTTGCTTCTGTTTCAATGAAGATCGTTCCGGCTCCGTTTACACTGAAGAATTCGATCAGAAGAACGTGACGGATTCTTCCGTCCAGAATATGTACACGGTTGACACCATTTTTTGATGCCTGAAGACCATAGCCGATGATCTCGTCAAATTCTTTCGGGAAATTACGTTCTTTGCGCAGTTTTTCTACTTCCGGGACGGTAATCTTATAATAAATATCTTTTCTCTCTTCGTCTTTGTAGATTCCAGGATATTTTGACAGATAAACCAGCTTGTCCGCCTGCATCTTCTCTGCAATCTCAAGTGCAGTCTCTCTTGGATCAATATATTCGCTTTCGTTGTCGATATCATTTGGCACGATGACCGGAATATAATCATTGTCCAGCATCAGACCAATCGTCTCTGTATCCACGCCGCAGATACCGATTGCCTTAACTCCACAGAGTTCAAGGAGCTTGGCAATCCGCTTATTTTCACGGAATTTGTCCAGTCCCATACGGGTAGCATGTACCACAATCGGACGCATACCAACGCTCTTTAAAAGAACGATATCCTGCATCAGTCTCTGCTCTTCCACTCCGCTGAGCCACTCGGCACATCCGTACTCGATAACTACTGTCTTCTGATTAAAGTCTCTGATATATGGTAATGCATCTATCAGGATTGAAGCTTTATGCTCCACAAGTTCTAATTCTTTATCCATGATTACACCTCATTTTTTGTTTTATCTAAAACAGTATAGCATAGAATGCTCTCTATTTGAAGAACCCATTTTTCACAAAAAACAGGAAGTGGCAAATGTTCTGTAAAATCACCCTTTTTCGCTGCTACCACCATTTTTTTCACATCCATTATACCCGGAAGAACCGGTTCCTTGCATCAGCAAAGTACCGGTTCCTCTGTCTCATTTATTTGATTCGTGATATAGGCTTCCATTCCGCTCTCCGGAATCCCAAGTGCTATGGAAAGCTCCGAATACAGGTTGCCTTCTGCCATCCTCAGATAACGCTCGTCAGTCGCCGTGATCTTCTTTCCCTGCTTCAGGCGGGACATCTTCCGCTGATAAAGGGTCTTGATGATCCGCACCCATTCTGCACATTTGCAGCTTTTCATGCATTCCTTGTACTTTTCCTCTCTCTGCTTCTCGCTTCCGATCCAGAGTCCTTCGATCTGTGGAATCTCACGGATCAATTCTTCTGCTTCTTCTTTGGAAATGACTTTTCTCATGACAATCTTCTCATTGTCTACCGGTGTAAATACTTTTCCACGCTTTTCACGTACCGGTCTCAGAATATAATACAGTTTGTCCTTCGGCACTCCATCCATTTTCAGCGTCGTAATTTCAGTCACTTCACAAATTCCTGTCCGGCCATAAACAATCAAATCTCCTACTTCGTACATTCTCTTCCTTCTTTCTTAAACTTGCCGAATCTCTACTTCTTTATTTTATCAGAAAATTAGTTTAAATTCTAATGTTTTTCAGATTTTTGTGAATCTTAGTCAAAGCTAACGCCTGGATTTTTATGCATTTTTACCAAAAAATAAGCTGATGCAAATTTTACGACATCAACTTATTTATCATTTTATTTCTCTATTTTTCCGTAACCTCTATCGCGCATTCATGCTTCTTCGTTTTCCTATTATAATTAATACCAACCAATAAAAGCTTTCCTTGATATTCTTTTAAGGCACTTCCATAATTCTTTTCTTTGATTTGCTCCAAAGCACCAACTGTACTCTTGTCCCATTTCAATTCAATTACTACTGCCGGCTTATCCAAATACTCTTTTCTCGGAATCATACAAATGTCCGCATATCCTTTTCCCGCTGGCATCTCTCGTACTATCGTATAATATTCACGTGCAAAGTAAAATGCGAGATTAATCGTACAACTAAGTGAATTTTCATCATTATATTGAAGAATAGAAATTTCTTCGTGCGCCTTTTCAATTCCAGCTGCAACGGCATCTTCATCCATTGCCCACAATTCTTCCAACAATTTACGGGAAGCTTCCAGTGACTCCATCACGCCATACCAGTTCATCGTACTGATTGCGTTGACATATTCCTGTGCTACCTCTTTATTCGGAATTCTCACAGTTCTATCTATAACGCTATAAGTCAAATAACCCAGATGCACCAGTAATGTCAATACATCATCTTTTGTTGCAAATGTAGTCATATCATTGCTGAATGTTCCAATATTGATTGAAACAGACTCACTCGCAAGCATTCGAACCACAGAATCTTTTAATCCATCCATATCCATCTGGATATAAATTTTTAATGCTTCATATGTTTCCGTCTGATTCCAATAAGTTCCAAATTTGTGACGCAACATAGCTTCTACAACAGACTTCGGGCTGTACATAGAATAGCACTCATCTTTTTCTTTCCGATGAACAACCAACTGATACCCGTCATACCAGATCTTAGCTTCCTCAAAACTCATTTCATACTTTTCACAAAGTTCAAGCACTTCCTGTTCTGTAAACCCAAAATATTCTGCAAAATCACCTGGATCAGTCATAGAATATTCAGTAAACATATTCAAGGCAGAATGTGAACCATATTTTTTAATTGGAAGAATACCAGTCATATAAGCCATTGCAACATAATCTTTATCTTTCAGCCATACGCGTAAAAAATCCAAATATTTTTTTTGTGCTTCTTTATCTTGCTTGTATTCCCGAAACAGGCAATCCCACTCATCAATCAGAATTACAAAAGGGCATCTGGTATAGGAAAACACATCTTTCATCACCTGAATCAGATTCTTTTCATCTCGAAAACGTACCTCTGGATATGTTTCCGCAAAATCTGAAATCAGATAATTTTTAAGCATTCCGAGCATGTCTTCCATCGTTCCTGCCATACTCAAAAATTCCTGCATATTAATTTTGATCACATCATATTGATTCAAATTTTCTTTGTATGAGACGTCTTTACTAATTACAAGATTCTGAAATAATTCTTCTGTATTTTCACTTCGGGCATAATATGCTGCGAGCATATTTGCCGCCATGGATTTACCAAATCTTCTTGGTCGGCTCACGCAGATATACTTCTGTTCTGTACAAAGAACTTCGTTTGTTTTTGCAATCAATTTGCTTTTATCTACATATATTTTAGAGCGAAGACTTCCTTTAAACGAAAAATTTCCCGGATTCAGATAACTGCCCATGCAAATTCCTCCCATCAAAGTTTTATAGAATATATTATACTTGATTCTCTTAATAATCACAAGCAATTCGCGCATCGAACACAAGAGTCAACATTCAATCCCGCAAATTATACTTTAGTCATACTCACACTCTTTCAATAAACATTCAACCGCCATCCGGTATTCCCGGATGGTCTGGCTTTTGCGGATTTGCGTCAGATATTCTTCGCTGTTTTTAAAGTTTTTGCCAAGATACCACCAGAGTTCTTTCATTTTGACTACTGCGTTTTTTTCTTCTGGAGATTTTTCGATATAGGCATCAAGAAGATGATCGCAGAATGTAGCAATCTTCTTGGTGTCAAATGTAGATTTCCCTTTTATCACTGCCGGAAGAAATGGGTTCATCAGAATTCCTCTTCCGAGCATGATGCATTCTGCTTCGGGAAATTTCTCCTGGAAAATTTTGTAGTCTTCCGCACAAAAAATGTCTCCATTATAGACCAGAGGATTTTTGCTGTTCCGGCAGGCGTAGGCAAAAGTGATCCAGTCGGGTTTGTTTTTGTAGTAATCCTGCTGGACTCTTGGGTGAAGGATCAGTTCTTCCAGAGGATATTGGTTATAGATATCCAGAAGCTCTTCGAACTCTTCCTGATCATATTTACCGCTTCTTGTTTTGATAGAGATTTTCATATCGAGTTGATCGAAAACTTCGGCAAGGAAATGATTCAGTTCATCGGGATAAAACAAAAAACCGGATCCCCTTTTCCGGTTGACGACTGTTTTGGAGGGGCAGCCGAGATTCAGATTGACTTCTTCATATCCGAATTCTTTCAACTGCCGAGCCAGGCGGATGAAATCCTCGGCGCGGTTGGTCAGGATCTGCGGAACGGTATACATGCCCTCATTATTTTCCGGAAGGATCTCATTCCATTCCTGTCTGCTGAATTTGCCTTTCGGGTTTGGATTTAAAAATGGTGTAAAATATTTATCCATTGGTTCAAAAAAGGTGTGATACGCCCTGCGGTATACCTCACCTGTAATGCCCTCCATTGGCGCCAGATAGATTTTCATGACCTTTCTACCTCCGTCACATAAAGTGTTTCTTTGTCTACCCGGAAATGAATTTCCATTCCCGCGTAAGACATGCCGTAAATCCGGACTGGATCCTTTTGATAAGAAGGTCTCGGATCCTGCTCCAGGATCTGAATCAGTGCTGCTCTTTTTTCAGCCGGAATCTGTTCCAAATACATTTCCGGGAAATTCACATCCAATTTATAATCTTTCTTTTCTTCCGCGAAACCGCCTTTTGCCTCCGGGTGGCTATCCACGTATGGAAGGTAGGGCTTGATATCGTAGATCGGCGTCATATCCAGAAGATCCGCACCTTCCACGATCAGCACCGGACCTTCTTTTTCCCGGAATTCCACCCCAATAAGCTTTACGGAAGAAAGTCCGATCGGATTCGGGCGAAATGGAGAACGGGTGGCAAAAACTCCCACCCGTCTGTTACCACCAAGCCGCGGTGGACGTACCGTCGGGCTCCAGGTATCCCGGATAGATTCCGAAAATTCCCAGATCAGCCACAGATAATCATACGCCTCGATTTCCCGCAGTGCATCCGCATTCTGATATTCCGGCAGAAAATGGATTTCTGCCCGGGTATCCGCAAGATTACTCTGTCGCGGAATTCCGAATTTCTCCACAAAATCAGATCTTATATACGCGATCTGCTTTATTTGCATTGTTCTTTTTCTCCATCAACAAACATCATCACAAAAGCAATTGCCAGAATTGCAGAAGCGATCAGAAGTGCCTTTTCAGCAAACATTTCCACACAGGCATTTCCGATAACTGCACCGATCACAAAGAAGAAGATGATTCCATAGTACAAAAGTCCTTTCTTGATATACTCTTTATCCTTCGTGTTCGCATAACTGCACATATGCTGGGTCGCACTTCGTAAGTTTCCGATGCACATGGTGGTTGCAATTCCGTTTCCATGGATTTTGCGGAAGCTTTCCACCTGAATCCCACACGCAAGGGACGTGAGTGCATTCGCCACCAGATTAAAATCCTGTGGGATAAAGCTGACACTCAGCAGGATCACTGCCTCACAGAATACCGAAATCTGTCTCCAGTGCAGAAGTGTCAGATCTTTCGTCCGTATTTTCACCAGATCCGCAAGGGCGATTCCAATGGCAAATGCCAGCACCGGAACCAGATAGTGGAGTGCCATATGCCAGTTTCTCTCTGAAATATTGATTCCAAGAAGCAGAATATTTCCGGTTTGTGCATTGGCAAATACTTTTCCTCTGCACATATAGGAATAGGCATCCATAAATCCACCGGCAATCGCAAGGATCACACCAAGTTTAATTGATTCTGACATCTGTTTTGAAAATTTCAAGTTACTCATCCTCTCTGTCGTATGCTTTAATGTATACAAAATTCTCATTGTTTCGTTCTGTATGATAATCCAAATTCAGTGCCGCGTCAAGAAAATCCTTACCACCGGACTCCACTGCCTTCACCGTCATGCCAAGTGCCGCTTCCACGTCCTGCACCGTCAGATCATCCAGAAAGACCTCTTCTCCGCTTCGCAGCATATTGATCGGAATCTGCAGAGTATCTCCCAGATCCTCTCCTGCTTCTTTTCTCTCTTTTAACTGTGCCACCAGATCCTGTCCGGTAATCAGACCGGATACGGTGATCGTCTCACCAAAGAAATCATTACGGATGCAGGCAACCGTGATCTTTACTTTTGGAAATGCTTCCGTGATCCTGTCTGCAAATTCCTGAATTGTCGGATACGCAAGCTTTGCAGTCGCAATGGTAAATGTCCGTGCGATCCCTTCTTTTAACTTTGGATATTCTTCACTTTCCTGAAGCTCTTCAAAGGCATGGTAAAATTCATCCCGTAGAAGCCGCATCATGCCAACACCATTTTCCAGCTGGATATATCCGTCATAACGTCCTTCCTCTGGGAAATCCCGCTCTGCAAGGATATACCACTCGTCACTTGCATGGATAAAATGAAGTCCAAACTCGTCATACGCCTTCTTCTGATAGCTCTCGATCAGATCAATGACCTCTTCCGCTTCTTCTTTATCAAAAAGCTCCAGTGGATAAAGTCCCTCCCTGTATTTGGAAAGTCCTGCCGGAACCACTGACACACTCCGCATAAACGGCAGATACTTCATCAGATCTTCGATAGAACGCTTCAGCTCATCCTTATCATTAACTCCCTTACACAGTACGATCTGCCCATTCATCTCCACATGTCCGGCATACAGATCATCCAGGAATTTCAGCTTTTCTCCGGCGAAACGATTGTGGAGCATCTTGCAGCGCAGCTCCGGGTTCGTTGTCTGCACAGAAATATTGATCGGCGCAAGCTGCATCTCGATAATACGGTCCACATCTTTCTGCTTCATATTCGTCAGGGTAATGTAATTGCCCTGCAGGAAAGACAGACGGGAATCATCATCTTTAAAATACAAGGTCTCACGCATTCCCGGCGGCATCTGGTCGATAAAACAGAAAATACACTTGTTGCTGCAGGAACGGTAGTCGCTCATCAGACCATTTTCAAATTCTACGCCAAGGTCATCATCATACTCTTTCTCGATCTCCAGAAGCCATTCTTCCCCGTCCGGCTTGCGGATCAGCACTTCTACATACTCATCCTTGATCATGTAACGATAATCAAAAACGTCCTCTATTTTCTGGTTGTTTATTCGTAGAAGGACATCTCCCGGCTCGATCTCCATCGCCTCGGCAATTGAATCCGGGTAAACCTCACGGATCAGATGTCCCTGATACTCATTTTTCTTACTCAAATTATATTCCTCCCAAAATTCGGAATCGGAAACAAGACCTTTTCCAGGCTAGCTTCCTCTTTCATGTAATCCTCATATTTTTATCATAAACGACTTTTTCTGCAATGATTACATACTTTTTCATCATACCATAAAACTGTAAATTTCGGTAGGGATAAAATTCAGAAGCCTGAAACAGAAATTCACCCATAAATTCAAACGATACCTTTCATTCTCCAACAAAACACCGGGGAACGAAATCTTTTACGGTTCCATTCCCCGGTGTCCGGTTTGTATATATGGTTATCTATATACAATTTCCATATGCTTCAAAATAAAATATTCTATTTCTGATACCGCATGTTACAAGAAAGGCTTGCGGTCTTTTATTAGAAACGGCTAAATCAAGTTCCTCCTGTTCTTACGCGTATAAGTATTGTCGACTTCTATATAGTAGCATATCTGCGGTGTGCTTTCCTAGTGGTAAAAAGGGAGATTCTTTTGCTACTGAAAATACCGGTTTGACAGCTTGCGAAATCCACCGAAATGTATCGAAAAATGTTTTCTTTCTCCGAATTCCTTTTAATTTTTCAAAATAAATTTTCTTCTTTGTAATATCTGTTTAAAATCAGAAACAGGATTTTAGTGATTTTTTACAGAAAATCCGTTCGATTCTACACTGCATCCCCACGCTCTGTCACCAGCTCATATCCAACACTTGCTACTCGTCTCCCCATACATCCGCGACATTCTGCTGCCTCTTCACCGGTACAGATCTTGTTGTCATAAAGCTCATACTGCTTCCGGTTCTTCACCGGAGAAAGGTTCGGCATCACGACATTGGCTCCTGCCTGCAGCCCTTTCTCTCTTCCAAGCGGATCCATCGTCCCAAGTGCTGTCGTTGCCGGAAGAAGTACCTTCGGCAGCAGAATCCGGATCACAGCGAGCAAAAACAGTGTCATCTCCACACTTCCTGCCGGTTCTTTTGCAAACTGCGTATCATGATGTGGGATAAACGGTCCGATTCCCACCATCTCCGGCTGCAATTCTTTCAAGAATACCAGGTCTTCTGCCAGATCTTCTGTCATCTGATAAGGTGAACCAACCATCATGCCAGCCCCCACCTGATAACCAAGCTTCTTCAGATCATACAGACAATTCTTACGAACGGCAAGGCTCATCTTCTCCGGATGTAGCTTCCGGTAATGCTCCTCATTCGCCGTCTCATGACGAAGCAGGTAACGATCCGCTCCGGCTTCCCGGAACCTTTTATAACTCTCATAAGACTTCTCACCAATCGACAGCGTCAGCGCACATTCCGGATATGCTTCCTTGATTTTTTTAATAATCGCCACCATCCGGTCATCCGTATAATAAGCATCTTCTCCGCCCTGTAGCACAAACGTCCGGAATCCAAGCTCATACCCATTCTCACAGCATGCCATGATCTCATCCTCTGTCAGGCGGTAGCGCTTTGCATTCGTATTACTCTTACGGATTCCGCAGTAATAGCAGTCATTCTTACAATAATTGGTATATTCGATCAGCCCTCTGGTAAATACCTTTTTCCCGTAATAAATCTCCCGGATACGGACTGCTTCCTCTTTCAGTCTCCGGACTGCCTCCGGATCTTCTGCACATTTTATCAATTCGATAAAATCCGGTTTTGTAAAATCCGGATTCTCGATAAATCTTTCGTAAACTGGTTTCATTTTCTATATTCTCCCTGCCTGGTTTTCTGTATCTTTTCTGAATTTATGGGCATTTGTCCATGAAATTATAAAATTTATTCTATCACACTTCGTCAGCCGCGGCAATCACTCCATCAATGTCTACGATTTCGTCAAGCGGAATCCGTTCCCCGCTCTGTAATACGATTTCATTCAGATAAGTGTCAATCCTCCGGATACAACCGGACTTCCTCTGGTAAGAGCCACCTTCCTTTTTCTGATCCGGTACAAAATATTCAAAATCCACTTCCCGTGGTTCCTGACTCTGGCATACTTCCCGTAAATACAGATCCAGTATCTGTCTGCAATCCTCACTGAGTCTGCGTTTTCGCTCGGTCAGTCTTTCGGTCTCCCTGATTGCATCTTTATGTCCGGTCAGCGCTGCAAACGGGGCAAACTGCGCCGCTCTGTCCTGCCTTGACATCTGCGGATGTCTGACCGATACATGATGCGCTAAATGAATGATATCCTCATATCCTGTCATGCCTTATGCCCTCCGATCTGCTCATTCCGCTCTTTGGTAGTGGCTCCTTCCTGAAAATTCAGTCCCTTCAGAATTGCATTCTTCCCATACTTCTTCTTAATCGAAAGTACTGCCTCCTGCATCTTCTTCTCCCGTTCAAGCTTCTCATCCTGCTGCTTCTTTTCATTGCCTCCGGTAAAATCAGTAAACAGATCCAGTTGCCGGAATTCTGTCTTATCTGCCGCTTTCTTTTCATCCAATACGTGATTCGCTGCCATCGAAATCCGCCGCACCATCAAATGCGGATTCACAATCCGGTCATACAGTTCCATCACTGCATCGGTTATCATTCTCGCAGAAGCTGTATACTCTCGTAGATTCGCTGTTCCATGTGCATGCTTTGGAATCTTTCTTCCATACCAGTCCACTGTCACCTCCCCTGTATAACCTTTTCCACTTGTCAGATTCTCGATATCATATCCGACAGTCAGCACGATCTGATCCGTAACCAGATGCTTTTCTACAAGATCAAGTGTCAAAAGGTCCAGCATCTCTTTAACCACAATTTTCGCCTTTTGGGCATCATACGGGCAATGTAGTACCTGTCCTGCACCAACACTGTTATGCTCCGGCTGATACGCTTTTACATCTGCAATCGTACACGGTTCCCACCCCCATGCATGATCGATCAGAAGTTCTGCATTCACACCAAACATTTTATACAAAAGCTCTTCGTTATAAAATTCATTCTCTTTTCCAACCGAGCATCTGGCAATATCTCCCATGGTATACAATCCACATTGTTCCAGCTTTTTCGCATAGCCTCTTCCCACACGCCAAAAATCCGTAAGCGGTCTGTGATTCCACAAAGATCTGCGATAACTCATCTCATCCAGACTTGCAAACCGGAAACCATTCTCATCCGGTTCGCTATGCTTTGCCATGATATCCATCGCAATCTTCGCCAGATACAGATTCGTACCAATTCCAGCTGTCGCCGTAATCCCGGTCTGCTCATAGATTTCCCGCATTATCTTTCCTGCAAGTTCTTCCGGTGTCAGCCGGTAAGTATGCAGATAATCGGTAACATCCATAAAAACCTCATCGATTGAATAGACATGTATGTCTTCCGGTGCAACATACTTCAGGTAAATGTCATAAATCCGGGTGCTGTACTTCATATAGAGTGCCATCCTCGGAACCGCCGTAATATAATCCAGTGCAAAGCTTCGGTCTGCCTTTAATTCCCCGGTGTCACAGGATTGCCCGGTAAATTCATGTCCTCCATTTTTCCGCTTTCGCTCGCCGTTGATCTCCTTCACCTTCCGGACAACCTCAAAAAGTCTTGCCCTTCCCGGAATCCCATATGCTTTCAGCGCAGGAGAAACAGCAAGACAGATCGTCTTCGTTGTCCTCTCCGGATCGGCTACAACCAGATTCGTCGTAAGCGGATCCAAATTCCGTTCCTTGCACTCCACCGAAGCATAGAAAGATTTCAGATCAATTGCTGCATAACTGCGTGTCTGCTCCGGCATTCGCCGCACCTCCTAACATTTTCCAAGAGAACATATGTTCTTTTTTCAATTATACTATATTTTTTCGCCGACCACAAGATTACAACTATAGATTTTTTATTTTTTAAGCAGTTGGATATTCAGATCCACATTTCCTTCAATCCCCGGCACACTTCCTGTACTGGAATACTGCCACATACTGAACCTATACGGCGTCTGCGGAAGTTCTTCATAATCTGCATACCAGACCGGATAATCCAACAGCTTTTCCAGATCCAGTTCATACGCTTCCCACAGCATATTGCTGTAAATCATGGCATCATATCCCGCTTCTTCTATTTCTTTACAAAATACCTTCGCATTTTGGGTAAATTGTTCTCCCGTTACACCATCCGTCCGTGCTTCGTCTTCCAGAATATGCTCTGGATCGTACACAACCGGCATCTGAAGCTCCTGCCCTTTCAAATGTTCCAGAACAAAATCAGCCTCTTCCTTTGCCTCTTCTTCATTTACCGCCTGCGAGAAAAAATAAACGCCCACATCTATTCCAGCTTTTCGGGCATTTTCCATATTCTGTTCAAACTTCTCGTCTGCATTTAACGTACCTTCTTCACCATAGCCACGATATCCGATCCGCAAAATTGCGAACTCATAGCCCGCTGCTTTCACCTGCTCCCAGTCAATATCTCCCTGGAAAACAGATACATCTACGCCCAGCCTTGAAGTATATTTCTTATCCTCATAGCTGATCTTATTTTCATTTTTTACAAAAAGTGCTTTATCATACGGATTCTTCGCAACTGCTTCATTGATTTCCACCGTATAACGCTCTCCGTGTGCATCTACAAAATCAAGCGTATTTTTCTCATCTGTACTTTCCGCATTTTTTGCATCCGCAGAAGTTTCTGCTGTTTTCTTTCCCGAACATCCTGCAAGCAAAGCAACTAACATTCCGAAAATAATCCATCTTACTTTTTTCATCTATTCTCCATTTTTCTTCGTTATATTTTCCACAGATTCTAAAATGTAAACTGTGTATTGCTCCACAAAAGGTTATTATTTATCTCTTTTCTCTTCAAACCTGCAAGTGCAATTTTTTTATTTCAAAACATCTCATGTTATTGTTTATCTCTCGAGAGAGATGGCACGCCAGGTCGATGGGGATTTCAAAACATCTCATGTTATTGTTTATCAGCAAATGACGATAACAATATCTACTGTTAAATAATTTCAAAACATCTTATGTTATTGTTTATCCTGCGGACTGTCGGCTGCCGGCGATGTACGCCGCAATTTCAAAACATCTTACGTTATTGTTTATCAATCATGGCAGATTTCAGATTTAAGGATTTAACAGTATTTCAAAACATCTTATGTTATTGTTTATCCAGACAGGCATCTGTGTAAGACATGCAAATATCGCAATTTCAAAACATCTTATGTTATTGTTTATCACAACGCTGTATTATTCCCAGACGGGAGTGTGGTTATTTCAAAACATCTTATGTTATTGTTTATCGTCGCAAAAAGCGTCCATGAACCTCCATTTTTGAAATTTCAAAACATCTTATGTTATTGTTTATCGCCTTACGGAATTTTGTGAAAACCGTTCCGGAGCATTTCAAAACATCTTATGTTATTGTTTATCTCTCAGACCGCTTCAAGGTTCTCATGGCCGATTCTGATTTCAAAACATCTTATGTTATTGTTTATCTAAAGGAATAACAACTGTAGTTAGCGCACTTGATAAATTTCAAAACATCTTATGTTATTGTTTATCGCCCATCTCCACGCCTTTGAGTGTTCGTGGAAGCTATTTCAAAACATCTTATGTTATTGTTTATCAAAATGCGGATTCTCTCAGGGATTTTTCCAGTTGGAATTTCAAAACATCTTATGTTATTGTTTATCGATAGAATTGCTGATTGCGTTTAAATATGCAGTCATATTTCAAAACATCTTATGTTATTGTTTATCAATATCATCATCAAAAAGCTTGCCTAGAAAGGGGATTTCAAAACATCTTATGTTATTGTTTATCCTAATTGTTGGTAAACTGTTTTTTAGTTCTGTTATTATTTCAAAACATCTTATGTTATTGTTTATCGTCATATCATGTAGCGTTAAAGATTATACTTAAATATTTCAAAACATCTTATGTTATTGTTTATCTGGTGAAAAGATTGAAAGTTTGGATAACGTAACGTTATTTCAAAACATCTTATGTTATTGTTTATCGCATCCGGCACTCATGCAGTGATTTTTCACATTCATTATTTCAAAACATCTTATGTTATTGTTTATCCCTCGCATTTCCGCGTTTTTTAGTTTCTCCCCTCCCCTTTTTCCCCTTATATTTTCTATATTTCTCCATTTTTTACCAGCCAACACCCTTATCCTGGACCGCCCTACTTATCATCCCATAAATCTCTTAATTTTTCAAGCTTTCCTGGATTTTTCATTCTTTTTCCGCCTGGTAAAAATCCTATAATTATATCATTAAACTTTCTCCTGTTACCTCCCCTCCATTTCCCAAAACTTCTTCTCCAAACACATTGTCATTCATCAACTTGATAATGCAAATAAAATCTTCATCCTTGTCTATTACCTGGTTCAAATCCTTCCGCAATTGTATAAACTTTGATGGCGTCATCGCTCCTCTAAATACAGACTTTTGAAAATGTGAAAGATACTTTTTACAGATCTTAAACACTTTCTGAACTCGTTTTTCATTCACATTGCATATTCCGCAAAAACAGAGCACTCGCTCCGCATGAGCGGAGCGCTGTTCCGCTAGGAACGGATCATTGCCCTGTTTGTTAATAAAGTTACTTGCTTTCTACACGTCTATCGCGACCTGGAAAGTCTAATCGATATGCTTTAGAGGTCATGCGGCTGAGACATGCATCTGCATATGTGTTATCACCAAACAATTGGTACCAGTTCGCTACTGGCATCTGCGAGATGATGACTGTTGATTTTCGGCAATCTCTAGCTTCGATGATTTCAAAGAGATCACGGCACTTGTCAAGATTTAAGTCCATCAATCCAAAATCATCTATAACAAGAAGATCATAACCGGCCATCTTGTTTGAATACTCATAGTAATTATCTTCACTATGCGCATGGGTGGATTCTTGAAGCAGATAATTCGCACGGATATATTTAACAGTCCTCATTTGATGTAGTGCTGTGACGCAAAGTGCACATGCAACATGCGTTTTGCCAGCTCCTGCTCCACCTGTAATCAAAAGATTGTTCGGTTCATCGATCCAATCACCTTTGGCCAGTAATTCAATGACATGTGTGTTTAACTGCCTCTCTGGATCATAAAGAGAACTATCAAGGTCAGCTGCCGGATATTTTAGTGTTGCTTGTTTTAAGAGCCGATTGAACTTCTTGTTTTCTCTCCCTAACCACTCATGGTTGATGATTTCAGAGAACCTTGTTTCAAAGCTCTCTAATCTCGAATTCGGATTCATAAGTTGGTTTTCAAAAGCTTCTGCCATGCCGGACATACGCATCTTATAGAGTTTGTCCATAAGAAGATTTTGATTCTTTGTAAGTTTGTCGTTATAATTGTATTCTTTCTGTCTGTATGCCATAATCATTCACCTTTACTTGTAGTAATCCTTTCCTCTGATGTTTTCATGAGATGGAAGTGATTCCGGTGATGATTCTGGATGCTCATCGCACTCCATCTTTTTAAGCACCTGCCTGTACGTCGAGTAGCGACAGGAGTTCATTTCAATGCATTTACGAGCGGCTTCTTCTGCAATGCCTTTAGGGATTGCTTTTACTCGATGTAGTATCCCGGCACATGCATTGAATGCTTGCTCTTCGTGCTTAGAAGATTTTAGGATTCGATCAATCAATTCCGACATAGAAGGACCGAACACAGACGCCCAACGCCTGTAATAGTTTCCATCTTTCGAATTGATTTCTTGATAATAAAGGTGTTCCGGAGGCATATGCTCATCCGTAGTTATGTACAACGGAAAATCCTTATAAGATCTTCTATGAGTGCAGATCAGACGGTTGTACTGATCACAGATACGAATCTCAGAAGGTGTAGCTTTAAGGATTGCTGGTTTTCCGCAGTAAGTATACAATACAGAGTAGTAGTGGCCGTCATAATCGATGTGATAATTATTAGGCACCTTCAGTACTGCTTTGTAATCACAAGTTGTGTATTCTCCGCCTGGCAGTGGTTTCATACATGGTTTGTCATACTTGATAAACATTTCTTGTCTGGAAAAAGCTTGATTCTGAAAAGGTCTCGCATTGAGGACGGCTACTATCTTTTTGATATCAGCATTCAAATCCTCAAAGGATGTGTAAATCTTTTCTTTTAACTTTTCTATAAGATGTGTTTCAAGGTAACGCACATGATTCTCGACCGTTGGCTTTCCCTTAGGCTTACGAGCCGGTGGTGGGAGCACAATCGTATCATAGAAGTCTTCCAAATCAGAGAAGGTTGACTGTAATACAAGATCATCTTTTGTATGCTTCGTAACAGCTGTTTTTAGATTATCTGGGACAAAGTGTTTAGCAACTGCATCATAGAAGGATACCGCATGTACACAGCCTTCGATAAAACAAGGAAGTTTTTCATTTGGAAATGCCTCTGCATAGATCATACTGCTTACGCCTAATGTTGTGGCAAAGATATGAACTCTTATGATTTCACCGGTTGTAACATCCGTCAGAAGTCCAGGCTGGTCGCCAACCCAGTCGATGTACATCTTTTCACCAGGCTTGCGATTTACCGCCATTGAAATTTTTGTGCCACCATAGTTTTCCTGAACAAAACGTTGATAGTATTCATAGAACTGAGATTTTTCATATCCATCTGGATTCTTTTCTTTGTAGTCCAGCCAACAGAATGAAATATTTACTCTACTGTTTGGGGCATGAATACGATCATAGTAATACTGAAAATCTGGAAGTGGAACTTCTTTGCGTTGAAGATTTTTCTGTGGGTAAAAGAGGTTCTCTACTTTTTTTGGTGACATAGCTTCAAGCTCGTCAATGGTAAGCTCAAGAGCCTTATATCGACTCATGATCAAGTTAAGAGTGCTTGATCCGATTCGAAAACGATCCATAACAGATCTGGTTGGGCACTTATTCAGACGCATCTGAATAGCACCAATAATAGTGTTGTAGTCCTGCATAAAAATGCCTCCTTTCGTAATCTAAAAATAATGACTACGAAAAAACTATAACACTTTATAAAAATGCGTGATCCGACGAAGCGGAAAAGTGTTCCGTTACGACCGGAAACACTGATCCGTTGCTAGCGGAATCGATGATCCGATGAAGCGGAATTTGCATTCACATCATAAAATAAAAATGCATAATTATAATTCAATTCTTTCTTCTTTTTCATTACATCCCTTCTTTCAATGAAAATGGAACAAATTCTTTCTCTTCCAGTATATTTTTAATCAGCTTATAGCAATCCAGCTTCAATGCCGTGCGATATGAAACTTTTCGTTTTAATTTGGGATGCATAAATACACTTTCCAGACGTTCTTCAAATGACTCAATAAATATTTTTCTGCCTTCCTCATTTAAAACACAATAGTTTACCTGCTTATCAAAGTGTTTTTCTACCTGCAATCTGCGATTGTTTACCAAATCAAATATCGTTTTAAATACAATTACCGGCTTAAACACTTCACTGAGATCCAGGCTTAAAGAAAATCTTCCTTCTGATGGTTCGTGAAGAAAACTGATCCTTTGATCCAGATGTGTCTGATAAATTGCAGCAATTGTCTTCGTATATAACAGTGTATTTCCAAAAGAAATCAGCGCATTAATTGGGTTATCCGGCGGTCTTTTCACTCGCTTATTCATAACAAAATCTTCCGGAAGAAAATATACAAAGTCGCCATAAAACCTCATCCATACTTCTCCTTCATATGCCATCAACTCTTTTACATCTTCAGCTTGCACTACCTGTGGAAAAAATGATTTCTTTATCCAGTCTATTGTATTTTTTACTTCCTTTTTCCCATGTTTATAGTAGTGATAAAGGACTTCATAAATATTTACTCCAATTCCTTTTACAATCGCCCTTGCTATATCCATTCTGTCATTCTGATATTTCACTGCTTGCTTTACAAGTAATTTTCCACTCAGATAATGATCTTTTGGGTAATAAGTCCCACTGTATCCACCATAATAATTGAAAAAGTGAATGATAATATGATTCTGTGACAGAAAGTCCAACAACTTTGTGTTAATACCCACTTCGTTAAAGCAATAAATTTCTTTTGTGTTTTCCACTGGAATATATACATTCCTTCCATTTTTCCGAAAGCAAAGCGAATTATCCTTTCTGGTCAGTTCTCCAATGGACATGATATATCTTGTACTTCCCATTTACATCCTCCCGATTTTAAATATAGCAGTATTCATAATAAGCACATTTTTTGCATGTATTTTTATGAATACATTCTGGCGGTTTCTCTTCTGCGATTAGTGCTTCAATCTCCTGAATATAATCGAATAGCTGCTTCTCCACTTCATCAGTAAGTTCCAGATAAATAATCCTTTTATCTTTCTTATTCTTCTCCACAAATTCTAGCTTTCCTTTACGCAGAATTCCTTTTTTCTTCAAAACACTTAGGTAATATAAAAGTTGCCATTTTGCTGATTCCGGATCAGCATCGGACTTTTTCACTTCAACCAGATATTCTTTTGTCAGCTTATCCAGACAGATATTTTCAATTGCAATTTCTGAGTTCGTACTATTTTCTGCTCTTTCCTCATGAATCGCTTTTCCAATCTTCACCTGCTCACTGTTATCTTCCAAATTCAAACGATTTCCATGCAGATAGCACTGCCTTTTGCAGTGAAAATAGTAATTAATCAATGTTCCATTTATTCTCACAGGCTCACCTCATTTCCTAAATAAACAAGTCCTTCCCCTCTTCAAACAGCTCGCGCCTTAAAATATCGTTTTCATCGAAATACGCTTCTCCATTTTCAATATAATAAAGCTCACCAATCTGTTCATCCTCCATAAATTCTGCCTTGCAGCTGAACTGATAAATGAATGCATTCATTTTACTTCGAACGTTATGCAGCTTCACTTTGCGCTCAGAATATTCCATCTCTGTTTCTTCAATCAGCTGTTTATATTCATCCCACACAAACCTTCCATCAAGTTCTTCTCCATTTTCTTCTTGGATAATCCTTCCCAGATAAACAGATTTCATCAATCTGTTATCATTGATTAACTGCATCCGCTTATCCACCTTCGGCATATCAAGATTTCCTACTGTTTTCTGGAAAAAATCTTCTATATTTTCATCATTACATTTCTTTTTTTCCGCCAGTACCAGCGGAAGAATTCCATTTTCATAATAGGCAGGAAAGTTTTTCGCAGTCAGGAGCTCCCTCATTTCTTTATTCACCAATGTTTTATCCTTCTCAATTCTTTTGTCCCCACTGTATATTTTCTCAGCATTATCCAAATCAAAGAAATAGACAATGCCTGACTTTCTCCCCGACCGGTTGATTCTTCCCATAAACTGTTCTTCACTGTCCAGTCTGGAAATATCTTTATAGCCGATATCCATGTCAATATCTACACCCGCTTCAACTACCTGCGTTGCAACCAGTATAACTGAATCTAATGCTTCTATTTTCCGAATCATTCTCTTTCGATCCAAAATGCTGCTGTCACCTGTCATTAAAAATACCGGTATTTCACTTTTTTCACATAAGATTCGATAACATTCTTCGGCACTTCTCTTTCTGATAAATTCAATCAAAACTTTTTTATTTTTCCCAGCTTTTTTTACAATCTCATCCGTCAGATATTCCATCGTCATTTTCTGTTCCAACAGACTGTAATCCGCCACAACTCTTCTGGCAAATTTCGGATGATTAAAATATTTCTCTCTGTTTTCAATCAGACGTATTGTTTGGCAATGATTATCTGTCAGTATATCGAGATTCGGCAACGTTGCAGACATAATAATAATTTTCATCTGCATAAGTTCCGCAAAACCTTTTAAAAATGTAATAATTTCACCCCATAATTCATTTTTATAACTCTGTATCTCATCTAAAATAATCACCGAATGACTCAACTGGTGAAATCCAAATACATCCTCCTTCGCATGTCCAAACATTGTTCTGAAAAGCATGACATGGGTTGACAAAACAATCGGATAATTCAGGAACTGTCTGTCCAGTAAAATCCGATTCCAGTCATTTCCTTCGTCTCTGTCTTTCATTGGGACGAGTGAATTTACAACTGCTACCTGTGACATCACCCTTTCATTTTCACCAAAAATCTTTCCGATAGATTCCATATTTTGCTCTACCAGCGTATTGAACGGATAAATATAAAATATTTTATTTAATTTTTCATTTTCCCTGATAAGCCGAAATCCCAGATTCATCGCTGTATTACTTTTTCCACTTCCAGTCGGAGCTTCAAGATAATAGAATGTCTGATCTGAATTTTGCTTCAGAACCCGTTCTGCATCCAGAAACATCTCCGTTCTCAGAATATTGATTTCATCAATTTTTTCAAGTTTTTCCTTCTCCATCGGATATGTCTCTTTTTCATATTCACGGATTTTCTTCTGCACATCCCCACTTTCATAGATATCAATCATATCCTCATAATCGACGATCTCTCCAAAATCCAGCATCCTGGCACCATTCATGAATTCCGTTGTCGCATAATAATCGGCTACCACCAGAAGAGAATACAAAAGCTTCGTTAATCCGTATAAATAGACTGTTTTCTTTACATCTTCTTTCTGCAGCCGCCCAAACATCTTTTTCCAATCTTTCCGCATCTTAGATATCCCACTCTCATGCAAAATATTCTCTTTCCACATCATATACCAAGATTTTGCCCTTTTCCCCAGATTCTCTCCTTCCATCTGTTTCCCTGTCAGACTTGCCATATATGTTTCAAATTCTTTTAATTCTCCATGATGTCGTGAAATAATATAAGAATAAATATATGCAAAATCTTTTAAAATTTCTGCCTCGGATTTTTTAATCAGCTGCTTTGCTTCCCACATTTCATTGATTTTCCCAAGAAAATAATCCAAATAAAATACAGATGATAGAATCGAATGTCTGCTGCCAATATTTGGATCCGGCTTTACCTCTTCGTGCCACTTATGATGCATTTTATCACTCTGAAAATTTGGATTAATTTTTCCAAGATCGTGAACACTGACAATATTTACTGTCATAAGCTCAAATAGATTTCTTGATTCTTTACTTAGTTCCTCCAGGTAAACATTCTCAAACTCCTGAAAAATCTCATCAATTTTTTTCCTTTTCACAATCTCTTTCCAATATTTCTGACAGAGTTCCGTATGTTCTCGCAGTGTTTCTTTTCTTTCACCATTCTCTGAAAGATGTGCGAAACATACTTCTCCATACTCTGTAAATTCAGCAATCGGCAACATTAATTTTTCAATATCCATTTTCTATTCCTCTTACAAGAAAAGCCCCGCAAACTATGCAGGGCCTTCTGTTTTAGTAAAAAATCAATCTTCTGTTTGCTTCTTTATACACGATTTCTTCCGTTATTGTCACCGGCATATTTGTGTAACAAAATTTTTCATACTCATACAAATTCGTATAACCATTTAAGGCGATTGGAAGATTCTCTTCATATTTGAAAACTTCCAGATCGTCCTCATCGTCTAACAGACACAGCTCTCCCTTTCGTTTTGGGAACATTCCGGAGATTTCCTGTTCTTGACAAGTTGTTTCTTCCAATTCAACAATCTGCACATTTTTTATGTCTGCAGGATGATCATTTTTCCCAAGATATGGCATATATACACATCGTTTCTGTTTCAGACTATCTGCAAGCTTCTCTGCCTTATCACAATCAATCAGCACATAAATATCCCATTTCGGATTTTCAAGCCACTGTTCTTTAACAATCAGATTTCCTCCCTGCTCCCCCGATGCATAACCTACAGAATTGTTAAAAAGCTGTACCTTTTTCGGAATATATCCCCGTTCATTTTGTGGAACGATTGAAATATGAAGCTTATTCAGTTTCTCATAAAATTCCGGATACTCTTTGACAATACTCTGTCCCTTTTTTATCTTTGTCCACTTCTTCTGTGCATAGCCATCATAACCTAATATTGCACCAAACATTCCTAGAAGCGCAACTTTATGAATCTGCCCAAATGTAAAATAGTAGTAAGTATTTACTTCCGGTTTTTTAAAAAAGGCATTTTTGCCACTCAGTGTAAATTTTACAGCCTTCATACATTACACCTCTTTTTGTGTAACTATATTATAAATTTTTGCCTCTTCAATTGCAGACACTAACTTGGTCGTATACGGGTTATAATACACTTCAACATTTTTTATTCTATCCTTCATAGCACTTAAGATTTCTGTGCAGTCACTGATATCAATCACATTTATTTCTTCCTCTTTTTTGAAAGTGATGTATTCTGATAAATTTGGAAGATATAAATCTGGATCTGTCTCTACAAAAATAGCAAATTCATTTTCACATCCTTCTTTCGCATTTGTTGCATAAGAAGTAGTCGCTACAAGCGCTGTTCTTTTGAAATTTTGATAATCTTCTTCTGTATAGCCTTCTGTTACACCAAGTTTTATCCATTCCTTGTATGTCATCGGATTGATCACGAATGGATAAAAATAGTGTGCTTCGTTGCTTGTAATTTTTGTGCCAAGGGTTGAATTCTTCGCTTCTTCCTTTTTCTCCTCATCTTTTGCGTCTCTAAACGGGGAAAGAATCTGCTGTTCCTCTGCAGTTGTCCCCTCATATTTGTTAAATCCCTGTCCAAACTGAACGGCTCCTGTTATTGATACATTCACTTTCGCCTTCGGTTCTGCAAAAGTCGCGCCAAAATTCTTCACATCGACAGCAGACAAAAGATTCGTCAGTACTTCTTTCCCATCCTTGGCATCTTCTAACTTATCCACATGGAAAATATCTTCATAACGTTCTTTGATTGATTTTGGAATAAGCGTATTATTTTCTCCGAATTTCATAGATTTAATGTAAAGGACCTTCTTTCCTTCATCATCCCACATTTTTTTCATTGGATACTTCAATGCTTTATCACTTCCATAAACTGTTCCATCGGACATACTTTTCGGATAGCCCGTAAAATCCGCATTCCAGTTTGCCATAATCGAAGAAATTCCCAATACACCATAAATTCTTTTTTCCATACTACGTTTCCTCCATTTCTTTTTTCGAAGATTCATAAAACAGACTGTTGCTCAGATACCCTGCAATAATTGGTTCCTGTCTTATTTTCCCTTCTAATTCATATCCCAGAACCATTCCGTACATATAATTAAATCGGCTGCTTCTTGTCGCGATCTCATGATTGTACTTCATAAAATATTGTTTTAATCTGGTTTGCAGCACCTCATTACTTGTTGCATTAAAAAATGGATTTGCAAGCGAATGTGTCTTTTCTTTTGCTTTACTCAGCGAAATATAATATCCGACAAGCTGCCCTACTGCATAGAAATATTCCTCATCGCTTTCAATTATCTGTTCTCCCCGACAATTGATCTTATCTCTTAATTTCTCTCTAATTTCACTGTATCTGTCTGCCATATTACATCCTCCAAAATACTCATCAAACGAACACATCAAATTAAACTGCTGTACAACTTTTCCCATATATCCATTTTTGATGGATTCTTTGATCACGTTCCTTGCTACTGTATGAAGAATTCTATCCATTCCAACTTCTCTGCCTTTATATAGCCATGCAAAAACCGCTTCCCTTGACCATATCAGAATTCGCTTCAATTCACCATCGATGCTCATTTCGTCCTCTGGTGTAAAATAATTACCTGTCAGCCATTTTGAATAGAACACTTCATTTACAATCTCCTGTAATCCCTGACGATTTACATACTCTTTGTATTTGCCTTCCCTATCTTCTGCACCTATCACATTTCGATACAAAAATTTCTTTTTCAGAAAATATTTATAATCCACAATGGTATCCTGATGATGAATCTCCAGTTCTTTTCCTTTTTGAATTTTTAGAAAATATCCCGAAAAATCACCCTCGACCATCTGGTCTCTTTTTTTACTTATAATCTTCTTTTCATCATAATCAAAAAAGATATTCGTCTCACCTGCATTTGCCTTGTTCATCAAGTAATCAAAAAACTTTCTCTGCCCGATTGCCTCTTCCGGCGTAATCAGATACGGAATCGTCATTTTTCGTGTCTTCTTTTCAAGATATGGCTTCTTGGAATTCAATCCTAAATTGTCATTTGAAAGCCCATAAATCTGACCATCAATCTCTACATTATAATCATTTTTGTTAAAAATTTTGGTCATTACATATCTCTGTTCTTCCTGAACATATAATTTTGGTTCTTCTGCGAAAAATATCTTCAGATAATTTTTACGGTTTAGCTCCAATTCATCTAATCCAAAAATATGTCCTTTGATCCATTCACGGTTTTTTTCCAGCTTTTTCTGGTCTACTTCTCCAATCTTTTTGGCAATATAATTATACATCTTCCGGTCTTGTGATTTTTTGTACTTTTCTCTTGGATCTTTTAAAATATCAAAATACCGATCAATTGCTTCTTCATTCAATTTTCCATTATCAAAGCTGTCCCATTTCACCCAGAACGCCAAATAACTGTTAGAATGGATTACTTTCTTTGTATCCTGCGGCTTATCCATACTCACCAATCTGCTATGATAATCATAAAAACAGATTCTTTCATATAGCTTATCATCCACTGGGATTCTCTCAACAGTTCTGGTTTTCTTATCCATCCTGACTGAACACTGTCTGATCTCACCGTTCTTTTCCACCACAAGATAATCTCCATCTGCCAAAATATATTCATCCAAAATTAATCTGTCCGAATCCCCAAAACGCTTTTTCGTCCGTTCAAGCTCTGCTTCAAATATCTCCAGGCAATCTTTCAGCATCTTATCACCACCTTTTTATAGCCATCGATAATTACAAAATCCCATTCCTCTGGAATTAATCTCTCCGATTCCCACACCAGTTAAAAAATACGCTAGTTCCTGTGCCTGCTTATTATCTGTAATTTTCAGATTCAGCTTATCACCCAGCAACCTGATTCCTTTATATTCCACTGGTACCGGTTTTCGGTTCAAAAAAGTAATCCCTGTATACAGTTGAAACTCTTCATCTATCTCCTCATTTCCAATGAACTGTTTATATTTTTTGATTGCATTTTCAAAAATCCGCCGTTCATATTCTTCCACCGAAGCCTGGACTTTCCAGTACCCCTGCTCCCACTTTTGTATCACTGGTGTCAGAGTGTAAATTTCACTGATCATCTTCCTTGGAACAATTCTACGCTCCGCAATAAGTCCTTTCATTTGATTCGAAGAATGATTGCTTAATTCTTTTGCAAAATATCTGGCAAGCTCTGCTTCTACTGTTCGGATCGTGATCGTGTAGATCTGTTCTTTCTTATAAATTCCATCCCTCTCCAGCGGGAATAAACCATTCATACAATATAACTTGTATTGATTCGTTTCATGGTAAGTTAGCCACTCCTGATCTTTAGTTAGAACAGAATCTATAAAATATGCTTCTGCTGTTAGCATTTTGGATAGTGGAATGTCTTTTAGAAGAAATACTTTTAGTCTGATTTCAAATACTGTTATTTGCTTTTGCAATTTTACACCTCCTTATAATCATTCAGTATTTATGTTTTATATAGTTTATAATAATGATACATCTATTTTTTATTTCTTACAAGATATTATTTTAATAATCTTGCATACTCTTCTTTCTAAATGTTATACTCTTCTTATATCTATAAATCTGTAACAATTTATTGTTTTTAAATGTATTTATGTTTTATTAATTAAACCGTAACATGAGATGTATCTATTCAAAAAGACGCCACAAAATTCTGCTATGATTTTCTTACAGAAAGCAGAGTTTGTAACGTCTTTTTTGATATCTCATCCTTGCCACTTTTCATATAACTCTTTCTACTTTTTCACATGCATTGGCATAAATTCTAACTTCAGTTGCATTCCTAATCCCTGTGCCAAACGTTTCATCATACTTAAACTTGGATTTCTTGTTCCATTTTCAATTCTACTTATATCTGCCTGTGTAATCCACGTTCTCGCTGCCAGTTTTTTCTGTGTTATATTTTGACTTAAACGAGCATCAATCATTGCTCGTATGATGTCATATTCTGGCTGTAATGCATCATATTCTGTCTTTACCTGTGGTTTTGCAAAACTTTTTTCCTTATGATCTTTATAACTATAATCCCTATAGTTGTTCTTCAAACTCTTCACAGCGCATGATTTCCTTCACCGCATCCGTCAATGCATAAAACAAATATGCATCTTTCACTCTTGCTTCCGGATGCGAAAATGAGATGACAACAGATTTGCCATCTCTGAAATACCAGATTCCCCTTGAAGTCATTTTCCAGTCAACCTCTCTGTCCTTATAACATGCATCCATAAAAGCATACTCCGTGCCACAGCAAATAATAAAGTCTGCTTTATACAAATCAATCTGCTCCTTGATAATGTCATGATGATCAACTGCTGCCCTGTAAATTTCACCATTATTTGAAGTATGTCCACCAGAAGTTTTCTTCAAATTGACCGCTGCTATTTTCTTCAACTCCCTCAAGCGTCTCTGTTCATTGTCCGTCTCCATCTCAGACCACGGAAATTCTTTTTCCCAGGACAGAATTCCTTCCGTCCAGCGTGCAATATTATCCCATGTCTGTGGTCTTCCACCCTCATAAACAAAATCCCGCAGGTCCCAGCTTTTTCCGCCATTTACTTCTTTTAAGATATATACGATCTTATATCTGGCATTTAAAAATACCTGCTCGCAGATCACTCCATCGGCTACAATGTCGGGATCTTTTTCTCTTAATTTTTGAAATAAAAGCTCCTCTCGTTCTTCAATCGACATAGCTTTTCCCTTCTCTTTCTAACAAATTTCATCCGGTTCAAACTGCTCCGGATACACACTGCTTCCTTCATATCCGCAGACTCCCATCCTTGGAGAATTCGTAACCAGAAGTAGACACACCTCTTCACTGTCAATTTCTTCATCAAATTCTCCCTCTTCAAGCTTGTCTGCACACTCGTCACACCAAAATGGTTCTTCACCATAAATATCCACAGCATTTATCCACTCCCCAAAAGTTTTCTTCTGTCGGATTAGCCCTCCATCGCTTCATTGCTCTGTATCTCCGCTGCTGCTCTGCTCCGACACTAATCTTCTCCTTTTCTGTACTTGGGAAGTACACGCCTTTCTGATATGGCAGGTACGAAGTGATTGAGGCTTTGGAAAGTTGAAGGGCATTTGCGGTTGAGAGTATGGAGGTTTTGTAGTCCTGTGTTTCTCGGTATTCTTCAAAGGTAACTTGCACCTTCTCCGCCACTTCAGATTCATACACACCGGCCGTGATGAGCAGCTTTCTTACTTTTATTGGATTTAATCCCAGTTCTTCTCCGATGGTCTGCAAGGACATCTCAGAATTATAAAGTGCCACAGCAGCATCCATCTGCTCTTTCAGATTCTTCCCGGCATCGTACTCCGGCTTCAGCTTCTTCCGGCCACCACAGGGCTTTCTGGTTTTCTTCATTTTACTCATGCAGCTCCAACGGCAGTCCATCCGGGACATGGAAGAAAGTCATCTTCTTTCCGGTATAATCGTCAACCCGGATCGGCTCACATTCAATTCCTACCTCCGCCAGCTCTTTCACTGTCTGCTCTACGCTGTCTACACAAAATGCAAGATGACGTAGCCCACAGGCTTCCGGACGGTTCACACGCTTCGGCGGATTTTCCTCAGCAAAAATCTCCAGTTCTGTATGCTCATTGACACGAAGATCCAGCTTCCAGTCCTTACGCTCTGGACGGTAGTTCTCTCTGATAACAGAGAATCCCAGCTTGTTCACATAGAAATCCTTAGCAGCTTCGTAGTCAGATACGATGATTGCAATATGATGTATTTTTGATAAGTTCATTTTCTCACGCTCCGTTTCTTTTATTTCTATTCAATTTTTATTTTCGTTATAAACTATACAACTACCTTCAAAAAAGACCGTGTGAACTCCTGGAGTTCAGGTTGTCCACACGGCATTTATTTTTTTCTTGGTTTTCTTGTTTATTTCAGCTTTTCCAGAATCTCATCCGCGCTCATACCGCTGGCTAATAACCTCTTAACCACACTCTCGGCTTCGGTCTTCTTAGCTTCTTCAGCGGGCTTAGCATCTGCATTTGCCTTCTTCGCTTCCAGGGATGCCACTTCTTTTTCGGCCTTCTTCAGAGCAGTCTTCTTCTCTTTCAATGTGTTCTTCTGCTCCTCAATCGCTTTCTGGATGGATGCAATCTCAGTATTCGGAGATGCAACAGTCTCCTGCTTTTCTGCGATCTGGGATGCGTAGTCATTGATTGCCTTCGGTTTGTTCTTGCTGCCTTTCGTTCTGGGCATAGGTGATAACCTCTTTCCTTTTATAGTTGTTTAAGTATAGCACTGTGTGGGTATGAGGGCAATATAGTCATTTACACCTGCTGAAAAAGGTCAAATCCCATTCGTTTAGAATAATCAAAGTTCTTTTTGTGGGCAGCATTTCTAAGTGCCATTTCTAGTGTATGACTAAGTTTAAGCTGATCATTGAATAATCCGGCCTCCGTGTCCCTGCTGTCCGGGGATAGGAAACCGCAAATCCGTTTTTAAGGAAAACACCATTCCGGTGGTGGAAACCTTTATCATAAATCCTTTAGAATGTAATCATACACCAAGGTGTAAATACATTCAAAGGAGGTCATGACTATGACCAAGTATCGAGAGATTCTCAGACTTAGTAGTCTGGGACTCAGTCAGCAGAACATTGCCGACAGCTGCAATGTCTCCAAGAAGACGGTCAATCGCGTTTTAAGGCGAGCTAAAGAATTAGATATTTCCTGGCCGCTTGATGAAAGCGATACCGATGCTGTACTTGCAGAAAAGTTTTTCCCTTCTGCAAATCAAGTCACATCCCATAAGAAGATGCCTGACTACGCTTACGAGGATTTATTTTTACCTGATGATGAGCTTTTTTCTGTTCAATTTCCAGTCCCTGCAGAAGCCATTCTACTTGCTAAAAGGAAATTTCTTTTACTTCATTTGGTGTTCTTGGCCATTGGAACTTCATATCATCCAACAGATTTTTCGTTGCAAGGATAAATCCATTCCGGTCGTATCGCAGAACTTTAATCGCACCTCTTTTCCGATTACAAAAGATAAAAACATAGTTTCCATTATACGGATCCAGCTGAAACTGAAGAATGACTGATGCAACCAATCCTGGGATTTGTTTCCGAAAATCAGTCGCCCCACACGCCAGGAAAATGTGATCAGCATCCGCAGCAAACCGTTTCATCATAACCGTTTCATGGTCTGAAGAAGTTTCAGAAGAGTATCCGGTTGGAAATCATCTGGAATGTAGAGCTTCAATCCCTGAAAATAAATCATCAGACGATTGTCATTATTATTCACGCGATTTGACTGATGGGGATATGAATTGGATCGATTTATAACTTCTGCAAAAGTTGTAATAGATTCCTGTTGTTTTGGTCTTCCCATTGACTGTGCCCCTTTTTGATATCTTGATTGGTTCAGTATATCAGTTTGAAGTAGCATTTGCACTACGCCATGTTTTGAGGCACTTACGAAAAAGTTTCATACTCTCTGTTTTGAGGCACTTACCATAAGATAAGCTAATTCTTTATTTCTGATTTTCTGGCCTTTTTGAAAATTCAAAATATATTTTTCCCGCTGTTGCTCATCCTGCATTCCATTATTAAGTGACTTTACGAAATGATACAATTTCAATATTTCATGTCATTCTCGTAAGGAAGTTCCTAATTTATAAATAGAAATTGCACTTGCTATGATGGAATATCTTTTAACAAACCATCTTCTAAAACAAAATCCAACGTCACTTCTGCGATTGATGATACAAGTTCTGAACACTCTTCGGTAATTGACTGACTCATTGAGAAAGAAAGATTATTTTTATCCATTTTCTTATGTTCCTTTCACATCTAAAGTACTACGCTTTTAACCATGCTTAGCGTTGATGGCTATTTACTAATCATTTTCTTACGCTTTTGTCCTTTATGTTTTTACTCATTTTCGTTTTTATATCATAAATGACCATAAATAGCACTAATAAAAATCCAAGATAACCATTCAATCCGTATAACACATTAATTAATCCCTTATAAGGTACAAAACAGGCAATCACGCAGCCTAATATTCCTGCCAAAATAGTTGTTATTTTGTATTTAGTGTTTTCCTCTTTAGCTATACATCTAACACCTGTCCACAAAAGCGGTACTGCAGATGTATATATTCCAGCACATATAACAATAGCAAATGCCTGAGCAAGAATTGGAGAAATTTGATTTGCAAGTACCAATGCCGGTATATCTGCTCCCGCAGTTGATTCTATATATCCTATAAGAGCCAAACAACAAACTGCTGCAGTTCCAAAAATAAAGATAGCTGATAAAATTGTTCCTATATTAACATCTTCTAATTTATTTTTAGCCCCGATTTCTGCTAAAAATGCTGCAAACCATAAAATAACAAACCCTCCATAGGAGGCTCCAGAAAGAAAAGGATTTCCATTTCCAACTTGTTTCATAATGTCCGAATATGCACCGGCATCAATTAATTTCATGTTTGCAGATATATCCCCTGCTCCCGTAATAGCTGTTAATGAAGAAACAATTAATATCATGACAATTATTACTGGTCCTATTTTACTAAGAACATTCAGTATTCCTTCCAATCCAAATACTACCGTACAAATTACAGCAACTGTCAATACGACTGCCCCCAAGCCGTTGGGTAAATTCCATTGTTGCAAAGCTGTTGCATTTGCCCCTCCACACATTACAACAAAACTCATATAACAGAATAAAGCTGAAAATATATCAAAAAATTTTGATGCATACTCTCCAAATTTTTCCCCAAAAACACTACAATATGTCTTATAAATATCTCCTCCTCGTTTCAAATTTAATCTGTTTCCATTTGTCGCAAAAGAGATATTCGTATAAATATAAATACAAGCTGCCACAAAAATTACAACCCAAAACAAAGCGCCATAGGAAGCCTCATATTGAACAACTTCTTGCATAGTTGCAAAACCGGCACCAATATAAAATGATATACATGCCCCACAAAGCATTAAAATAGACATCATTTTCTTCACACCATTATTCCTCCACCATATGAAGAGTTTTTTCAACTTTGTGAATGCACACAGATAAAAATGGCTTTATATCATTTTTACCAAGATAATATCTACATTTTGCATTTTTAAGTTCCCTAATCCACTCTTTTTTTGATACTTTTCCTGTTTTTACTCTTATTCTGTAATCATCAAATTCTACCATTGCATTAAATGGTTCCTTTATTTTAACCTCACAGTTAGACACTATGCATTTACCTTTCATGCCATTTTCCCAAATAATTGGTAATGGCATACCTGCTACAGTTGAAGCATAGCTCCATGTTGAATTTCGAAAATTAATTTCAAGAAAATACAAGCTATTATCTTGGTCAATCAGAAATTCAATTTCAAAAATCCCCTCAAATCCTATGTCTTCAATCATATTTTTTAACTTAGTTTTCAAATCATCATTTTCTAAGTTTGATACTGTCATATATGGGCTATAACTGTCTTCCAGTTGATAATTATACGTTGATGCTATTGAAATCAACACATCTTTTCCTCTGTTAACACTGCAACCTTCCATACATAACTCATTTTTCTTTTTTATGTATTTTTGTAACAGTATCTTTTCACTTCTTATAACCTTATACGCCTCTATCAACTCATTTTCATTGTGGCATATAATCATGTCATCTTTCCAATTATCAAGCGTTGAAATAATTGCTTTTGTGATTATTGGATACTGAATATCATGGGGAATTTCGCCTTTATTGACTGTCCATGTTTTCAAATAGGATATTCCATGTTTTTCAGCCATCTTCAATATATTATACTTATTTTGATAAGTAGCCACTCCACCTTTTTTGCCACAATTGAAAAAATAGAAATCGTCCTTTAATTCATCGTAATGTTCGTCCAAATAATTTTCAATTTGATCATCAGATGTAAAAATAAAATTATCTTTTCCAGAAAATTCTGCCTTTAATACTTCATACCCTTCTTCTATATTATTCACAAAGTATATCTTGTTAAAGTATTTGCTTTTTGATGTAATTTTTCTGTTATTCTTTATTATAATTCCTATAGGTTTAATTCCGGATTCTCCCAGAGATCGTGCAATTCCCAAGGGATTATAATGTTCAAAACCAAATATTATATAATTCATTTATTTTTTACTCCTCATAAAATCTATTTTCCTTTTTACTTTTTCAATCAGTACAAAGCCATTAAATAGGTACCTATCGCAAAAATCAATCCATTTATTTGGATTTGAATTTAACTGCCTTACGCAATTCAATTTGTTTTCATTTCTTTGAGTCGCTTGGAAAACTTCTATCTCTGAAATACATGTTTTAGATAATGAGCGTATTTCTATTTGAGAACACTGTACCATATCAATATTCAAAAGAGTTGGCTGACCATATGGCATCAAAGAGTCCACCTTCAATGTCTGTTCTCCGAGATGTATTTCAATGTTGCACTTTTCTATATAATCAAGCATTGGGTTTCCATGCAACACTATTTGTTCAACCGTTTTTTCCCCGTTAAACACTATATTTATACACGGATTCAAGTCTGAATCATCTGGCTTCCATAACCCTTTTGAATAATCCATCTTCAAAGGATCTTCGGTAATAATGTCATTCGTATCAATAACCTTTAAATCATTGATTTTTGTTGAATCTCCGGAGGTAGCTGTTATTTTTGCATCTCTAATCAATAAATTATCTGTTCTTTTTTCCCAAAAAACATTATCTGCATTAATAACTCTTCTTGCATGCAGTACTGCATATTGACTCTTATGACATTTCAATGCTTTAAATGGCGTTTTCAAAAAAATAAAACCATTTTCATCTTGGCTATTTAAAGAAATTCTGTCTTCCCATTTATATGAAACATTGCTTAATGGCATTTTAGCCATTTTTGTTTTTTCTAAATCAGATGCCGAGTAGTCATCTATTCCATACCACGATGTTTCATAACAAAATCCCTTCAAATATAGCGGTGTATACGTTTTGATTTCATTCATAATGTTAAATACAGCTTCATCTAATGCCAACGATACCATTCTATGATCCGAATGGAAATCAAAATCCGTCCCTATAATCACTTCTGGCATCAATGTTCTTAGAATTTCTTCAAACTTTAATACTATATTTTTGTCCCCATCTGTAAAAAAATGGTGTCCAGTCCTATTAGGTGTATCCGGTAATCCCAGAAAAATAACATTATCTTTTTCTATTCCGTACACAGCACATGCATTTATGGCTTCTTTTTTCCTAATCAAAGCCTTATCAGGATTTGCATCTAACGACGAATATACGATATATACATCATATTGTTTTACCAAATACGATAATATATTACCTGCTAAATTCGTTTCATCATCTTGATGAGGTACAAATATTACCAGTTTTTCCATATTTTCACCAACCTCTACTCATAATATAATTTCTTTATAACAATATTTGAAAAATACCTCTCTTTTCAGATAGGGAATTATATAAAAATAATGCCAAACTTATTTCAACAAAAATAATCAAACATGTCATCTCAAAATTTCCTAAATCTACATATTTATCAAATAAGTAAAGAAATACTAAATGTGTAAGATAAATCCATTCACTTGCATTCCTAAGCCATAAGGAAAATCTTCTTTTTATTTTTATCATTGGAATATTTAATGACAAAAAGGCAATGCAACCTACCGTTACAATTCTCCCAATATTCCATAATATTGAATGTGATTCAACCACATAATATGTTAATAAAAATGTACTTGCTGTCCCTACCCCAAAAAAGGTAATGACAGTATTTAATTTTTTTGCCTTAAAGTTAATTTTTCTCAATAACATTCCTGTAGCAAAATAGCCTATGCCTGCACAATTTCCATACATGATCCTACTAGTATATACTTCTGAACTAGTTGATTTTATGGAAAAATCAGAAACATGGTAAAACATAAGAGAATTTCCACTTTATCTCCAAATTTAAACAATTCAAATATATAAAGAATAGCGCATATAAAAATCAACGACCATAGATACCATAATTGCCATGAATATGGATGCTGTCCTAATTGAAAGAATCCCTCACTGTAATTATGTAGGCATTCTTGTATTGACCAACCACTTTCCATGTATATTTGTATACAGATTGGAAGATAAATTGCAGACCATAGTATATACAGTTTTGCAATATGCTTCGAATACTTCACCAATTTATCTTTCTTGATCAGTTTATCTTCACATGAAAAAAAATATCCACTATACACAAAAAAAATCGGGACTGCTAAATTAAATATTGAATTAAACAGCTTTCCTATTTCTGCTGGCATTAGTGATGTAATCCCTGTATGAATACATACAACCATAATAGAAAGGATAAATTTCATAATATCGACATTATATTTTTGCTCCTTTTCAACGTCATTTCTCATTTACTTGTACAATACCTCCGTTTAAAGAATATCAATATACTGACCACATAATTCTAATCACACTGTAAAATACTTTCTTTTTGATGAGGTACAAATATTACTAGTTTTTCCACTCACTCACTACCTTTCAATACAACTTTAGCAGCATCTTTCCATATAAAAACAAAGAAATTATTTGATATGATTTTAGAAAAAATAACTTAATCACACTTTGTATTATATATAACCGCTTTATCAGAAAATTACTTATAACATTTATGGCCACCACTTTTAATTCTTCATCACAATATTTCCAATAAATCCATTGATTCGAGTATATATATCTGAACAAAATTTATTTCCAAATATGAGAATCGTTGCTGCTGTAATAATAACTGCTGATATTAATCCTATTCCCATATGTTGTGTTAAATAATATGTACCAGCTACTTTTCTAATAATATTATAGCCAGCTTTTACCGAAAACGCTGATGCAACATAAATTACAACTGTTCGGCTTCCGTATTTTGTATACCATATCTTTTTGTCTGGAAGTAAATTTATCATGCATAAGGTGGCCATAAATCCGATACCATAAGAAAATACGCGAATTATAATACCCTGCAAATTACTCATTCCAGAAGCATTGTAACATTGTATATTTTCATATGACTTGACTGGAACCAATGCATTAATGTGTAACAATATAACAGTACATGCCATTAATACCGATAATAGTATTGCATATCGTTTGGGTACTCTTCTGATTTTTCTCACTCTTTCTTCATCCAACATGCTGCCAATAATAAAATAAGGAAAAAAAGCAATTATTCGCGAAATTGACATAAAACGATCAGCCTCACGAATTACTCCTATATATAATCCAAATAGCAACGCCCACAACCATAACCCTTTTATTTTCTTCAAATCATTAATAAATAATCTCCAAATCAATAGACTAAAAAAATACCAAAAAATATATTTTGGCAGAAAAACATTTACGAAAAATGTTTTTTCAGTCCATATGACATAAATGGTATTAAATATGAAATAAGGTATCCCACAATTAACAATAATTTTTTTACTTTCGTTTGAGTACCCCCACCCAGAAAAATATCCCGATATAAATATAAAAGCTGGCATATGAAACGAATAAATACAGGCTCTTATAATTCCATACCCATGTTCCAAACTAATTTCTTCCAAAGCATGCCCAAGTACAACTAATATTATCAATACTGTTTTTATATTATCAAACAATAGGCTTCTCTCTTTTACTTTCACAACTAACCCTTCCATAATAATAGTATTAAGCTGACCACAAAATTCTAACCAATCTATAAATTATTTTCTTTTTAAATTCCATATTACTTTCTCTGCAATACTTCCAAGTCTGTCTGTACACGGTTTTTAAGTATTTTTTTGCCTCTGCTTTTTCAGCATGATTAACTTTGGGAATCCATTTATAATATGTCAAAACTGCCTGCTTGCAAAAATAAGAACTTACATATGGCAATATCTCATAGTCTTGGTTCTCTTGAAAATATTTAACAACTGAAGCATCTGCGTCTATTCCATCCTTTATCTTTTTCAAACTTACTCTTGCTGACATTATGCTTTCAGGTCGTATTCTATAGAAATACAAAGATTTGTTTAGCAATGCAATCTGATTTGAATTCAAAAACAACTTATACGTTGTAAACGTATCTTCATAAATTCTTCCAAAAGGATATTGAACGCTATCAAATAATTTTCTGCTATATAATTTATTCCACGCTACAAACCCGAACTTCCCAGCTTGTCCACGATATATCTGTTTTACTAATTCTCTTCCGGATATTATTTGAGCATTGCCCTGGTTATTAGAAATAATAATCTCATCTTCATTTGAGAATTTACTATATGCACATACGGCTATCATAGCGTTTGATTTTATACAGCATTCATAAAGTTCTTCAATAAAGCTTTGTGCAATCAAATCATCTGAATCAACTAGAGCAATATAGGAACCTGAAGATGCTTGAATTCCAACATTTCTCGCATCTGATAATCCACCGTTCTCTTTATGAATTACTTTTATCCTACTATCCATTTTCGCATATTCATCGCATATATATGGGCTTTGATCCGTTGAGCCATCATCAACAAGAATAATTTCCATGTTTTTATAGCTTTGCCTGATTACTGATTCAATACATTTTTTCAAATATAATTCAACGTTGTATATTGGCAAAATTACAGAAACTAATTCATTTCTCATCACACAACTCCTACTTTTTTTCTTTAATCTTTTTTTCTAACCAATCCACAACCCTTCTGGACGCATTTCCATCATCATATAGTGGATATCTTTCAAAATATCGATTTACTTTATCAAAATAACTTTTTTGATCATAGTTTTTAATATTTGTTAGCATTTCCTCATTTGATGTTGCTATAGGAAATGGAAAATCATAAAATTCCGGTAGAAGGCCTCTAGTTTTCTCATATTCCTTTATATCCAATGCGCATATAAATACAGGCTTCTTCAGAATTGCAAAATCAAATACACACGATGAATAATCTGATATTAAGGCATCGCAAGCTAACAGTAGTTCCTGCATATCAGGATACATCGTCCCGTTAAGTATGTTTTCTCCATAATTTATGAAATTGCTTTGATTCCAAACATTTGGATGAAGTCGTACTACGATTTTGGTCTTTTTATTTACTTTTGTAGAAAATTCTTTTGCAATTTCTTCGTACTCTAATTTGTAGCCCTCTAATGAATAGTTATCTCTGAAAGTAGGTGCATATAGTATATAAAAACAGTCTTTCTCAAACCCAATTTTTTTTCTTAAGAAATCATATTCAGATGTATTGTCAATTTGCCTTGCAAAAAAATCATTTCTTGGAAGGCCATATGATAATATTTCAACATGATTGCTTAACCAAAATGCACGTTTGAATTGATTATCCAACAGTTTACTATTTGAAATTATACCGTCAGCTATCTGTCCATCATATTTTGCTTCTCGTACATAATCTTCACCAAGTTCTTTTTCCGCATCAGCTTCCGCCTTTTTAGGACCAAATGGAGCATGCCATGCCTGCAAATATACTTGCTCTTTCTTCTTTTTTACTGGATGAAGATGTCTAACATTGTCAATCCAAACCTTTGCCGTAGCTCTCATATATAAAGCTTTAATAGAATCAATTTTCACTGCTTTTATCTGCTTAGGAAAATCATAAGATGAAAGGTTATCTACTAACCAAACTAACTCATAGTTTCTTCCCGACTTAATCAGTTCTTCTGCAATATACTTTGTACTATCTCCATATCCTTTACCGCCAAAATTATCGAAAACAATTCTATTTTCCTTAATTGGTAATGAATACACAAGTACAGCAAACGGACGTTGGAGAAACTTTTTAAAGAACTTTCGTTTACCCTTTTTTATAAAATTTCCTGAAGTAAGAAGATGTTTTACTCTGGAATAATTCATATAATTTAGTTTCTCCTCCTCAATTTAACTTAATTACTATAAATAGGTATCTAATATCTTACAGTAATTTGATTTCTTTAAATCACTGTAATCATCGTATCTTTGCAATTTATGAATGCCGCTCATTTTCATAATCTGTTCCCATCTTTCAGATGAGTAATCTCTTTTCAATTCAAACATCAGCATATGTGGCGAACTGTTATTAAAGGCAGGAATACTTTCCCACTCATTCTCATATCTTCTGCATGCCATCGTAAAAAACAAATGAAAAGTAAAATAATTTAACAAGTAATCATAATCTTGCCAATATGCATATAGCAAATTTCTAGTCAATACAACAATTGGATTTCCAATCTCACTTGAGATAAACCAACTTGATGCAATTATCGGTGCCTCTCCTTGATTTCCTAAGTTCAACTGTTTGAATACAAATAGATGTTGTTTACTGGCATATCTAAAAAAATCTTCATCTGTACATAACGCGGTAGAATCTATCCACATTCCTCCCCATTTAGCTAAAAGGGAAATTCTAAGGAGATCCGAAAAATGGGCCATACCAATTTTGCCTTTTTTGAATTTTTCTTCAATATAATCCGGGAGTTCTATATATTGTTTATAATTGGTCTTTGTTAAAACAATTATCTCTTTTTCCGGCATTACTCTATGCATTGAATTTATGCAAGCTTTAACTAATGGTGGGGCAGATTCATAACCTTGAAACCAGCATACCCAAACTTTATTAGAAAATTCATATTGGGGACTTGACTCAACCCCTCTATCAATTACCTTTTTATACTTTGTATGCAGTTTCTTATAGTCTTTGTATTGATATGCTACAGTCTTCGCATCTCTGTCTTTTATATAGAGTAAATTATTTTTCTTTCGAATAGTCTCTATGATCTTTTTCTTTGTTTTCCATAAAAAAACTCCGTTTTTTATGGCATCCATGATTTTATTTATCATCAGTTTGTTACCTTTTCATTTTTTCTTTCAAGAAGTTCTGCAAATATTTTAAAGTATCTACCTTAAATGCCATCGCGCTACCTAAGTACAAAGCAATTCCTACTAATACTTGAATAAATAGCAACAGAACATTATTTAGCTTCAAATAGGAAACCATATATACAAGCAATCCCATAACTCCTGACATCAAAAATGTCGGAGATAAATCTTTAAGTTGTTCCCGATAAGTGTAATCGATTTCTTTTTTTAAAGGACCAGCATTAACAACATTACCATATATAGAATAAAGAAGCATGGTAACAGCAACGGCCGTGACATTTATTTTCACACCAATAATCAGAAGCAGTACATATACCGGTTTTTTATATACCTCAAGTTTTAATATAATGTCACTTTTCCCAATTGCTTTAATTGCCTGCAAGCTAACACCGCCAATCAAAGAAATTGCTGATGAAATACTTAATATTTGCACAAAGGGTACAGCCAACGCCCATTTTGATGTAAACAAGACATTGATCAGCGGACCAGATACCGCTGCCAGACCAAACAGCATCGGAAACATCACAAAGGACATTATTTTTACAGCTTTTCGAGTCATTTCTTTGACTCGTGCTTTTTCATCACTAATATTGGCTATTGCCGGGAAAAGTACCGACATAATGGAGGTACTTATATTAGTGGTAATTAAAGAAGGAAGTTGATTACCTTTATTATAAAATGCTAAATCTGCCGATGTATAAGCTTTTCCAACAATTAAAGATCTTAATTGTTCAAAAAAGGTTCCGGATAAATCTGCAGCAAGTATTTTCCACCCATAGCTCATCATACTTTTAGCCGATTTCCACGAAAAAACAAATTCCGGATGCCAGGGAACAGTAATTGACAATACAAGAATATCGACGATTGTATTGGTAAAGTACTGTGCAATAAGAGCCCACGCTCCAAAACCCTTATATGCCATAATGATTCCAACAACTCCGGAAATCAAAGTTCCTCCAAGCGTAGAAAAGAAATATCTTTTAAAAATCATATGTCTTTCAACATACGCGTGCTGTATTGCGCTATATGCACTCAGTGGAATTCTTAACGCAAAAACTCGCAAAACCAATGCCAACCTCTGCATATCATAAAATTTTTCAATAAAAGGGGCTGCAATAAATAATATCAAATAAACCAGTACAGAAACTGCTAAACTACAATAAAAATTAGTCGAAAAATCAATTCTATTAGCCTCTTTATTCTGCACCAATGCAGTACTAAATCCACTGGTTACAAATACATTCGCTATATTGATAAACACTAATATTAACGCAACAATGCCATAATCTGATGGCATAAGAATTCTGGCTAAAATAACAGAAACAATAAATGAGACTCCTTGAGCTAATATTCTTTCTGCAAATTTCCAAAACACACCAGAAAATATGCTATTCTTCAAATTTTCATTATTCATACTCGTTTTCCTTGTTTTTCTCCCTCATAAATTGCATTTTTTATGCTGTCGAATAGAAATATTAAAACCCAAAAATAAATAAGTGCTATATAAAAATCTAAAGTTGCACACAATAAATAAGCAACTATGCAATAAAGTAAGCTCATTATCACATCACTTTTTAATAATTTCTTTTTTACTGCCACAGCTGATTTGAACCACATAAACGCAAAAAAGCTTCCAATAATTCCAGAATCCATTAAAAACTCTAAAACAATATTATGCGTATGTGTTGTTCCGTACAATATATAAGACGATATTTGATTATCTGTTAACATTCCGTAGCCTAATATTGGCTTTTGCATAATCGCATAAATTGCCTTAGGCCAAATAATTTCTCTAGAATTCATTCCAACTTTTCCAAACATATTCAAAATCTTTTCAAAATGTGTTTGAAAATTAAAACCAATAACTAATATCAATAACAAAACAATTATTATAAAAACGTTACGTACATTTACCATTTTTTTAAGAAATGCTAATTTTCTAAAAAAGAATAACATCATAAATGCGCCATATGCGAAAATTCCTGCCCACGATTTAGGAATTAATAAACACAAAAAGGCGATACCAAAGAAAAAATAATCCCATATTTTTATTTTTCCTTTATTCATAATTGCATCTGACATAATAAATCCAGATAACGCTATCAAGATAAATGCAGAATAATTATCACTACCCAAAAAATACTTATCAAATGATACTATTGCTTCAGCTAAAACCGGATGTTCAACCACTATAGTGTAAAACTGTAAAAGAATATAAACTTTTGAAATGCAGCTTAAATATTTCAAAATAATATTAAGTCCATTCGGTTTCCTTCTCATAACATTAAATAGGAAGAGTATCCCTAAAATACTTAACAATGTCTGAATATTATTTTTCATATTTCCATTAGCCAGCATAGCTATCGTCCACCAGCCCAGAAATGCCAAACACCATTTTGATGCCTTTGTTAATGTAACGTTCTCGTTTAATATATATAATAGCAATACAAATGTAGCTATAATTTTAGCAATAGAATATAATGTATTTAATGTTGGAATTAAAGAAACATTAAAAGGCTTAAGATATGTAATCAATACTACGAATATGATAAAATTTTTAACTTTAACTTTTAACATCATCTTATCCTTATCTCCTAATAATAGCTTTTCATTTATTTTCGGTGTAAATTTCCAATAAGTTACTGCACATGTATTCTATGCTGTAATTTTGTCTCACTTTTAGTTTGTGATTCCATGTTGTTTTTTTTATTTTATGATAATTTGAAATAACTTCTTCAATCATCATACTTAAACTCTGTGAATCACCATTTTCAAATAGTTCTCCAATACCTTCATTCATTACTATTTCTCTTGGTCCTGCAATGTTACTTGCAATACAAGGAACCCCCATTGCCATTGCTTCCACCAATGCCAATCCAAAGCCCTCAGACCTTGAAGGAACAACACAAATATCAATTCTATTTAAAAACTCCGGGATATTATCTACGTTTCCTAAAAACTTGACATTTTCTTCCAAGGAATTATCTCTTACATATTTTTTTAATTTTTCATAATCTCTTTGTTGACTTTCAGCAACGCCTCCGGCAAACAAAGCCATTACTTTGGGGTGTTTCTTTTTAACTATTTTTATTGCCTCTAATAGAATATCTTGTCCCTTTAATTCAGGCATTATCCTTGCAACGCATCCTATAACAATTACATTTTCATCATATTTTTTCAGCTTTACACAGTCATATTTTTTTGTTTCAATTCCGTTATAAACTCTTGCTACCTTTTTTTCGTCTATTCCAGCGGCAACTATATCTCCCGCAACCGCATTTGAAATACCTATAAACTTATCGCATACCCAATTCTTCAGAAGTATTTTGTTCTTCCCAATATTTTCAAATTGTCCCATCCCATGAATTGTACTTACGACTTTACAGTTAGGATTCACAATTTTGCTTAGAATGAGCAATTCCGGTGCATTAAATGAATTACAATGTACAACTTCTATTTTGTTCTTATTAATATATTTAGCTACTTCAAATAAAGGAGAAATTTTGTCTTTTGACCCAACTTTTCTTCTTAATAGTTTGACATGAATATTCTCATTCAATGTATCGAGCAAATTATCATCTATTAAATCATTAATTATATATAAATGAACTTCCTCATTTTGGTTTTCCATCTGATTACAAATATTAACTACTAATCGTTCCGTTCCCCCTACTGTAAAAGAAAACAGCAAATACATTATTTTCATACTTGTTCACCTAACAATACCTTGTAATAAGTTCCTTGTTCTTTCTGTTTTTCTTCACTAAATTTATACGTCAACTTATGAAACTGTGTTTGGTTCTTTATTGCAATCCACGTTTTTTCATCATATTGATCAAATAACCTTAATAACAAAATATGCGGTGTTGCATTATCTCTTGGGATAATTTTTTTCCAATCTTCTTCATATTTTTCTAATACAATAGACATAAAATCATGAAGCAAAAAATAATCCCACATGGTATTATTCGTTTTCCAATATTCATAACAAAGCTCCCTGGTAGCCATAAGAATCTTATTATTTGTTTTTGCTTCCATCAACCAGCTGCTAATATAACTGGCATGCCCGTCCCTACCGGGTTTCAATGTCTGGAAAAAGAATAAATCAGAGTCAAAAAAATATTTCGGTGCAGTTCCTGTGCATAGTACCGTTGCATCCAACCACAGGCCACCATAAGTAATCAGCAACTCTAATCTCAGCAAATCTGTCATGTGCGTATGCGTAATAACTCCCTGCTTCCACTTTGTCACAATGTACTCCGGAAATGTCACATAATCACTTATATTTTTTTCGGTAAGTACTATCACTTTTTTCCCCGGATTATTCTTCACAACCGAGTAATAGCATTTTTTTACCAAGTCCGGAGCATTGTCCATTCCTTGAAACCAGCAGATCCATATAGTATCTGAAGTCTTATGTTCCTTTTCAATATAGGTTTTATCAAATTCTTCCAGTTTCCACTTATATTTCTTTTCTAATTTTTGCTTAGTCTTTAAAGTAGTCGAAAGTCTTAGGATTTCCAGTGCAGTCCTGCTTTTTCCCAGCAATAGAAACTGCCCTATTCCGGTAAACAAGGCTCCTCCCCGCCAATATTGTTTAAGGAGCTTTATACCGCCCTGCTTTTTAAACGTCTCTTTTAAATTCATAAAACTCCTTTCGACAATCAATTTATTGCTTTTAGCATTTCAATTGTTCTGACAATACCTGTTTTGATATCGTATTTGGCTCTCCAACCAAGGCTATTTAACTTTGAAGAATCAAGGCGGGCTTTGGTCGCCTTGCTGTATCCGGCACTTTCTATTGCATCCGGAATTTCAAACACAACCTTTTTTCCGGCATAGTCTGCAATGATAGCCGCCAAATCTTTTAGCATAATATCAGATGCATCATCCGAAATGTTATATGCCTCTCCGCTTTCGCCATTCAAAAGGACGGTTAATAAGCCTGATACGCTGTCCATGACATATAAATATGAATAGAATTGCGTTCCTGCACTTTTCAGTATAATGTCCTCTCCTGCAACGCCTTTATGCAGAAACTGTGACAACGCTTTCGTATCCGTTTTTAATAATGTTGGGCCATAAGATCTTGTTAATCTTGGAATAACAATATCTAATCCTTTTTGCGCTTTATAAGCTTGGCACAGAGCTTCTCCACATCTTTTACTTTCCGGATATCCAGCTCTCATTGTATTACAGTCAATGTATCCGCAATACTTCTCATCAAATTTTTCAACATCGCCACGATTTTCACCATATACTTCATTGGACGAAGCAAATGCGAATCTTGTCGTATGATGCTCAACTGCAAAATCAAGTAAGTTTTGAACACCTATAATATTTGTTGTAATAGTTCCAATCGGATCCGTAGAATACTGCATAGGGTGTGTATTGCTTGCAAGATGCAGGATATAATCTACCGTCACATCCTCTGTGAAACACAGTTTTCTGTTTACATCATATTCAACAAAGTGAAATAACGGATTTTCAAAACAGTATTTGAATCTATTACGCATTCTCTCTTTGCTTCTGCCGAGAGCGTAAACCGTACAATTCAGATTATCATTATTCTTCCTCATGATAATATCAACAAGCATACTGCCAATTAAGCCAGTCGCTCCTGATATCATAATGGATTTATTATTTAATTTTTCCCATGGCAAATTCAGATTCGCCACATAATCCACATCTTCTAAATATAAAGAATTGTCATATACGTTCATCAAAATCTCCTTATGATTACTTTAGCCAGTTATCTTTATCTGCCTTTAAATAAGCCTTAAACATCTCCAGGTCATCTTTTGTTGTAAGCTTTATATTCTTATCGGATCCGGCTGCAAAGTGCAATGTGACACCGAGTTCTACCATCATAGTGTTGGTATAATGTGATCCATAAATACCAATTTCCTTTTCATAAGCTTCATGATACTTTGCATCCAATAAGTCAAATCTGTATGCCTGCGGTGTTGAGACACGTCTTAGCGTTTCTCTTGGAATATACTTGTTTGTTGTAGTTTCATCATCTTCGTTGATAACAAAAATCTGTTCATTATAGGGCATAGATGTAACAGCATTACCATACTGTGAGCATTTACTTATCACATCTGACAATACCGAAGGCTCTACCAACGGTCTGATACCATCATGAATAATGATATTGTCATCCGGATTAGCCTTGCCTTCCAGTCCATATACACCGTTTCTGATTGATTCCTGTCCCGTTTTGCCACCAGATACAATCCACTTCAGTTTTGTAATATTGAACTGCTTGGCATATGCCCAAACAATTTCATGCCAACCATCAATACATACTAATTCAATAGCATCTACCTGAGGATGCTTTTGAAAGCTTTCCAAAGTGTAAATCAAAACTGGCTTATCATAAACATTAATGAACTGTTTAGGTAAATCCTGTCCCATACGAGCTCCAATTCCGCCTGCAATAATAATTGCGATATTCATATTAATTTTCCTCCCAAATATTCCGACATTTAATTACTTTCACGTCATGTGCTATTCTATTTTCTTCAGGTGGAAGTTCCATATAGTTGCCATATAGCTTTTTTAGTATAGCATCGCTATTTTGGGGGGTATTAACAAGTTCCCCTTCAAACTTTCCCTTTTGAGGTATCCCAAACCACTTTTTCAAAACTACTTCTCTCTCTCTATAACGGCCAAGCATATTACCACACCACTGACTTTTATCGAAATCATTTTTTCTTAGAACATATTCAAGATGATCTAATACCTTTCTAGTGTCGACCAGTTTTCCAACAGGAATGAGTTTACACATTTTTAGAACCAGTTGCTCAATGAGCGGTCTTTGTCTATGTGAATCAACTTGCGTGGAAATAAATGCAACCTGAACCAAATATCTATGAATGAGAATATATTTAACCTTTAGCCATCGTATGATATCGTTGCTAGGCAGTCCGTCCAATGGAAAAACATCAATCCAAATATGAGCTTTTCTCGGTTTTTCTGCAAGGTTGATTTCAATCTCTGATTGTAAGTCAATAAATTGACTCATTGCAAAGTGCCAATCAGTATCTGTATATCTATTGCAAATGCCGAATCCATCAGGCATTTCCTTTTTTAATAAATCATGAAAAAGGTCGAAATCTTTTCTCGGCATTCCAATATCAATGTCGTCATCCCATGGAATAAAGCCTTTATGTCTCATGACTCCAATCAATGCACCTCCTGTAAAGTAGTATCGAAGTTCATGATCCTCACAAAATTTTATAAATGTATTGAGTGTATTCAATGTTAATTCTTGAACTTTTCTTTCGTCTGTCATTTTATGTTCCCTTTTCCTACAAATACAGTTTCATACTGTTCACAGATTTTATTCCAAGTATATTCTTCCGCAACACGCTTTTTCGCTTTTCTTCCCATCTCCGCAATTTCATTCGTACTCATTTGATCCGCTTTATCAATAAGCTCCGCAAGACTTCCAGACTTTCTGCTCCAATACAAAGCACAGTCCTCTGCAACTTCTTTATTAAATCCAACATCAACCAACAAATTCAAATCCGTACTTCCAAGTGCTTCAATCAATGAAGGATTCGTACCTCCTACGGTATGCCCATGGAAATACGCATAAGCATTCTCACGAACCTTCTTCAAAAGCTCCTGATCATAAACAGTACCAACAAATTTAATTCTCTTGTCACTCTTGAAATGCAGTTTTTCTTCCAATTCATTCAGGAATTTATCATTCACATTTGTAATAATTGCAAAGTCTTTTTTACTATTACTCTTCATAAACTCACGAATCATAACTTCAAATGAATTCTCTGGTACAAATCTTCCAACCACAAGATAATATTCTTTCTTTCTCAGTCCTTTTTCTTTGTACCAGTTCACTAATTTTTCATCATCATCTGTCAGTTTACTAAGAGTTAAATCCGCACCATAAGCAATAAAAGTCGTCTTTGGATTTCTCCCCTTGATGCCTTTTCCGTCATAGCACTCATGGATATACTTTTCGATATTTACAGAATCACAAATCGCCAAGTCACAATACTTGACCATCATCTGTTCGGAAATCTTCCAGTATTTCCGAATCGGCGCTGACCATTTTGCCCGCATCCATTCATGACCATCTGGATTCAGATAAACCTTTCCACCAAGTTTATGTATCTTTTTGTAATAATGCCGTGCAAATGGTCCGATACGGCAAGCCATAATGTAAACAATCGGATGTGCTATATGATTCTTTTTAATATGTTCACAGCAAGCTTTTAGTGCAGCCACATCATAATAAATTGCCTGCGCCGGTCCAATCTGCGGAATATCAATCTTAAAACAATGTGCGTTATGAAATTCAAATTCATGATCATTGATTCTGGTCACACCATCCACTTTCGTTTCATCCATGCATCCATCACCATTTGCTTTACATGCTACATGATATTTTATATTCTTCTTATTCTGATGATACTCAGTAAGCTTATAGACAAAGGTCTCATATCCGCCATAGGCTCCCAATGATTTTGCTCCTACCAAATATACGTGCTGTACTTCTTTTTCCTGCTGCATTTCTTTCTTACCTACTTATCTGTTTTTAAAACTTAAATGTATCCGCAAGTCCCAGCCACTTCTGATCCTTCTCACTAAGATTCAGCTTCGTTCCATCTTCCAGTTCATATCCGTCCGCTACCGCGCTTCCCGGATATTCCCCTTTCACCTGTGGCCATTCAATTCCAATCTCCGGATCATTCCATGCCATTCCGCCTTCATCATTCGGATGGTAGAAATCATTTACCTTATAACAGAACTCCGCTTCTTCACTCAGTACCAGGAATCCATGTGCAAATCCTTCCGGAATCAGGAACTGCTTCTTGTTCTCAGCCGAAAGCTCTACTCCATACCATTTTCCATAGGTCTTAGAGTCCGCACGGAGATCGACTGCCACATCAAATACCGTTCCTCTCACTACACGAACCAGCTTGCACTGCGGATACTGTTTCTGAAAATGAAGTCCGCGAAGAACGCCCTTAGTAGACATGGACTGATTATCCTGTACGAACTTGATATCAATTCCTGCCTCTTTCATATCATTCTCATTGTAGGTTTCCATAAAATATCCGCGTGCATCCCCATGAACCGCCGGAGTAATCACACAAAGTCCTTCAATCCCGCCTACATTCTTCTCAACTGTAATTTGTCCCATCTTTCTTTCCTCTATTGCATCTGTATTTTGATACGCTGTGAGCGAAAGCGTTTTTCTTTTTTTACTCACAGCTTCTATTTCAATCCTTCTAATATTCAATCTCTTTCAGATATCTTCCAAGCGCATCCTGCCAGGTCGGAAGCGGCTCAAATCCGGCTTCCTGAAGCTTCCTCTTATCCAGTCTGCTGTTATACGGTCTTGCTGCCTTGGAAAGTCCATACTCTTCTGTAGTCACTGGCACTACTTTCGTTGTATATCCCGCCTGTTTATAGATTTCACAGGTAAAGTCATACCAGCTGATATAACCGCCTTCATTTGTCGCATGATAGTAACCATACTTTTCACTCTCTGCCATATCCACCAGCAGCCTTGCCAGATCATAGGTGTACGTCGGTGTTCCTATCTGATCCGATACCACGCGGACGGTATCATGCGTCTTTCCCACGTTCAGCATCGTTTTGATAAAGTTCTTTCCGTTCACACCAAACACCCATGCAATACGGACAATGAAATACTTCTCCAGATTCTGGCTGACCGCCAGTTCTCCTTCCAGTTTCGTCTGTCCATATACATTTAATGGCTTGTAATCCTTGCAGTCCGGTTTCCAAGGCTCTGTTCCCTGTCCGTCAAACACATAATCCGTTGAAATATAGATCATCTTGCACTCCAGCTTCTTACAAGCTTTTGCGATATGTTCCGTTCCTCCGGCATTGATGGCACGAACCTTTTCTACCTTGTCATCATCTTCCGCCAGATCAACTGCTGTCCATGCTGCACAGTGAACCACCACATCCGGTTTGATTTCCAGAAGTGTGCGTTCTACCGCTTCTTTATCCGTAATATCTAGAGATACATAAGGCATCTTCGTGACCGCACTTCCGTCCTGCACACCTGCATACTCTGGTGCCAGATCACTTCCAATCCCTTCGTATCCTCTTTTATTCAGTTCATTCATCACATCGTGACCGAGTTGCCCTGCCACGCCTGTTACAAATACTTTCATTCTCTATCCTCACCTATCGGTTTCCATACATTTTTTCGTAATAGTTCTGATACTCTCCGGAAATGATGGTCTTCCACCAGTCCTGATTGTCCAGATACCACTGGATTGTCTTCTTGATACCATCTTCAAATTTTGTTTCCGGAAGCCATCCAAGCTCGTTATGGATCTTGGTTGGATCAATGGCATAACGCATATCATGTCCCTTACGGTCTGTTACGTGGGTGATCAGGCTTTCCGGTTTGCCAAGCTCTTTGCAGATGATCTTGACGATATCAATATTTTTCATTTCATTGTGTCCGCCTACGTTGTAGACTTCTCCAACTCTTCCCTTATGGATGATCAGATCAATCGCACGGCAGTGATCCTCGACATAGAGCCAGTCACGCACATTTAAGCCTTCCCCATATACCGGAAGTGGCTTATCTGCAAGTGCATTTGCAATCATCAGCGGAATCAGCTTCTCCGGGAAATGATACGGTCCATAGTTATTGGAGCAACGGGAAATCGTCACCGGAAGCCCGTAGGTTCTGTGGTAAGCAAGCACCAGAAGATCCGCTCCTGCTTTGGAACTGCTGTACGGGGAACTGGTATGGATCGGTGTCTCTTCCGTAAAGAACAAATCCGGTCTGTCCAGCGGAAGATCTCCGTATACTTCGTCCGTTGATACCTGATGATATCTCTGGATTCCATACTTTCTGCAGGCATCCATCATTACGGCTGTTCCCTTGATATTAGTGTCCAGAAATACTTCCGGATTCTCGATGGAACGGTCGACATGGGATTCCGCTGCAAAGTTCACGACCATATCTGGGTGTTCTTCCTCAAATAACTGATAGATTACTTCCCGGTCGCAGATATCAATCTTGCAGAAACGGAAGTTCGGATTGTCCATCACTGGTGCAAGTGTTGATAAATTTCCTGCATACGTCAGCTTATCCACACACACGATCCGATAATCCGGATACTTGTCTAACATATGAAATATAAAATTACTTCCAATAAATCCGGCACCGCCGGTCACAATAATCGTCATCTTTTTATCCCTCATCTTTTCTTCCTAGTACAAATGTTCCTGGTATTTTCCGTCTAATACATCTTTCAGATACTGACCATACTGGTTCTTTTTCAGTACCTCATAAACCTTCAGCACTTCATCTTTTGAAATCCATCCATTCAGATATCCGATTTCTTCCAGACACGCGATCTTTCTGTGCTGATGCTGTTCGATCGTTTTGACAAAGTTTGTCGCATCCACCAGAGATTCATGGGTTCCGGTATCCAGCCAGGTAAATCCCTGGCCCAGAAGCTCCACATTCAGATCTCCCTCTTCCAGATAGATCCGATTCAGATCGGTAATCTCCAGCTCGCCTCTTGCAGACGGTTTCAGATTTTTCGCATACTCCACAACTCGGTTATCATAGAAATACAGTCCGGTTACACAGTAATTGCTCTTTGGCTTCTCTGGTTTTTCTTCGATTGAGATAGCTTTTCCATCCTTATCAAACTCCACGATTCCAAAACGTTCTGGATCATCCACATAGTATCCGAACACGGTTGCTCCTTTTCCGCTTTCGGCATTCTCTACTGCTGCCTTCAATCTTTTTTTCAGTCCATGTCCGGCAAAGATATTATCTCCAAGCACCATTGCGACCGGTTCATCTCCGATAAAGTCAGCTCCAATGATAAATGCCTGTGCAAGTCCATCCGGCGATGGCTGTACCGCATAAGACAGATTGACACCAAACTGGTGTCCATCCCCTAAAAGCTCCTGAAATCTCGGTGTGTCTGCTGGTGTCGAGATGATCAGGATATCCCGGATCCCTGCATTCATAAGTACAGACATCGGATAATAGATCATCGGTTTGTCATAAATCGGTAATAACTGTTTGGATGTTACCATTGTCAGCGGATATAATCTGGTTCCTGAACCACCCGCAAGAATAATTCCTTTCATTCTGCTTCTCCTTATATATTTATAACTTATCTAATATACAGCATAAATATCAAAGTATAAAACACATCTACTTTTTTACCAATATGTGCTTTATACTTTGATATCCTCCACAAGCAGGCAACAGGTTTTACCCTGCCACCCGCTTTTCTTCTTTCCTACTTCGATCCAACCTTCCCCAGCACAACTGCCACGGTCTTAAACAGAATCTTAATATCCAACCCCGGACTCCATTTTTTAATATACTCGGTATCCAGTCTCACGACTTCTTCAAAGTCTGTGATATTACTTCTTCCGCTGACTTGCCACATACCGGTAAGTCCCGGCTTGAATGCCAGTCTGGAGCGATGATGCATCTCGTATTTCTCCCACTCGTCCACTGTTGGCGGTCTGGTTCCTACAAGGCTCATATCACCTTTGAGCACATTCCAGAACTGCGGGAATTCATCCAGAGAGTAATCACGGATAAAGTTTCCGATTCCTTTGATAATACGCGGATCGTTATCCATCTTGAACATCATACCATCTTTGATATCGTTCTGCACCATCAGTTCTTTCTTCCGCTCTTCCGCATCCATATACATGCTTCGGAATTTGTAAATATTGAACTTCTTACCATTTTTACCAATTCGCATCTGCTTGAAGAAGATCGGTCCCGGTGACTTAATATAAATGATTGGTGCTACAAAGATAAAAATGATACCTGTCAGTAGTATTCCAACCAGTCCTCCGCAGATATCCATCGTCCTTTTGAAGATCAGCTGACCGGTGCTTACCATATTGATGCTGATCGAAAGCACCGTATATCCTTCCAGCTTTTCCACAATCTGGTTGGAAGAATCATCCGCAACTCTTGCCAGCTTGATATGTACGGTAATTCCCATGATACCGAAATTTTCGATCAGTTTATCCGGAAGCGCAAGCTCTGTCGGAATGCTGAAAAGTGCTTCATCCACCCAGTTCAACTGTGCAAAATCTTCAATCGCACTCTCTCCACAAAATACCGGGAATTCATGATAATTTGGAATTTCATTTTCTTTTGCATCAATAATTCCGATCCCCATTACATGAAACTCACTGTAAGGATTGCCGGTAAATGCCTCCACAATTTCTCTATAATTCTTTTTTCCACCGATCAGAAGGATCGCTCTTTTCCCTGATGCAGGGCCTCTGTGCTTGGAAAGCCATTTTTTCAACAAAATCCTTCCTATATATAATACGCAGATCGATATGATTGGGAATGCAAATGTGACAACTCGTGAGTAATTGCTCGACTCTTTCATTGCAAACAAATAGACAATCACACACACGGTCACGATGATCGCGTGCTTTGCGACTGCCTTAGCCTCCAACCAGTACCCTCTTCTTAAGATGCCCCTGTAACTTCCCATCATCAGTCCCACAACCAGATCGATCGCCGCTATCGCAAAAAACACATTCCGGTAAAGCGGTGCTTCTCTGTAATATGCAGTCCCATAACGTAACCACTGAGCAAGTAAATAAGATACTTCCAACAATATTAAATCTAACAAAATAAAATCCCAGTGTTTTAGCCAACTGGAAGTTTTCTTTCTGTACATAAGTGAACCCAACCCTCTTAAATCATTACATTTGTAATACGTCTCTTTTAATATTTATAACACATTTTGCATAAAAGGTAAATGGTTACTCACGCCTAATTACGTTTTAATTGCTTTTTTCATCATTTTTTACTTTTATCGCGAAGAAAATCCATTACTTTTATCTATTTTATTTGACAAACCCGCAGCTTTTTAATGCACAACAAAAGCACCCAAAAATGTACTTTTGTTACTTTTCTACCTGTTTTTAGGCGAAAAACTACCAACCACCGAATATTGATGGTTGGTAGAAAATCCTTGATTTTTATTTCTTCAATGCAATAATTGCCTTCACCACATCGTCAATTCCCATCTCAGAGCTGTCGATCAGCGTTGCATCTTCAGCCTGCTTAAGCGGTGCGATCTCTCTTGTCATATCGCGCTCGTCTCTTTCCTGGATATCCTGCCTGATCTGTTCAAAATCACAGGCTTCTCCTTTTCCTTCCAGTTCTTTGAACCGGCGCATTGCGCGGCATTCTACACTTGCAGTCAGATACACTTTAACGTCCGCATTCGGAAGTACATTGGTTCCGATATCTCTTCCGTCCATAACGACATCTTTTTCTTTTGCAAGATTCCTCTGCAGATCCAGAAGCTTTGCACGGACTGCCGGTACTGCCGAGCTTACGGATGCCATATTTCCAACCGCTTCCTCACGAAGCTGTGAAGTGATGTTTTCTCCATTCAAATAGACTTGCTGCACACCATTTTCATAACCAAGCTCTACCTTTGCATCCTCGCATGCTGCCTCGATCTTCTCTACTTCTCCCGGTACGATCCCTTTTTTCAGAAAATGTACGGCAAGTCCGCGGTACATTGCCCCGGTATCTACATAGATGAATCCCAGTTCCTTTGCAACCAGTTTTGCGATCGTGCTCTTTCCGGCACCTGCCGGTCCGTCAATTGCGATATTATATCCCATTTTATATCCTCCCTGTTTCACTCACATTTTCTGTTCCTGTCCAGATCTGATG